>Ga0075433_10000026_pt1 | contig 57944 bp, 47 predicted proteins | sample RhiMethybrSRZTD2_FD_75299 | JGI IMG/M metagenome (GOLD analysis project Ga0075433, IMG submission 75299) | Populus rhizosphere microbial communities from Tennessee, USA - Rhizosphere MetaG P. TD hybrid SRZTD2 | ecosystem: Host-associated > Plants > Roots > Rhizosphere > Soil | place: USA... | reverse complement strand
GCGACGAGGGCACCGCGTCCGCCCGGTCCTTCGATCGGCGGCGGCCCAATCGATGGAGGTGGCGGACGTACCGGTGTCGGTGCCGGCCGCACCGTTCCTGTCATGCGGCCCGGTTGCGGGTCGTACTTCGGCTCAGCCGCGTAGGAGAAGCTGTTGTTGGTTGACGTCGGGATGTAGACCAGACCCGACATCGGATTGAACGACATCGGCGACCAGTTGTGCGCGCCGCCGCCGCCCGGCTGAATCAGGATTGCGTCGGTACCGTAATACGCCTCTTCGTTGACGATCGGACGGCCGGTCTTCTGATCGACGCCCTTGGCCCATGTGACGAACGAGAAAGGCTGGGCCGAGATGAACTCGCCCGTGATCCGATCGACGACGTAGAAGAACGCGTTCTTGTTGGCCTGCATGATCACCTTGCGCGTACGACCGCCGATTTGCAGGTCCGCGAGAATCAGGTGCTGAACGCTATCGAAGTCCCAGTTGTCACCGGGCACAACCTGGTAATGCCACTTCAAGTGACCGGAATCGACATCGACGGCCAGGATCGACGCGGCGTAGAGATTGTCCTTGTCCTTCGAGGACCGGTGGAGGAAGGTCCACGGTTGCGCGTTACCGGTGCCCACGTAGACGAGCCCGGCCTCGGCGTCGAACGCCATTCCGTCCCACACTGCGCCGCCGCCGCCGAACTTCCACCACTCCTTGTCGACGTCCCACGTTGCGGCCGCCTTGCGCATCGCGTCGTTCTCGAATGGCTTGGATGGATCTCCGGGGATCGTGTAGAAGCGCCACGCGCGATGTCCGGTTGCTGCGTCGTATGCGTCGAAGAATCCGCGCGTCGTCCGATCGCCGCCGCTGGCGCCGATGATGACCTTGCCCTTCGCGATTCGCGGCGCCATAGTGATCGTGTAGTGATCCTGCGGGAACGCGACCCGCGCCTCCCAGACCACCTTGCCGGTGTTGGCGTCGAGCGCCTGAAGCCTGCCGTCAATCACCGGAGCGAAGATCATTCCGTTGTAGATAGCGAGCCCGCGATTGACGACGCCGCAGCAGATCTCCGGCCTGACCGCGTTCTGGTTGACCTGCGGATCCCACCGCCATTTTTCTTTCCCGGTGCGCGCATCGACGGCGAACACGATGCTCCAGTTGGTGATGCTGTAGATCGTTCCGTTGGCCACCAGCGGCGTCGCTTCCTGGCCTCCGCCCCCCGATCCCACGTCGTACGACCAGGCCAGACCGAGCCGACTGACGTTGGTCGTGTTGATGTCGGTCAGCGGACTGAAGCGAGTCTCGGCCTGACTGATTCCATACGTCAGCCACTCTTCGCCCGTGCGTCCCGCTCTCGCCAGCGCGGCATCGTCAATGCGCGCGGCCTGTTGGCCTGACGCGGCGACGACGAACAGAGTCACGAAGACCGGGCACGTCAACCAGAATGCTTTCATGGTGTCCTCTGCTAAGACACCGGGTGTGATTTCACATGGTCACCTGGAAATCACACCCGGTGTCATTTTTGTGTTGGGGCCGCGGTATCGTTGGATGCGACTCGGCGCTTGAATCTCCAGTGCCCGTCTTCACGGACGAGGGCATCGTCGTACCTGCCGGCCTGCGAGATCACGGCGCCGCGTTCGCCTGGCACGACGAACGCCCAGCGCGACCACGCGGTGGCGGTATCGCCATTCACGCTGATCACGAAATTCGAGAGCAGGTGATAGTTGTGGGCGCGATTCGGCCCGGTGCCCATGTTCTTCTCCATGAACGCCTGGATGTTGGCAGGACCGGATACCGAGCCGAAGCCGCCAACCCATTCGCCGTCTTTCGCGAACAGGCGCGAGTAGGCGGCGAAATCGCGATTGTCGAGATGGCGACCGTAGTCGAGGAGCAGAGTCTGAATCTCTTCCTTGTCTTCAAACTTCTGCAGTCGCGCTGAAAGAGTTGCCCCATCCTTCGACTGAGCGGCGGCCGGGATCGCGACAAGGCAGAACAGTGAACCCGCGAAGACGAGTCGGACCATAGCGTTGCGGAGTGTAGCGCCGCGGTGGCCAGTTGCCAAGCGCGCGCGGTCTGGGTATTGCACTTTTTTGCGCATGCAGCAGTGTAGGCCGGTCTTGTTTTGTAGACCCGGCAGACGCAAGCCCTCCGGAGTGGTCCGTATGGAGAATACTGGTGGAATGAAAGTCGACAATCACGGCGTGCTCATGCGATGTCCCTCATGTGACAAGACGAATCGTCTTCGCTACCCGCATCTGGATCGCGCCATCCGCTGTGGAAACTGTCAGACGGCGCTGCCTCCACCGGCCGAACCTGTCGAAGCTGCGGATGCCGCGTCGTTCGACGTCATGCTTCAGCAGTCACCCGTTCCAATCGTCGTGGATTTCTGGGCGCCGTGGTGCGGCCCGTGTCGCATGATGGCGCCGCACTTCGAGAAAGCCGCTCGCAATCTGGCGGGGCGCGCGCTCGCCGTCAAGGTCGATACGGACGCCGTGCCGGAGCTCGGCGAGCGCTTCCGCATTCTGTCGATCCCGACGCTCACAGTTTTTCGCGACGGTCGCGAAGTCTCCCGGGTATCGGGCGTGCGATCGTCTGACGACATCGAATCACTCGTTGCGCATTCGCACACGGACGTTGCCGGACGATAGTCTTCGTCCTGAGCGTCAATCTTCTCGACGATGAGTGCGAGCGAGCAGGCATCAGTCTTCCTCGCGGCAGAATCAACGTCTCAGCGTGTGAATTTCCGTTTGAGAACCAACTGGTGCTGTTCTTGCTCATCTCTGTGGTGCATGCCAGCCTGGCTCTCCCCGCGTGTCCGGCTGGGCGTGATGGTGTCGGTGATCGCTGTGAGCGTGTGCGCACATCTGCTCACGCCCGCTCGATCCGAAAGCGACCATCAGCCCGACGCTCTTGACCCACCAGTCGCGTCGACTGTACCGGCTGCGGCGACTCCGTCTTCGACTCATACGTCGAAGCCGATCGCGCTTCCGCAAGCCGTCATCAATTCGCTCGGTCTGCGGTCTTCGGGATCATCGAGCGAATCATCGTCTGGCACAGCGAGCTCCGGATCGAGTAAGTCGGCCGCCGCTGATCCCGACGCCTGGTCCAGGCTGGCTGTGCAAGACACGTACGGCGAGCTCGTGCTTGCCGAGCGAGGCGTCGCATTGACGTGGCCTGGATGTCTCGACTGCACGGCGCCGCACGCCCCGCAGATCCCATTCGGTCCCTTTTTCACGCGTGCCGGCGGTAGTGGGAGTACTGGAGGTGCCGGGAGTACTGGAGGTGCCGGGAGTGCCGGAGGTGCCGGGAATGCCGGAGGTGCTGGCTTCCTTCCCGACGCGACTCCACCAAACGGTCTAACCGAATTTGGTGATCCGTCTCTCGAAGCGCTCGGACGAGGCAATCGCGAGGGCCCAGGGCGGCCCGGCGATTTGCCGAGGGACCTCCCTGGCGATGTGCGGGGTCATTCGGACGACGATCCCATCCATCCCGTCGGGCCGAAGGTGCCGCCGAGTGTCCCAGTGCCTGAGCCGTCGACCATAAGTCTCCTGGCTGCGGCGGGTATCGCCCTTACGGCATGGGGCCGGCGCGCACGCATGCGTCGGGATTGACACGCCTTTCGGCAGACCACGTTTCACGTTAGACTCTGGCGATGGCTCCCGCGCCAAGCCGCCGGGACGTGCTTCGAACGCTGGTCGGAAGCGCCGCCGCACTGTCGCTTCCGCTCGGAGTGCCGACCCGCGCGCGCGCGCAAACCAATCATTCCGCGCTCGCGACCAATAAACTCACCGACACACTCGCCGTTGTCTCGGGCGCAGGCGGAAATGTCGTCGTAGCGATCGCTGATGATGGCGTCGTGTTGGTGAATGGTGGTCTTCACGAGCACGCGGCGGAGTTGTCGAAGACGGTGTCAGCACTCGGCAGCGGCAAGCCGCTGCGCTACCTGTTCAATACCGACTGGCACGCCGAGCACACCGGTTTGAATGAGGCGGCGGCGCAGGCCGGTGCCCAGATCATCGCGCACGAGAACACGAAGCAGTACCTCGCCAACGACATCTTCGTCGACTGGCAGCATCGCACCTACAAGGCACTGCCCAAGGCAGCGTGGCCCACGCGCACCTCGTATAACGCTGACACGATGACGTTCGGCCGCGAGCGCATCGAATTCGGTCCGCTTGGGCCGGCGCACACCGACGGCGACATCTACGTCTTCTTTCCCGATGCCAACGTCCTGGTCGCGGGCGATGTGCTCGCGGTTGGAACGTATCCGATCGCGGACTACATCAGCGGTGGATGGTTGGGCGGTCTGATGACAGCCACCAAGACGCTGCTGGATCTGGCCAACGATCAGACGCGTGTGATCCCGGGGACCGGGCCGATCCAGACGCGAGCCGACCTCAAGGTGCAACACGAAATGCTCGTGACGCTGCGCGAGCGACTGCACCAGATGATGCGCAAGGGAATGGGGACCACTGACATGCTCGCGGCGGGTGCGACCAAAGAGTTCGACGGGCGGTGCGGGGATCCCTCCCTCTTTCTGAACGTGACATATCGCGGGATGTGGTTGCATGTCCGAGAACTGGGCGGGATCGTTTAACTCAGAAGTCAAAGGTCAAAAGTCAAAAGTAAGGTCAAACGTGACAGGTACTGGATACAACGTGGCAGGCACAAGGTACAAGGTCGCAAGTACAAGGTACAAAGCACCAAGTCTGGTCGCCTTCGTCGCGCTGATCGTAGCGGTGTCGACGACCGCTTCGAGTCACGCGACCGTGGCCGCGGCTCAGGCACCCGCTGTGCAGTCATCTGCACCGATTGCGCCGCGCGCGCTGCTCGATACCTACTGCGTCACCTGTCACAACCAGCGCACGAAGACCGCCGGCCTGATGTTCGATACGATGGACCTGGCCAAACTGCCCGAGCACGGCGACGTCTGGGAGAAGACGGTTCGCAAACTTCGCGGTGGCATGATGCCGCCGCCCGGTGTCCGTCGTCCCGACCAGGCCAGCGTGGATTCAATGGTGTCGTGGCTCGAACGATCGCTGGACGAGGCCGCGGCTGCGCATCCGAATCCGGGGCGCGTCGCGCTGCATCGGCTCAATCGCGCCGAGTACGCCGCGGCCATCGAAGATCTCCTCGGGATCAAGATCGATCCGGCCGCGTTGCTGCCCAAGGATGATGAGGCCGAAGGGTTCGACAACGTGGCCAGCGTGCTCACGGTGTCGCCGTCCTTCCTCGATCAGTACATCTCCGCTGCGCGCGTCGTGAGCGCGCGCGCCGTCGGCAATCCAGCGGCGCGGCCAGGCAGCCAGACCTATCGTCCGACTCGTGGAAGCGATCAGTCTCTGCGCGTCGATGGCCTTCCCCTCGGCACGCGCGGAGGATTGCTGGTCGAGCACCTGTTCCCTGCCGACGGTGACTACAAGTTCAACATCCCGAACATGGCTATCGCCGGTTATGTGCGGGGCATGGAATACAAGCACACGCTCATCGTCACCATCGACGGTGTCAAAGTATTTCAGAACACGATCGGTGGCGAAGACGATATCAAGGCGATCGACCAGCAGCAGGCGCCCGCGGTTGCCGCCATCAACTCGCGCTTCCTCGATATCCCGGTCAAGGTCACTGCCGGCCCGCACAAGGTCGGCGTGACGTTCGTGGCGCGCACGTTCGCTGAGCCCGACGAAGTCCTGCACTCGTTCCGTCCATCGGCAGGCGAAGATCGGATTCCGCGAATCGGGAGCCTGGAGATTCAGGGGCCGTTCAATCCGACGGGAGTGAGCCAGACGCCGAGCCGCGCTCGCGTGTTCGTCTGCCAGCCGAAGAGTGCGAGCGACGAACTGCCGTGCGCGAAGACGATCCTCTCGGCGCTCGCGCGCAAGGCCTACCGGCGCCCGATTACGAATGCCGATCTCGACGCGCCGATCCAGTTCTACAGCGCCGCCCGCGCGCTCGGCGACTTCGACACGGCGATCCGCGATGCGCTGCCGACGATTCTCGCGAGCCCGAAGTTCCTGTATCGCGCGGAGCGATCGCCGGCTGGTCTTGCGCCTGGCAGCATTCACGCGATTGGCGACGTTGAACTGGCGTCGCGTCTCTCGTTCTTCCTGATCGGACGCGCCCCCGACGATGAACTGTTGACGGCGGCCGAGCGCGGTACGCTGACCACGCCGACTGTTCTCGAAGCGCAGGTGCGTCGACTGCTGGCCGATCCGCGATCGGAATCGCTCGTGACCAGTTTCGCCTTTCAGTGGCTGAAGATGCGGGCACTCGAAGAGATCGATCCGGACCCGATCATCTTCCCGAACTTCGACGACAGCCTGCGCGCCGCCTTCCGCCGTGAAATGGAACTGTTCGTGGACAGCATCCTCCGAGAGGATCGCCCGGTTCTCGAGTTGCTCACCGCCAACCACACGTTCGTCAACGAGCGGCTCGCGCTGCACTACGGCATTCCTGATGTCCGGGGCGATCGCTTCCGTCGCGTCACGCTGACGGATGCCAACCGCTGGGGCCTGCTCGGCAAGGGCGCGGTGTTGCTGACGACGTCGTACGCGAACCGCACGGCGCCTGTACTGCGCGGCGCCTGGATTCTCGAAAACCTTCTCGGCACGCCGCCATCGCCGCCGCCGCCGGACGTCGAAGCGTTCCAGGAGAACAAGGACGGCGAGAAGCAGCGTTCGGTGCGCGAGATCATGGAGCAGCATCGCGCCAAGCCGTCATGCAACGCCTGTCATGGCGTGATGGACCCGCTCGGATTCTCGCTCGAGAACTTCGACGCGATTGGTGAATGGCGCGCGGAAGACCGCTATGCCGGCACCGCCATCGACGCGTCGGGCAAACTGGTGGATGGCACCGCCGTCAACAGCCCGGCCGACCTTCGCGTGGCACTGACCAGGCGTCCCGAGCAATTCGTGCAGACGCTGACAGAAAGACTGATGACGTATGCACTCGGACGCACTGTCGACTACTACGACATGCCGGCGGTGCGTAAGATCGTTCGAGAGGCCGCACGCGATCAGTACCGCTTCTCGTCGATCGTGATGGGAATCGTCCGCAGCGACGCCTTCCGCATGCGGATGGTGCCCGAGGCGGAACGGCCGTCATCATCGACGGCGTCGTTGACGTCGGACCAGGACAGAAGACCGTAGACATCGACCGGGTTTAGAGACCGGGCGCGGATCGCGTAGAGCGGAGGCTTTAGCCTCCGCGGAGACATCAGGCAGACCGGAGACGAGTCATGTTCATCACCAAGAAGCATCTCTCACGGCGTACCTTCCTTCGCGGCGCAGGCGTGGCGGTCGGGTTGCCGTTCCTCGACGCCATGGTTCCCGCGTGGACCGTGCTGGCGCAGACGGCTGCGGCCCCGAAGCCGCGCATGGGCTTCATGTATCTGCCGCACGGCGCGATCATGGAGCATTGGACGCCGGCCGCCGAGGGGACGAACTTCGAGCTGTCGCCGATTCTCCAGCCGTTCACGCCGTTCAAGAAACAGCTGACGATCGTCAGCGGCCTCGAGAACAAGGCCGCGATTGCGCCGCCGGTGCACGCGTTGCAACCCGGCACCTGGCTCAGTTGCGTGTTGCCGGAACCGACTCAGGAGCCGCACGGGGGTATCACGATCGACCAGTTGGCCGCGCAGCACATCGGCCAGGACACGCCGTTGCCCTCGCTCGAGGTCGCGACCGAGGGACGTGGCGGAAACGGCGCGTGCGATCGCACCTACGGGTGCAGCTACGGCTCGACGATTTCCTTCCGATCTCCAACGACGCCGCTGCCGATGGAATCCGATCCGCGCAAGCTGTTCGAGCGGCTCTTCGGGCAGGGTGACACGGCGCAGGAGCGCAAGGCGATCACCAAGCAGTACGCCAGCATTCTCGATCTCGTCACCCAGGAAGCGAACGACCTGCAGCGCACGCTCGACGCGCCCGATCGCGCGAAGCTCACCGACTACCTCGAGAGCGTTCGCGAGATCGAGCGTCGCGTGCAGAAGATGGAGGCGCAGGATCTCTCCAGCCTCGATCTGCCCGATGTGCCTGTGGGGACGAACTTCGATCAGCGGCTCAACCTGATGTTCGACATGATCGCGCTCGCCTATCAGGCCAACCTCACGCGCGTGTTCACTTACATGATGGCGGGCGAGGGCAGTAACGTTACCTACAACCACATCGGCATTTCCGATGCGTTCCACCCGCTGTCACATCATCAGAACGATAAGGCGCGGAAGGACAAGCTGGTCAAGATCCAGACGTATCACAGCCAGGCGTTCGCCAAGTTCCTCACCAAGCTCGCGGCGATGCCGGATGGCGATGGGTCGGTGCTCGATCATTCGATCCTGCTCTACGGCAGCAACATGAGCAACAGCAACCAGCACGACGAGTTCCCGCTCCCCACGATCGTCGTCGGCGGTGGTGCCGGGAAACTCAAGGGCGGCCAGCACCTGAAGTACGAGGACAAGACACAGCTGGCGAACCTGCATCTGACGCTGCTCGATCGCGCAGGCATCCCGGTGGAGAAGTTCGGCAACAGCTCGCGGCTGTTCTCGGAGCTGTAGATACCGTCACCCGTAGGCCGGGTCTTGTTCTCGAGACCCGGCATCTCGAGGCGGGTCCAAAGAACAGGACCCGCCCTGCGTAGAGGGCGTTACGGCGGGTCTCGAGGAACGAACCCGCCCTACGCGAGCGATGAACATGTCGAGAATTTTTGTAATTGCGCTGCTGGTTCTGGGCGCGGCTCAAGCCGCGCCTCTACGCGTAGGCGGGCTTGAAAGCCCGCCTCTATTCGCGGCGGGTTCGCCTCCCGCTGCCTCACCCCCGCTCGTCGACGCCGTCAAGGCCGGCAATCGCGAGGCTGCGCTGGCACTCGTCGCGAAGAAGGCCGATGTCAACGCGGCCGAACCGGATGGGACGACGGCGTTGCACTGGGCTGTGCAGCGCAATGACCTCGATCTCGTGACTCGATTGATCCGCGCCGGAGCAAAGGTCAACGTCAAGAACGACTACGGATCCACTCCCATGTCGGAGGCGGCGGTCGTGGCGAGCGCGCCGCTGCTCGAAGCGCTGCTCGAGGCCGGTGGCGATGTCGAGTCGCCGAATTCCGATGGTCAGACGGCGTTGATGGTCGTCGCCCGCACGAGCCAGGTCGATGCGGCTCGTCTGCTCATCCAGCGCGGTGCCAACGTCAATGCGGTGGAGAAATGGCGGGGGCAGACGGCGCTGATGTGGGCGACGGCGCAGAAGCAGCCAGCGATGGTGCGCGAGTTGATCGCGCGCGGCGCACAGGTCGATGCGCGTTCCATGGTGAACGACTGGCAGCGGCAGGTCACTGCGGAGCCACGCGCCATCTATCGACCCGCCGGCGGGCTGACGCCGCTTCTGTATGCCGCTCGCGAAGGCTGCGCGGATTGCGCGCGTGCCCTCGTCGAAAAGGGCGCCCAGCTGAATCTCGCCGATCCCGAGGGACTCAGCCCCTTGCTCACGGCCATCATCAACATGCAGTTCGATACTGCCAAGTACTTGATCAGCGCCGGCGCGAATCCGAACCAGTGGGATCTGTGGGGCCGTGCCCCGCTTTACGCAGCTGTCGATGTCAATACGGTCCCGCGCGGCGGTCGACCCGATCTGCCGTCGCTCGACGAGACCACTGGCCTCGACGTCATCCGGATGCTGCTCGAAGCCGGCGCAAACCCGAACGCGCGGCTGCGCCTTCCCCCGCCCTTCCGTAACGTCGGCAACGATCGGGGACTCGATGGGATGCTGACGACCGGAACGACGCCGCTGCTGCGCGCCGCGAAGGCCCTGGACGCTCCCGCAATCCGGTTGCTGCTGGCGAAGAAGGCCGATCTGACGCTCACCAACAGCCGGGCGATGACGCCGACGATGGCTGCCGCCGGGTTGGGATCAACGGACGCCGACACGCGTGGCTTCTACTTGAGCGAAGACACACAGCAGCGATCGATCGACTCGTTGAAGCTTCTGCTCGACGCCGGCGGCGATATCAACACGAAAGATTCGCGTGGACTGACTGCTCTGCATGAAGCCGCGCGCTGGGGCTGGAACGACGTGGTGACATTCCTCGTTTCGCGTGGCGCGGATCTCAATGCGAAAGACGCGAAAGGAAATACCCCGGTCGATTCCGCGCTCGGCAAAGCCGGCGGCAACAGCCGCGGCGGTGCGCGAATCGACGTCCACGAGGACACCGCGGCGCTGCTGAAGAAATTGGCGGCCGAAGCTGCGCCTCGGGCCGCCAATCAGTAAAGAACTCTGTCAACTCGTTTTGAAAAACCTACGGCGTATCGATCCGGACGATCGTCGGATTCGGCAATCCCGTCGATCCTCCGTATGCCACCGAGCCCAGATGTTTCGTCCCTGGCGCCAGACCGCTGAACGTCAGGTTGATTGTTCCTGTCGTACCCTGCGTCGCCGCTGCCGGTGCGGTGACGGCCATGTTGCCGGCAGCCGTCGAGCCGAGCACCCACGCGTACAACTTGAACGGAGTTGTGCCGTTCACAGCGAACCCGTGGACATACACGGTGTAGTTGCCCGCAGCGAGATTCACGAAATTCACTTCTTCATTTGACGTTCCTCCACCGCTGACCCCAATCAGCGTGCCGGAGCTGTTGGCCACGTACAAGTCGATGTCGCTGCCCGGCGCAACGTCGGCATTGAACGTCGAGAAACGCGCATACGTGGTGCCCGCGGGGACCGTGATCGGGATTGCGACGACGTCCGGCCCTGTGACTGGCGGCAGGGGGAACGTGTCGTCTGAATCGTCAGCCACAGTGCCGCTTGTCACGACGGCAGGTATGAGTCCGCGGGCGGTCGCCGTAAAAGCACCCGTGTAGCCGAACGTGACGTTGTAGCTGAGTGGTCCACCCGTTCCGGACACCTGGGTTGGGGCGACCAGCGCGAGCGGCCGGACAACCACTGGCAAACGAACGCGATGCGGTCCGTCGGTCCACGTCAACTGACCGCCCGCATACGCATTGATGGTCGCGGTCGTTCTCGTGAACGTGACCGTGAACGAGCCGCTTTGACCGGGAGCCAGCGTGAGTGTCGACGGCGTGACGACGGTCGTGAAACCGGCGAGGCCGGTTACCGATGCCGCGTAGGTCGCCGGGTTGTCGCCAACGTTGGTCACCGTTCGCTTGACTGTCTGCGACGAGGCGAGATCACCAATAGCGATCGAAGCGCTGTTCAGGTTGCTCGGATCGAGCGAATAGCCCGCTGACGACAAGGCCGTGCAGGCCGCTGGACTGATTCCACGCGTAGCGCCGCACAGGAACGCGAGCCAGTCGTTGAAGCTCGAGTTGAGGATCAGGCCCGGGTCCGCCGCGGCGTTCGGCGCCGCGTGTCCGCCGCCCTGACGGAAGATGATTGCCTGATCCGTGTTCGGTCCGTCGATCACGTCGGTTGCGCTCGTCATGAGCGCCGACTTGATCATCATTGGCGTCCAGTCCGGATGCAGGTTCTTGAGCAGCGCTGCCAGTCCCGCTACATGTGGACTCGACATCGACGTGCCGGTGTACGAATTGAAGGAGAAGCCGGCATTCGGAGGGGTCGGTGCGACCGCGGCGATGATGTCCTGGCCGGGCGCAATGATGTCCGGCTTGAGCAGGTCGCCGCCCCCCGCTGTCAGCGGACCGCGCGAGGAGAACGCGGCAGTTTGTGGCGCTGGCACGTTGAAGAGGATCGTGGACTGAGCGATCCTCGCCGTCGCGCCCGTCGTCGCCGCGTACGCCTTGAGCGCCGCGCGCGCGGTGTCGGCCACGTGCACGGTGGGCACGAAATGAAAGTCGGCGTTCAGGCTATTTGGCGTGACGTTCACCAGGACCATGCCGACGCCGCCGGCGTCCTTGACTGCCTGGCTCTTCGCCACGCGCGCGTTGACGCCGCGATCGCAGAGCACGATCTTGCCGGCAACTTTGGCCGGATCCAGCACTGGTTTGCCGCCGTTGTCCGCGGCCGTAAAGCACAGGCTGACCGCCGTGGCGTCAGCGCCGGGTAATCCCGCGTTTACTGAGTCGATGAAGGGAGCGGGCCCGACAGCGGTGGCCAGCGATGCACCATTGACGGTCACGCCGTTGCCGAGCGTGACCGAACCAGCGCCGGTGCGATTGTGCGTGCCTGCGGCAACAGTCGTGATCCATGGTGAGGGATGCGCGACGGTACCGGTTGTGGGGCCGTTGTTACCGGCCGACGCGGCGACAAAGACGCCGGCGTCGGCGGCAAAGAGGAACGAGATCTCTACGGGATCAAGGAAGTTGGTCGTCGTGCCGCTGATCGAGTAGTTGATCACGTCAACGCCATCGGCCACGGCCTGATCGATCGCTGCGACGAGATCTGAATTGAACCCCGATGCGGTTGCGCCGTCCTGCGTCGACCAGAGCGCCTTGTACATCGCAATGCGCGCACGCGGGGCCATGCCGCTCGCCTTGCCGAAGATCGCTGCAGGTCCGGTCAGCGTGACGTCGTGATTCCCACCAGCCGTGGACGAGGTGTGCGTGCCATGCCCGTTGTAGTCGCGCGGGGACGTGAACTCCCAGGGCCGCTGCGCCTCGATGGCGGCGTCGCCACCCCATGCGGCGTTGTAACGCCGGGCGCCAATGAGCTTCTGATTGCACATCGACGCGTTGAACGCTTCGCCCGGCGTACATTTGCCGTGCCACCCAGGGATGTGGTGATAGCTGAGTTTCCCACCTTTGCTGCCGTTGCCGTTGGTGCCGGTCCGATCGGAGAAGCTCTCGCTCTCGGGCCAGATGCCAGAGTCGATGACGCCGATGATGATGTCTTCGCCGGCACGGTCGACGCCGCCGAGTTGATCCCACAAGCCGCCCGGTGCCGTAAGTCCGAGGAAAGTCGGCGTCGAAGACGTGTTGATCGTCTGCAGTTCGTCTTTCACGACGCTGAGCACACCGGCTTCTCCACGGAGTGCGTCGGCCTGCGCCTCCGTCAATTCCGCAGCGAAGCCGTTGAAGCCGTACTTGTAGTCGTAGACTTTCCTGCCTGCGACCCTTCCGACCGCTTGGTCGTGCCGCGAATCGAGGTAGCCGGCGTAGTTGGAGACGCTCGCGCTGTCTGGATCGAACTTCCGTCCACGACCGGGCCTGGTTGCTGGCAACCCCGCGATGCCGCCGGCATAGGCTGCGATCGGGAGGTCGGCCATTTGCACGATGTAAAGCTTGTTGCTTGCGACATCCTGAGGACGTTGAGCAGACGATTGTTCAGGCGCTTGCGCTGAATCCTGAGCCCGAACGCTGCTCTGAGGGAGATCGACTGTCGCTGTCGCGAGCGCGACAACAGCAAAGACGCGAGTGAGCCGTTTCATGGGATGAGCGCCCCCTTACGCGTGGCGAATCGCCATCGTGAAGGGAGGACGCTATTCCTGCGGCACCCCTGCCGTCAATAAGGATTGCGCGAGATCTAGGCCATTAATTTTGAAATGGGACTCGCTCCGGCAGAGTTGGGAAATACGCGTTCAAGCTGTGCGGTGGTCAGATCGAACGTGCCCGCGAGCGCTGCCTTCAGCGCGGCCCGCGTGTCGAGGGTGGGCTTGAGATCGCGTCCTTCATACAGCGCGCTCTGCCCGAGGCCCGGCCAGTCTGAAACGACACGCGCATGTGAGAGCCGAGGGCCGAGGATGAAGCCAGCCCCGGCGGTCCCATGGTCGGTTCCCCGTGTTCCATTGGGACGGGCGGTGCGCCCGAATTCAGTCATCACGACGATCGTCGTGGTCCGCCATGCAGCGCCCATCTCTGTGCGAAACGCGACGAGTCCTTCCGCCAGCTGGCCAAGCAGACGATCCAGCGGACCACCGGCCATACCCTGATTCGCGTGCGTGTCCCACCCGCTGAACTCCATCGCGGCGATATTGGGACCCTGCTCCTGCCGAAGGATGCGGGCCGCTGCCTGCATCAACGGCGTCACGCCACCGCGCCGCGCGTTGCCGCCAGACATCGGCTCCTCGCCGACGAGATTCTGTTGCTGCAGCGCAGCCTCGAATCGTCCCTGCAGCGCCGAGTCCGAGCGATACAACACCGCCAGCCTCTCGAGGAACGCATCGTCGACGACGCCCAGCTTGGTCGGCGACCAGCTTTCCACCTCGAATGGACCTGTCAAAGAAAGCGGCATGCCGGCTGCGATCGCGATTCCCGCACGGCGTCCGGACATGACCTGCAAAAGGCGATTGAGCCACCCGTCGGAGGATCCCACCGGGTGATCGAGCCCGGTTTCGAGGATGGCCTGGCCGTCGAAATGGCTGCGCGTGCGATGCGGAATCGCCATCGCGTGTAACACTGCGAGCTCGTTCGCGTCCCAGAGTACGCGGAGCGGAGACAAGCCGGGGGCCAGACCGAACGTCTCATCGAGCGGAGTCAGCTCGGATTCATTGAACGCGAAGGTGCCGCGCAGCGCGCGATACTCGGGATCTCCGTACGGAACGACCGCAGCGAGACCATCGAAGCCGCCGCGCAGCAGTACGAACACGAACCTTCCCGATTGCTGGACCTGTGCGAAGCTGACAGTCGGAAGGGCCCACGTGGCGATTCCGCCATAGCACATGTTGCGAACGAAATCTCGGCGGTTCATCGTCACCTCCACTGAAAGGCGGGACCGGCAATCGCGAGCGCCACCCGCTCGTGCGCCGGGATCGACGTGTCCGCGATCAGTGCATGCAGGGGGTTTCCGGCAGGAACGTCCACGACGTCGAGCAACGACCGGGGATCGACTGATGCCACCGACGGAAGACGCGAGATCGTTCTCGCCAGCTCACCGCGATTGAGCAGCGAGTCCGGATCCGCCCACTCCTGCATCCCATCGCCGTAGCCTTTCGGAGAAGGCGGTGACCACAGCGGCTGCCGCAGTTGTCGCAGCAGCGCCGGTGCATTCGGGTTCACCTCGGTCGATCCGAACGCGCGTAGGACGGCGACGAACCAATCCTGCGGAGTCCGGAATTTCCGCGCATCGTCACGCCAGGCATCGGGCTCATCGACAAGAGCAATCGCCACTGCTTTCAGATCGCCCTCACTCGAACGGAACGCTCGCGCGAGGCGATCGATAGCGGCGGCTGGAGGATCGTCGCTGATGAAATGTGTGGCAAGTTTCGTCGCGACGAACTTCGCGGTAGACGGATGCCCACACAACGCCCGAATCGCGCGTTCGCCTTCGCCGACGCCATCTTCCTTGTAGCGTTGCTTGAGAATGGTCTTGGGTCCCGGCTCGTGCAGAAATTCCTGGAAGACGAAACCAAGTGGGCCGTTTTGCTGAGCGCTGACGCGTCGAACGCCTCCTCCACCTCCGGCCCGACGCGGTTGCATACGCGCACCGGGGCCAGGGATTCCGGCGATCGTCCAGCCCGTCAGGATCCGCGCGAGCTCCTGCACATCCTCTTGCGTATAGCCGCCGTTTACTCCAAGCGTGTGCAGTTCGAGCAATTCACGTGCGTAGTTTTCATTCAGACCGCGCTTCGCTCCGTTGCTTCGCTGACTGGCGGCCTGTGCACCTGGCGACGATGGACCGATCGATTGGAAGTTGTCCAGGTACGCCAGCATCGCCGGATGCTTTGCCGATGCCAGCACCATGTCTTCGAATCGTCCGAGCACGTGCGGCCGGATCACGTCTCGCTCGTAGGATCCGGCGAGTGGCGCGACCAGAATCTTGCCACCTGCAGAAACACACAGGTGATTGGACCAGAACGCCACGAGGCGTTCGACGAACGGACGATCGCTGGTCACGCGGGTGCCGAGCGCGGCTCGTGCTTCGCTGACGGAAAGTTCAACGAGACGACGACGCGCCTCGCGTCGTTCCTGTTCGTCGCGCTGTCCCTGCATGCGCAGCGCGCGGACGGCGTCGCCGATCGCGGCGGGCGAGGTGCTCTCGGTCGCGCGAGCGATTGGCGCGCCGGCATCGAGTTGTGCCTTCAACCAGCCGCGGGCGTCCGATGTCCGTTGACGCTCTCCCTGGCGGGCGCCGAGGCCGAATCGATTGAGTGCACGAAGCGGGACGTTCATGGAACTGCACCCTCCGCTGACCCCATGCTAACCCCGGCGCTGGCAGACGGGCGCTGGCGTCTGAGTCTAAGACGAAGTCAGCGCCCTGAAGCGTTGCTCCGCAGTTTGGGTTGTCGATGATGGTGCGCACTCGCGCGGTCGAGGTGGAACCGTGGCCGGCGCGTAGCAGTCACGCGTGGAAGCCGCGTCGACGAGAGGGCTCTGCCCTCTCGTTCGCGTCCGTGCTGCTCTAGTCGTCGATGCGCTGAAGGGCGGCTTCCGCCTCTTCATCTCGCTGCCGGACATGCCGGGCGAGCGCCAACGTCGACGTAGAAAACAGCGCAACCCACGCCGCTGTTGGATGTACCCAATATGTGACGAGCAATGCCGCCAGAAGCCCCACACCAACAGAGATACGAAACATGATCCCCCTCCGCTCGACGTGAAATAGAGCAATTTGTGAACCATGTTCGACCCGACCATCAGAGAACGGGCTAAACGACAGATAATGAAGGTGTTATATAGGATGCGCGATTCAGTGTATCGGCGCTATCGCATCAAACGACACGCGCCGTTTTGGAACACGGCCAATTGGCGATTGATGACCGAACCCGCTGATTGCATTAGTCTTAGCTTGAAAATTCCAGATACATGTCGCTGATATCAGGATTGAACAGGGCGTCCGGTTTGGTGTCGGGACTTGTCGGCATTTCGTGCATGGTACTGCTCGCGTCCTCAGCCTGCGTGGCTCCGAGGGAGTCCGCCGCGCCGCCGCGTCGCGAGCGAGGCGCCATGCGCGAGCTCGGACTTCGGCACAAAACTGCATGGGACCTCTACCAGGCGCTTCGACAAGAGGCGGGGGGCGGCAAGCGGCTTACGCTGAGCGAGGTTCCGGACTGGGCGGGCCTCTGGGTCTGGAACTCCAACCGCGGCTTCCTGTTCGACCCAGACACGCCGGAGGGAGCCGTCACGACCGCAAAGCTGACGCCTGAATATCAGAGGAAGCTCGACGAAGAACTGGCGCGCATCAACCAGGGCATCGAGTACGACCCGATCAGTTCATGCGCGCCGCCCGGCCATCCACGCTGGTTGGCGATTCCCTTCCTTCGCGAGTTCATCGTCACACCCGATCAGACGTGGTTGGCGAGCGAGACCGTGAACAACGTGCGTCGCATCTACACCGACGGCCGCGATCACATTCCCGAAGCCGATCGCTATCCGCTCTATTACGGCGACTCAATCGGCTTCTGGAACAATCAGACACTCACTATTCATACGAATCAGCTCAGGGCCGGCGTCTACCAACGTGGAAATCCCGAGTACACCGATCAAGTCGAGACCGTCGAAATCTGGGAGAAAGTTGATGAGCGGACCGTCGAAGTCGACGTGTGGGTCTACGATCCTCCGGCGCTCGCCGAGCCGTGGTACGTCAAGCAGCGCTACTCGAAGGTCAGCGACCAGGATAAGCAGTTGCGGATTCGATACTGGGATTGCCTCGAGAATCCGAACAACGCTGTCTTCAAGACGCAGGAAGGCAGCACCCAGTTCAAGGACTTCACCTTCACGAAGCCTGATGGTAAGTAGGTCCGCCGTACGTAGTGTCCGGCTTTAGCCGGACCTGTCGCTGCGATCGCCCTCGATTTGCACCTGCCCGCCGCATCGCTATAAGGTGATCGGTTGGGAGATCCTCTGTGACCGCCACCGCCACACTTACCACCTACAAGATGTACATCGACGGCCAATGGGTCGATGCGGCATCCACTGAATACTTTGAAAGCGACGATCCTTTCCGCGCCGAGCCGTGGGCGCGCATCCCGCGAGGAACGGCGGCCGACGTTGATCGTGCCGTGCGCGCCGCGCACAAGGCGTTCACCTCGGGTGAGTGGCCAAGGCTGACGGCGTCGCGTCGCGGCGCGCTGCTTCGGAAGCTTGGCGATCTGATTTCCGAGCGCTCGAAGCAGCTGGCGGAAATAGAGGTGCGCGACAACGGCAAGCTCTACGCCGAGATGAGCATGCAGACCGCGTACATGGCGCAGTGGTATCACTACTACGGCGGCCTTGCTGACAAGATCGAAGGCGCTGTTCTTCCCACCGACAAGCCAGACACCTTCAATTACACACGCTACGAGCCTCTCGGCGTGATCGCCGCAATCGTGCCATGGAACTCGCCGCTGCTCCTCACGACGTGGAAGCTCGCCCCGGCCCTCGCTGCAGGTAACACGGTGGTCATCAAGCCATCGGAGTTCACGTCGGCGTCTGTGCTCGAGCTCATGACGCTGATCGAGGACGCCGGCTTCCCGCCCGGTGTCGTCAACGTGGTTACCGGGTTTGGCGCCGACGTGGGCGCGCCGCTCGTCGAGCATCCACTCGTCGCGAAAGTGGCGTTCACCGGCTCGGACCTCACCGGCCAGCGGATCTACGAAGCTGCTGCTCGTGGTCTCAAGCACGTGACGATGGAGCTGGGCGGCAAGTCACCGAACATCGTTTTCGACGATGCCGAGATCGACAACGCGGTCAAGGGAGCGATCTCAGGGATTTTTGCAGCCACCGGACAGACCTGCATCGCCGGCTCGAGGCTGCTCGTGCAACAGAGCATTCACGACGAGTTCCTCGACAAGCTCGTTGCGTTCGCGAAGACAGCGAAGATGGGCAACCCGATGAGCGCCGACACGCAAATCGGGCCGGTCACGAACAAGCCGCAGTTCGAGAAGATTCTCAAGTACATCGACATCGCCAAGGGCGAAGGCGCACGCGCGGTGCTGGGCGGGGCGCGCGCCGAAAGACCGGAATGCGGCAGCGGCTGGTTCGTCGAGCCGACGATCTTCGAGGGCGTCAACAACCGCATGCGAATCGCGCAGGAGGAAGTCTTTGGTCCCGTCCTCTCAGTGATTCCGTTCAAGGATGAAGAAGAAGCGATCGCGATCGGGAATGACGTGGTGTATGGTCTGGCCGCTGGCGTCTGGACGCAGAACATGCGCCGGGCGCTGACGATGGCCGACAGACTCCAGGCGGGTACGGTGTGGATCAACACGTATCGCGCCGTGAGCTATCTCTCGCCGTTTGGCGGATACAAGCGCTCCGGCATCGGGCGCGAGAGCGGTCAGGACATGATCAAGGAATACCTGCAGGTGAAAAGCGTGTGGATTTCCACCGCGACGACGGTGCCGAATCCGTTCATACAGAGGTAACCGGGTAGCTAGGTAGCTGGGTAGCTGGGTGACGGCGTAGCTGGGCGGAATAGCGAGGACAGATGAGTGAACAGGTGTTGGGGTTCGTGGGTGTTGGGCGCATGGGCGGGCCGATGGCGAATCGGCTGCTCGATGCGGGACATACGCTGTGCGTGTTCGATACGAACGCGGATGTGGTGAAGCCGCTGGCCGCGAGGGGTGCCAAGGTTGCGTCGTCGGCTGAAGAAGTGGCCTCATCATCCGACATGGTGCTGATTAGCCTGCCCACCCCGCCGATTGTGCAGGCCGTGAGTCTGGGGAGCATCCTGAAGGGAAATCGCCTCAAGACGCTTATCGATCTGTCGACGACCGGGCCGACGGTCGCTGGCGTGGTGGCGAAGGCAGCGTCGGAGCGAGGCGTGGCCTGGGTCGACTCACCCGTCAGCGGCGGCATCGGTGGGGCAACCAAGGGCACGCTTGCTGTCATGGTCTCCTGCCGCAAGGACACGTTTCCCGTCGTCGACCCGGTGCTCAAGACCTTCGGCAAGACGTTCTATGTCGGCGAGAAACCCGGCCTCGCCCAGATTGCGAAGCTCGCCAACAATCTACTGGCGGCCGCCGCGATCGTGCTGTCGTCGGAAGCACTGGCGATGGGCGTAAAGGCGGGGCTCGACGCGAAGACGCTCTGCGACATCATCAACGCGGGCAGCGGGCGCAACAGCGCGACACAGGACAAATTTCCGAAAGCGGTGATCCCGCGCACGTTCGACTTCGGGTTCGCGACTGGCCTGTCGTACAAGGACGTCCGCCTCTGTCTCGATGAAGCGGAAGCGCTGGGAGTACCGATGGTGGCGGGCGCAGCGGTTCGTCAGATGCTGGCGATTACGCAGGCGAAGTTCGGTGCTGACTCTGACTTTACTTCCATCGCGAAAGTGGTAGAGGAGTGGGCTGGGGTGCAAATCAAGTAGGTCAAAGGTCAAAGGTCAAAGGTCAAAAGTAAGGTCAAGGGTACGGTCATTCACTGGAGAAGAAATGGATAAAGCGACGTTCGACAAGGGTCGGGAGATTCGTAGCGCAGTGCTCGGCAAGGAATTTGTCGATGCGGCATTCAAGGCAGCCGACAGCTTCAGCATGCCGATGCAGGAGCTCGTCACCGAGTACTGCTGGGGCGCGGTGTGGGGACGCGACGGTCTCGACCGCAGGACGCGGAGCATGCTCAATCTCGCGATGATCAGCTGCCTGAATCGTCCACATGAATTGCGGTTGCACATCGCCGGCGCATTGAAGAACGGCGTCTCGCGCGACGAGATTCGCGAAATCTTCATGCAGGTCGCGATTTACGCCGGTGTGCCCGCTGGAGTGGATTCCTTCCGGGCGGCGAAGGAAGTGTTCGAGAAACTCGACGCAAAGTAGCGGCGGGCTGATCGGAGCCCAGTCACGGGATCACTCCCGTAGATCTCCAAGGCGCCCTTCAGCGCGTTGCGTCGCTGCGCTTGAAGGGCGCAACGGGGGTCGCCAGGAAATCCGATTGCATCCGGTGATTCGCGACGGTGTGGAAAATTCCGCAGCGTAGTGACAGATCAATGACAGAGGCGTGAACCAGACTTCGAGAAGGCTGATTCGAGAAACCGACAGTCCGATTGTCCGACTGTTGTCCTACGCAGATCCCTTGCCTCGTCGCTCGAGGTGCGGCGGGTAAGCCGCCTTGATTCGACGACGATCCGGTTTCACGCGGAGGTAGTACGTCGGCCCTTCGGTAACTGCCTGGTCGTCGGCGCGCAGCGCGTCGACGGGACCCAAGTCCTGTCCGATCAAACTGGTCAGGTGCACGGCCTTCGCCAACGACGACTCAGGCCTATTTCCAGACGCCATAGAGATTGGAATTGCTGGCACGGAGAAGGGACGACTCTATGCGTTTGTGTGCAAACTGACTATTGGGAACATGCCGCACGCGCTAGGGGAAGACCCTTAGGGTGATCTACGTATCGCTGAGCCATCCTTGAAGAAGCGCGTACTTCACGATGTCGATGCGTCCTTTGAGACCGAGTTTGCGCGAGGCGTTGGCTTTGTGGACTTCAACAGTTTTTACACTCAACTCCAGTTGCGCCGCAATTTCCTTGTTGCTATAGCCGGCGGCGATGAGCCGCAGCACTTCGGCCTCGCGGTCGCTCAAGCTCACGCCCGTGGCCTGCGCCTTCCGGCCACTTCTGGCAAGGAATCCCGCCGTCACGCGCGCCGTCAACGCCGAATCGAGATATTGATTGCGCGCCGCGGTCGCGCGAATCGCCTGCACCAGTTCCGACGCGGCACTCTGTTTGAGCACATAACCATCGGCCCCGGCTCGTAACAGCTCCTGAAGGTAGGCGTCATCCCCATGCCGCGTCAGGATCACAATAATGGAATCGGGCTGAAGAGACTTCAGCGTCCGTGTCGCCACCAACCCGTTCATGCCTGGCATCGAGATGTCCATGACGACGACATCGGGCCGGAGGGCGCGGGCCTGCTCGACGGCCGCGGTTCCGTCGCTGGCTTCGGAGACGACCGTCATGTCGCCCTGGCTCTCAATCAGCATCTTGAGGCCCTGGCGCACCGTGATGTGATCGTCCGCCAGCAGGATGCGCAGGTTCCGCGGATCGTCAGTCATGTGAGCCATCCTGTGCGACCGCGTTGACCGGCATTCGCACGATAATCGTAGTCCCTTCACCGGCCGCCGATTCAATCTGCACCGTGGCGCCGACCAGCGCCGCGCGCTCCTGCATCCCGAGCAGCCCGAATCCCTGGTGTGGCGCGCCGCTGTTGACCTGGTCGAACCCCACGCCATCGTCTTCGATGATGAGCGAGACGTGATCGGGCCGCCGCTCGAGGATCACATCGACGTTCTCCGCCCGGGCGTGTTTCGCGATATTGTTCAGCGCTTCCTGCGCGATCCGGTAGAGAGTCGTTTCGACCTCCGACGTCAGTCGATCGGCGCTGAGTCCCGTGGTGTGGAGGTCCGCCCGTACGCCGGCGCGAAGAGACCAATCCTGCACGTAGTTGGCAAGCGCGGCCCGGAGGCCGAGGTCATCGAGCGCTGTCGGCCGGAGTTCCCACACCAGGTGATCGACATCCTGATCGAGTTGCTGTGCGACCTTCTCGAGCGCAGAGACCATCGGGCCCAGTTGTTGATCGGTTCCGCAACCGTCCTTGAGAGCCTTGATTCCCAGTCCAAGCGCCGTCAACTGCTCGCCGAATTGATCGTGCATCTCGCGTGCGATTCGTTTCCGCTCGTCCTCCTGCGCGAAGACGAGACGCGACAGAAGCTCGGTTCGAGCACGCTCTGCACGCTCGCGTTCGATCATCTCTTCCCGGAGCGAGGCGTTGGCCAACGCGAGCTCCACCGTCCGCTCTTTGACCCGCATTTCGAGCTCTTCGTGCGCGCGCCTCAGCGCTTCTTCGGTACGCTTGCGTTCCGTGAGGTCGAAGTGAGTGCCGACGATGCGATACACGAATCCGTCGGGCTCACGACGGACCGGAAAGCCGCGCGAGAGCACGTTGACGTAGTGACCGTCCTTGTGCCGGAGACGGAATTCGAGTGTGTAGTCACGTTCGCCGACCAGCACGCCGTCGACGACCTCGCGGACAACTGCGCGATCGTCGGGGTGGAGCAGTCGTTCCCACGCGCTGACGTGAGGCTCGACCTCATCCTCGTCGTATCCGAGCATCTTTCGCCAGTGCGGGGAGTACACCACCGCGCCGGTCTCGAGATTCCAGTCCCAGACGCCTTCCTGCGCGCCGGCGAACGCGAGCGTCAGCCGCTCCTCGCTCTCGCGCAGGGCCAGCTCCGTTCGCTTCCGCTCCGTGATGTCGCGCACGATGACCTGAATAGCGCGATCGGGTGGGTCTTCGAACAGGTTGCCGATGATCTCCACATCTCTGACACTGCCATCGAGCCTGAGGAGCGTTTCCTCCACCGCGGGAACGTTCTTACCCAGAAGCAATTGGCGAACCCGCTCACGGATGTGAGCATGGCGATCGGGGGGAAAGAACCGGAGCGGCGACTGTCCGACGACCTGGTCGGGGGTGAAGGCGCCGAACAGCCGCAGCGCGGCCGGGTTCGCGAAGACGATGACGTTGTTGCGGCTGACGAAGATGCCGTCCGGCGACAGGTCCACCAGCTGGCTGTAGTCCATGAGATTCTGGTGCGAGCTAGTCGACGGGTTGTCCACTCTGGCGCAGTTCCCTGCCATCTGCGAGCGTCGCGCGGAGGAACATTCCGCCGGTCGAGCCGTCGCGCATCGGGCGCACGACGATTGACACCTTGTCGCCCGGTTTGAGCGAGTTCTTCGTCCAGCCGCGTCTCCCCAGGTAGTTGGGGCTCATCCCTTCGATGCCCCAGGTCTCGACCGTCCCTTTGTCGTTGGTGACGTCGAGCCAGATCCAGGTGTGCGGGTTCGTCCAGTCGAATTTCTTGATCGTGCCGCTGATCGTTTTCTCCGCCTCCATATTGAATGGTGCGAAGGAATGATGAGCGGCCGCGTCGCGGACGCCGGCTGCCGCGAGCGTCACGGTGATGAGTGCCAGGGTCAGTGTGCGCATGGGTCCTGCATCCTTACTTGCGTGGCGCTCCGGCGTCATCGAGCCGGATGCCAGCCTTGCCCTTCTCGTCGACGAAGTTGCGGTTGTTCTCCTGACAGACGTATTCGGCAATGGTCCACGCGCGATGTCGCTGCAGCGTGCGGGCTGTCGTAAACGGAGCGGTCAGCACCTCGGGGTCTGTGACGGTCGTTTCAATGCTCATCGTGTCCGGCCCGGTGAGCGTGAACCGTTCGCGGATACGCATCTTGTCGCTGTGCGGCACGTTTGCCGCCAATTCAGTGAGCGGCGAGAACCCGATCGTCTCGACCACCAGCGCATTGCCTTCCCATCGGCCGATTGAGGTTCCGTGGAATTTGAGATCGGGGTCCTCGGGAAGCGGCCGTCCATCGGTGTAGATGTGGCGGACCTGCGTGTAGGCTTCGATGACGATCGTCACCTTGCCCGGCGTCAGCAGGAACTCCATCGGGTACGGCTGTCCCATGATGCCCGGCATGCCGGGAGGCACGCAGTTGGCGGTCTCCTTGTCCTCTCGCCCGAGCGACTGCAGCTCCTTCCGCTTCGCGGCAGCGGCCGGCGTCAGTGACGGTCCTTGTGGTGCGCCGCGACCTCGACCGCCGCCACCACCGCCCGGTCCGATTTCCCAGACACCAGTGAAATCAGGCAGTTTGGCAAGTGTTGACCAGTCGGTCGCCGTCGGGCCTGCTTTCGAAGCTGTCTGCGCGTTGGTCACACCAGTCGCGATTGTCATTGGCAGCAGCACCGCCGCCCACACCAGAAGAGTAAGAGGGGTCACCCGCATCGACGTCTCCAAGCGTGAGAGTCTACCCCTCCCGCTGCGTTTGTGTCAGGTCAGCAATCTGTGCGGGGTCTGGCCCCTTCACAGATCGGCGCGGTCGAAAACGCCTATCTGCTCGACGCCACCGCGCCAGCTCGCCGAGAGTGTCAGCGAGTGGCCGTCTGGCGAGACCACGTATTCCACGCGACCTTCGAACTCGCCGGCCCTGGAGACGACCGCCTCCAGACTCCGGGGGCCGAGCCAAGTGGCTCGCATCATGTAGCCCTCGCGATGCGCTGATGGACGCTCCTGGCCGTCGGCCACAAACGTGTTACGAGCCCGATCTACCCGCCCGGATGCATCCACCATCTCGTAGTCGAGGGTCACTGCGTTGCCCACGACATCGAAACCGAGCGATGCAGCCTGGAGGTGGTTAAGCGGATGCAGCTTCGATCGCGAGAGGTCCGCCGTCCAGTTCCCGACGAAGGGGTTGGGCGCCGCGCGGCTCGTCGCGGCGCTGTCCACGTACGCCTTGAGCTTTGGCCAGCTTGCAAAGCCGTATTCGCGCGCGAGCTGGTGCTGCGCATCGGCGAGGATCGCGTCCGGGTTCTGGTGCTGCAACTTCCGAAGCAGTTCTTTTGCCTGCTTCTTGAAGTGATCGAGGTTGGGGTGACGCGGCAGATCGCGAGACATGGCTCCTCCTCTGAGCCCGGCGTCCGCTCACGGGCGAAGAGAGTCTCGGATCGACTCGCAACGCGCGGCGTGTGCCGCACGCGACTTCACAGGTGGGATCGTCCCTTCCCGCGGACGGGAGGCAACCTGCCTTGCAGTCACGATCCTACCCCAGGTTTCTTGGGTTGCTAAGTAGCTGGGTTGCTAGGTTTTTACACAGCCACCTAGCTACCCCAACTACCCAGCTACCCAGCTACCCAGCTACCCTAATTCGTTCCCTTCGCTGGGGCTCCCTGACCGATTGCCGTCCGCAGGTCTGTCATCGTCGTCAGGCGCGGCCCATGGAGCGCGGCAATCTGCCGCACATCCAGCTTCAGCCGCTGGATGTTGTCGTTCAAATTGACAGAAAACGGATTCGGCACTGGCGGTGGCGGCGCATCGGCTGCGGCAGGCGTGAAGGCATCGCCCTCGATCAGGATCTTCTCCGTGGGCAGGTACACCATCGCGAACGCGTCGTTGTGACCGCCGCCGGCGATCTTGTGAATCTCGATCGTCCGTGACCCGTCGGTCAGCACGTGCTTGTCCGTGAACGTCTCGAACATCGGCATCTTCTTCGACTGCGCCAGGCGATCGGGGTTGAGCGTGTGTGGCGCGGCCCACGCCTGTTCGTAGTACGGCTCGTTCATCTCGTGCGTGACGATCGTGGCGCCTTCGTCGACGTAGGTGCGCAGTCCGCCCGAGTGATCGAAGTGCACGTGTGTGTTGATCAAGTAGCGGATCGGCTTGTTCGGAATCGTCTCCTTGACCTTGGCGATCACGGCGAGCGATCGCTCCTCGTTCTGCGGCCCTTCGACGACGACGATGTGATCTTTCTGGTCGATGGCGACGCTATGATGCGTTCCACCCTTCAGGTAGTACACGCCGTTGGCCAGCTTGTCGACCGTGACCGCCACAGGCCCGGCAGCCGGAGCCGCGGCAGGTGGTGTCGCGTTCAAGCCGGGGTTGGCCGTGACCGACGAGACCGCGATATCGAGCACCGGGTGCCCGCCCTGCACGCGCACGATGCGCGACGGGAATCTCACTCCGTTGAAATCCTTGTAGTCGGTGTAGTTGAACCGGACCTCGGTGTCACCGAGCACAGGGTTGTCGATCCAGGTTCGAACCACCGCGACCTCGTTCTGCTCGTTGATGGTTCCCACGTAACGGTTCTTCCCGGCGGTGAAGGAGACTTCGGAGCCGCCTTCAGCCGGCTGCGATGTTGCGTTATTCGCGGCAGCGGCTTTGAGGAAACCATGCGGCGTCGTCCAGATTTCCATGACTCGCTCTTCGACAGCGGCCGGCTGCGGCTGTGCCACCGGTGCGGCGTCAGCTGACGCACCCGCCGGCGGCGCCATGTTCCATGCCGTCGTTCCGCTGACGTACTGATCGGGACTAGCTGGTTGGGGCGTCGGGCGAACGCGATCGGGCTCGACGGTCTGGAGTCGAGTCATCTGGATGCGTGCCGCCGGCGCGGAGTAGTCCACCGTGGCGGTGTAACTGCTGACGTCGAATTGCGGCCACGGCAGCGTCGGATTCGGGGCCTGTCCGAACTGATACCAACGGCCCGTTCCCGAGAACTGGATCGACGTGATCTGCGCCGCCCCGAGCGCATTGTTAGCGGCATCGATTGTGCCGGCGCGTGGGCCGCACGAAATCGACGCGATCGCGCTCAACACAACGACTGGAATCATGAGTGTGCGCATAAATGCCCCCGTGAAATAGAGGAAAGCGACCGGCAGTATAGACACGCGCTTGCCGAAGGAACAACCAATTCTGGTAAGTCGGCTGGGCGAGGAAAGGCGGTAGCATTACCCATGGTGTTGCGAGCCCGCGTTTCACCCGCGGCGGGCATTCTGGCCGTGTGTCTTATCGCGCTTCCGCTCGCGTGGTCGACGAACGCGGCTCAGCAAGCTGCACCTCCATCGGCGTCCACTTCTCACCAGGCCTTGCTGGATCGGTACTGTCTGACCTGCCACACGCAACGTCTGAAAGAGCGCGGCACTGTGCCGATCGCGCTCGACAACCTCGATATCACGCAGGTCGGAGCCAACCCGGCGGTGTGGGAAAAGGTCGTGTTGAAGATGCGCGCCGGCCTGATGCCGCCTGCTGGTGCGCCACGACCTGACAAGGTGACGCACGACGCGTTTGCGTCATGGCTCGAAAGTGAGCTCGATCGCAATGCGGCCGCACATCCCAATCCAGGTCGCACCGAGCCCTTCCACCGATTGAATCGCGCCGAATATCGGAACGCCGTGCGCGACATCCTCGATCTCGACGTCGACGTGGCGTCGCTGCTGCCCGCCGATGACGTGAGTTACGGATTCGACAATATCGCCGGCGTGCTCAAGATGTCGCCGACGCTGATGGAACGGTACCTTGCCGCGGCGCAAAAGGTCGGCCGGCTCGCGGTCGGGACACCAACGCCGGCACCGAACATCGACTTCTTCCGGATCGCGGATGACTTGTCGCAAGACGAGCAACTCCCGGGGCTTCCGTTCGGCACGCGTGGCGGCACGTTGATTCATTACACCTTCCCGATGGATGGCGAGTACGAGTTCAGGCCGCGGCTCACTCGCGATCTGAACGAGAGCGTTCCGCTGTACACCGAGGAGCAACGTCTCGAGATCAGCGTCGACGGTGAACGTGTCGGCCTGTTCACGCTTCCTGGCATTGGCGGGGCTGCCAACGTGGAGCCGCCGGAGAATCCAGAGCCGCAGCCCGACGCGGCACAAGCCCCGGGAGCGGCGGCCCGGGAGCCGGGATCCGCGTCGAGTCCCGAGCGCCGAGCGCCTGGTCCTGCAAATCAGGCCCCACAGCGGCCGGGGATCTCACAGATTCAGCAGACGGTCCGCGCCGGCGCGCGTGAGCGACAGGCGCGCAATCGGGCGGACGAATCATGGAATCTTCGCGTGCCTGTGAAGGCCGGCGCGCGGGACGTTGTCATCACCTTCCTCAATAGCGTGTCAGCGCTCGACGAAACGCCTCGGCTGCCGTTCGAACGGCCGTTCCCTGCGGGGGTGAACATCCCGGAGACGCGGCGCGGCGTGTACCTGAGGAGCGTGGAGATCAGCGGTCCTCATAACCCGAGCGGTCCCGGAGAAAGTCAGAGTCGCAAACGGATCTTTGTCTGTACTCCGTCCCCCGGGCTTCGAGGGACAGGTTCGTCTCGCGGCAGCGACGCCGACGCGTGCGCCGAGACGATCCTGACGAGGCTGGCGCGACGTGCTTATAGACGCAACGTGACAAACGCCGACGTCGAGCCGTTGATGACGTTCTATCGCGTAGGCGTGGCGCAGGGTGGCTTCGATGGTGGAATCGAGCACGCATTGAGGCGGCTGCTCGTGAGCCCCGAGTTCCTGATGCGCGTCGAACGCGATCCCGCAGGTGTTGCAGCAGGCAGCATCTACGCCATCAGCGACGTCGAGCTCGCTTCACGCCTGTCGTTCTTCCTGTGGAGCAGCGTTCCGGATGATGAGTTGCTGGACCTTGCTGCCAAACGCCAACTGAGTAATCCGGCAGTGCTCGCGACGCAGGTGCGTCGAATGATGGCAGACGCGCGTGCCGTCGCCTTCGTCAACAACTTCGCGGGACAGTGGCTGTTCCTCCGAAACCTGGACGCCGTGGTCCCGGTCCAGAGTGTCTTCCCGGATTTCGACGACGCCCTGCGGCAGTCGTTCCGGCGCGAGACCGAGCTCTTCTTCGACAGCATCGTGCGCGAGAATCGCAGCGCCCTCGACTTGCTGCGCGCCGACTACACGTTTGTCAACGAGCGGTTGGCCGACCACTACGGCATCCCGAATATCAAGGGCGACCATTTCCGGCGGGTCACGCTCGGGCCAGACAGCAAACGCCGGGGGTTGCTGGGGCAGGGCAGCATACTGACCGTCACCTCGTATCCCGATCGAACATCGCCGGTTGTCCGCGGCAAATGGATTCTGGAAAACCTGCTCGGCACGCCACCGCCCCCGCCGTTGCCGAATGTGCCGCCGCTCCGCGCCACCGATACGTCGGGCATCGTGCTACCGATGCGTCAGCGGATGGAGCGCCACCGGTCCAACCCGGTCTGCGCATCGTGCCACGCGATGATGGATCCGCTGGGCCTCTCGCTCGAGAACTTCGATGCGATCGGGCGATGGCGAACGCTCGGAGAATCGTCGGCGCCGATCGACGCCAGCGGTGCGGCGCCTGACGGGACACGCTTCGATGGACCGGACGGACTGCGCACTGTGCTGCTCAGTTCCGACCGTTTCGTCGCCACGCTGACCGAGAAGATGATGACGTACGCGCTCGGCCGTGGTTTGGCGTATTACGATGCGCCGTCAGTCCGCTCCATCCTGCGTGACGCGGCCCGAGACGACTATCGGCTGTCATCGCTCATCGTCGGAATCGTGCAGAGTCCGCCGTTCAAGACGCGAAAGGCGGGCGGGGCGTAGAGCCGACAGGGATCACTATGTTCATTACCAAACGCGCCCTTCCGAGACGAACGTTCCTGCGCGGCGTTGGTGCGACGCTCGCGCTGCCATTGCTCGACGCGATGGTCCCGGCGGCCACGGCGCTGGCGCAGACGGCTGCCAACCCGGTGCGCCGGCTTGGGTTCATTTATCTGCCCAATGGTGTGGCGCGGAACTTCACCGGCATCAACTACTGGACGCCCGCTGGAGAAGGCACCGGGTTCGAGCTGTCACCGATTCTGAGCCCGCTCGCGCCGTATCGCGATCGGCTGCTCGTCGTCAGCGGCCTCGCGCAGCATCAGGCCGATGCCTTCGATGATGGCGCCAACGGCGATCACACGCGTGGCACGAGCTCATGGCTCACAGGCGTGCACTGCAAGCGAACCGAGGGGGCCGATGTCCGCAACGGCATCTCGGCCGATCAGATTGCCGCGAGTCACCTCGGACAGTCAACCGCGTTGCCGTCGCTCGAGCTCGCGATCGATCTCAACTTCCTTGGCGGGCAGTGCGAGAACAGCTACAGCTGCGCCTATCTCAACACGCTCGCCTGGACCTCGGACACGACTCCGCTGCCGACCGAGAACAATCCGCGAATCGTCTTCGAGCGCCTCTTCGGGGATGGCGGGACCCCCGAGCAACGCCTCGCGCAGGCGAAGCAGAACCAGAGCATCCTCGACTCGGTGCGGGGAGATCTCGCGAAGCTGCAGGCGTCGCTCGGCACCGGCGATCGCACGACGGTCACGGAATACCTCGATTCCGTGCGCGAGTTGGAGCGGCGCATTCAGCGCATCGAAGCGCGCGATGGTTCGGAGCTTCCGACTCTCGACCGCCCGGCCGGCGTTCCGGATCGCTTCGACGAGCACGTCAAGTTGATGTACGAATTGCAGTGGCTCGCATTCAGGTCCGACATGACGCGCGTCGTCACCTTCATGCTCGGCCGCGAGCTGAACTTCCGCACGTATCCGGAGATTGGTATTACCGAGGGGCATCACGGCCTGTCCCACCACCAGGACAACCCGACACAGCTCGCGAAATACGCCCGGCTCAACACGTATCAGACCGAGCTCTTCGCCTGGTTCCTCGACAAGCTGAAGTCCACGCCGGAAGGTGACGGCACGCTACTCGATCATTCGATGTTCCTCTACGGGGCGGCACTGAGTAATCCAAATCTTCACGCTCATTACGACCTCCCCCTCGCGGTGGTCGGCGGGGGTGCTGGTCAGCTGCGCGGAGGCCGTCACCTCGTGTACCGCAGCGAGACGCCGATGACGAACCTTCTGCTCAGCCTGCTCGACAAAGCGGGTGTTCCGGTGGAGAAGTTGGGTGACAGCACGGGTCGCCTGGAACTGCTATCAGGCGTATGAAGAGTCCTCTCCAGTGTAGGCCGGGTCCTGCTTCTCAGCGTAGGCCGGGTTCTGGTTTGTGGACCCGGCGTGTATCGCGGGCTCCTGTCAGGCGGGTCTACAAAGCAAGACCCGCCCTACCTGTCGTGTGCGCAATCGCTGTGGCGTGCGTCATCGCAGTCAACGTTGCCGTGTTCGCTGATGTCACGCTCGTCGACGCGGTCAAGCGTGGCGATGCGCAGGCGGTTCGCGCGTTGCTGCAGGCCAAGGCAGACGGTAACAGCGCCGAGCCTGATGGCACGAGCGCCCTCCATTGGGCGGTGCGTCGTGCTGACTTCGCGACGGCCGACTTGCTGCTGAAAGCCGGCGCGAAAGCCAGTGCAGCCAACCGCTACGGGATCACACCTCTTTATCTCGCATGCATCAACGGCGACGCCGCGATGGTGGCACGCCTCCTCGACGCTGGCGCCGATCCAAACGCGTCACTGAATGACGGCGAAACCGTCTTGATGACCGCCGCGCGCACGGGCAGCGTGCCGGTGCTCAAGGCGTTGCTCGCCCGCGGCGCAAACGTTCGCGCGCGTGAACGGCGGAAGGGGCAGGATGCGCTGATGTGGGCCGCCGCCGATAACAATGCGGCCGCGGTGACCGCCCTCATCGAAGCGGGCGCTGATCGCGATGCCCGCTCGACCGGCGGATCCTTCACGCCGTTTCTGTTCGCTGTGCGCGGCGGACACCTCGACGCGTCGCGCGCGCTGCTCGATGCGGGAGTAGACGTCAATCAAACGCTGGCGGACGGCACGAGCGCGCTCGTGCTCGCGGTCATGAACGCGCACTACGAGCTGGCGGGGCAGTTGCTCGCACGTGGAGCAAACCCGAACGCCGATGCGCAGGGATGGACGGCGCTCCATCAGATCGCCTGGTCACGGCGTCACAATGCCGGTTTCAATCTGCCGGGGCCAGTTCAGACCGGTGGCCTCGATCCGCTGGATCTGGTGCGGCAACTCGTGCAACGCGGCGCCAACGTGAATGCGCGCACGACGAAAGAGCCTCGCGACGGCAACAGGAACATGTTGAACCGCATCGGTTCGACACCCTTTCTCATGGCAGCGAAGAATGACGATGTGCCGCTGATGAAGACGCTGCTGGAGGTTGGCGCGGATGCGTCGCTGAAGACCAACCGCGGAACGACGGCGTTGATGGTCGCTGCCGGCGTGGGTATCTGGGCGCCGGGTGAGAACCCGGGCACGCACGAGGAAGCGCTCGCGGCCATGAAGCTCGCGCTCGAAGCGGGGGGTGGCCAGGTCAACGATGTCGACACCGACGGCGAGACCGCCTTGCACGGGGCCGTCTATCGAGGCGGCAACATCGCCGCCATTCAGTTCCTCATCGAGAGAGGCGCGAAGCTGGACGCCCGCAACGCGAAGGGATGGATTCCACTGACCGCTGCTGACGGCGTGGAGTACACCCCCGCCGTGCTCAAGCGATATCCGGAAGCGGCCGCGCTGCTCCGAAAGGCGATGCGCGAGCAGGGTCTGCCGATCCCCGAAGGAACCCACAGCCCGGAGCGCTCGGCATCGGCGGCGCAGGGGGCAACGGCGAGGACGATCTGGGATGGCGTCTTCACGCAGGCCCAGGCCGAACGCGGACGCGACCAGTACATGAAGTCCTGCGCCTCATGCCACAAGGCCGACCTGCTGGGTGAATCTGCCGCACCGCCGCTGGCCGGTCCCGACTTCGCACAGCGCTGGACCGGCTCGAACATCGACGATTTGTTGACCACGATCAGGCGATCGATGCCGCAGGATGCGCCCGACAGCCTGGGTACGCCGGCCTATGCCGACATCGTGAGCTTTCTGTTGAGCGTCAACGGCAGCCCCGCCGGAGGCAGTGAGTTGCCGCTGGAATCCGGGGCACTCAAACAGATACAGTTCACCGCGCGCTGACGCGCGCGGGCGCGCGAGGTCACGCGCTGACGCGCGAGGTCACGCGCTGACGCGCGAGGTCAAAAGTCAAAAGTCAAAGGTCAAAAGTCAGGTCAAAGGTTTCAGGTTCAAGGTTCAAAGTGACAGAGGGCGCACATGACTCATAGAAGAAGTGTCGTTCTGGCGAGTCTCGTTATCGTGGGTGTCTGGTCGATGTTGGCGGCCGCCGCTGCGCAGCAGCCGGCGCCGGGGCAGGCACCCGCCGGTGGTGGTCGAGGCGGCGGCATCGCGTCTCGCATGACCGGCAAAATCGAAGTGGGCGACACGAAGAACATGAACATGTCGCGCATCCGCTTCGAGGCAGGCGCGCGCACGAACTGGCATCTCCATACCGCGGCGCAGTTGATCCTCATCGAGGAGGGGCGCGGTCGGCTGCAGGAACTCGGCAGCGGTATCGTTGACGTTCCCGCTGGTCAGCCGGTCCTCACCAAGCCGAACGTGCTGCACTGGCATGGCGCGGCGCCCGATCAGGCGGCCCTCCAGTTCAGCGTGTACAGCGGGAATCTCGAGTGGAAAGACCCGGTGACTGACGACCAGTACCAGGGAAAGAAATAACGGCGGGTCTCGAGCAAGACACGCCCTACGACTGCAGACGATCATGCATCTGACATTGAGAATTGTTGCGGCGCTTGCGTTGATCATCGCCGGTGCGGCTTCACTCGCCGGTCAGGCGCCAGGCCAGGCGCCGCCGCAAACGGATACGAAGCTGCCACCGCTTCCACCACCGAAGCTTCCTCTGGTCACGTCGCAGGACATCCTCGACGGGTTCAAGAACCCGGGACGATGGCTCACCTTCTCCGGCGACTATTCGGGGCGGCGGCATAGCCCGTTGAAGCAGATCACGCCTGAAAACGTGAAGCGGCTGTCGCCGCTGTGGACCTTCCAGGCCGAAGGCATGGTCCTCAACCGTGGTTACGAGACGACGCCCCTGGTCCTCGACGGCGTGATGTACATCACGGGGAACAACAACCTCGCGTGGGCCGTTGACATGCGGAGCGGGCGCCAGATCTGGCGCTATCGCCGCGTGCTGCCGCCGGGCCTGACCTACGGCGGCGCCAATCCGTCCAACCGCGGGTTTGCGGCACTCGGCAACCGGTTGTTCATGGGAACTGTGGATGCGCACCTCATCGCGCTCGACAGAGACACCGGCGACGTGGTCTGGGACGTCCCGCTGGACGACTACAAGGTCGGCCACGCTGTTACCGCGGCGCCGCTCGTCATCAAGGACAAGGTGATCACGGGGAACGCCGGCGGCGATTTGCCGACGCGCGGTTTCCTCGACGCCTACGACGCGGCGACCGGCAAGCGGGTCTGGCGTTTCTACACAATCCCGGCGCCTGGCGAGCCGGGGAGCGAGACGTGGTCGGACCCTGATGTCCTCCCGCGTGGAGGCGGCGCGACGTGGATGACCGGGACCTACGATCCGGAGCTGAACCTGATCTACTGGGGCACCGGCAACCCGAATCCCGATTACTACGGCGGCGACAGGAAGGGCAACAACCTCTACACGGCATCGCTCATCGCCGTGGACGCCGATACCGGCAAGCTGCGCTGGCATTATCAATTCACGCCGCACGACCTCCACGACTGGGACTCGACGCACGTACCGGTGCTCGGCGATGTCACCGTCGGCGGCCAGACGCGCAAGGCCGTCATGGTCGCCAATCGCAACGGGTTCTTCTATGTGATCGACCGCACAAACGGCAAGCTAATCCACGGCAAGCCGTTCACACAGACGAAGTGGGCGAGGGAGCTCGGTCCCGACGGGACGCCGATCGTGCTCAACGAAGGGACGATGTTTCCGGGCGACACGAAGGAGCCGCAGTGTGTGCCGGACCTGCGCGGCGGCACCAACTTCAACCCGCCGTCCTACGATCCGTCGCTCCAGTTGTTCTTCGTGATGGCGCGCGAGACCTGCGCCATCTACACGCCAATCAAGCAGGAAATGGTGCCGGGCCGCAGCTTCACGAGCGGTGGCGTGCGGAAGCTGCCCGAACCTGACCACGGCGCCGTGCGCGCCATCGACGCGAAGACCGGCGCGATCAAGTGGGAATATGTACTGCCGACGCCGTCGTTGGCCGGCGTGATGTCGACCGCGTCAGGACTTGTCTTCGCCGGTGACAACGAAGGCTACTTCAACGCGTTCGATTCACGCACGGGCAAGAAGCTCTGGAGCTATCGCACCGGATCGCTCATCTGGGGGGCTGCGCCGACCACGGTGATGCTCGATGGCAAGCAGGTGGTGATGCTGCCTTCGGGGAATACGCTCGTCGCGTTTGGTTTGCAGGAGCCATGAGCGACGTGCAATTCCCAACTCCCAACTGCAAAGAATTAAGGGCCAAATCCCAACGCGGAGTTCGGGCGTTGGCTCTGACGATGGTTGTGGCCACGACATCGTTCGCCTGGGCGCAGGGGGCCCGGTCGTCGCCACCACCTCTGTCGCTGCCGCAGACATTCTTCTCCGCGGAGCTTCCGATTCGTGTCGTCCCCGTAGTCACTGGACTGTCGCATCCGTGGAGCCTGGCGTTCCTCCCGGATGGCAATATCCTGGTTACCGAGCGCGCAGGCCGGCTGCGTATTGTTCGTGATGGAAAGCTCGATCCCACGCCCATTACTGGAACGCCGCAGGTCGTCGCCCGCGCACTTGGCGGTCTCCTCGACGTTGCGCTGCATCCGCAGTTCGTACAGAACCGGATCGTCTATCTGAGCTACTCGAAGCCCGGCGAGAACAACTTGTCGGCGACGGCGCTGGCGCGTGGAGTCCTTGACGGCACGTCGCTCAAAGACGTCACCGACATCTTCGTGGCCAAGTCGTGGAGCAAGTCGACCACGAACTACGGTGGACGGATCGCGTTCGATAAGGCCGGCTTTCTGTATCTCACCGTCGGCGAGCGCCAGGAACAGGATCGCGCTCAGAAGCCTGACGACCACGGCGGCAAAGTACTTCGTCTTCGCGATGACGGCAGTGTGCCGCCGGACAACCCGTTTGTCGGCAAGGCCGGATACCTGCCCGAGATTTACTCGCTCGGTCATCGCAGCCCGCAAGGTTTGGCGATGAATCCCGCGACGGGCGCGATCTGGGAAAACGAGCACGGGCCGCTCGGCGGCGACGAGCTCAATATCATCCTCCCCGGTAAGAACTATGGCTGGCCGCTCGTGACATTCGGTACCGACTACGACGGGACGAAGATCAGCGACTCGACGTGGCGCGCCGATCTCGAGGCACCATTTGTCTACTGGGTGCCCTCCATCGCCGTTTCGGGTCTGACCTTCTACACCGGCGATCGCTTTCCAGCATGGAAGGGCAACGTGTTCGTGGGCGGGATGTTTCAAGGTCGCACGCGGGGCACCGGCCACATCCAGCGCATCGTCCTCAACCCGGCTGGGAAACCAATCAATCGCGAGCCGTTGCTAACTGAGCTTCGCCAGCGGATCCGCGACGTTCGACAGGGTCCGGACGGATTGCTCTATGTGCTCACCGACGAGGATGCGGGGATGCTGCTGCGCATCGAGCCCGCGAACTAGCATGCTGCGCCTGACAACAGTCCTGCTCACCATTCTCACCACGACATCGTCGTTCGCGCAGATCGCCGAGCCAAACAAGGCGGGAGTGGCGATGGGGCACCTGCATTATCAGGTGCGCGACGTCGAGGCGAACAAACGCTTCTGGATGGCGCTCGGCGGCACACCGATCGCTCATGCCGACGCGGTTGTCGTGAAGTTTCCCGACGTCCTCGTCTTCCTGACACAAGGCGATTCGACCGGCGGAACCGACGGCTCGGTCGTCAACCACGTCGCCTTTCGAGTGCAATCGTTTTCGACAGTCGAAGCAGCGGGCCTGAAGGTGACCCGCCTTGCGAACTTCCCGGGAGTCGGATCGACGAACACCCCCGAGGGTGAACGGATCGAGCTGTTCGAGAACGCCGCCTTGAATCTGACGTTCACGCAGGACGCTGGGTATCAGGACGCGACCGCCGAGCGGCACAATCGGCCGCTGCCGATTCCGATCGCGTTTCATCACGTCCACCTCTACCTGCCGGCAGGAAAAGTCGCGGAGGCCAAGGCGTGGTATGCGAAGACGTTCGACGGCGTTCCGGGCAAACGCTCGAACTACGACGCCGTCGATTTGCCCGGCATCAACCTGAATTTCAGTGAAGGTCCTCGGCCGACGGCGCCGACGAAAGGGCGGATGCTGGATCATCTTGGATTCGAGATCCGCGATCTCCAGGCCTTCTGCCGTCGGCTCGAGGGACTCGGTGTACAGTTTGAGCGGCCTTACGCGAAGGACTCGGCTGGCATTGCGAGCGCACGGCTGACCGACCCATGGGGGACGTCAATCGAGCTGACCGAAGGGCTCAGAGCCGTTTCCCTTGCAACCACTCGGAGGTAGTCACATGCGCGTCAGACATCTGTTGTCCATCAGCATCGCGTGTGCGGGTGCGCTGGTTGGCGTGATGGTCGCTCCGCTGTCTGGGCAGAGTGCGCCCCGTACGCCGTGGGGCGATCCCGATATCCAAGGCACTTATACAAACACTTACGAGAACGGGACGCCGCTCGAACGGCCCAACGAGTTTGCAGGACGAAAGCTCGAGGACATCAAGGGTGAAGAGTTGGCCGCGGTGAGAAAGAAGATCCAGGACCGGACGGTCAACAACTTCGAGGGTCCGATTCATGCGCCGAACAACTGGTGGCAGGACAATCTCGATTTGCACCGCGGCGGCCAGGCGTGGCTCGTCGTCGATCCGCCCGACGGCAAGATCCCGCCGATGACGCCCGAGGCTCAAAAACGGATCGCTGAACGCGCCGCGGCACGGAAGGCCAGCGGACGCGGACCTGCCGACTCGTACACCGATCGCAGCTTGTACGACCGTTGCATCACCCGTGGCCTGCCCGGCTCGATGATGCCCGCGATCTACGGGAACCAGTACCAGATCGTGCAGGCACCTGGCTATGTCGCCATCGTCTACGAGATGATCCACGAAACTCGAGTCATCCCTCTCGATGGCCGTGGAACGATCGGCAAGGGCATCACTCAGGACATGGGCGATGCGCGCGGCCGTTGGGATGGCGACACGCTCGTGGTGACGACGAAGAACTTCAAAGAGCGCAGCGTGTATCGCAACGCCAATGCGGAGACGCTGACGTTGACCGAGCGATTCCAGCGCATTGCTTCAGACAAAGTCCGCTGGACGGTGACGGTCGACGATCCATCCACCTGGACGAAGCCGTGGACGTTTTCATTGCCGCTGACGGCCGATCCCAACCCGTTGCCGCTCTACGAATGCCACGAAGGCAACTACGGGTTGAAGAACATCCTCAGCGCCGCGCGCGCGGAAGAACAACAGAAATAACTACGATATGAACGAAACCAGAATCCTCGCCTCCTACGTCGTCAACAACCGATGGGAGGACATCCCCGCTGACATCCGGCACGAGGCGAAGCGGGCGATTATCAACGTCGTTGGCTGCGCCATCGGCGGCAGCCCCCATCCGGCCGTCACGACGGCGATTCGCGCATTGAGTCCGTTCTCGGGCGAGCGGACCGCGAGCGTCATCGGCAGGGTCGAACGGCTCGACCCGCTGCATGCGTCGCTGATGAACGGCATCAGCTCGCACGTCGAGGACTACGACGACACGACACCCAAGAACTACAGCCACACGAGTTCGCCTGTCGGCTCCGCGTTGTTTGCCTACGCCAGCGCCAACCGGGTGCGCGGTCGCGATTTCGTCGAGGCGTTCATCCTCGGTTTCGAAGCCGCCTCGCGCGTCGGCAACGTCGTCTATCCGGCGCATTACGACGTCGGCTGGCATATGACCGGCACGATCGGGGTGTTCGGCGCGGCCGCTGCTATCGGAAAACTTATAGGCCTCAACGAGCAGCAGATGGTGTGGGCACTGGGGTTGGCTGCGACACAGTCGGCCGGTTTGCGTGAGATGTTCGGCTCGATGGGAAAGGCGTTCCACCCCGGGCGGTCGGCGCAAAACGGCTATGCGGCCGCGCTCCTGGCGCAGGCAGGGTTCACGTCGGGCGAGCGCGGCGTCGAGGGATCGCGAGGCTTTGCGCACGTGCTTGCTGCGACGCGCGACCTCTCGAAGATCCCCACGCGTCTCGGCGTCGATTTCGACCTTCGCGAGAACACCTACAAGCCCTTTCCGTGCGGCATCGTCAACCATCCCACAATCGACGGCGCAATCCAGATTCACGACGAGCACCGGCCTGATCCGGCGTCGATCGTCGCGGTTCGCCTTCGCGTTGCGCCCCTCGTGCTGGATCTGTGTAATCAGCAGAACATCACGAAGGGTCTGCAGGGAAAATTCTCGGTTTATCACGGCGCCGCCGTCGGACTGGTGCGCGGCAAGGGCGGTCTCCGCGAGTACACCGACGAGGCCGTCAACGATCGGGCGATCAAGCGCGTTCGCGAATCGACGACGGCGACCGGCGATGCGTCGATTACCGAAGATCAGGCCCATATCGAAGTGGAGCTGAGCGACGGCCGCCGGCTGACGAAGTTCGTCGAACAGTCGCTTGGCAACATCCATCGTCCGTTGACCGACAAACAGCTCGACGAGAAGTTCCGCGATCAGGCTCTGCTCGTGCTTCCGTCTCGCGAAGTCGAATCCGTCATCCAGCAGTGCTGGGAAATCGATGCACTGGACGACGTGGGTGAATTGGTGAGGACGACGGTGCCTGGCGGCGCCGCCGTCGAGCGGCAGGTGGTTTCGTAGGATCGTGCGCACCAGGTGTTCGGTCCTCATCCTGGCTGCGCTCGCCGTTGGATGCGGGCGCCAGCCATGGCCAAGTCCTCCCGCGGTCGAGCAGGCGAAATACGAGGTTGATCACCGCGCCTGGCGTGAGACCCAGCGTGGCCTCCTGAGCGACGTCCTGTCGATCGTGGGCGTGTGGCCGCTGCGGGACGGCGACACGGCCTTTGGTTCGGAGATGTCGCTTCCCATCGTCCTGCCCCTGTCCGGCGAGCCAACTCGCGCCGGAGTCTTTCGACGAGAGGGCAAGACGATCTCCATCATCCCAGCGCCGGGGTCCGCGTTGCGGTTTCCCGATGGCCGGCCGGTGTCGAACGCCATACCGCTCAACGGCGACGTCTGGATCGGCTCGCTGCTGATCTACGTAGCCGATGCCGGTGACGATCGCCGATGGGTCACGGCGCGCGACATGAAGCATCCGGCGATCACCAGTCCACCCGTGCTCGATGCCTTCCCGCCGGACGCGCGCTGGAGGGTGTCGGCTCGCTTCGACGCCTTCGAATCGCCGAAGCCGGTCGAGGTTCCCGACGTGCGCGGCGGGTCGATGAGCTTCCTGTCACTCGGTCAATTGGTGTTTCAGCTCGATGGGCAGGAGCATCGATTGACGGCGTTCGGCGAGCCCGGCGGCGGCGAGTTCTTCGTGATGTTCAAGGATTCGACCAACCAGACGAGCACGTACGGCTACCGCATTCTCACACCCGCGGTGGTCAACAGCGGTCAATGGACGGTGATCGACTTCAACTTCGCCTTCAACCCGCCGTGCGCATATTCGCGATTCACGCTGTGTCCGCTGCCGCCTCCCGAGAACACATTGCCGGTGGCTATCGAAGCCGGGTTGAAGCGCCTGCCGTCAGCACAGGGCTACTCGCCCTCGTAATGGCTGCCGGCGACGAGTTGCTCGCCTTCGTTCGCGATGCGCTGGGCCGCGGTGTGCCGCGGGATCGAATCGAGGACGTCCTGCACAAGAGTGGCTGGACGACAGATCAGATTCACGGCGCGCTCGCGGCGTATGCGGATATCGATTTCCCGATTCCGGTGCCGCGCGCCACGCCGTATCTCTCAGCTCGCGAGGCATTCATCTACCTCGTGCTCTTCGGGACGCTCTACATTAGCGCCTATAACCTGGGCAGCCTGATATTCGAGTTCATCAATCGGGCCTTCCCGGATCCCTCGCAGACATCCCAGTTCTACGAGCAGTACTCGAGGCAGTCGATCCGTTGGTCGATCTCAGGGCTGATCGTGGCTTTCCCGGTGTTTCTCTACCTCTCGTGGCTGACGGAGCGCGAGATCAGTCGCGACCCGATGAAGCGGGCTTCGAAAGTGCGGCGCTGGCTCACATACCTCACGCTCTTTTCGGCCGCTTGCGCGTTGCTTGGTGATTTCACGACGCTCGTCTACAACGTACTCGGCGGAGAACTGACCGTACGGTTCCTGCTCAAGGTCCTTACGGTTGCGCTCATCTCCGGCACAGCGTTCATCTACTATCTTCGCGACATCCGGCAGGACGAAGTGGAGAGCCGGAGGTGACGGGTAAACGAACGCTGGCACTGGTTCTGGTATTCGTGGTCGCCGCAGCGGTGACGACGGGCATCGTCATCATCGGCTCGCCGGGCGAAGAGCGGACACGGCGGTTGGACGCGAGGAGGATCGAGGACCTTCAAGGCATCTCGGCGGCGATCGCCGTCTATCACAAGCGGCATCAGCGCGTGCCGATGTCGCTGGAGGAGTTGTCGATGGAGCCGGGCCTCGCGAGCATCGCGCGAGATCCGGTCACTGGAGGGCCTTATGCGTACCGGACGTTCAGCGCAAACAGCTACGAGCTGTGCGGCGCCTTCGAGCGCGAAACCGCCGATGCGCGCGCGGCCGATTTCTGGTCGCACGGTGTTGGCACACAATGCTTCACTCAGGACATAAAACCGACGACACCGTAGCGGAGCGTCTTTAGTCCCTGCGAATTTCCAAGGCGGGTTTGCCTTCGACATGGCTCAGGCCAGGGAAGACCCGCCGCTACACGTTGACCGTGAGCCGGCGCAATGAGTACACCGAGCAGCGCAACAACACAGCAGGCCAGCGAAGCCCAAACGCCGCCGCCGAGTAACGCGATGCAGGAGGCCGAGCGCCGAGTCTTCGCCAAGATCGGCTGGCGGCTGATGCCGGTCCTCATTCTCGCCTACATCTTCAACTACCTCGACCGCAACAATGTCGGGTTCGCTGGGTTGACGATGAACCAGGCGATCGGATTGACGGCGACGCAACTTGGCTTTGGCGCCGGGGTGTTCTTTCTTGCGTACTGCCTCCTCGAGGTTCCGAGCAACATCATCCTGTACCGCGTGGGTGCGCGTGTCTGGCTGTCTCGCATCATGATCTCGTGGGGATTGGCGTCAGCAGCAACCGCTCTGGCTGTCGGCCCGAACAGTTTCTACGCGCTGCGATTGCTGCTCGGCGCGGCAGAGGCTGGTTTCTTTCCCGGTGTCGCGTTCTACCTCGGGACCTGGTTCCCGGCGCAATACCGGACGCGCATGATCGCGTGGTTCATGGTGGCGATTCCGGTATCGTCTGTCATCGGCGGGCCGATATCAGGCTGGTTGCTCGGGATGAATGGCATCGCGGGCATCGCGGGCTGGCAGTGGCTCTTCATCATCGAGGGACTGCCCGTTGTGTTGATCGGCATCAGCCTGCTCTGGCTGCTGGCCGATCGGCCGGAGGATGTGACGTGGCTGTCCGACGAGGAGCGCCGCATCGTTCGCGATCGACTGCTTGCCGAACGCCGTCCACACGAGGTTCGCCACTTCGCTGTAGCCGTTCGCGATGTGCGGGTCATCATCCTCGCCCTGGTGCAGTTCGGTTTCCTGGTTGGCTCGTATGCGATCGGCATCTTCCTTCCGTTGATGCTGCGTGAAGGCAAACTGACCGACATCGAAATCGGCTTTGTCAGCAGCGGCTGTTACGTCGTCGCAGTGATTGGGATGATCTTGTGGGCCCGCCACGTTGACCGGGGCGGCAGCAAGGTCGTCAACCTCGCGCTCTCGTGTGCGCTGTCGGCATGCGGCTTCCTCGGAGCGATTCTGTTCTCCGGAAGTTTCTGGCTGTCGGTGGCGGCGATGGCGGTCGCCATCACCGGCATCAACGGTGCGCGCGCGATCTTCTGGACGATCCCGCCTCGCTTCCTGACCGGCATGGCCGCCGCCGGTGGTCTGGCCTTCATCAATTCCATCGGGACGACCGGCGGATTCGTCGGGCCGTACGTCATGGGATGGCTGAGCGACGAGACCGGATCGTTTTCCGCGGGGCTGGCGGCCATGAGTGGATTCCTGGTGCTCGCCGCGGTGCTCGCGTGGTCGCTGCGCCGTTTCGCGCCGGGAGAGTAGCGACGTGACACTGGCCAGCCAGGTTGCCGAATGGGTCGCAGGCGTCCGCTTCGAGGATCTTCCCTCCGACATCGTCGACACCACGAAGCTTCGTATCCTCGATGTGCTCGGCCTCGCGCTCGCGGGCGCTGAGACGAGGTTCGGGCGAGCCATTCGATCCGGCGCGGTGGCCGTGTCTCCGCCAGGTCCTTGCCGCATCCTCGGAAGCGGCGACAAGGTCGGCGTCACCAGCGCGGCGTTCGCGAACGCCTCGTTTCCACAGGCGCTCGAGTTCGACGACACGCACAACGAGTCGATCGTTCACATGAGCAGCCCGTCGGTGGCGGCCACGCTGGCGCTCGCCGAGACGCGGACGATCAGTGGCAGAGACGCCATTCTTGCGGTCGCGATCTCGAATGAGATCGCCTGCAGAGTCGGCGTGGTTGCGCCGGGTCAGTTTCACCGTCGCGGCTTTCACCCCACCGGCTTGTTCTCTCCGTTTGGTATCGCGTACGGCGCCGGGAAACTTCTCGGACTGGATGCGCAGAATCTCGCTCACGCTGCGGGGACATGCGGCAGCTTCGCGGCGGGCGTGCTCGAGTGCTGGGTCGATGGCACGGATACCAAGTTCCTGCATTCGGGATGGGCGGCACAGAGCGGTGTGTCGGCGGCCATGTTCGCGGCGGCCGGTGTGACAGGCCCGCCAAAGATTTTCGAGGGGCGCTTCGGGTTGTTTGCGTCTCACTTGCAGGATCCTGGCGCGGCCAAGAAGCTTGATCGCATCGTCGATCGACTCGGGTCGCATTGGGAGAGCCGCTATTCCTCGTTCAAACCATTTCCCGCGGCGCACGTGCTGCATCCGTACATTTCGGCGATCCTGCGGCTTCGAGATCAGGGCGTCCAGCCGGCGGATGTTGCGCGTATCGAGTGCCCGGTGGCGGAATTCAACGTGTCGATCGTCTGCGAGCCGGTCGAGGAAAAGCGCGCACCGGCATCCCAGGCGCATTGCCGTGTGTGCCTTCAGTACACGCTCGCAGAAGCACTCTATTGCGGACGGCTCGGACGAGATGCCTATGAGGATCGCAACCGGCTCAACCCCGCGATCCTGGCGTTGGCTCGAACAGTCGATTACTACGTCGACCCCGAGTTCCCCGGACCAGGCCGGTTCAAGGGGGCCGTTCGCGTCACGCTGAAGGATGGACGGGTTCTCACGGAAGTCGAGGAGTACAACCGTGGCTCGGCAGAGAATCCGATGACGCCGTCGGAGCTTCGGGCCAAGTTCGACGATAACGCCAGCGGGACACTCGGCGCCGCCGGGCGTGACCGCCTTGCAACCGAGATAGGACGGACGGAAAATCTTTCAGACGTATCGACGCTGGTCGGGTTATCGATCGGGAGATCGTAGAGCGCGGGCTTCAGCCCGCGCGGGTGTGACGCGGAGGCTGAAGCCTCCGCTCTACGGCCGTCGATAGCGGTCAACAGCGAGGTGTGGCGTGACTCGGCTCAATTCGATCGCGATCCCGTCGGCATTGTTTCTGCTCGTTGCCGCATCAGCGTCGGCTCAGGCGCCACGCACGCCGTGGGGCGATCCTGACCTCCAGGGCGCCTATACCAACAGCGATGAAAGCCTGATCCCGATGGAGCGCCCGGACTCGCTCGCCGGGAAGTCGCTGAACGACATCAATGCCACCGAGCTCGAAAAACTGAATGAAGAGCGCAACGAGGCGCGTATCGAGGCCGACAAGCAGCGTTGGGAACTGCGCAGCCCGCTCCATTGGTTCGAGAATCACAACCCGAAGAACAGCCGTGCGTGGCTGGTGGTCGATCCGCCGGACGGCAAGATTCCTGCGCAAACCGACGCCGCGAAAGCTCGGGCAGCGGCACGCGCGCAGGCGCGCCGCGGGCGCGGCGACGCAGACTCGTACGAAGATCGCAGTCTCTACGATCGGTGCATTACACGCGGGCTGCCCGGATCGATGATGCCCGCCATCTACGGCAATTCGTACGAGATCGTGCAGGGACCGGGGTTCGTTGCGATTCAGTACGAGATGGTCAACGAGCTTCGCGTCATCCCGCTCGATGGCCGGCCGCATGTCGGTTCCGCGATTCGCAACTACATGGGCGACGCGCGTGGCCATTTCGAGGGCGATACCCTCGTCGTCGAGACGACGAACTTCACAGACAAGGTGCCCTACCGCGGCTCCAGTGAGAATCTTCGGTTGATCGAGCGCTTCACTCCGCGCGCCCCGGGCGTCGTCGAGTGGTCGGTGACTTTCGACGATCCATCCACCTGGGCACGACAATGGACGTTTGCGATGAACCTCACCCAAACCGCCGAGCGCCCGTTCGAATACGCCTGCCACGAAGGTAACTACGCAATGCGGAACATCCTCGGCATCGCGAGGCAGGAAGAGGCTGCAGGCTCAGGACGCTGACGCGTGTCAACTTCCAACTTCCAAGTGCTAAGGACGGGAGCTAGCGGCGAGTTGGGGCTTCTGTTTACTGATCCGATACTTAGCCACGAAGACGACAATGACCACGAAGTCGATGAAGCAGCAAACCAGGGAGTCCTGGAAATGGGGAGACATTTCATCTGGTTGCAGTGATTAGCGCCTCACGCGGAGTCGCCGGGGGGGCAGCTTGGCTCAACCCGCGGGTGCGTAATTGGAGGGGACGGAGGAAACGGCACACCACGGAGAAGCGGAGCAACGGAGATCAAACGGCGGGAACGCCATGCCGGTGAGGCCGGCCATTCGGTCGGCCGTCGGGTAGAGCGACGCGCAAATTCACAAGCCGTCCATGCTCGAGTGTCGGCTTGTGATTACGCGCCGCTCTACCCAACCCGCGCGAAGCGCGTCACCGGCATGGCGTCTCCGTTCGGACTCCGCTTCTCCGTTGCTCCGTGTCGATCCCCTGCCTCCGCCCAACTCCTTTGCCGTTCGTGATTTCAGGTCGTCCTCGCCCGCTCTTTTTCTTGCCTATCGACCAGAGCCGCCAAGCAAATACATTGGGAGCTGGAGGTTGGGAGTTGACGTGAAAGACCTCGTAGGTCCACTTCAAAAGCACTTCGGACATACAGGTTTCCGGGACGGCCAGCAGCAACTTGTCGAGTGTGTTCTGGACGGGCACGATCTGCTCGCGGTCATGCCGACCGGTTCCGGCAAGTCACTCGGATTCCAGTTACCGGCACTCCTGCTTCCAGGTACGACGCTCGTCGTCTCTCCACTCATCTCGCTGATGAAGGATCAGGTGGACGAGTTGAATCGTCGCGGTATCCGCGCGGCCGCGCTGCACTCGGCGCTGTCGTCCGACGCTCGCCGGGACGCGTTCAGGCTGGCGCGCGCCGGCGAGTGCCGCCTGCTCTACGTCGCGCCGGAGCGATTCGCCTCCGACCATTTCGTTCGCACGCTGCAGGAGATCCCGGTCTCACGCTTCGTCGTCGACGAGGCGCACTGCGTGTCGGAGTGGGGGCATGACTTCCGGCCGGACTATCGCTGGCTGAAACAGGCGGCTGCTGCCTGCCGCCGTAGCGACGGCCAAGCGGGGCGCCCGCCGATGGCGGCGTTCACGGCAACGGCGACCCCGGAAGTACGCGATGACATTGTGCAGCTGCTCGGTCTCGCCGCTCCGCGTGTCGTGGTGGCTGGATTCGATCGCCCGAACATCACACTGGTCGTGCGGCCGGTGTCAGGTGATATCGAGAAGCACGAGCTCCTGCCGCAACTGGTGGGTCCGGGGCGTGCCCTCGTCTATGCGTCGACGCGCCGCAAGGCCGAAGCAGCTGCCGAAACACTCACCGCGGCTGGTATCGACGCGGCTGCGTATCATGCCGGCCTCGCCGACTCGGCTCGCTCGAAGGCGCAGGAGCGATTCAGTTCCGGTTCGCTGCGTATTGTCTGCGCGACCAACGCCTTCGGGATGGGCATCGATCGACCGGACGTCGAGACCGTAATTCATTTCGACATCCCGGGGTCGCTCGAGGCGTACTATCAGGAGATTGGCCGCGCGGGTCGAGACGGACGTGCAGCGACGGCGACGCTGCTGTGGAACTACGTGGACGTCAAGACGCGCGAGTTTCTCATCGATCGCGAGAACGAAGAGGACGCAGACCGGGAGGCCCGCCGGCCGGACCCGGTCGAAATCGCGCGGCGCAAGGAACTGGATCACAAGAAGCTTCGACGGATGGTCGCGTACGCCGACACGGTCAACTGCCTTCGGTGGACCATCCTTCAGTACTTCGGAGATCCGGCAGCCAGAGGACAATGCGGCTCGTGCAGCAGTTGCGCGCGGCTCAAGCCAATCGATGATGACGACTGCCTGCTCGTTCGCAAGATTCTGTCCGGCGTCGCGCGAGCGGGGGAACGATATGGCCGGCGACGAATTGCCGCGATGCTCACCGGCCAGCTCGAAGATCTGCCGGACCCGTTGACGCGCTTGTCCACGACCGGCCTCCTGCGCGATGAGCCACTCGTAACCATCGAGCGCTGGATCGACGCGATCAACGCCGCTGGGTTGCTACGTTCCTCGGATGATAAGTATCGGACGCTCAGCCTGACCACACTCGGCCGCGAAGTGATGGCGGGCCGAGTTCGCGACGTGCTGATTGCTGCGCCCGGAATCAGGAGTGCGGCATCGCCGCGAGGCAAGCGCCGTCGTGTTCGGAAGACAATTGGCGAGCCCTCGAGCGACGGTAACGTTCCACAGACTTCGGTTGTCGAGGCGCTTCGCGCCTGGCGGCTCGACGAAGCGAGGCGGCATGCGATCGCGCCGTTCGTGGTCCTGCACGACCGCACCCTGATGGCGATCGCATCGCAGCTTCCTCGATCGGCTGATGAATTGAGCGAGATTCCTGGCATTGGTCCCGCCAAGCTGGCGGCGTACGGCGAAGCAATCTTGAACATCGTGAAAGGGTCGGGCTAAGCTGGCGCGGCGTGCCGGTCGCCCAACGTTCGAGCCCACCGTCTGAGACCAGAACCTCTCCTCACGAGCCGCACACCAGGAGGACGCTCTTCAAGACCGTCATTCCGTTGGCCACCGGGGTGCTGCTCCTGCTCGTGCCAGTGCCGGGCGGGCTGTCCGTAAATGCGTGGCGCTACTTCGCGCTCTTCGCGGCGGTCATTGCCGGGCTCATCACCGAACCGGTTCCGCCAGCCATCGTCGGCATGGGCGGCGTCATCGTCGCCGCCGCGTTCGGGCTGGTTCGCGACACCCCTGCCCAATCGGCACAGTGGGCGTTGAGCGGATTTGGCAACGCGACCGTGTGGCTGATCTTCGCCGGGTACATGTTCACGCTCGGCTATACGCAAACGGGGTTGGGACGACGCATCGCGCTGCATCTCGTGCGTCTTCTCGGACATCGAACCCTTGGCCTCGGCTATGCGGTGACCCTGGCCGATCTCGCGCTCGCCCCGTTCACCGCGTCCGCCACCGCTCGCAGCGCGGGCACGGTCTTTCCGATCGTGCGGCAAATCCCGGAGCTGTACGCCTCGCGTCCCGACGATGGGACCGCTCGCAGGCTTGGGGCGTATGTGCTGTACACCGCGCTTGTCGCGAGCATGATCTCCAGCAGCATGTTCATCACCGCCCTGGCGCCGAACACGCTTGCCGTGAGCGTGATGCGCCAGACGGCAGGCGTCACTGTCTCGTGGTTGGAGTGGTTCATTGGCTTCGCGCCCGTGGGGGTGATGTTGATCGCGGTCGTTCCGTTGTTGCTCTACAAAATCTATCCGCCCGAGATTCGCACGGCTCCCGAAGTGCCGCGATGGGCGCACGAGCAGCTTCGCTCGATGGGACCGATGTCGCGCCGAGAGCTGACGCTGCTCGTGCTCGTGTGTTCCGCGCTGGCTCTGTGGATCGGTGCAACGGCTCGAGTCGATCCGGCCGTCACAGCGATGCTGGTCGTGCTGCTGATGGTCCTCTTCGGTGTCGTGTCCTGGAATGATGTCATCGGGCACTCCCAGGCGTGGAACATCCTGATCTGGTTCGCGACGCTCGTCACGCTCGCTGGGGGGCTGGCGGAAACGAAGTTCCTCGACTGGCTGGTGCAGTCGATCGCTCCAACGCTGCAAAGACTCAGCCCTGCGGTGGCCGCCGTCTCTGTCGTCGGCGTGTACTTTTTCCTGCACTACTTCTTCGCGAGCATCACGGCGCATGCCGCGAGTTTGTTGCCGGTCTTCATCGCGATGGCTGTAACCATTCCAGGGCTGTCGACGAAGGAATGGGCATTGCTGCTGTCGTACCCGCTCGGACTGATGGGGATTCTGACGACGTATACCGCCGGGCACAACCCGATCTACTACGGGAGCGGGTACATCAGCCGCCAGGCATTCTGGGTGCTCGGGCTGGTGCTTGGTGTCTTCTTTCTTGCCACTTACCTGATCATTGCCGTCCCCTGGTTGAACTACCTAGGCTACTGAAGGCCGCGAGGCGGAGCCTCGCTAGACTTCTGAGGTGTCCGTGACCGATATCAACCCGAGGTCGGCCGAGTATGACGAGTATCGTCGCGCCGTCCGTGAGCTGTGCGCAGGTTTCGACAGTACGTATTGGCGATCGCTCGACGAGCGCGCCGAGTACCCGGAAGCATTCGTCAAGGCGCTGACCGACGCAGGCTGGCTTGCTGCGTTGATCCCTGAAGCGTATGGCGGCGGCGGGCTGGGCGTCACCGAAGCATCGGTCATCCTCGAGGAAGTGAATCGATCGGGCGCGAACTCCGGCGCGTGCCACGCGCAGATGTACGTGATGGGAGCGCTCGTCCGGCACGGCTCCGATGCGCAGAAACGCGCCTACCTCCCCGACATCGCGGCCGGACGCCTCCGTCTGCAATCGTTCGCGGTGACCGAGCCGACAACGGGCACCGATACGACGAAGACGAAGACCGTTGCCGTCCGCCGCGGAGACCGCTACATCGTGAACGGGCAGAAGGTATGGATTTCGCGAGTGCAGCATTCCGATCTGATGCTGCTCCTCGCGCGGACGACGTCGCTGCCGGAGGTGAAGAAGAAGACAGAAGGGCTGTCGTTGTTTCTCGTCGACCTGCGGGATGCGGACAAACGCGGGATGAGCGTGCGGCCGATTCGCAATATGGTCAATCACGAGACCAACGAGGTGTTCTTCGAGGATTTCGAAGTGCCGGCCGACAACCTGGTCGGGCAGGAAGGGAAGGGGTTCCGCTATCTGCTCGACGGCATCAACGCCGAGCGAATCCTCATTGCGGCAGAATGCATCGGGGACGGCTACTGGTTCATCGACAAGTCTCGCCACTACGCAAACGAGCGCATCGTCTTCGATCGCCCGATCGGACAGAACCAGGGAATTCAGTTTCCGATCGCTCGGGCGTACGCCAACGTCCGTGCGGCCGATTTGATGCGCTTCGAGGCGGCGCGCCTGTTCGACGCGGGCGGGACGGCGGGTCCCGAAGCGAATATGGCCAAGTTGCTGGCGGCCGAGGCCAGTTGGGAGGCCGCCAACGCGTGCCTGCAGACATTTGGCGGCTTCGGATTTGCCGCGGAGTACGACGTCGAGCGGAAGTTCCGGGAGACGCGGCTCTATCAGGTCGCGCCCATTTCCACTAATCTGATCCTGTCCTATATCGGCGAGCACGTGCTCGGTATGCCGCGGTCGTTTTAAATGGGGTCGGGAGTCATTTGATGAGGACACTTTAAACGCGATAGTTTCATGGTGACTGTCCTGATCAAATGACTCCCGACCCCATTACACGACTGACGCGCAGCATGTTGTTCGTGCCGGCGTCGAGGCCGGCCATGATTCCCAAGGCAGCCGCGAGCGCCGCCGATGCCGTGTGCATCGACCTCGAGGACGCCGTCGCCCCAGACGAGAAGCCGGCGAGCCGCGCCAACGTCGTCCGCGCGCTCAAGGAGATCGACTTCGGCCGGCGCGTCCGCATCGTCCGCATCAACGGACTCGACGGGCCATTTGCTTACCGCGATCTCGTCGAGATCGTCGAGGCGGCAGGCGATCGGCTCGACCTGATCATGATCCCGAAAGCCGGATCGCCCCGAGACGTCACGTTCGTCGACATGCTGCTCACGCAGATCGAATCCAGTATGCGATTGTCTACGCGCATCGGGATCGAGGCGCAGATCGAAACGGCCGCCGGCTACCTGTACGCGAAAGAGATCGCCGCCTCATCCCCTCGACTCGAAGCACTCATTTTCGGCGCCGGCGACTACGCCGCATCGATGCGGATGCCGTCAGCGGCCATCGGCGAGCGTGACGCTTACGACGAGGCCTATCCGGGACACCGCTGGCACGCCGTCATGCACACGATCGTCGCTGCCGCCCGCGCAAATGGCTCGCGCTGTATGGACGGGCCGTACGCGGGGTACACCGACACTGCGGGACTCGAGCGGGCCTGCCAGATCGCGCGCGCGTTAGGCTTCGATGGCAAGCAGTGCATCCATCCCGCGCAGCTCGCGACAGTAAACGCGGCATTCACGCCATCTGATGCCGAGGTCGCGAAAGCCGCCGCGATCGTGGAGGCGTATGACCGGGCGGTCAGTGGTGGTCAGGGCGCTGCTACTCATGACGGCCGCATGATCGATGCGGCCAACGTTCGCATGGCGCGCACGACTCTCGAGCGACAGCGATTGATTCCAACGACGTGACGTCGCACCTCCCCCTGGACGGTCTGCTCGTCGTCTCCGTCGAACAGGCCATCGCGGCGCCGTTTGCCAGCCGTCAGCTGGCCGATCTCGGCGCGCGCGTCATCAAGATCGAGCGCCCCGGCGTTGGCGATTTCGCCCGCGCCTACGACCACACCGTGCGTGGGCTGGCGAGTCACTTCGTCTGGACGAACCGATCGAAAGAGTCGCTCACGCTCGACCTGAAGCGTCCCGAAGCGCTCGATGTGCTGCGCCGCCTGGTGTCACGCGCCGATGTGTTTCTCCACAATCTTGCGCCGGGTGCGATGGGTCGCCTCGGATTTGGCGCCGCCATGTTACGTGAGGAGCATCCGCGGCTCGTGGTTTGCGAGATCTCTGGCTACGGAACCTCGGGGCCTTACCGTGACAAGAAGGCGTACGACCTATTGGTGCAGAGCGAGGCTGGCCTCGTCTCCATCACCGGAACGCCGGAGACGCCGTCGAAGGTCGGCATCTCCATCGCTGACATCGCCGCCGGTATGTACGCGTTCTCGTCGATTCTCGCCGCGCTGGTCCGTCGCGCGAAAACGGGCACCGGTGCTTTGCTCGACATCTCGATGTTGGACGCGTTGTCCGAGTGGATGGGCTATCCAGCCTATTACGCCGGCTATGGCGGTACACCGCTGCCGCGCACCGGTGCCCGCCATGCGGCCATTGCCCCGTATGGGCCCTACGTCGCTGGCGATGGCCACGTGGTCTACCTCGGACTGCAGAACGAACGCGAGTGGGCGCGGTTCTGCGCCGACGTACTGGATCGTCCGGCTCTTGTGAGCGATCCGCGATTCAGCTCGAACGCCTTGCGCGTCGAGCACCACGACGAGCTCGAGAAGATCATCGTCGGCGCCTTCGCCGACAAGACCGCCCAGCGCGTCGTCGACAAGCTCGAGGCCGCCCAGATTGCTAACGCGCGCATGAACACGGTGGACGAGTTCCTCGAACACCCTCAATTAGCCGCGCGGGGAAAGTGGCAGCAGGTCGATTCACCCGTTGGGCCGCTTCGCGCACTCGTGCCGCCATATGGGTTTGACGATGTCGAGCCGAAGATGGGGCGGATTCCAGCCCTCGGCGAGCACACCGGGAAGATCCTGGGCGAGCTCGGGTTCGACGCCGACACAATTGCACGCTGGCGCGGGGAGGGAATCGTCTAGAGAGCGCAGCCCGTACAATAGAAGAGTGCTGCTGTTCGAGTTCTTCCCGCTGTTTGTCGCCCTCGTAGGCGTGATCGCAGCAATTTTCCTGTTCAAGATCGATCGTCGATCGCGGCAAGATCCCAACGAGCAGGAGTGGCAACGACCACGCCGGCAGCCACGCTCGTCGTCAGGCCCTGAACGTCCGGGACGACGGCCAAGCATGATGCCTTGAATAAACTCCCAACTCCCAACTCCACAACTGCAATTCGTTCGGAGATTCGGAGTTGGATCCTTGGGAGTCGGGAGTTGACGCGCGAGTAGCTACATACTGGCCCAACCTCCGTCGATTGGCACCACCGCGCCTGTGATGCTTGCGCTCTCCGGCCCACAGAGGAACAGCATCAGTGCCGCCACATCGTCGGCGGCAATCAGTTTTCCCGTCGGCTGTTTTCCCGTAAGAAGGCGGCGCTCCGCGTCCGGTCGCGAGAGCCCTTCGGCCATCGAGGCGAGAACGGTGGACTCGTGCACCGGTGTTTCGGTCGTCCCTGGGCAGACCGCGTTACATGTGATGCCGTGTGAGACGGTCTCGAGCGCCACTGCTCGAGTGAGGCCGATGAGCGCCGTCTTGCTCGTTACGTAGTTCACGCGGTTGGCGGCGCCGCGCAGGCCGTAGATCGACGAGACGTTGATGATGCGCCCCCACCCGCGACGCTTCATTCCAGGAACTGTGAGCCGGATCGTGTGAAAAGCGGCCGAGAGGTTCACTGCGATGCCGTCGTCCCATTCAGTCGTACCGAAGGATTCGATCGGCGAGGTGTGACGCACGACAGCGTTATTGACAACGATGTCCACGGCGCCGAATGTGTCGAGCGCGGCGGACACCATGCCTTCGATGTCCGCGCTTCGTCGCAGGTCGGCTCCGCTGTAGATGGTACGCACGCCGTGGCGATTCTCAATCTCCCGCTGCAGTGCTGCGATGTCCTGCGATCCATCGAATCCGCTGAGGACCAGGTTGCATCCGGCCGCAGCGAATCGGCGTGCCGCCGCCAGGCCGAGGCCGCGCACCGATCCGGTAATCAGCGCGCACTTGTCTACAAGGTCGGTCATGGATGGTCGTGGAGGCTGCAGGGCGATGGGGCCAGCCTGTTGTATCGTAAAGCAATCCCGTCAACGGCGATTTGATCGGCATCGCCGTTGGCTGGTTGTCAATATCTCCGCAGGCGAGATCACATGACGAGACGAACACTCGCGATCGCAGCCGGGCTCGTGGTGACGCTGGGGATCGTGCTGCCGGGTTCCGGCGCCCGTGCCCAGGCTCAGAGGTCGGGAAGCGAACAGACCTTTCGAACACCGTGGGGCGATCCCGACATCCAGGGACTCTTCACAACCGACGATGAGCTCGGCGTGCCGTTCGAGAGGCCAGAGCAGTTCGGGGATCGGGAGGTTGTCTCGGAGCAGGAATTCGCGCAGCGGCAGACACAAGCCGTGCGCCAGGCCGAGACCGACGCCGAGGAGTTCGTCGCGCCACGGACGGCCGGGCGTGGCGGCGGAGATGGGACCGGGCCTCCTGCGCATTGGCTCGAGCGCGGGCGCCCCTCGCGGCGCACGTCGATCGTGATTTCGCCGGCGAACGGACGGATCCCATATCTCAACGACGAAGCGCGCAAGCGCGCCGCGATCGCTGTCAACGCCCGTACGACCGGCAATCGCCCATTCGACGGACCGCAGGCGATGGATTTGTACGATCGCTGCATTACGCGTGGCTTGCCGCACGTGATCTTCCCGACGATTTACAACAACACCTCTCAGATTGTGCAGGGGCCGGGCTACGTGGCGATCCGCTACGAGATGATTCACGACGCGCGCGTCGTCCCGCTCGATGGGCGGCCGCAGCTGTCGTCAGCCATCCGGCAGTATTTCGGCGATTCGCGCGGGCATTGGGAGGGCGACACGCTGGTCGTCGAAGTCACCAACTTCCCGGCGAACATCGTCAATTACCGCGGCGCGACCGGGGCGCTGCACGTCACCGAGCGGTTCAGGCGCGTCGACGCCTCGACGGTCCGCTACGAAGTCACGGTGGCCGACCCGGCGACGTTTGCCTCACCGTGGACGGCGGCACTCAGCCTGAAGGCGTCCAGTCAGCCCGACGTGTTCGAGTACGCCTGCCACGAGGGCAATTACGCGATGCGGAACATCCTGAGCGGAGCGCGCGCCGCCGAGAAGGCAGCGCCTGCTTCGCCGACACGCTAGGAGTCACACGCTCAATGCCGATCAAAGAGGGGTGGACAGGCAGGGTCTACGAAGATTTCGAGGTCGGTGACATCTACGTGCACCCGCTGGGCAGGACCGTGCTGTCCGTTGACAACAGTTGGTTCACGCTGCTGACCCAGAATGTGAACCCCATTCACTTCGACCATGCCTATGCGGCGCAAACCGAGTTCGGCCGTCCGCTCGTCGACTCGACGTTCACGCTGGCGCTGGTGACCGGTCAGTCGACGATCGATCTTTCGTTCAACGTGATGGCGAACCTCGGGTGGGACGAAGTGCGCCTGCCGAACCCCTTGTTCGAGGGCGACACGGTGTACTCGCGGAGTGAAGTGTTGGACAAACGCGAGTCGAAGTCGCGTCCCAACGTCGGCATCGTCAAGGTCCGGACGACCGGCTTCAAGCAGGACGGCATCGTCGTGATCGAATTCCTCCGCACTTTCATGGTGTACAAGCGCGGGCACGTTCCGCCTTCCGCGCACACGAGGATTCCTGAACCAAGAAAGTGAGCTGATTGGAATCCTCGGTGTCTCGGAGCCTCTGTGTGCCGTAGACGCGTTAATGTCTGAAGTCATGATCCGAGAGATCGATGTGGCCTCGATTCGAGACGCGGTCGCACGCCTCCTCGTCGAGGCGAACTACGTCATTCCCTCGGATGTGCTCGACGCGTTGAAAGCGGCCATGGCGTCGGAGCCGTCGCCACTGGGGCGACAGACGCTGGAGCAGCTCGTTCGCAACTACGAAGTGGCGGCCGCCGAGCGCGTTCCCGTGTGCCAGGACAGTGGCGTCCCGATCGTATTGTTCGAGATCGGTCAGGACGTCCACCTGGTCGGAGGGCTGCTGGCAGACGCGGTGCACGAAGGAGTCCGAGAGGGGACTCGCGCGGGATATCTCCGCTGGTCGGTGACGGGTGATCCCGCGCGGCGCCTCAAGATGGCGGGCGATGACGCGCCAGCAGCGATTCACCTCGATCTCGTGCCCGGAGACGGTATTCGCCTGACAGTGGCCTCGAAGGGCTTCGGTGCGGAAAACATGAGCGCGCTGCGGATGCTCGTGCCGGCAGACGGCGTTCAAGGCATCAGCGACTTCGTCGTCGAGACCGTCGATCGCGCCGGCGCGAATGCCTGTCCTCCTGTGATTGTGGGAGTGGGGATCGGCAGCACGTTCGAAGGAGCAGCTCTACTGGCGAAGCGAGCCGTGTTGCGGCCCCTCGATCGACGGCATCCACGGCCCGACCTGTGTGATCTCGAACGCGACTTGCTTACGCGCATCAACGGGCTGGGCATCGGGCCGCAGGGATTCGGCGGACGCACGACCGCGCTGGCCGTGAACATCGAAGTGCAGCCCACGCACATCGCGGGACTGCCGGTCGCCGTCAATCTTGGATGCCATTCGACGCGTCGCGCGGAGATTTCCCTGTAAGGAGTCGTGATGGAGGTGTTCACAATCGCCCCCGCGGACGTGAAGGTGATGTGGATAATTGGCCTCATTCCGCTGCTCGTTCTCCTGCTCGTGGTCGGCATCCTCGGCGCCAGCATCAGCGGTGCGCGCTCGGCCACCTTCGAACTGTCAGCCGACGGACTTCGCCTTCGCGGCGATTGGTACGGCCGCCTGATTCCGGCCGACCATCTCGTGCGCGGCATGGCCAGGCGTGTCGACCTGACGCTGACACCGGAGCTGACGCCGACTCGCCGGACGATGGGCACCGGCCTGCCTGGCTACCAGGCCGGGTGGTTCCGGCTTCGCAACGGCGACCGCGCGCTGCTCTATCTCACCGATCGCAGCAAGGCCGTCTATGTCCCGACCACCGAAGGGTACGGCGTGCTCCTGAGCCCTGCGGAGCCCGAGAAGTTTCTCGCCGCACTCAATACGCTGGCCGCGCGTCGATGAGTAACGCACGGAGAATCGAGTGGCAGCTCGCGGCTCCCGACGCTGAATTGACGACTCTCCGCGCTGGTGAGGCCGTCGAGCTGAGCGGGCGTGTGTTGACGCTTCGCGACGCCAGCGCGGCGCGACTCGCACACGCGCTCACACGTCAAGGAGAGCTACCCGTTTCACTCGAGCATCGAATCATGTACGCCGTGGGCCCGTCGCCAGCCAAACCAGGTCAGGTGATCGGATCCGCGGGTCCCACGACGACGGCGCGCATGGCGCGTTATCTTCCGGCGCTCTTCGCTGCCGGCGTGCGTGCGATCATCGGCAAAGGCGAGCTGCACGGCGCGGATGCGGAGGCATTCACCCAGAGTGGTGTGTTGTATCTGGCGGCCATCGGCGGTCTCGGAGCGTTGCTGGCGAAGCAGATTCGCGAAGCGCACGTGGTGGCTTACCCGGAACTCGGACCCGAAGCGCTCTTCGAGCTCGAACTCACCGCGTTTCCCGCCGTCGTCATCATCGACCGCCACGGACATAACCTGCACGACACCGCTCGAATGCAGTGGCGTACGGAACCGTAAGGACAGCGCGCTTTTCAAATCGATCTGGCGCGCTTCATTGCGTGATTCCGGGCATTTTTGCGAAGTCTCTTTGCGGTATGGCTCTTGCCTCATTTGTGTCTATGGCCGTTCGCTCGTGTCTCCCTCACTACAACATTGCCCAGACCGATCAGGGCTGGGTACTGATCATTCAAAACGAAACCTGTTCTGTGATGCAGGTGTTCGACACCGCTTCTTCCGCACGTCGTGCCGTGGATCGCATGCTGGAGTTTTTCGACACGATGAGCGCCCAGCCGCCACGCAGCCGGCGGGTTGCCTAATTTCCACTCCCGCGTTCGTCACCGCTCGGCGATTTGCGATTGCGTAGAGCGTGG
>Ga0075433_10000022_pt1 | contig 59411 bp, 58 predicted proteins | sample RhiMethybrSRZTD2_FD_75299 | JGI IMG/M metagenome (GOLD analysis project Ga0075433, IMG submission 75299) | Populus rhizosphere microbial communities from Tennessee, USA - Rhizosphere MetaG P. TD hybrid SRZTD2 | ecosystem: Host-associated > Plants > Roots > Rhizosphere > Soil | place: USA... | reverse complement strand
GAGATCCACCCGCGCCTCGCGGAGTACCGGCTGAGGGCGGCGTGCGGCCTCGAGCCCTGCCCCGAGTCGCCGGCGATCTCGACCTGGCTTCGCGACCATGGATCCGAGATCGGACCGGTCGTCTCGGGCGAGCTCTCGAAGGCCGTGGTCTTCGATCTTTCGGTCGGAAGCCCGGTTTTCCAGAGCCCCGCCCAGGCCACCGATACGGGCGCCATGACGGCGAAGCTCTTCGGAGCCCTCGCGGTAAAAGGCGCTTCGACCGGCATCGGCCGGTACGACGAGGCGCGGCTGATCTACGCCACCGACGCGTTCGATGGGCCGGCGACCGAGCACCCCGAGCGGCGCACGGTTCATCTCGCCTTCGACCTCTTTCAGGAGGCGGGCGCGCCCGTCTTCGCCCCGCTTTCGGGTCGCGTCCACGCCGTTCGCGACAACGCGGGGCGCGGCGACTACGGGCCGACCGTGATCCTCGAACATGCGCCGGCGGGCGGACCGCGCTTCTACACTTTGTATGGGCACCTGACCGCCGATTCGTTGGACGGCGTGCAGCCGGGCGTGAGCGTCTCGAAGGGACACCAGATCGGCGCGATCGGCGCTCCGCCGGGCAACGGCGACTGGCCACCGCACGTCCACTTCCAGGTCATCGCGGACATGCTCGACCGCGACGGCGAGTTCCCGGGTGTCGCCACCGCGAGCCAGCGCGCGACGTGGCTCTCGTTGTGCCCGGACCCCAACCTGATCGTGCGGGGTCCGGCAAGGTTTCGCGCTCCCGCCGACGACGGCGAGCGCCTGCGCGCCGAGCGCCGGCAGCGCCTGGGCCCGTCGCTGTCGGTGTCCTACCGGCGGCCGCTGACGATCCTGCGAGGTTACGGGACGTACCTCTACGACGAGACGGGACGTGCGTTCCTCGACATGGTCAACAACGTCGCGCACGTCGGGCATGCGCACCTACGGGTCGTGCGCGCCGGAGCGCGGCAGATGGCGGTCCTGAACACGAACACGCGGTACCTCCACCCGTCGATCCTGCGCTACGCCGATCGCCTGACCGAGACGCTGCCCGAACCGCTCTCGGTCTGTTTCTTCGTCTGCTCCGGCAGCGAAGCCAACGAGCTCGCCCTGCGCCTCGCGCGGGCGGCCACCGGGACCCGCGGCGTGATCGTCGTGGACGGCGCTTACCACGGCAACACGCAGACCCTCGTCAACGTCAGCCCGTACAAGTACGACGGTCCCGGCGGGTCGGGCGCACCTCCCTGGGTACAGAAGGTTCCGATGCCGGACGACTATCGGGGCCTCTACCGCCGCGAGGACCCGCAGCGCGGAGCGAAGTTCGCCGCACACGTTGCAGAGGCCACGCGTGCCCTTCGCGACGCCGGACACCCGCCCGCCGCGTTTCTTTGCGAGAGCCTGCTCTCGTGCGGCGGGCAGATCGAGCTGCCGCCTGGTTACCTCGCCGCGGCGTACCGGCACGCGCGCGCGGCCGGCGCCGTGTGCATCGCCGACGAAGTCCAGGTCGGCTTCGGACGCGTGGGCAGCGAGTTCTGGGGCTTTCAGACGCAGGAAGTCGTTCCCGACATCGTGACGATGGGCAAGCCAATCGGCAACGGGCATCCTGTGGCCGCCGTCGTCACGACGCCCGCGATCGCCGCGGCCTTCGCCAACGGGATGGAGTACTTCAACACGTACGGCGGAAACCCCGTCTCCTGCGAGATCGGCCTGGCTGTGCTCGACGTCATCCGGGAAGAGAGGCTGCAGGAGCGCGCGCTTCGTGCCGGTGGAAAGCTCAAGCAGGACCTCGAACGCCTCGCGGAACGACACCCGGCGGTGGGTGACGTGCGTGGGAGAGGGCTGTTCCTGGGCATCGAGCTGGTCCTCGACCGGATCTCGCGGGAGCCGGCGGCCGCGAAGGCCGGATACGTCGTCGAGCGCATGAAGGATCACGGCATTCTTCTCTCTACCGACGGCCCCGACCACAACGTGATCAAGATGAAGCCGCCGCTCTCGTTCGGCGAGGAGGAGGCCGAGAGAGTCGCGGCCGCCTACGACCGCGTCCTCGCCGAGGATTTCGTGAGGTCATCGTGAAGAGAGTCGCTTCGTGCGCCCTTCTCGCGTTCGCCGCGCTCGTTCATCTGATGCCGGCCGCGGAGGCGCGGAAGACCGAGAACGTCGTGGTCATCGTCACCGACGGGCTTCGCTGGCAGGAAGTCTTCCGAGGCGCCGAAGCCGGGCTCGTCTCCGACAAGCCGGGAGGCGTCGAGGACGTGCCGGCGACAAAGAAGGCGTTCTGGCGGCCGACGGCGCTCGAGCGCCGAGAGGCCGTGCTTCCGTTCTTCTGGTCGGTCGTGGCGAAGCAGGGCGTGGTCTACGGAAACGCCGACGCCGGAAGCTCCGCGCAGGTGGAAAACGGCTTCAAGTTTTCCTACCCCGGCTACAACGAGATCATCACGGGCGCGGGCGATCCGCGCATCGACTCCAACGACTACCCTCCGAATCCCAACGTGTCGGTCTTCGAGTGGCTCGACGCGAGCCCGGAGCTCCGTGGCCGCGTGGGCGTCGTCGCGGGGTGGGACGCGTTCACGCGCATCTTCAACCGCGAGCGCAGCCGGCTTGACATGCGCGTGGGCTGGGAGACTCCCGTGCCCAACGCCGCGAACCCGCGGCAGGAGCTGCTGAACACGCTGTACGCCTCGATCACGCACGAGTTCTCCGACATGCCCTGGGACGCCCTGCTCCAGCAGACGCTGCTCGAGTACGTGCGCGCGAAGAAGCCCCGTGTGCTCTTCGTCGGATTCGGCGAGACTGACGAGTGGGCGCACAACGGCCGGTACGACCTGGTGCTGCAGTCGGCACACGCCGTGGACGGCTTCGTTCGGGAGCTCTGGGAGACGATGCAGGGCATGCCCGAGTACCGCGGGAAGACGACTTTCATCTTCACGACCGACCACGGCCGCGGAGACGGTCCCGAAAACTGGAAGCATCACGACTGGAACGTGGACGGCGCCGAGAACATGTGGATCGCGGTCGTGGGGCCCGACACGCCGGCCCTGGGCGAGCGCAAGAACGCTCCGAGGGTGACGCAGAGCCAAATCGCGGCGACCGCGGCGGCGCTCCTGGGAAAGGACTGGAACGCCTACAACCCGAAGGCCGCTCCGCCCATCAAAGAAGCGATCGGCCGATAGCGGCCGCGGCTAGAGTCTCACCACCGAAGGCCCCGGCCGCGTCGTGAAGAAGCGCGAGCGCTCGGTCGGGTTGGGAAATTCCTCCGAATAGCGCTCGGCCCACCGCTTACGGAACGGTTCGGCTTCCGTTGTCTTCACCAGCGCCCAGACGCTGCCACCGAAGCCGGCCCCGAACGCCGACGCCGCGGCCGCCCCCAGCCGCCTCGCCTCGCGCGCGAGGAGAACGGTTTCGGGGACCTGATTTCCGAGGCACGTTTCGGCGAGGGCCTGGGAACGATCCACGAGCTCGCCGGCAAGGATCATCTCGCCGCGGGCGAGCAGGTCCGCCACGCCCGGCACGAGCACCGTGGACTCCTCCAGGAACTGGTCGAAACGCGCCCGCAGCCTCTCGGAGGAAAAGCCTTTCACCGAAAGCGCCCGCAAGAGATTGCGAATGCGTTCGACGGCGTCGGGCGCGGCCGCCGCGGCTTCGAGAAGGCTTCCGTCTTCGCGGCGCGTCGAGCGATTCCAGAGCTCGAGGATGGCCGCGGCCGACAGCGACACGCTGTTGTAGCGGTCGCGGGCTTCCCCCGACTTGTCGGCGGCGACGCCGCTGGAGGCCACGACGAAGCTCCAATCCGGCGACAGCGGGAGGCGTCTCTCTTCCCGGACCGGGCAGAAGGCGTACTGCGCGACCTCCCCGGAACGGCTGCAGAGGATCGCGGTCTGATCTTCACTGCCGCCAAACGTCCCGACGCCGCACTCCCCTTCGAAGGAACCGAACGCGCGGCCATTCTCGACCGCCCCGAGATAGCCGCCGAGATCCTCGCCGCTGCGGATGTTCGCGCGATACTCAGGCCGCTTGGCGAGCGCGTTGGCGTCCGAAAGCGCCGTGAAAAGAGCGACGACGAGCGCGCTGGAACTCGACAACCCCGACGCGCGCGGCAGGTCGCTCGCGAGGGCGATGTCGGCGCCGCGGAGCCGTCCCGGGAAGTTGCGGGCGATGCGCCCGACGACCGTCTCGAGAAAGACCCTCCATCCCGTGGAAGCCGGCACCACCGACGGATCGAGGGCGACTTCCGCGGACTGGCGCCGCGCGGCGTCCACGACGCGGACGACCGGATCCTCGCGCGCCACCGCCGCCACGCAGAACCCGCGCCCGACCGCGCACAGGAGGCTGCGGCCCCCGGCGTAGTCGGTGTGCTTGCCGAGGATCTCGATCCGGCCCGGCACGAACCACCTTCGCGCGCCGGCCGCCGGGCGCCCGAGCCCGGCCAGCGCCGCATCCACCTGCGCGAAGAGCTCGCCCTTGCGCCGGGCCTCGGCCTCGGACAACCCCGCGGCCCGGAGCCGCTCCTCGACCCGCGCTCCCGTCACGGGCGAACCTCCGCGGCGGCCAGGAGCGCCGAGACTTCCGCGACATCGGCGCGCGTCGAGAGGTCCAGCACACCTTCCGCACACGGGATTGCGCGGAACCTTTCTCCATGCCGCGCGATGGCCCACCCGACGGCCTGCGGCAGCTCCCGTTCGCCGCGAACCGACACCGGCACCTCGCGGCACGCGTCGAAGATGCGCGGCGAGAAGCGCCAGAGGTTCATGGAGAGGAGCACGGAGCCTGCGCGGCGCGCTGCCTTCGGTTTTTCGACGATCGCTTCGAGAAAGCCGTCGGGCCCGACCTCGAGGACCGCGAACTGATCCACCCGGTCTCTCGTGAAGTTGCTCGCCGCGATCAGACGTTCGCGGTCGAAAACGGGCAGCCCGGGCCCGCCGAGCTCGCGGAGAGCGCGGTAGGCCGAGACCGGATACAGGTTGTCGCTGTTCAACGCCAGGAATTCCTCGCCGCCGGCGAAATCTTCCGCGGCGAGGAGAGCTTGGGCCGTGCCGAGAGGTTCTCTCTGGACGGCGAAGCGGACGCTCACCCGCTCCGGAGGGCGCCGTGCGTAGCGTTGCCGGATCGGGTTCTCGCCGGGGCCGACGACCAGACAAACTTCGTCGAGGCCGCCGTCGGCCAGGCCGGAGAGAACGTGGTCGAGAAACGGGCGTCCGGCCACGGGGACGAGAGCTTTGAGCCCCGCATCCGCCGCCTTCGCCTGCTCCGGATCGAGCGCCGCCCGTTCATCGGCGCGCCGCATGCGGGTTCCGGCTCCGGCGGCCAGGATCACGGCGCGTCTCGTCCGCAACCCGGCCAGCCCTCAGTAACCCGGCTCTGGAGAGTGAGTCTTCCGCGAAGCGGACGGCACGCTGCATTTTCGCACGGCCGGGCGTCGACTCACCTAGCCGCCGACGATCGCGTACCGGACGCCCTCTCCCCTCTTCTGGGCGGACAGGAACCGCGGCAGATCCTGCAGAGTTCCGCGGGCCGCCACGATTCCGCGTACGTCGATCTCGCGGGCCGCGAGCGCGTCGAGCGCGGCACGCGCTTCCGTAGGCGTGTAGTGGAACGAGCCGACGAGAGCGACCTCGGCATAATGCAGTCGGGCCGCGTCGAACGTGACCGTTTCGCCGGGCGCGCAGCCGCCGAAGAGCAGGACCTGGCCTCCCGGACGCACGATCTCGGGCAACAGCTCCCAGACGGCGCGCTCGCCCGTGCAATCCACCGCGATGTCGGGGGGACCACCACCCGCGGCAACGAGGGCCTCGGGGCCCGCCTTCGTCAGGTCCACGAACCGCGCGCCGTGTCGGGCCGCCAGCGCCTCCCGTTCCGAGCGGCGGCCGGCAATGACGACGTCGAGGCCGTGCCGCCGCGCGACCGCCGCCCACAGGAAGGCGAGCGCACCGGCTCCGTACACGAGGAGCGTCCCCGAAGGCGCGCGCAGTCGGTTCCAGCCGTGCAGAACGGAGGCCAGCGGATCGAGGAAAGCCGCGAACTCGTCCTCGAGCGCCTCGGGAAGGCGATGCAGGTTGCCCGCGACCACGCCCGCGGGAACGCGGACGTACTCGGCGAAGGCGCCCCACAACCGGTCCGCGTGGCCGGCCGCGCAGAGGTTCGCGCGCCCGCCATGGCAGTCGGCGCACCGACCGCACGGCCCAGAGATCCCGGGAACGACGCGTTCGCCGGTCTTCCATGCCGTCACGCCGGATCCAAGGTCGACGATCTCGCCCGACATCTCGTGTCCCATCGTCAGCGGAGGCCGGATGCGCGAGTGTCCCCGCTCCAGGATCTTCAGGTCGGTGCCGCAGGTCAGCGCGGCGCGCATCCGCAGGACGACCTCTCCCGGACCGGCAGAGGGGCGCGGGAGGTCCTTCTCCTCGAAGTGTCCGACGCGAGTTTGGACGAAGGCGCGCATGGAATCCGGTACTGACATATCAAAAAAGGGCGCCCTTGCGGGCGCCCCTTTTCCGGGTGTCGGCGTTGGAGATGTCAGCGGCGCGTCGCCCGACCCGTCATGACTTGCGCGAGCCGATGAACCGCGCCAGCTCGGGGAGCACGCCTCCGCCGCCCGGAAGCGCCGACGCCGCGGCGACCGCCTCCTCGACGTTTTCGGCGAGGAGCTGGCGCGAGCGCTCGACGCCCCAGATCACCGGGAACGTGGCCTTGCCCGCCGCCGCATCCTTGTTCGAGGCCTTGCCGAGCGTGGCGGCGTCGGACTCGACGTCGAGCAGGTCGTCCTTGATCTGGAAGGCGAGACCGATCTTCCGGCCGTAAAGATCGACGCGGGCGAGCGTCGCCTCGTCCGCGCCGGCCAGGATCGCGCCGACCAGGAGCGACGCGCGCATGAGCTTGCCGGTCTTGTTCTCGTGGATCTGCGTCAGCAGCTCGGCCGTCGGCGACCGCTCCTCTTCCGCCTCCAGGTCCGCCATCTGCCCGCCGATCATTCCCCGGGTGCCGATCGCGTCGACCACCGTCTCGACCACGCGGACCTTGGCGGCCGCCAAGCGCTCCCCTTTCGGATATGCCGCGAAGACCCCCAGACCGTGTGTCAACAGCGCGTCGCCGGCGAGGATAGCAGTGGCCTCGCCGAAGACGACGTGGCAGGTCGGAACTCCTCGGCGCAGGTCGTCGTTGTCGAGGGCCGGCAGGTCGTCGTGGATGAGCGAATAGGTATGGATCATCTCGAGGCCGCAGGAGGGCTCCAGGACGTCGGCTTGCGGAGCCCCGAGGACCTCCGCGGCCGCCAGGCACAGGATCGGGCGCAGCCGCTTGCCGCCCGCAAAGACCGAGTGGCGGATGGCGCGGTGCAGATTCGCAGGCCAGGCGTCGCCCGCCGGGAGCAGGTGCTCGAGCGCGCCATCCACGTCGGCGCGGCGCCTGGCCAGGTATTCCGAGATCGGCCGGGTGGGAGCGTCAGTTCCGGCGGCCATTGTCCTCTTCGAGACGCTCGGGCTCGAATGGCTCCGTCTTCCACTCCTCCGCGGATTCCTTCAGGACGATCTCGACCGACTTCTCGACCTCCGCCAGGCGCGCGTCGCAGAACCGGGCGAGCTCCATGCCCTCCTGGAAGAGAGCGAACTGCTTCTCGAGACCTCGGTCGTCGCCCTCCAGCTCCGCGACGATGGCCTCGAGGCGCGCGAGGGCCTCTTCGAAGCTGCGTTCTTTCTTCGGGCTCACGAGTCGCCTCCCTGTCGAAACAGCGGTCCGTCGTCCGGGACCATTCCTCCGTGGCGCACGTCGGCGACGAGCTCTCCCTTGTGGAGACGGATTCGGATGCGCTGCCCGATCGCCACCGCCGCCGCTTCGAGCAGCGGCGCGCGGGCCCCCTCCTTGTACGCCACGGCGTAGCCGCGGGCGAGAACGGCCAGCGGCGACAGGATGCCGAGCTTCTGCGCGAGCTCCGAAAGACGCGCACGCCGGCGCTCGCGCATGCGCGCAGCCCTCTCGGTCAGGAGCGAACGCAGGTTCGCCACGGCGCCGCGGCGTCGGGCCAGCTCCGCCACGCGCGGAAAGTCTTCGAGGACGCGTCGGGCTGCCTGGACGCGGGCCGCGTACTCGGCCGGCCGTCGCTCGAGGCAGCCGACCAGCGCGTCGCGCCCCTGGGCGATGCGCCCCTTCCACTCCTTGAGCCGGCGCGGAAATCCCGCCAGCGCGCCGGACCTCTTGGCGCCCGAGACCCGCGAACGCTCGAGAGCCAGGCGCGAGCGCATCGCGCGCAGGAGCTCGTTGCGAACTCGCAGCACGGCGCGGCAGATCTCCTCCTCGCGCTCCACGACCAGCTCCGCGGCCGCCGAGGGCGTGGGCGCGCGCAGGTCGGCGACGAGGTCGCAGATCGTCCAGTCCGTCTCGTGGCCGACGCCCGAGATCGTCGGAATCCGCGAGGCGGCCATGGCCCGGGCCAGCGCCTCGTTGTTGAACGGCGCGAGATCCTCGGGAGAGCCTCCTCCGCGCGCCACGATCAGGACGTCGAAGCCGGCGCGCCGGTTGAGATGGCGGATCGCCGCGATGATCTCGCCTACGGCGAGCTCCCCCTGGACGCGCACCGGGTAGACGGTGATCGCGAGGCGGCGGAACCGCCGGTTGAGGACGTTGAGCATGTCGCGCAGCACAGATCCGGTCGGCGACGTCACGAGGGCGATCGACCGTGGCAGCCGGGGAATCGGACGCTTGCGCTCGGGAGCGAAGAGGCCCTCGGCAGAAAGCCTCGCCTTCAGCTGCTCGAAGGCCAGCTGCAGAGCGCCCTTTCCCACCGGCTCGAGGGTCAGGGCCCGGATCTGAAACTTCCCCTGCGGGGCATACAGGTCGAGCGATCCCCGCACGACGACCTCGAGGCCGGGCTCGAGCCGGAACGGCACGCGCTTGAGGTCCGAGGCGAAGATGATCGCCGGCAGGCTCGCCGCCCGGTCCTTGAGCGTGAAATAGCCGTGGCCGTTGCGCAGGTCGTAGCGCGCGATCTCCCCCACGACGGAGACGTCGCGCCAGGTCGTGCGCAGAACGCCCGACACCTCGGCGAGCAGCTCCGAGACCGTGTACGGCCGCGGAGGAGCCGTCATCGGAAGCGGCTGGTTGAGCATCACGCCGATTCTAGCGTGCCGGCGCCGGTCTCCGAGTCCTGCCGGGACGCGCCCGAAAACGGCAGGGCGAACACGAGGAGAGTCGCCATCTCGACTTCGGTGTCGCCGAAGTTGTACTCGAAGAGCCCGGCCACCGTGATCGCCGCGACCGCCAGGAGGGCGCCGGCCCACAGCGCGGCGCGTCCGGGATCCCTTTCGCGGCGGAGCAGAACGATCGTGCGCGCCAGGACGATCGCGACGATGGCGAGGTAGGCGGCCGCGGCGAAGACGCCGCTCATCGCCGCGATCTGCAGCACGTTGTCGTGCAGGTGCGGCACGCGCCAGCGGGGCGCGTCGGCGTCTCTGTAGAGCGGGTAGTAGCGCGACACCATCTCGGGCCCCAGTCCGAAGACGGGATAGTCGCGCACCATCCGGCCCGCGGCATGCGCCATCGCGACGCGGTCGCGGTTGGTGCGGTCGGAGAGGTCCGTGATCGACAGAATGCGGCCGCGGATCTCGGTGGGAGCGACCAGATAGACGACGACGAGCGCTGCGGCGAGGGGAAGGAGCGCCTTGGGCCGGCGGACGGCCGCGTAGAGGAGGACCGCCGCGAGGATTCCGACGTACGCGCCGCGCGTGTACGTCAGCAGCACCGCGGCGAAGGGGACGACGCAGGCGAGGCCCGCGAGACGGTGCCTGCCCCGATCCTCCAACGCCAACCCCAGCAGGAGGCAGCCGCCGATCGAGGCCAGCCCCGAGAACGTCATGTAGTGCGACAGCGTCGCTCGAATCCGGTTGTTCAGGTCGTCTCCGCCGTGGAGAAACTGCCAGATCCCGATCAATGCCAGGATCACGGCGCTCGCGCCGAGGGCCAGGAGGACGCCGCGGGCTCGGGGAACGTCGTCGCAGAGATCCATCGCAATCGGCACGAGCAAGAGAAGCGAGAGGCCCGGAACGTGGCCGACGCTGACCGATGGCTCGCGCGAGAACGCCACCGAGAGGACCGTCAAGAGGGCGAACACCAGAAGCAGGAATGCGACGGGCGTCCGCAGGCTCCACGGGACGCGGCGTTCGCGCGACGCGGCGGTGATCCAGGCGATGAGAAGCGGGACGAAGACGATGTAGGCCGCGGAAATCTGAGATGTCAGGAATGCGAAGACGAGGAGGAGGGCGTAGGCGAGTCGGCGGGATGGCACGCGGTGGGGTGGGCTCTTTACGAGCCCGTCCGAATGATCCATTCGGATCGAGCCCTCCTCACCCTCGCCCTCTCCCCCTGTGGGGGGGAAAGGGTATCCCTGATAGGGCGCGTGGGTTGAATCCGCGGCACTCGTGCAAGAGTTCGCGGCGCGAGGAATCTCCGCGAGGGCAGCGGAGGACGCCTCGCGCCGCGGGAGAGAGCGCGCCGCGAGGACTCAGCGCTGCGGTCGAGCCGTGTTTGGCGAGCCGCAGGGCGGTGGCGAAGCCAGAGTCCGAGCAAGCGCTCGCGACGGCCTAACGGCCCGCGGCCTCCGAACCGGGCAGCGCCTCGTCGATGAGCATCACCGGGATGTCCGACACGATCGGATAGACGAGATCGGCCTGCCGGGAGTAGAGGCCCTGGGTAACGACCGGCTCCTCGTCGCGGAACTTTTCCCGATACTTCTCGACGAGGGCCTTGCGCGTCGCTTCCTTCAACTCCACGAGCTCCAGGGGGCCCTTGGTCTTCGGGCAAACGAGAATCGCCAGAAGCTCGGGGTCGACGGCCATGTCGGAAACTCCTTCGCCGACGGAGTATATCGAGATAAGACGTCACGCATGCGCATCCTCCACATCGTCGCCGGCGAGAAGTGGACCGGCATCGCCGCCGTGGTGCACGACTGGACGAAGGCTCTGGTCGAGGCGGGTGTGGAGACGCAGTTCGCTTTCTCCGCCGGCCACAACTTGGAGAAGCGCCTTCTGCCGACGGGATGGGCGCGCCCGCTTCTCACGAGCCCGCACGGCGTGGCAGGGACCCTGCGAGACTTTCCGGAGCTTTCCCGGACGCTCGATCGGGAGCCCGTCGACGTCCTCCACGTCCACACCTCGCACGATCACTATCTCGCCGCGCTGGCGCGCCGGCGCCGCGCGCCGCGGCCCCGGCTCGTGCGCACGATCCATCACATCCGCCACACGAGGCCCGACCCTCTCATGCGCCGTCTTTTCCGCTCCACCGACGCCTTCGCCTTTGCCAACCGCGACATCGCGCGCGCTCTCGGCTGTGAGAGACCGATCCACTCGCCGGTCGTCGACACCGCGGTGTTCGCGCCGGGACCGAAGCCGGCTTCGCTGCCCGCGATCGGCGCCCTGCCCGCGGGACGGTTGGTCGTCGGCACCGTCGGAAAGCTTTCGCCCGGGCGGGGCCACGAGGAGGCGATCGACGCCGCCGCCTCTCTGCCCGAGGCTGTCCTCCTGCACGTCGGCAAGGGCGAGCACCGCCCCGCTCTCGAGGCGAAGGCTTCCTCGGCGGGGACGCCCGGCCGGAACCTCTGGGCGGGCTACCAGGACGAGGGCCTTCCCGAGTTCTACCGCGCGATGGACGTCTTCCTCTTCACGGCCTCGGGCTCACAGCAGGGCCAGCGCGCCGTTCTGGAAGCCATGGCCTCGGGGCTGCCCGTCGCCTCACTCGACGTCACCGGCGTTCGCGATCTCGTCACCGACGGTGTCGAGGGGTTCGTCACGGCGAGCGTGCCGGAGCTCGCCCGCGCTCTCGCGAAGCTCTCTGCCGATCCCCCGCTGCGGGCTCGCATGGGGGAAGCCGCCCGGCAGCGCGCCTTAAGCTTTACGGCTTCGCGCTTCGCCGCCGACGCGGCCGCCTTCTACGCCTCCCCTCGCGGGAACCGGGTCTAGCAGTGCGCGACCGGCACGAGCCGCCACGATGGCGGAAGACCGTCGGGAACAATTCTTCGCTCTCGTCGGCGCGTCGAGCACCGCTCAAAGCGTCTGAAGGATCTCCTTCGGGTGCGATTTCGGAGAGACCTTCGGATACGCCTGCGCGATCTTGCCCTCCGGGTCGATCACGTAGGAGATCCGGCTCGCCATCTCCGCCGCTCGGGAGTCGGCCGAGCCGTAGGCCACGCCGATGTCGCGCCGCACGTCGCAGAGGAGCGGAAACGGGAACTCGAACTTCTTTGCGAATGCCGCGTTGTCCTCGACCGTGTCGAAGGATGCCCCCAGGATCTCCGTGTTTTTCTTCTGGAACTCGCCGTAGAGGTCGCGGAACCCGCAACCCTCCAGCGTTCAACCGGGGGTGTCGGCCTTCGGGTAGAACCAGAGGACGACGTTCTTGCCGCGGTAGTCCGACAGCGAGCGGCGCTTGCCGGTGTGGTCCAGCACCGAGAACTCCGGGGCCTGGTCTCCGACGTTCAACATCTTCGGTTTCCTCCACATCGACTTCAGCAGTCCGGACAGAGTCGTCACGCCCTTCCTTCCCAGGTCTCCGGAGATTCGTCGAACGCGGGCAAGGGCACCGGCCACCCGTTCTTGCGAAAGCGCTGCCACTCCCAGACCTTCGACCACTTCAGGAACACGCTCCACGCCTGCAGGCTGCAGAGAACCAGCCCGTGGCGGCCGTCGAGGAAGCCGGCCTGGATCACGTAGGTCCGCACGAAGCGCCACAGCGGACGCAGCGCGATCTGGACGAAGCCGGCGCGACGCCCGTCCCGGAACGCGTCCGCGGCGCCCCACGTCGCGTAGCGGTGGAGCTTCTCGACGTACTGGTCCAGAGAGCGGCAGGTGTGATGCAGCAGCGGCTCCGACAGTATCGGGACGGAGCCTTTGGGATGGAGGTCCGCGTGGACGCGGCGATTCGGATAGCGGACGGCGCCCCGCGCGAGCAGCCGCACGACGCGATCCGTGGACCAGCCCGAGTGCCGGATCACGCGATCGAGAAAGACGTTTCGGCGCCGGATCGCATAGGCCTTCGCCTGGGGGCCCTTCGCCAGCAGCGTTTCGATCTCGCGGGCCAGGGCTTCCGGAACGCGCTCGTCCGCGTCGACGATCAGGATCCAGGGCGTCTGGACCTGATCCATGGCCCAGTTCTTCTGTGCGGCCGAGCCGAAGTATTCGCGCTGGATGATTCTCGCCTTCGGAAAGGTCCGCGCGATCGCGACTGTGCCGTCGGTCGAGAAGGAGTCCACCAGGAAAATCTCGTCGGCGAGCGCGAGACTCGCGAGGCACTCCCGGATGTTCGCCTCCTCGTTGAGGGTGGTGACGATGGCGGTGAGGCCGGGACGAGCCATGGGCTCCCTAGTCCACCTTCACCTGCACCCGCTCGATCCGCCGCGCTTTGCCGGTCGCCTCGTCCACGTCGACCACCGCTCCGGAGAGGCGGATGTCCCTCTTGGCCGTCTCGAACGAGCGCGGGGTCTGCGACAGGAACTTCTCGATGATCCGGTCCTTGTTGAATCCGATGATGCCCTCGTAGGCGCCGGTCATACCGGCGTCGGAGAGGTACGCGGTTCCCCCCGGAAGGATCCCTTCGTCGGCGGTCGGCACGTGCGTGTGTGTGCCGAGGACCGCGGACACGCGGCCGTCGAGGTACCAGCCGATCGCCGCTTTTTCGGACGTGGCTTCGGCGTGCATGTCCACCACGATGACCTTGACCTCGCCGGCGCGGGAGAGTTCCTCGTCGGCCACGCGGAAGGGCGAGTCGGCGTTGGCGGGCATGAAGACCTGGCCCTGCAGATTCAGCACGCCCACCGGGATTCCCGACGCCGTCGGCTGCACGGTCCAGCCGCGGCCGGGATTGCCGGGCGGATAGTTCGCGGGGCGCAGCAGGCGGTCCGAGGCGTTCAACGTGTCGTAGATCTCCTTCTTGTCCCAGATGTGGTTGCCCGAGGAAAAGACGTCGATGGGCATCTTCGAGAGGTCCTCGAAGAGCTCGACCGTCAGGCCGAAGCCGCCGGCCGCGTTCTCGACGTTGACGATCGTGAAATCGACCTTGTGCCGGTCGATGACCTTCTCGAGCGCGTCGCCGAGAGCCCGCCTTCCCGGCGCCCCCACGACGTCGCCCACGAACAGGATTTTCATGGCTCGAAGCTACCGCGCGTACTCGACGGCGCGCGTCTCGCGGATCACGGTGACCTTGATCTGCCCCGGATACTGGAGCTCCGCCTCGATCTTCTTGGCCACGTCGCGCGAGAGCCACAGGGCCTCGTCGTCGGACACGCGGTTGGCCTCCACGACGATCCGCAGCTCCCGCCCCGCCTGGATCGCGAACGCCTTCTGCACGCCCTTGAAGCCGTCGGCGATGTGCTCGAGCTTCTCGAGCCGCTTGACGTAGGTCTCCAGGATCTCCCGCCGCGCCCCCGGCCTCGCCGCCGACAGCGCGTCCGCGCCATTGACGAGAACCGCCTCGAGCGACCGCGGCTCGTAGTCGCCGTGGTGGCACTCCATCGCGTGGATGACGTCGTTGGTCTCGCCGAACTTCTTCAGGACCTCGCGTCCCAGCTCCAGGTGCGTGCCTTCCATCTCCCGGTCGATGGCCTTGCCGATGTCGTGGAGCAGGCCCGCGCGCCGGACGACTTCGACGTTGGCGCCGAGCTCCGCCGCCATGTTCATCGCCAGCCAGCCGACCTCCTTGGAATGCTGGAGGACGTTCTGGCCGTACGACGTGCGGTATTTCAGCCGGCCGAGCATCTTGACGAGCTCCGGGTGTAGGTCGGGGATCCCGAACTCCAGAGCCGTCGCCTCGCCTTCCTGGCGGATCTTTTCCCACAGCTCGGAGCGGACCTTCTCGACGATTTCCTCGATGCGCGCCGGATGGATACGTCCGTCCACGATCAGCTTCTCGAGGGCGTGGCGGGCGACCTCGCGGCGCAGGGGCTCGAAGGCCGAGATGACGATGGCCTCGGGTGTGTCGTCGATGATCAGATCCACCCCGGTCGCGGCCTCCAAGGCTCGGATGTTTCGCCCCTCGCGGCCGATGATCCGGCCCTTCAAGTCGTCCGAGGGCAGCTCCACGACGGAGACGGTGGCTTCGACGACGGTGTCCGAGGCCAGCCGCTGGATCGCCATGCCGATGATTCGCCGGGCCTTCTGGGTGGCCTGCTCGTTGGCCTCCTCCTCGATCCGGCGGATCAGGCCGGCCGACTCCAGGCGCGCCTCGTTTTCGACGGACTTGATCAGGTCGCGCTTGGCGTCCACGGCCGTCAGGCCCGAGATCTGCTCGAGGCGTTTGCGCTGGTCGTCGATGACCGTCTGGATCTCCGCCTCCATCTCCTCGAGTTTCTTCTGCTCGTCGGCGACCGCCTTTTCCTTTCGGGAGTACTCCTCCTCCCGCTTCTCCTGCTGGGAGAGCTTGCGGTCCAGGTTCTCTTCCTTCTGCTGGACCCGCTTCTCGAGGGCCGCGATCTCCTGGCGGCGCGCCTGGACCGTCTTGTCGAACTCGGCCCGGGCGGCCAGGACCTTCTCCTTGGCCTCGATGTCGGCCTCGCGGATGCGCTGCTCGGCCTGGCGGCGGGCATCCGCGAGGGCCTTCTCGGCCTCGTTGCGGATGCCCGAGCGCTCGACCTCCACCTTGCGGCGGAGCAAGAAATAGGCGATGGCGATCACGGCCGCGGCAGCCACGACGGCTCCCACGATCCCCATCGCGATCGTTGTGTTCATTCCGGCCCCCCAAAGCCCGGGGGACGCCGTGGACGAGGTGGCTACACGACGGAGCGGAAGACTCTCTTCCGACGAGGGTTGTACATTGCGGGGACCGGACCCGATCTCAAGACCACTCGTATTCCTTGCCGTGTCCCCGAGCAGTGCTCGGGGTGCCGACGCCTCGCCTTCAGGTGCCCAGGGCGTCGTCCAGTTTTCGAATCAGGCGCTCCGCTCGGGCTTTCGCATCCGTCGGGTCGCCCTGCTTGCGTCTTTCGGCCTGGTAAAGATCATCGGAAATGTTCAGAGCCGCGAGGATCGCAATTTTCGTCGTATCCACCGTCGCGGTTCTTTCGGCAACTTCTTTCATTCGGGAATCTACGAAGCGGGCCAGGTCATGGACGTACCCGGTCTCGCCGTCGGCGCGGACGCTGTACGTCTGCCCGAAGATCTCGACCTGAGTCACGCTGCCCCGCTTATCCACTCGAGACACTGACTCCTTTCCCGGGCAGTCTAGTTCGGTTTAGCGAACGGAGTCAACGGGTTACGGAAGTGGCCGTCGGGCAACGACGTACATGTTGTCGCCCAGACCCAGTCGGTCCCAGAGAAGGAACCGCCGGGGACGCCGGGCTCGGTTCCCCGACGCCCGTGTGTAGGTCTGGACATCCAGAATTTCGAAACCGGACGCCCGGACGAGCCCGGGAAGGTTGTCCTTGTGAAACAGGACGACGTGCTTGGGGTAGTCGAGATGCCGGAAGGGCCTGCCCTTCCAACCGAGCCGGCTGGCCAGTGTCTTCCAGCGCATCGAGAGTCCCCGCACGTTCGGAGTCGCGATGAACGCACTCCCACCGGGCTTGAGCAGCGCCCGAAGGTGCCCGAGGAAACCGGCCGGATCGTAGCTGTGCTCGATGACGTGATGCGCCACCGCCACGTCGAAGCCTTCCGCGAAGCGCGGCCGTCGGAGCACGTCCTCCACGGGCTCGTTGTAGATCTCGAGGCCGAGACGCTCGCGGCCCGCCGGGTTGCCCGAAGGCTCGATCCCCACAGGATCCGTCCAGCCGAGCGTCTTCAGGTACTGCTGGAGCATGCCGCTGCCGCAGCCCACGTCCACGAGCCTCCCCTTCAGGCCGTGCGCGGCGAGCGCCTCGCCCACGATCCAGAACTTGAACACGTGATGAGGCTCCGGCCGTTGCTGGTCCCACGAGGCGGGCCGGCTGTCGCCGTGGAGCGGGGCGAAGCCGTACTGGCGCTGCGTGACCTCGGGAGGCGGAGGATCCTGCTGCCGCACCATCCCGCAGTGCCGGCACATACGCCACTTCGGCCCGGCCCCGGCGGAGAGGAGCCGGAGCTCCGGGCTTCCGCACAGAAAGCAGCGCGGCCCGAAGACGGGCAGCGTGTCCGGAGCGTCCACCGGCGTTAGGACTTGCGGGTCTCCTCGGCGGCTTCGAGGGCGTGAATGAGCTTCTCGAGGCGCTCGCGCACCTGGTCCTGCTCCTTCTCGAGCTTTTCGACGGCGCCGCGGGAATCGCCGGCTTCCTTTTCGGCTTTGCGCGCCGCGGCCAGATCCGCCTTGAGCTTCTCGTTCTCGCCCTCGAGCGACTTCAGCCGCGCCAGCAGCCGCTCGATCTTCCGGTCCAGCGTGTCGAAAACCTTGGTCGTGTCCATGCGCCTCTTCTTCCCTTCCTCACGCAAACGTGACGCCGAGCCGCGCGGAGAGCTCTCCGGCGAGACCCTGCACCTGGCGGTTGATCTCCTCCTGCGCGAGCGTGCGCTCGCCCGAACGGAACGTCAATCGAATCGTCGTCTTCACGGATCCCTCGGGAACCCCGGGGCCCTCGTAGCGGTCGAGGAGCCGCACAGACTCCAGATGCGCGAGGCGCTTCTCGCGCACGAAGGTCTCGACCGCTTCCCAGCTCAGCGTCTTGGGCTGCGTGAAGGAGAGGTCCGACTCAATCGACGGAAGCGGCGAAAACGGCTGAAAGACAAACGGCCGCTCGGCGCCGCCGAGCTCCTCGATCAGGATCTCGCCCACGAAGACCTCGCCGTGAATGCCGCGCTTCTCCCGTTCCGCGCCCGAGACGAGGCCCGCGAGCGCGACCAGACGGCCCGAGCGGGTGCGCGCGGCCCCCGCGGCTCCGGGAGTCAGGGCGTCGGCACGCAGCGGCGTCCAGAGCAGCGCATCCGGCGACATCCACGGAGACACGAGCGTTTCCACCAGACCCTTCGCGTCGAAGAAATCCGCGCCGCGCACCTTTTCCGGAACGCTCCAGTGGGAGCGGCGCTCGCCCGCGAGCGCGAACGCGATCCGCCGCGATTCGAAGGTCTCGGGACGGTCCGAGTCCCCCGCGCCGCCGAAAGCGCGTCCGATTTCGAAGAGCGCCACTCCGGAGGAGCCGTGGCGCAGGTTGCGCGAAACCGTTTCGAGCAGGCCCGGCAGGAGTGTCGCGCGCAGGTGGCGCCGCTCCGCGTCCAGCGGATTGAGGATCCCGAGCGGCTCGGCTGCGGTCTCGGTCGAGCGCAGCCAGCCTTGCCACGGCCGCTCGTCGGACTCGCGGTCCACGAACGGGTAGTTGATCGCTTCCAGCAGTCCCTCCGACGCGGCGATGTCGGCGAGGCGTTCCTCGACCGGCCGGAGAGGCTCGCTCCAGCCGCCCGGAGACCACGCCGCCGGCAGGCGCGAGGGCAAGCGGTCGTATCCGTAGACGCGGAGCACCTCTTCGACCAGGTCGTCCTCGCGCCGCACGTCCGGTCGAAACAGCGGGATCGACACCGAGAGGTGCTTGCCGCGGCGTTCGCTGACGAAACCCAGCCGCGCGAGCGCCTCCTCAGCGAACTCCAGGGTGAGTCGAAAGTCGCCCGAGAGGAGCCGCAGCCGGGAGACGCGCAGCGTCGTCTTGCGCACGCGGAGGGCGGCGCCATGGGCGTCGAGGAAGCCGGGCGCGACCATGCCGCCCGTCGCATCCACGAGAAGACTCCCGGCGAGGTTGAGCGCCCCGGGGATCGCCTCGATGTCCGCGCCCCGTTCGAAGCGGTGCGACGCGTCGGTGTGCATTCCGAGGCGGCGCGCCGTCCGCCGCACAGTGACCGGATCCCACCACGCCGCCTCGAGCAGCACGTGGCGCGTGTTTTCGGTCACCGCCGTGTCGAGACCTCCCATGATGCCCGCGAGCGAGACCGCGCGGTCGGCATCCGCGACGACGACGTCCGAAGTCTCGAGCACGCGCTCGACGCCGTCGAGGGTGACGAGCTTCTCTCCCTTCTGCGCCTTGCGGACGATGAGGAGACCTCCCCGCAGGCGGTCGAAGTCGAACGCGTGAAGGGGTTGCGAGGTATCCCAGAGGACGTAGTTCGTGGCGTCCACGGCCGCCGAGATCGACTTGGCTCCGATCGCCGCGAGCCGGCGGCGCACGAGATCGGTCGCGGCGCCGGGACCGACATTGCGGACCATGCGCGCCCCGAACCGCCGGCACAGCCGCGGCACCTGGATCACGATCGACGTCAGATGCTCGGCCGTGTCGCCCTCGGAGTGAGGCTCCGCGTAGCGCTCGCGCAGGTCGCGCATCGGCAGCCCCGCCATCGCCGCGATCTCGCGAGCGAGCCCGCGGTGTCCCATCGCGTCCGGCCGGTTCGGCGTGATCTCGGCGTCGAGGACTTCGCCGTGGGCGCCCGCCTCGACCGACTCGACGGGAATCCCGGCCTGGTCGAGGAGCCGGCGCACGCCGTCGGCGCCTCCCGCGGCGTCGACGTCGACGAAATCCGAGAGCCACTCCAGCGAGAACTTCACTGCCGATCCGCGAACTGGCGCAGGAAGCGCTCGTCGCCCTCGAAGAGCAGGCGCAGGTCTGGGAAGCCGTACTTCAGCAGGGCCACGCGGTCGATCCCCAGCCCGAACGCGAACCCCGTGTAGTCCTCGGGATCGATCGCCACGCCCTGGAGCACGCGGGGATGCACCATCCCCGCGCCCATGATCTCGATCCAGCCCGAGCCCTTGCACTTCCCGCAGCCCGATCCCTTGCAGAAGATGCACGACATCGCGACGTCGACGCCCGGCTCGACGAACGGGAAGAAGGTCGGGATGAAGCGCGTCCGCGTGCCCTTGCCGAAGAGCTCTTCGAGGAACACGGACACGGTTCCCTTCAGGTCCGCCATCGAGATGCCCTTGTCCACGACGAGGCCTTCGACCTGGTGGAAGACCGGCGAGTGCGTCGCATCCACCTCGTCCTTCCGGTACACGCGGCCGGGGACGATGATCCGCAGCGGCGCGCCGTGCTTGCGCAACTCCCGGATCTGTACGGGCGAGGTGTGCGTGCGCAAGAGCAGCGGCGACACGGCCTTGCGGTCGAGGAGCAGCGTGTCCTGCGTGTCGCGCGCGGGATGATCCGCCGGGAAGTTCAGGGCCTCGAAGTTGTGGAAGTCGTTCTCGACCTCCGGACCGTCGGCGATCGAGTAGCCCATGCGCCGGAAGATGTCCTCGATGCGCCGGCGGACGATCGTGATCGGGTGCAGTCCCCCGGGTCGGTGATTGCGGCCCGGCAGCGTGACGTCGACGGCCGCCGCGCGGTCGCGTGAGGCGGCCTCGCGGTTCTCCAGGTCGGTCGAGAGCTTTCCGATTGCCGCTTCGATCTCGCGCTTGACGCCGTTGGCGGCTTCGCCGAACGCCGCGCGCTCGGAGGGCGGCAGCGACTTCAGCTGCGCGAAGAGCCCCGGCACCAGCCCCTTCTCGCGGCCCAGGTACCGGCCCTTGAGGCGCTCGAATTCGGCGCGCGACGACACACCTTTCCCGATCTCCTGGCGAAAGGAGCGCAGCAGCTCGTTGGCGGCGTCGAGCGGAGCCAACGGCAGCCTAAGCGGTCTTCAGCGCTTGCTTGGCGACGCCGACCAGATGCGTGAAGGCTGCCGGATCCGACACGGCGAGCTCGGCCAGCATCTTGCGGTTGATCTCGTTGCCCGCTTTCTTCAGGCCGTCCATCAACCGGCTGTACGAGAGCTCGTGCTCCCGCGCGGCGGCGTTGATCCGCACGATCCAGAGCCCGCGGAAGTCGCGCTTCTTCGCCTTGCGGTCGCGGTAGGCGTAGACCAGCGACTTCTCGACCTGGAGCTTGGCCATGCGGTACGACTTGGACTTGGTCCCGTAGTACCCCTTGGCCAGCGCCAGCGTCTTTGCGCGGCGGTTCTTTCTCTTGGGTCCCCTTTTGACTCGAGGCATCTTTCAATCTCCTGTGAGTTCGTTCGGCGGGCGCGGTTGGACCCCCGCCGCCGCGGGCCGGCCCTACGCGTACGGCAGCATCTCCCGCACGCGACGGACGTCGGCTTTGGATACGGTCGTGGACTGAGCGAGGCCGCGCTTCCGGCCCGGAGCCTTCTTCGTGAGGATGTGGCTCTTGAAGGCCTTCGCGCGCTTGAACTTTCCGCCGGCGGTCTTCTTGAACCGCTTGGCGGCGCCCCGATGGGTCTTGAGTTTCGGCATCTGTGTCTTCCTCCGTGTGCGGGGCGTTACGCCTTGGCCGCTTTCTCGTGCTTGACCGGCGCCAGGATCTGGTAGAGCCGGTTGCCGAGCATCTCCGACCGCGACTCGGCCACCGCGTGCCCGGTCAGATCCGCGAGCAGGCGGTCGAGGACCTTCTGGCCGTTCTCCCGGCGCGCCATCTCGCGCCCGCGGAACTGGACGGTGGCCTTGACCTTGTCTCCGTGCGACAGGAACTTCAGGATGTTCTTCATTTTGAAGTCGTAGTCGTGGTCATCGATGTTGGGCCGGAACTTCACTTCTTTGACCTGCGTCGTTTTCTGTTTCTTCTTGGAGTCCTGCTGCTTCTTCTTCTGCTGATAGATGAACTTTCCGAAGTTCATGATCCGGCAGACCGGCGGGCTCGCGGTCGGCGCGATCTCGACCAAGTCCAGACCGGCCTCGCGCGCCTTCTGGAGGGCGTCGGCCATTCCGACGATGCCCAGCGCCTCTCCTTCGGCGCCGATCAGGCGAACCTCCTTCCAGCGGATCTGCTCGTTGACGCGGATGCTTTTCTTATCGATTCTTCACCTCCGAAATCAGTTCGGCCTTCCGGCTCGCGACCGCCGTCGCGGCGGCCGCGAGAAAATCCGACAGGGACATCGTGCCCGCGTCGCCCCCGTGACGCAGGCGCACCGCGACCGATCCGGACGCGGCTTCCTTCTCGCCGACGACCAGCATCGCCGGCACCTTCTGCAGCTCGGCCCGCCGGATGCGGGCGCCGAGCTTCTCGTTCTTGTCATCGACTTCCACGCGCAGGCCCGCCGCCGACAGCTTCTCCGCGGCCGCGCGCGCGGCGTCTGCGAATCGGTCCGAGACCGGCAGGACCACCGCCTGCACGGGGGCGATCCAGAACGGGAAGTTGCCGCCGGTGTGCTCGATCAGAATACCGATGAAGCGCTCGAAGGAGCCGAGGATCGCCCGGTGCATGACCACCGCCCGGTGCTCCTTGCCGTCCTCCCCGACGTAGGTCAAGTCGAAGCTGTCGGCGTGCTCGAAGTCGATCTGGATCGTGCCGAGCTGCCACGGCCGGCCGAGCGCGTCCTTCACGCGGAAGTCGATCTTGGGCCCGTAGAACGCGCCGTCGCCCGGCGTCACGACGTGCTTGCGCCTCGCCTTCTCGAGGGCCGCCGCCAACGCTCGCTCGCCCCGATCCCACTGCTCATCCGTGCCGATCCGCTTCTCCGGGCGAAGGCCCAGCGAAACTTCCACATCCGTGAACCCGAAGGCGCCGTAGACCGCGTCCGTGAACTCGAGAAAGCGGAAGATCTCGTCCTCGACCTTCTCGAACGGCGTGAAGATGTGCGCGTCGTCCTGCGAGAACGAGCGGACGCGCGTCAGCCCGGCGGTCACGCCGGAAAGCTCGTAACGGTGCAGCCGGCCGAAGTCGGCGTAGCGGACGGGGAGGTCCCGATAGGACCACAGCCTCGTCTTGAAGAGCAGGAAATGTCCGGGGCAGTTCATCGGCTTGACGCCGAACTCGCGTTCGTCGATCTCCGTCCAGTACATGTTCTCGTAGTAGTTCTGGTAGTGACCGGAGAGCTTGAAGAGCTCGGCGTCGAAGATCTGCGGCGTCACGACCTCCTGATAGCCCCGCTTCGCGTACTCGCCCCGCATGTACTCGAGGAGGCCGTTGTAGATGACGGCCCCCTTCGGAAGGAAGAACGGCGAGGCCGGCGCCCAAGGATGGAACGCGAAGAGCTCGAGCTCCTTGCCGAGCTTGCGATGGTCCCGGGCCCGCGCCTCCTCCTGCTGCTTCAGGTAGTCGTCGAGTTCCTTCTGCGTCAGGAAGCTGGCGCCGTAGATGCGCTGCAGCATCGGGTTCTTCTCGTCGCCCTTCCAGTACGCTCCGGCCGTGTGCGTGAGCTTGAAGACACCGAGCTTTCCCGTCGACGGTACGTGCGGGCCGCGGCAGAGGTCGATGAAGTCTTTCTGCCGATAGCAGGAGACTCGCTCGTCCGGGATCCCGCGGATGATCTCGACTTTCAGAGGATCGTTCTGGCCCTCGAAGATCCGGATCGCGTCGTCCTTCGACATCTCGGAGCGTTCGATCGCGTTGTCCTCGGCGACGATCTTGCGCATCTCGGCTTCGATCGCCGCGAGGTCGTCGGGAGTAAACGGACGTTCGGGCGAGAAGTCGTAGTAGTAGCCGTTCTCGATCGCCGGCCCGATCCCGATCTGGACCGTCGGGAACAGCCGCTTGACCGCGTTGGCCGTCAGGTGGGCCGTCGAGTGCCGGTAGAGGTCCAGCGCTTCCGGCGACTTCGGAGTCACGATCTCGACTTTCGCGTCCGAGCGGACCGGCGTCGCGAGGTCCACGAGCCTGCCGTCGAGCTTTCCGGCGAGCGCGTCTTTCGCGAGGCGCGGGCCGATGCCGGCCGCGATGTCGCGAAGCGTGGTTCCCGCCGGCACCGTCTTCGTCGAGCCGTCGGGAAGCGTGATCGTCACTGTCTGCGCCAGGGCTTCCATTCTGTTGCACCCAAAATGAAAAAACGCGGGTGTCCCCGCGTAAAAAGAGTTCTGGTAGGCGCTAACGGGATCGAACCGTTGACCTCATCCGTGTGAAGGATGCGCTCTCCCAGCTGAGCTAAGCGCCTGTGTTCGAAGAAATTGGTAGGCTCGAGCGGATTTGAACCGCTGACCCCTACCGTGTCAAGGTAGTGCTCTCCCCCTGAGCTACGAGCCTGTTCTTCGATCCCGGTTTCCCGGGGGGCTGTCGGCCGGAAGCCCGCAGGGGCATTTTCATCCCGGCCCTCGTCCCTAGTTGGAAAAGATCCGACCCGGCGTCTCCGCCGGGATGCGGAATTTACCAGACCCGCGAGGTGAGGGGCAAACGGGACGAACCGTCCTGCTACACTGAACCGAACTCTCGAGAATGTCCTCCGCCATCCGTGCGTCGCTCGCCTCCTTCGCTCGGCGCTGGAACGCAATGCGCTCGGCGCGCGCCGAGGCGGCGTCGGCCCGCGAGTTCTGGGACGCCGGGGCCCCCGGGGAGGAAGAGGACCGATACTGGGGGGCGCAGCCCCTGGTGCGGCGGGCGATCAACCGGCGCGTCACAGGCGACCCCAACCGCTGGCCGATGGAATGGTTCGCGCAGCGCTACGTCCCCGAGCCGGTGCCGCTGGGCCTCTCGGTGGGATGCGGCACGGGGCTGCTGGAGCGGGACGTCGTGGCCAAGGGCGTCTGCGAGCGCGTGGAGGGCGTGGACTTCTCGCCCGAGGCGATCGCCGAAGCGAGTCGGGGCGCCGAAGAATCCGGGCTGGTCCGGCGCCTCGACTACCGCGTCGAAGACATCAACGCGATCCGGCTCGCGCCGCGGCGCTACGACATCGTCTTCTTCCACGGGTCTCTGCACCACGTCCGCAACGTCGAGCGCGTCCTCGAGCAGACGCGCGCGGCCTTGAAGCCCGGAGGCCTCCTCTTCCTCGACGAGTACATGGGCCCGTCGCGCTCGGAGTGGACCGACGCGCTGTGGGGATTCGCCCGCAGCGCCTTCGACGCGCTGCCCGAGGAGCTGAAGAACCGTCCCGAGCTGGCGATCCCGCTGCCCATGGACGATCCCTCCGAGTCCGTGCGCTCGAGCGCGATCCTGCCGGCGTGCCGCCGCCTCTTCGAGATCCTCGAGGACCGGCCCTACGGAGGCAACGTCCTCTGGTTCGTCTTTCCGTGCCTCGACGTCGCGCGGCTGCGCGAAGACCGGACCGACGCCCTCTCGCGCCTGATCGCGCTGGAAGACCACCTGCTTGCCCGCGGCTGGGTGGATTCCTACTTCCGTGTGATCGTGGCGCGTGCGTGAGTTCCTCCGGTCCTTCGGCGGCGCGACACTCCTCGCCTTCGATCTGATCCTCTTCGCCCCGCTCCTCTTCACGGGCGGAGTCTTTTCCTCCCACGACTTCGTCCGCGCCCAGCACCCGTGGCGCATGGGCCCGGGCGGTGTGCTCGAGGCCGAGAACCGCCTGCTCTCAGACGAGTCGGCGTCGGGCCAGACGACGCTGGTGCGATTGCGCCAGGCCCCGCGCGGATTCTTCTGGAACGCGTGGGTGGCCTCCGGATCCGTCGGCGCGTTCCTGATCGCGCGCGGATTTCTGTCGCCGTTCACCTGGCTCCCCGCGCTGCTCCTTCCCGAGTCCCTGATCGAGACCGGCATCCTGTTTCTCAAGGTCAACTTTGCATTCCTGGCGATGTACGCGTTTCTGCGAAGTCGCCGCTTCTCGGACCTCGCGTCGGCGGCCGGCGCCGCGACCTGGGCATTTTCGACGGCGCAGACGGTATGGGCACTCTGGATGCACACCTCGGTGTCCGTGACGTATCCACTCCTCCTGATGGCCGTGGACCGGGCCTTCGACGACCGCTCCGCTCGGGCGCTCCGCTTCGCGTCGCTGTCGATCCTGCTGTGTCTCGCCGGCGGGTACCCCCACTGGGTCCTCTTCGGCGCATCCGCGGCGGCCCTCTATCTCCTCGTGCGGGCGATCGGCGTGCGCTTCCGCAGCGCGGCCCGCGCCCTCTGGCGACTCGCGGCCGCGTCGGCGATCGCCGCCGCGATCCTGCTCCCCTCGATCCTCGCGACGGCCCGGTTTCTCCGGGCCTCCGGCTACTCCGAGCTGCGGAAGGGGCTCGGCAGCTCCTATGCGCTGCCGCTGCGCCACGTCCGTCTGTATTTCGTCCCCACCTATCAGGGGACGCCGCGGCGCGACGACTACGCCGGCGTGGGCTGGATCCCCGGAGACAACTACATGGAGACCGCGGCCGGCGTCGGGCTCGCCGCCGGAGCGCTCGCATTCCTGGGACTCTCGGCGCTCAAGCGCCGCCGCGAAGCCGTCTTCGCCGCGATTCTGGGAGCCGTCGTCGCGCTGCCGCTCTACGCCGGCGGCGCGATCCTCGCGGCGGTGGGCCGGATTCCCCTTCTCGATATCACCCTTCTCTCGCGGGCCCGGATCCTGATCGTGCTGGCCGTCGCGATCCTCGCGGCGTGCGGGCTCGAGGCCCTGGAACGGCTGGCGGTTTGGAGCCGGCTCTCGACTCTCTGCCTGCGCACGGTCCCGTTTCTCGTGGCCGTTCCTCTGGCCTTCGTCGCGCTGGACTTCTATCCGGAGTGCCGCCCCTCCGACGCGGTCTTCCGCGACACTCCCGGCATCACGCGCCTGCGGGACCTGTCCGAGGGAGGCGCGCGGTTCGCGGCCGCCGGCTGGACGCTGATCCCCAACGTGTCCGAGGCGCTCGGACTCGAGGATGCGCGGGGACACTTCCTGTTCGAGGAACCGTACCGGCGACTGCTCGCGTCGGCGGATCCGAACGCGTTCGGCGGATACGGCACCTACCTCGCATTCGATCCGCAGTCGCTGGATCCTTCTTCGCCGGTCCTGGACTTGCTCGGCGTGCGGTACCTCGCAGCGCCTCCGGGGTCGGCGTCGCCGGTAGGAGCCGACGTCGAGGCTCGAGACTCGGCGCCGTTTCATCGGGAGGGCACGCCCGTGCGCTCCGAGGCCGGTCGCTGGCCGCGCGTCTACGACGGTGCCGACATGACGCTCTTCGAAAGAGCGACGGCCTTCCCGCGCTTCCGTCTCGTGGAGCGGGCGCTTCCCGGAGGCATCGCCCAGGCGGCTTCGGCGACGCGCGACATGCTGGCGGAGGTCGTCTTCGTCTCTCCGGACGCGGCGGTCCAGTTCGCATCGCACGCGAAGTCCCCTCCGGGCCCACCGGGCCGCGTGCGGGTTTCCGAGCTGTCACCGGAGCGCTTCGCGCTCGAGACCGACGCTCCCCGCGAGTCGATTCTCGCGACGTCCCAGAAGGCCTTCTCGCCTTACTGGCGGTTGTTCGTCGACGGGAACGAAGAGGAGCCGCTCGTGATCAACGGACTCTTCCTGGGCCTCGAGGTTCCGGCCGGAGCCCATCGCGTCGAGGGACGGTTTCGGGTTCCGCGCGCCGAGCTTGCCGTTGCGATCGCCGGACTCTGCGCCCTGGCCGCGACTATGATGTGGGCCGCTCGAACGTCCGCGCGCGCATGAAGCTCGTCATCCAGATTCCCGCCTACAACGAAGAGGCGACGATCGGGAAAGCCATCGCCGCGCTGCCGCGCCGGGTGGCGGGGTTTCGGGCCATCGAGATCCTGGTTGTGGACGACGGCTCGACCGACCGCACGGCGGAGCTCGCGAAGCAGGCCGGCGCGGACCGCGTCGCGCGCAACACCACGAACCGGGGTCTTGCCGAGACGTTTTCGAACGGACTGAAAGCGGCGCTCGCGATGGGTGCGGACGTCATCGTCAATTTCGACGCGGACCTCCAGTACGACCCCGCCGACGTGCCGGCCCTGGCGGCTCCGATCCTCGATGGCCGGGCGGATCTGACGATCGGCGACCGCGGACCCGGCGAGCTCGCCCACTTCTCCCCGGGCAAGCGCCTGCTCCAGCGCCTCGGCAGCTGGGTGGTCCGCCAGGCATCCGGCGTCGACGTCACCGACGCAGCCTCGGGATTCCGGGCCTTCTCGCGCGACGCCGCGCGCCGCATCCAGGTCTTCTCGAAGCTGACCTACACGCTGGAAACGCTGATCCAGGCCGGCTACAAGGGCCTGCGGGTCGTCTCGGTCCCCGTCCGCGCGCACCCTCCGGTGCGACCCTCCCGCCTCTTCACGTCGACGACGAAGTACGTGCTCCTCCAGGGAGCCAACGTCCTGCGGATCACCGCGCTCTACAAGCCCCTGAAGATGCTCTCGATTCCGGCTGCCGTCTTCGTCGCGGCCGGCGCCGCGCTGATGCTGCGGTTCCTCTATTTCTACTTCTTCTCGCCGAACCCGGGAGGCCACGTCCAGTCGCTGATCCTCGCGGCCGTGCTCGTCGTGGTCGGATTCCAGACCTTCCTGATCGCGCTCCTGGCGGATCTGGTGGCGATCAACCGGAGGCTGCTGGAGGAGCTGGCGCTGCGCGAAGGCGACCGTAAGCAGTAAGCGGTAAGCGGTAAGCGACTCGCCTGCTTACTGCCTACTGCTTACTGCTTACTGATTCTCAGGCCCAGTCTCCGGCTTTGCGCGCCATCACCGGCGCACCTTCCAGGAACGTCAGGATCCCCTTCGTGTTCTCGGCCACCGCGAAGAGGATGCGGTCCTCCTTGCGGGCGAACTTCTTCTCGATCGCAACCTCGAACTGCCGCAGGAGAGGATCGAAGTAGCCCCCGATGTTGGCGAGGACGATGGGCTTGCCGTGGATTCCCATCTGCTTCCAAGTGATCATCTCGATGATCTCTTCCATCGTCCCGAACCCGCCCGGAAACGCCACGAACCCGTCGGAGAGGTCGAAGAGCATCTGCTCGCGTTCGTGCATGGAACCGACGATCTTCAGCTCCGTCAATCCGCGGTGCGCGGCTTCCCGGCCCTCCAGCGCTCTTGGGATCACGCCGACGACTTTGCCGCCGGCCTTCAGCACCTCGTCCGCGAGCGCTCCCATCAGGCCGCGCGAGGAGCCTCCGTAGATCAGCCGGACGCCGCGCGCCGCGAGTTCCCGTCCGAACGCGCGGATCTCGGCCTCGTAGGCCGGGTCCGGCGAGGGGCTCGAGCCGGAGTAGACGCAAAGACTCTTCAGATCCATGGCGGAGAGTCTACGACTTCTGGAAACGGCTCCCGGGAGAATCGATCGGCACGTCTTTGCGACACAGCGGGCATTCCGCCTCGGGCCAGGACGGAACCGAGAGCGACAGGAGCGACCGCGCCGGAACCGAGAAAGCGCCGGGCGGCAGTCCGCGATCCACGATCGATCCCACGGCCACGACCCGTCCGCCGGCGGCCTCGACGGCCGCGGAAGCCTCGCGAGTGCTCTTGCCGGTGGTGAAGACGTCCTCGACGACCACGACGGGCTCTCCCGCCTCCAGCGCGAAGCCCCGCCGCAGCGCGAAGGCGCCGTCCTTGCGTTCGACGAACATCGCGGGGAGGCGCAGGGCGCGGCCGGTCTCGTGCCCGATGATGACGCCGCCCAGGGCGGGAGAAACGACGGCTTGCGCGCCGAACTCCGAGAGCTTGGCTCCGAGCTCGCGCCCCGCTTGCTCGGCCTTCTCGGGCCACATCAGCAGGCGCGCGCACTGGAGGTATCGGTCGGAGTGAAGTCCGGAGGAGAGGCGGAAGTGTCCGGTGAGAAGCGCCCCGGTCGCTTCGAAGTCCGCGAGAGAGATCACGCCGCGAGAGTCTAACCCGACGTCGTCCGGTGGTTGTCCGTTTCCCTCGCGATCTTGTGGTGCTCGATCTTCTTGTACAGGTTGGAGCGCGGCGTCTGGATGACTTCGGCTGTGCGGCTGATGTTCCAGCCGTTTTCGCGGAGCTTGGCGACGAGGAACTCCCGCTCGGCGTACTCCTTGAACTCCGAGAGCGTCTCCAGCTCGCGTCCGCGCTCCGAGATCTCGGACGGCGCGACGCGGGCCTCGGGCGGAAGGTCCTTGCCGTCGATCGGGTCCGCGTCCGTCATGATGAGGACCCGCTCGATCAGATTCTTCAGCTCGCGCACGTTGCCGGGCCAGCTCCGCGCCGCGAGCACGGCCAGCGCGCTGCCCGCGAAGCGGCGGGGCTTGCGGTGGTCCCGTTCGGAGAAGAGCTTGGTGAAGTGCTCGGTCAGCATCGGAATGTCCTGCGGCCTCTCCCGCAGCGGCGGCGTCGTCAGCGGGACGACGTTCAACCGGAAGTAGAGATCCTCGCGGAACTTGCCCGCCTTGATCGACTCGGTCAGGTCGCGGTTGGTCGCCGCGATCACGCGAACGTTGACGCGTCCCACGCGCGCGGAGCCGACCGGCTCGACTTCGCCGGCCTCCAGCACGCGGAGGACTTTCGCCTGGGCGCGCGCCGACATGTCGCCGACCTCGTCGAGAAAGATCGTTCCGCCGTCGGCTTCGACGAACTTGCCGATCTGCTTGCGCACGGCTCCGGTGAAGGAGCCCTTCTCGTGGCCGAAGAGCTCCGATTCGATGAGCTCCTCGGGAATCGCCGCGCAGTTGACCTGGATGAACGGACCGCTGGCGACCTTGGAGCCCCGGTGGATTTCCCGCGCCACGAGCTCCTTGCCGGTGCCGCTCTCGCCCAGGATCAGGACCGTCGCCGTGGTCGGAGCGGCGCGGTTCACGTCGGCCCGCAGCCGCTTCATGGGCTCGCTGTCGCCGACGAGGACGGTCTCCTCGTCCACGCGGCGGCGAAGCCGCTCGTTCTCGGCGCGCAGCTGGTTGCCGGAAAGCGCGTTCTTGACGGAGACGAGGACGCGTTCGCGCTGGAGGGGCTTCTCGAGGAAGTCCATCGCCCCGCGCCGGGTGGACTCCACCGCCGTCGCGATGTCCCCGTGCCCCGAGATCATCAGGACCGGCGGGGCTCCATTCCGGGCCACGATCCGGTCGAGGACCTCCATGCCGTCCATGCCGTTCATCTTGATGTCGAGGAGCACGGCGTCCACGGGGCCGGCGTCGAGCTCCGCGAGCGCGACCGGCCCGCTGGCGGCTTCGACCATCTCGTAGCCCTCCAGCTCCAACACCTTCCGCAGGCTGTCGCGGATGTCGGCGTTGTCGTCGACCACCATGATGCGTTGTGCCATCGCTCTCTCCGTTACAGGAATCGGCCGGAGGTTATTCCCTTCCCAATCTCCCCTAAAGAAAAGCGCCCGCCGGATGGCGGGCGCAGATCGGGGTCGGGGTCGAGTCGGGGTCAGTCCTCGAGCTTGACCAGGGCGAACCGAGAGACGTCCGCCCGAGGGTTGTAGACGTAGAGCTTCAGGTAGTCGCCCTTCTTGGCCTTGGCGACGAGCTTGGCGAATTCGTCGGTCGAGACGATCTTCTGGCCGTTGACCTGCGTGATGATGTCGCCTTCCTGGATGTTGGCGTCGGCGGCCGGCGAGACCTCCTTGACGCGCACGACCAGCAGGCCCTCGACCTCGGGCTTGATCCGCTGCATCTGCCGCATCTGCGGCGTCAGCTCCTGGACCTGGATGCCGATCTTGCCGGGTGTGCCGCCGTTCTCCGCGCCGAGCTTGCCGGTTTCCTCGCCCTCCACGCTCTCGTCCTTGCGCTCGGCCAGCGTCGCGGTCTGCGTGGTCTCCTTGCCGTCGCGGATCACCGTCAGCTGCACCTTGCTGCCCGGAGCCTTGCCGGACACGTAGCCGATCAGGTCGCGCGTGTCCTTGACCGGAACGGCGTCGACCTTCACGATCGTGTCGCCCGGCTTCACGCCCGCCTTGTCGGCCGGCTTGCCCGGCTCCACGGACTCGACGAACGCTCCGTCCTGCGTCTTCAGGCCGAAGGCCGCGGCGCGGTCGGAGTCGACGTTGCGAATGTTGATGCCCAGGAATCCGCGGGTGACCTTGCCCTTCTCGCGCAACTGCGGAAGGATGGTCTTGAGCGTGTTGATCGGAACGGCAAAGCCGATGTTCTGGGCCGGGCGGAAGATCGCGGTGTTGATGCCGATGACCTCGCCGTTGACGTTGAGCAGCGGACCTCCGGAGTTACCGAAGTTGATCGCCGCGTCCGTCTGGATGTAGTTCTCGAAGCTCCGCGTGGCGGCATCGGCCGTCAGGCCCGAGCGGTCCTTGGCGGATACGACGCCGACCGTGACGGTCTTGTCGAAATTCAGCGGATCGCCGATCGCCATGACCCACTCGCCCACGCGCAACCTGTCGGAGTCGCCGAGCTGGAGCGGCGTCAGCCGCTGCCTGGCGTCGATCTTCAGGAGCGCGAGGTCGGTCGCGGAGTCCTTGCCGATCAGTTTGGCCGTGTACTTCTCTTTGTTGTTGATGCGGACTTCGATCTTGTCGGCGCCGTCGATGACGTGGTTGTTCGTGACGACGTAGCCGTCCTCGGAAATGATGAAACCGGTTCCGCCCTGGACTTCCTTGTGCTCTTCCTCATCGCCGGGCGCGCCGCGGCGGTTCTGTCCGCCCGGAGGCCCGAAGAAGAACTCGAACGGATCGCCCTCGCCGAAGGGATTCTGGTTCATGTAGCGGCGGCCGCGGTTCCCCTTGACGATGTCGGTCGAGGTGATCGACACGACCGAGGGCATGACTTCCTGAGCGATGTCGGCGAACGAGGGAAGAAGCACGGAGCCGGTGTGGGGGCGGGAGGCGGCCGGCGTGATCTCGCGTTGCGCCTCCGACTTGGGCGTCACGTTCACGGAGCCCGCGACCACCATACCGAAGACGACGGCGGCTCCGATCAGGGCCGAAAAAGAAAGCGCTCGCTTCGTGGTAGGTTGCATATGAAACGTCTCTCTCTCCTAATGTTGGGTCCCGCTACGGGACAAGGAAGAAACCCCGCTTTCCGGGGCGGCATTCCTGGATTTGGGGGCAATTCCGAGCCTTTCGTGCTCGACGAGGATGCACCGGTCCATGGCGACCCCGATCCCGGCCTCCTCGAGCCTTCGGGCGGCGTCCGGATCGATCACACCTTTCTGGAGGAAGACGAACGGAACGCGGCGGGCGATCGCCTCCCGGGCGATCCCCCCCACGTGCTCGGAACGCCGGAAGACGTCCACGATGTCCACGCGGACGTCCGCCGGGATCTCCGACAGCGACGGATAGCACCTCTGACCGAGGAGCTCGTCGTGGTTGGGGTTGACCGGCACGACCCGGTAGCCCTGAGACTGCAGGTACCGCGAGATCGCGTAAGAGGCCCGGGCCGGGTCCGGCGAACAGCCCACGACGGCAACGGTCTCCGCCGTCTCCAGGGCCTCGCGAATGCGATCCGGGTCGTTCACTTGCGCGCCTCGGCATCCTCTTCAGGACGCAGGTTGTAGAAAAAGGTTACGGTCACGCCTTCACGCTGGGAATGGAGGTCGGCCGGCAGCGGCCGAAACGGCGAAGAGGTCACGATTGCCTGGAATGCGGCGTGGTCGAAGGGAGGAGTGCCCGATCCGCGGATGATCTTCGCGTCCGCCACGGTTCCGTCGGCCAGGATGTAGAACCGGACGGTCAACTTCCCCTTGAACCCCAGACGGGCCAGCTCCGGAACGTCCCAGTGCAGCTTGATGCGGCGCACCATCTCGGCCGCGTACGGGCCCCAGTCGTACCAGGTCGTGTCGAAGGAGATCGGGCCCGAGTCCACGAAACCGCCGTCGGGGTTGGCCCGGGGCGCGCCTCCCTCGCCGCCGACGGCACCGCGCGCGGCCTCGCGGATGGCCGCGTCTAGGCCCGCGAGCTTGGTCATCTCTTTCGGGCCGCTTCCCATCTGCGGCCTCATGTCCGTCGGAAACTCGGACGGCTTCGCGTTCGCCGATTTTTCGGCGGTGGCCACACCTCCCTGGGATGCCGCCGGACGGCGCTCCGCCTCGGCGGTCGCACCCTTGCGCGAGGGAATGTTGCTTCCCGGAACGCGCGGCGCCTTGGGCCCCGGAGCGAGCCCCGCGACGCCGGGCGCCTCGGGGATGAATGGCGTGTCGGACTTGGGCTTCGAGCGGTCGCCGCCGCCGGCTCTGCGGTCCGCATCGGAGAGCGGCGAGCGCTTCGGATTCTCTCGCGCCGGGCCGGGAGACTCCTGGAAGAAAACGGGGATCGGTGTGTCGTCCTTGGGCGGAGGATAGAAGGCTTCGAGCAGATCCCCCTTCGAGCCCTTCGGCAACGGCTTCGGAAGGAAGATCAACATCAAAACGATCGCGATGTGCGCTCCTATCGAAATGAGAATCGCTCTCTCGACGGGAAACGACCCCGTCACGTGCTCCTCGAGCCCCGCGAGTTCGTCGATCGTGCTGTGAAGGCTCAGGTGAGCGAGGTCGATCTCCGCGTGACGTCGGACCGGCGCCTGGTCTGGAGACGGGAGGGCGAGCAACGAATGCGGCGCGCTTTCAGGTTCGGCTTCGGGGATCGGCTCGCTCCCGGCTTCCGCGGCGAGAGAGCCCAGCATGCTATGGACGATCGGCTCGTCTTCGCGAGCCGACGACACGTCGTCGGCGGGCTCGGGGACGGCGGCCAGAGAGCCGAGCATGCTGTGGGTGATCGGCCCGTCGTCGTCCGTCGCCGAATCCTCCGGAGCCGAGTGGTTGCCGAAGTGGAATCGGGAAAACCAGCTCCGCCGCCGGCCGATGGCGGCGATCGAGCTTCGCTCGAAGGGCAGATCCTCCTGTGTCTCGGTCTCTGGCACGCACTCTCCCGGGGGCGTCGGGCCGCCTGCTACTCGTAACAAGGCCCGCGGCTGCGGGATTCTCCGATTGTAGACTCCGGCCATGCATCCCGGCGAGCACGACCGGCGTGTCGCCGCGCTCGTGCACACGGCTCTGCTGGCGTCGATCGGCGTTTATGGGGTCGTTCTTGTCTTTCTTCGTGCGGAGCTCGCGCCCCAAAACGCGCGGTCTGAGCCGTTCACCTCGCTCTTCGCGGTGTTTTCCGCGATAGGAGTGGCCCAGTTCGCCGGCGCGTCCCTGGTCGGACGAAAGCTCCTCGCTTCCGCGCGATCCGGAGCCCTCGAGCGCGTGCGCCGATATTTCCTTATCCGGGCCGCTGCGGCCGAAGTCATCGCCCTCTACGGTCTGATCCTGGGCTTCCTCGGAGCTCCCCTTTCACAGGTCCTGGCGCTCTTCGGAATCTCGATCGCCGCTCTCCTGGCCTGCGCCCCCGGAAAAGAGGCCTGGGAAGAGGCCCTCCGCCGCGCCAAACCCACGCTGTCGTGAGGACTTAGCGCGCCGTCCCCCTCGCTGGCACCCCCCTGCCGCCTTCTGATATAAGACGTGGGTTTGGGAAATGCGGGCTCGGCCCGCTTTTTTGTTCTGATGAAAGCGCCCTTGAGCGACAAAACGACGCAGGAAATCGGAGCGATCGCGCAGGAACGGGGATGCCGTTTACTCGCCGTTGAGTCGGCGGGAACCGGCCGTTTCGCGGTCCTTCGTGTCGTGCTCGAGCGCGAAGACGGCGGAGCGGTCACGGTCGAGGATTGCGAGAACGTCTCGCGCGAGGTCTCGCCGGTGCTGGACGCCGCCGACGAGATCGCTCACCGCTACACGCTCGAAGTTTCTTCGGCGGGTCTCGACCGCAAGCTCTACTCGCTCGACGACGCCGTGCGCTTCGTGGGACGGCGCGTGCGCGTGAAGACCGAGGATCCCGTGACGCCGGAGGTTCTCGCGTCCGAAACGAAGCGTCCCGCGGCGATCAGCCCCGCGCGCAACTTCGGCGGCGTGCTCGAGCGCGTCGAGGGAGATCGGCTGACTGTCGTTGATGAGGCGGAACGCAAAATCTATAATGTCCGTTTCGGCGATATTCGACTCGCCCGGCTCGACTACGAGTGGCCGGAGCGGGGACGGTAGGGCGATAGGAGAACGGGTTCCGTCATGATCATCGATCCGTCTGTCATCCGACAGGTTTCGCGCGAGAAGGACATCGATCCGGAGAAGATGTTCGGCGCGCTCGAGGAGGCCATGTCCTCCGCGGCGCGCAAGTACTACCACGACAAGGCGATGGTCACCCTCATCGACCGGCAGACGGGGTCGATGACCGTGTATTCGCCGCGGACCGTGGTCGCCGAGCTCGACACCGAGTCCGAGGAGCCGCCGCCGCAGATCCTGATCGAAGAGGCCACCGCTCTGGTCAAGGAAAAGGGAACGAAAGGCGAGGTGCGCGTGCTGCGGCCCGGCGCCGAGGGCCAGCCGCCGACGGAAGCCCAGGAAGTCGCCCTCGGCGACGAGGTTCGCGTCTATCGCGAGACGGTCGGCCTCGGCCGCATCGCCGCGCAGACGGCCAAGCAGGTCCTCTATCAGAAGGTCCGCGAGGCCGAACGCGACAACGTCTACAACGAGTACTACCCCAAGCTCGGCGAGCTGATGAACGGCACGGTCAAGCGGTTCGAGCGCGGAGACATGATCGTGGACCTCGGCAAGACCGAAGCGATCATCCCGCGCGACCAGCAGTCGCGGGCCGAGCGCTACGGCCAGGGCGAGCGGATCCGCTCGATCCTCTACGACGTCCACAAGAATCCCAAGGGACCGCAGCTGGTGCTCTCGCGCACGGATCCCCGGCTCCTGATCCGGCTCTTCGAGATGGAAGTCCCGGAGATCTACGACGGCACGGTCGTGATCAAGGGCGCGGTGCGTCAGCCGGGCGAGCGGGCGAAGGTCGCGGTGCGCTCGCGCGAGCGCGACGTCGATCCGGTCGGCGCGTGCGTGGGAATGCGCGGGTCGCGCGTCCAGTCGATCATGCGCGAGCTCCACGGCGAGAAGATCGACGTGATCCTGTATTCGGACGACCTGATCACGTTCGCGCAGAACGCGCTGGCCCCGGCCAAGATCACGCGCGTCTCGCCCATCCACCACGAGGACGGCGCGATGAGCCTCGACTGCGTCGTCGAGGACGATCAGCTCTCGCTGGCCATCGGCAAGAAGGGGCAGAACGTGCGGCTGGCGTCGGCCCTGATCGGGATGAAGATCGAGATCAAGGGCGAGACCGAGGTCAAGGGCGAGGTCGCCCAGGCCCTCTCGCGCATGCTGCAGGCCTCGCGCCGGCGCCAGACGCCGATCGCCGAGATCGCAGGCATCGGCGAGAAGACCGCGGAGCGGCTGGCCGAAGCCGGCATCACGACGCTCGGCGACCTGCTCGACAAGTCGGCGGCCGAGCTCGCCGAGCTGCCCGGCATCGGCGAGAAGTCGGCGGAGAAGCTCCTCGAGGCCGCGCGGGCGGCCGAGGAGAGCCTCACGCAGGCAGATTCCGAGGAGAATGCGGAGGCCGGCGATTCCGAATCGCAGGCCGAGAGTGAGGCCCCCGAAGAGACGGGCGTCAGGGAGTAGACCAGAGGCGCATGGGAAAGATCCGAGTCGAAGAGCTGGCCGCCCAGATGGGGATTGGTAGCAAGGAAGTGCTCTTCCTGCTGCAGTCGATCGGCGTGGACGTCAAGTCGCCCCAGGCGGCGCTGGACGAGTCCACGGTGCTCGCGATCCTGCAAGGCAAGACGCACGCTCCCAAGCAGCTGATCGTCCGCGACAACGAGGCGCGCGCGGCGCGGCCGCAGAAGAGCGCCTTGAACCGCATCAAGATCGTTGAGAAGGGGCCCGCGCCGCCCGAGACCGCGGAGGGGCCGGCGCCGGAGGCGGAAGCATCCGCCCCGCCGCCGCGACGGTCCGCCGCCGAGAAGGCCGCGGCCAAGGCCGCCGAGCCCGCGCGCACGGCGGTCGTGCCGGCCGAGCCCGAGCCGGAAGCGCCCGCTCCCGCTCCTCCGAAGCCTGCGGCGACGCCGCAGGTGCCGCGCAAGATCGTGCTGCCCCCCAAGCCCATGATGCCTCCTCGTCCCACCGGACCCGCCGCGTCCGGCGTCCGCCCCGCCGGGCCTGCTCCGAGCCGCCCGATGGGGCCCTCCGGAGGGCCGGCCCGGCCCATGGGACCGGCCGCGGGCACCTCTCGGCCGATGGGACCCGCACGGGGACCTATGGGTCCGCGTCCCTCGGGACCGTCCGTCTATCGCCCCGCTCCCGGCGGCCCGGGCGCGCGTCCTCTGGGCGGGCCTCCGCGGCCCGGCGCCGGCGCGCCGATGGGCCGCACGGCCTCGGGTCTGCCCGAACGCGGCCCCGTCAAGCGCAAGAAGGATGACGAATCTGCCAAGAAGACGCCGGCCGGAAAGCGCAGCGCGCGTCCGAAGATCACCGTCGCCGACGAAGTCGATCTGCGCGAGTTCGTCGGAACCTACCAGGAAGACACGTACTCGGACATTTCGCTTCCGCTGATCGAGAAGACGGCGACCGACGAAGAGGTCGCGGCCGAGCCGCGCCCGGTCTCCAAGTCCGCGATCCGGCGCGCCGCGAAGGAAACCCGCGCGCACGACTCCGGAAAGCTGCTCGAGTTCAAGAAACCGGCGCCGACGGGCCCCGTCTTCTTCACCGAGGGCGTGACGCTGAAGGAGCTCTCCGAGAAGCTCGGCGTCCTCGCGCGCGACATCCAGCGGCTGCTGATGCAGCGCGGCGTTCTTGCCACCGTCAATCAGACGCTCGACGCGGCGACCGCGGTGCAGATCGCCAAGGAGGTCGGCGTCGAGGCCGCGGTCGTCTCCTTCGAGGAGGAGATGGAGCTGTCGCGCTCGGGCCGCGAAGGCGCCGAGGGTGCCTCCGCGCCGAGAGTCCCGCGGGCTCCGGTCGTCACCGTGATGGGCCACGTCGACCACGGAAAGACGTCGCTGCTGGACGCGATCCGTCAGACCAACGTGGCTGCCGGTGAGGCCGGAGGCATTACGCAGCACATCGGCGCCTATCGCGTCGAGGTCAACGGCAAGCCGATCGTCTTCCTCGACACGCCGGGCCACGAGGCGTTCACATCGATGCGGGCGCGCGGCGCCAAGGCCACGGACATCGTCGTCCTGGTCGTGGCCGCCGACGACGCCGTCATGCCGCAGACGATCGAGGCGATCAATCACGCACGCGCGGCCAAGGTTCCGATCGTGGTGGCCATCAACAAGATCGACAAATCCAACGCCAACGTCGACCGAGTCAAGAAAGAGCTGGCCGACCAGGGCGTGCTCCTGGAGGCGTGGGGCGGCGACACGCCGGCGGCCGAGATCTCGGCCCTGAAGAAGCAGGGCATCGATCACCTTCTGGAGCTGATCCTGCTGGTCGCCGACCTGCAGGAGCTCTCGGCCCCCGCCGGAGTCGAGGCGCGCGGCGTCGTCCTGGAGGCCCGCCGCGAGGCCGGCCGCGGCAACGTCGCGACGGTCCTGGTGCAGGCCGGAACCCTCAAAGTCGGAGACGTCTTCTTCGCGGGCTCGGTCTTCGGGCGCGTGCGCTCGATGAACGACGACCGCGGGGAAAGAGTTACGGAGGCGCCGCCGTCCACACCCGTCGAGGTCACGGGCTTCGAGGAGCTGCCGCAGGCGGGCGACGCATTCCAGGTCGTGGAGGACGAAGCCAAGGCGCGGTCTGTGGTCTCCTTCCGCCAGCAGAAGGACCGCGAGAAGGCGATGGCGTCCTCCTCGAAGCTCTCGCTCGAACAGCTCTTCAGCAAGATCCAGGAAGGCAAGATCAAGGACCTGCCGATCATCCTGAAGGCCGACGTGTCGGGCTCGATGGAGGTCCTGTCGCAGGCGCTCAAGGGCCTCTCCAACGACAAGGTCAAGGTCACCCTGCTCCACGCGGGCGTGGGAGCGATCAACATCAACGACGTGCTCCTGGCTTCGGCGTCGGGCGCGATCATCGTCGGCTTCAACGTCCGTCCCGAGAAGAAGGCCGCGGAGGAGGCCGACAAGGCCGGCGTCGAGATCCGCCTCCACACCGTGATCTACAACGTCACCGACGAGATCAAGAAGGCGATGGAGGGCCTGCTCGAGCCGACGCTGAAGGAAGTCGCGCGCGGCCGCGCCGAGGTCCGCAATACCTTCAAAGTTCCGAAGTTCGGAGTCGTGGCGGGCTGCTACGTCACCGAGGGCGTCATCCCGCGCTCGGCGCAGGTGCGCCTGCTGCGCGACAACCGCGTCGTCTACGAGGGCAGGGTGGGCTCGCTGCGCCGCTTCAAGGACGATGTCTCGGAGGTCAAGCAGGGATTCGAGTGCGGCATCGGGCTCGACCGGTACCAGGACGTCAAGGTCGGCGACGTCATCGAGGCCTTCCAGGTCGAGAAGGTCGCCGGCGTGATGAACGCCTGACGGCGTTCCGGCTTCCCGACTTTCCGCTCCGGTCCGGCCCATGGTGATCGCGTATGCCGTCTTCGATCTCCACCTTCCGGGATGCCGGGGGCTGAAGGAGAAGCGGATGATCGTGAAGAGCCTGAAGAGCCGCATCCGCAACGACTTCGAGGTCTCGGCCTCGGAAGTCGGAGACCAGGACCTGCTCCAGCGCGCCCGGCTCGGCGTCGCCGCGGTCGGCCCCGACCAGCCCGCGCTGGATGCCTTGCTGCAGGGCGTGCTGCGATTCGTGGAGGAGAATCTGGACGGCGAGGTCCTCCAGTATCGCAACGAGTTCATTCACGTCTGAACCGATGAAGAAAGAATCCCGCCGCAGCCAACGCGTCGCCGACCTCGTCCGGGCCGAAATCTCGCGGCTCGTCCTGACGGAGGCGCACGACCCGGACCTGCGCAAGGTTACGATCACCGACGTCGAGATGCCGTCGGACCTGAAGTCGGCGCGCGTCTACTTCTCGTGTCTCGGAGGCGACGCCGAGCGCGAGAAGGCCGGCGAGGCTCTGCGCCGCGCGGCCGGCTACCTGCGCCGTGAGGTCGGCCAGCGGTGCGCGCTGCGCTACGCGCCGGAGCTCTACTTCGTCTCCGACCTCTCGCTCGAGCGCGGCGCGCGCGTCGAGGAGCTCCTCCAGCAGGTCCTGCCCCCGAAGGGAGAGAAGTGACCGGAGATCCCAAGGCCTTCGGCCGCGGCACACTCTTCCTGCTCGACAAGCCCGAGGGCCTGACCTCCCACGACGTCGTCGAGCGCGTGCGCAAAGCCACCGGCGTCTCGCGCATCGGGCACAGCGGAACGCTCGACCCGATGGCCACGGGGCTGCTGCTGCTCTGCGCGGGAGGCGCCGCTCGGCTCCAGAGCTTCTTCACGCTGATGGACAAGTCCTACGACGGCACGATCCGTCTCGGCCGCGCCACGACGACGTACGACCGCGAGGGCGAGCCCGTCGGCCCGGACCGCGACGCTTCCGGCGTGACGCGGGCGCGGATCGAAGAGGCCGCGGCGCCCTTTCGCGGGGAGTTCCTGCAGGCGCCTCCGCCCTACTCCGCCAAGAAAGTCGGCGGCCGGAAGTTCTACGAGATGGCCCGCAAGGGAGAGTCGGTGCCCTCGCTTCCCAAGAAGGTGAAGGTCACCGAGCTCTCCTTCGGCGAGGTCGAGGGCGGCCGCGTGCCGTTCTCGATCTCCTGTTCCTCGGGAACGTACATCCGTTCGATCGCGAGCGACCTGGGGGAGAAGCTGACCTGCGGCGCCCACCTCGAGACGCTGCGGCGGAGCCGCATCGGCGTCTTTGCCGTCGGCGACGCCGTGACGCTGGAACACTTCGAGGCCATGACCCCGGCCGAGCGTCTGGCGCCTCCCCACGCCGTCCCGCTCTCGCGCGTGCCCTTCCCCTTCCCCCGCATCCAGCTCGCGTCCCTGGAGGCCTGGAAGATTCGCCGGGGCCAGGCAGTTCCGGCGCGTGGCGTTGAGGCGAAGGAGGGAGACTGGGTCACGCTCCTGTCCCCCACCAATGACATGCTCGCCCTGGGCCAGGTCAACCCGATCGGGGATCGCGGGGTGGCCTTGATAAAGCCGAGGATCGTGCTGGCCGACTGATCCTCACCGCTTCCCGGCCGCCTCGGCCTATCGCCCCTACCGGCCACCCGCAGGTCTGTGGTATGGTTCGCCGCTTATAGAAAAGAGTGAGTAGATAGAGTCGTTTGGAGGCTGAGTGAACGTCACCGAATACGAGTCCGGAAAAACGGACATGATCAAAAAGTATCGAACCCACGACACCGACACGGGGTCCCCGGAGGTTCAGGTCGCCCTGCTGACCAGCCGGATCGCGTACCTGACCGATCACTTCCAGTCCAACGCCAAGGACCACCATTCCCGCCGCGGCCTGTTGCAGATGGTCGGCCGGCGGCGCCGGCTCCTGGAGTATCTCCGGAGCGAGGACGCCGACCGTTACCACAAGCTCATCGAGCGGCTCGGTCTCCGGAAGTAGTCCGTCCCGGCGCCGGAACGCCAGCCGCCCGCGGCTCGATGGCCGCACACGCCGCTCGCCACGCGCCGTCTCTCGGGACGGCCACCCCGGCGCCTTTTAAAAAGAAGGGCAGAAAGACCATGATCGACCAGATTTCCATTCCCGTCGGCTCGAAGTCCATGGACATCGAGATCGGCAAGCTCGCCAAGCAGGCCGACGGCGCCGCTGTCGTGCGGTTCGGCGACACCGTCGTGCTCGCCACCGCCGTCTTCAACAAGGAGCCCAAGGAGAACGCCGAGTTCTTTCCGCTGACCGTCGACTACCGCGAGCCGACGTACGCGGCGGGCCGGATTCCCGGCGGCTGGTTCAAGCGCGAAGGGCGGCCGACCGAGAAAGAGATCCTGACCTCGCGCCTGATCGACCGGCCTATGCGGCCGCTGTTTCCGAAGGGCTTCAACCACGAGACGCAGATCGTTGCCTTCGTCCTCTCGGCGGACGGCCAGAACGACGCCGACATCCTCGCGATCAACGGAGCCTCGGTCGCGCTGACCTGCTCGACCGTACCGTTCCACACGCCCGTCGGCGCCGTCCGCGTCGGGCGGCTCGGCGGCCAGTTCGTCCTCAACCCGACCAACGCCGAGCGCGACAAGTCGGATCTCGACTTGATCGTCGCCGGCACCGACGACGCCGTCGTCATGGTCGAGGGAGGCGCAAAGGAGGTTTCCGAGCAAGAGCTGGTCGACGCGATCCTCTTCGGCCACGCGGCGGTCCGCCAGATCGTCGGGGCGCAGGTCACGCTCCAGCGCCGGGGCGGCTTCCAGAAGCCGTTCTGGCAGGCGCCGGAGCCCTACCCCGCTTCCATCGCCGCCGAGGTCCGGACGGCGTGGGAAATCCCGATGAAGGCCGCGATGACGCTGCCCAACAAGATCGCCTCCTATGCCGAGATCAAGGCGGTCAAGAAGGCGGCGGTCTCGATGGTTCCGGAGGCCGAGGAGGACAAGCGCAAGCAGGTCGCGAAGGCGGCCGACGACCTCGTGAAAGTCCTCACGCGCGAAACGATCCTCTCGGGCCGGCGCCTCGATGGCCGCGAGTTCGCCCAGATCCGGCCGATCACCTCGGAGGTCGGCATCCTTCCCCGGACGCACGGCTCCGCGCTCTTCACCCGCGGCGAAACCCAGGCGCTCGTGACCGCGACCCTGGGCACCTCCGACGACGTTCAGATCATCGAGGAGTACGAGGGCGAGAGCGAGCACACCTTCCTCCTCCACTACAACTTCCCGCCCTTCTCGGTGGGCGAGACGAAGTTCATGCGCGGCCCTTCGCGCCGCGACATCGGCCACGGCAACCTGGCGCGCCGCGCTCTGTCGCCGATGCTGCCGTCCGAGGACGCGTTCCCGTACACGGTGCGAGTGGTCTCCGACATCCTCGAATCCAACGGATCCTCCTCGATGGCGACCGTCTGTGGCGGCACGCTGGCCTTGATGGACGCGGGTGTGCCGATCAAGGCCCCGGTCGCCGGCGTCGCCATGGGGCTGGTATCCGAGGGGGACCGCTACGCGATCCTGACCGACATCGCGGGCCAGGAGGACCACTACGGCGACATGGACTTCAAGGTCGCCGGCTCGCGCGACGGCATCACGGCGATCCAGATGGACATCAAGATCAAGGGGCTCCGCCGCGAGATCCTCGAGCAGGCGCTCGAGCAGGCGCGCGTCGGCAGGCTCCACGTGCTCGAAAAGATGTCCAACGCCCTGACGGCGCCGCGTCCCAACATCTCCCGCTACGCGCCGCGCATTTTCACGATTCAGATTCCGAGGGACCGCATCCGCGACGTGATCGGCTCGGGCGGCAAGACGATCCGCTCGATCATCGAAGAGACAGGCTGCAAGATCGACGTCGAGGACTCGGGCAAGGTGTCCATCGCGTCGGCCGACGAGGCCGCGGCGATGAAAGCGATCGAGATCATCGAGGGCCTCACACAGGAGCCCGAGATCGGGAAGATCTACAAGGGCAAGGTCCGCCGCGTCGAGGCGTACGGCGCCTTCGTCGAGATCCTTCCGGGCCAGGACGGCCTGGTGCACATCTCGGAGCTGGCTCCCTATCGCGTCCGCCAGACGACCGACGTCGTCAAGGAAGGCGACGAGGTCACGGTCAAGATCATCGCGGTGGACCCGACCGGCAAGATCAAGCTCTCCCGCAAGCAGGCGCTGTCGAAGGAGGAGATCGAGGCCGAGATGGCCATGGCTCCCGTCGGCGCGCCCGGAGAGGACGAGGGACGGGACGAGTTTCCGCGCGGCGGCCGGGGGCCCGGCGAACACCGCGGGCACTTCAACCGCGACCACCGCGGCGGGGGTGGACACAAGGGTCCGAGGCGGTAGAAGGCGAACGAGATTGTAGGGGCGGGGCTTGTCCCCGCCCGGTTCACCGGGCGGCCATAAAGGCCGCTCCTACTGTTTGAGCCGGACCTCGATCTTCACCCACCAGTCGGGCATCGGCGGCGAGGGGTACTTCACGTCCCGAAAGCCCGGCTCCACGCATCGCGCCACCGCCGTGTCGGGCGAGTGGAGAACTTCCTCGGGCTTCCCCACCGCTCCGACCTTCACGAAGACGTCGAAGGAGATCTTCTCCTCGGCCGGAGCGTCTTTGACGCAGCGCTCAACCAGAGGACGGAGCCACTCGTCAATCCGCCCGATCACGACTCCCTCGTAGGAGCGCCCGGCCGGCGACTTGACGTTGGACTCGGCCTCGCTCCGCGCGACTTCCACGGGAGTCGCTTTTTGGTCGGCGATGGCCGCGGCGGCGAAGAGCAGACCGGCAAACACGAGGATCCGTCGCACGAAGGCGAACCGTAACACGTCCGGGCGGAGGCCGGCCGCCTATGGATGCTCCGCGACCGGCGTCGCCGAGCGCTTGCGCAGCATCAGCAGCGAGCCCACGAGCGCGACGACCATCACCGTCAGGACGCCGAGCTCCCACATCGCGCTCTGAAACAGAGCCTCGTTGGGCTTCTCGACGAGGACGGCGAGCTGGGCGGTGACGATCAGGATGCGGCGCGTCACGGCGATCAGTCCCACGATCAGGAACGGCTCGGGGACCAGCGTGTGCTCGCGGTAGGAGACCTTCACCGTGTAGAGGAGCTCGACGATCATCAGGACCAGCAGAATGCGGTCGAGGACTACGACGAGCTCGGGGATCGATGCCCCTCCCCGGACCGACTCCCAGAACGATGCGGCCCCGTTGTAGAGCACCACGGCCGCACACGCCGTCAGTAGAATGCCGAGGGCCAGGTACGCGACGTCCTCGACGTAGGTGAAGAGGTGGGCGACACGGAGGCGCGCGCGCCCGGCGGGCTTGGCTTCCAGCGTCTCGCCGCTCTCGGGATGCCTGCGCGCGGCCATCTCCCGGGAGAGGGTGCAAGAACTCTGCCCCTAGTAAGGCATCTCCTCGTCGCCCAGGCCCAGCATGTGGCCGATCTCGTGAACGACGGTGTCGCGGATCTCCCGCACGGCCTCGCCCCGCGTCGGGCAGCAGCGCAGGATCGGGCCGCGGAAGATCGCGATCTGGGCCGGAAGGCTGGTCACCGCGCCTTCCCTCTCGAAATAACCCAGTCCGCGGAAGATTCCGAAGAGCTCTTCCTGTTCGGGCGTGTCGGTCTCGTCGTAGTCCTCGTCGGTCGGCTCCTCCTCGACCGCCACGACCGCGTTCTCGAGGTACTTGCGGAAGGCCGGCGGGATGGACGCCAGCGCCTCCTCGACGTAGGACTCGAACTCGCGATCCGAGATCCGGCGGGAGGACACGGTCAGGCACCCGGTCGGAAGAGGCGGTCGAAATTCGCCGACGTCGCCGCGGCGATGGTTTCGAGGCCCTCGCCCTTGACCTCGGCGAGCTTCTTCGCCGTCTCGACCACGAAGGCCGGCTCGCACGGCTTGCCGCGATGCGGAACGGGAGAAAGGTATGGCGTGTCGGTCTCGACGAGCATGGCCTCGAGCGGCAGCCCCGCGGCCGCCGAGCGGATGTTCTCGGCGGCGCGGAACGTGATCATGCCCGAGAACGACACCAGGTATCCGAGATCGATCGCCCTCTTCCCGTATGCCGCATCCTCGGTGAAGGAGTGGAACACGCCCGCGCGCGCGCGCACGCCGGAGCGGCCGAGCACGGCCAGCATCTCCGCGCCGCTCTCCCGGTTATGAAGGAGCAGCGGCAGGTCGAGCCGCCGCGCGCAATCCGCCATCCACTCGAGCACCTCGATCTGCTTGTCGCGGGGCGAGTGGTCGTAGTGGAAGTCGAGGCCGACCTCGCCGATCGCGACGACTCCCGGCCGGCGCGCGAGCGCCTCGAGCGCGGCGCCGTCCCGTTCGGGCTCGAAGTCCTTCGCCTCGTGCGGGTGGACGCCGACGGCGGCGAAGACGCCGGCGGCGGGATCCGCCATCGCCGCGGCCTCCTCCGAATCGGCGAGGGTCGTCCCGGGCACCAGGAAACGCGTCACTCCCGCCGCCCGGGCGCGAGCGATCATCTCCGCGGCGCCCTTTCCCATCTGCAGGTGGCAGTGCGAATCGGCAAGCTCCGCCGGCACCTACTTGACCTTGCTGCCCGGAGGGACGTCCGCAGGCACGTCGATCAAGACCGGCGCGCCCGCCTCCCCCACCGCCGCCGCGAGAACCATGCCGTTGGACTCCACCCCCATGAGCTTGGCGGGCTTCAAGTTCGCGACCACGACGACGTTGCGTCCCACCAGCGCCTCGGCCTCGTACTGCGCAGCGATGCCCGCGACGATCTGGCGCTGCTCGCCGCCGAGATCGACCTGCAGCTTGACGAGCTTGTTGGACTTGGGAACGCGCTCAGCGGCCACGATCTTCGCGGTCCTCAGCCGCACCTTCTGGAAATCATCGATGGAGATCCGGTCGTCGGACGGAGAGCCGGCGGGGGCCTGTTCGTTCATCGCGACATCCTTCCTGTCCTGAAAATATTCGGCGGCGTCGGCTCGCGGGAAGAGGGCGGGCAGATCCGGCATCGGCCGCGACACCGGTAGCCGTCCCCAGGCGAGATCGGCGGCGTCGGGATCCTTCCCCGGCATCCCGAAGGTCTCGAAGATCTTCCGGCTGGTCGAAGGCACGAACGGAGAGAGCATGACCGCGGAGAGGCGGATGCCTTCGGCCGCCGCCGAGAGAACGCGGTGCAAGCGCGCCGCGTCCGCGCCCTCGGACTTGCGGATCTTCCAGGGCTCCTTGGCGACGACGTAGCCGTTGATCTGCGCGAGAAGTTTCCAGACCGCCTCGAGCGCCCGATTGAACTGGCAGTCCTCCATGGCGGCCTGCCACTCCTCCTGGGCCGCGCCGAACGCCCGCATGACCTCGTTGTCGGTGCACAACTCGTTGGGCGTGCCGCCGAAGGACTGGCGGCAAAGCGCGGCCACGCGCGAGACCGTGTTGCCGAGGTCGTTGGCGAGGTCGGCGTTGTAGCGCGTCAGGAACGCCTCGTCGGAGAACGACGCGTCCTGGCCGAAGGCCATCTCGCGCAGCAGGAAGTACCGCAGCGCGTCCGCTCCGAAATCGGCCACGAGGTTGTCGGGGCGTACGATGTTGCCCACGGACTTGGAGACCTTCTTCGCGTCCCGGAGCCACCAGCCGTGCGCCCACACCGTCGTCGGCAGCGGAAGGCCTGCCGACATCAGGAACGCCGGCCAGTACACGGCGTGAAAGCGCAGAATGTCCTTCCCGATGACGTGCACGCGCGGTCCCGTGGACTCTCCCCAGTATCGGCGGTAGAGCGCGTCGTCCTCGCCTCCGAATCCGAGCGCGGTGATGTAGTTGGCGAGCGCGTCGAGCCAGACGTAGACGACGTGGCCGGGATGGCCCGGAAACGGGATGCCCCACTTGACCTTGGAGCGCGAGACCGAGAGGTCGTTCAGGCCGGAGCGGACGAAGGAGGCGACCTCCGCGAGTCGGGTCTCGGGGCGCACGAAGGTCGGATTCGTCTGGTAGTGGCGGAGCAGCGGCTCCGCATACTTCGAGAGTCGGAAGAAGACGTTCTCCTCCGACTCCCACGTCGTCGGAATGCCGTGGACGGGGCAGTTCCGGTCGGCGTCGAGCTCCTTCTCGGTATAGAAGGCCTCGCAGCTCGAGCAGTACCAGCCCTCGTGCTTCGCGGTGTAGAAGTCGTTGGCGGCCGCGATCCGCGCGATCAGCGCCTCCACGCCCCGGCGGTGGCGGACCTCGGTGGTGCGGATGAAGTCGTCGTTCTTGATCTCGAAGACCTTGTAGAGCTCCCGGTAGCGCTCGACGACGCGGTCCGCGAGCTCGAGCGGCGTCATGCCTTGCGCGGCTGCGGCCTTCTCGATGTTTTGTCCGTGTTCGTCGGTGCCGGTCAAAAACCGCGTGTCGTCGCCGATCAGGCGGTGGAAGCGTGTGATCACGTCGGTCACGACCGTCGAGTAGATGTGGCCGATGTGAGGCAGGTCGTTGACGTAGTAGATCGGCGTCGTCGCGTAGAAGGTCTTCATGCGGACGGCGAAAGATACCATTCACAGAAGGCCTGCCTCGCGGAAGGACACGCAGCCTTCGCGGCCCACGACGACGTGGTCGAGTAGGCGCACGCCGACCGCCTCCGCCGCCGACGCGAAGCGGCGCGTGAACTCGCGGTCCTCGCGCGAGGGCGTCGGGTCTCCCGAAGGATGGTTGTGGTACAGGATCACCGCCGCCGCCTTGCCGAGGAGCGCGCGGCGCAGGATCTCGCGCGGCTCCACGACCGCGCGGTCCAGCGTGCCGCGGTAGATCTCGGGATCGTTTTTCAGGAGCCGGTTGCGCGCGTTCAGATACAGCGCGCCCGTTCTCTCCTGGGCGTCGTCCGCCTGAGCCTGGCGCAGGTACTCCTTGACGAGCCGCGGCTCGTTCAAGAGATCGCGGCCGCCGAGCGTCTGCGCGGGCAGCCGGCGCGCGATCTCCAGGGCCGCAGCGATGGCGCCGGCGCGCGTGGGGCCGATTCCTTTTTCGGCCACGAGGTCGCCCGCGGCGACTCCGGAGAGCCCCGAGAGCCCTCCATGCGTGGCCAGCAGCCGGCGCGCGCGGTCGAGCGCGCTTTCGCCGGGCACTCCAGTTCGCAGGAGAAGAGCCAGGAGCTCTTCGTTGGACAAAGCCGCGGGCCCCAGGCGCAGGAGCCGCTCGCGGGGACGTTCTTCGGAGGGAAGGTCGGAAATGCGGAAGGCACGGCCGGGGGAAAGCTCGGTCATGACGGGTTCGCCGGGAGAATCGCCCCGCGCCCCGATGAGGACCGGGCGATATTCTCACGAAATGGCGGATCCCGGAACGAGCGCGATGCGAACGATCCTGATTGCGCTCGGAGTCCTGCTGCTGGCGGGAGGCCTCCTGTGGCCGTTGGTGTCCCGCTACGTCGGCAGACTACCCGGAGACATCGTGGTGCGGCGCGGCAACTTCACGTTCGCGTTCCCGCTCGTGACCTGCCTGCTCCTGTCGCTGTTGGTCTCGTTGTTGTTGTGGGTCTTCCGAAGATAGCCGGAACTGTTGCTCTATTCCCTGAGGAGCTGTGCGGCGTCTGTGCGGCTTGCGTGCCTCGCGGGCAGCGAGACCGCCAGACCTATGACCAGGTACATCAGACTCGGCATCACCACGGCGACGAGAAGGCTGGACCCGGAGCCCGTCGGCAGAGCCGCTTGAATCGCGCGGTAGAGCGCGACGCCGAGCAGCACGCCGAGGCAGATCCCGAGCGTCCCTCGCCAGAGGGCCTCCCCAAAGATCTGTTCGCGGATGCGTCTTGGGGACGAGCCCAGGGCAAGCCGGATTGCGAACTCACGTCTGCGGCGAAGCACGCCATCGCGGAAGACCGCGAAGACTCCGATGCCTGCGAGTATGGCCGCGATGCAGGCAAAGAAAGTCACCAACGACACGGCGAGCAACCGCGATTGTTGCCCGGCGCTGATGACCTTCGCCAGAGTGCGAATCTCTACGGCAACCTCCGGGTCCTCGTGCCTCACCACCGACCGCATCGAGCCGGCCAGGGACTCCGCCGTGCCCGCCGACGACGCGGCCAGAGTCATCGCCGCGGGCGTGTATTCCGGGGAGAGGGGGAAGTAGGCTTCGGGCGCCGCAGCCGCATTGAGCCCACGGTGCCGAACATCTCCCACGACTCCGACGACTTCGAATGGTCCCTCCGAGCCATCATCGAACAACAGATTTCGCCCGACGATCGCTGCCGGCCCTCCAAACTTCTCGGCCAGCTTTCGGTTGAGGATGACGACTCGGTACGACTGCGCGTCCGCGGCCTTGAAATCGCGGCCGGCGATGAATTCGATGCCCAGGGTGGAGAAGTAGTCCGGTGTGACGACGCGAAGGTCCGCCCGGAGCGCGTCGGGGTCATCCTCGCGCGACTGGGTCCCCTCCGCACGAACTACAGTTCCCATGTCCAGCGACATCCCGAAGGGCAGGCTGTTCGTGGCACCGGCACGGGCAACGTTGGGTAACGATCGCAGCTCCGACAGAATCCTCTCGAGCGCCTGGAACCGGAGAGGGAAGTCCATGTACCTCGAGCCCGTCAGCGAGATCCGCGCGGTGATGACTTCCTGCGGGTGCAACCCGGACGCCACCTCCAGCATTCGGTGGAAGGCCGAGGCGACAAGGCCCATCCCGACGAGCAGGCCTGTCGCCATGGCAACTTCGAACACCAGCATCCAGCGGGAGGCCAGCGTCGCGTGAGCGCGAGGGACGGCAAGGCCGCCGTTGCGCAGATCGCCGATGAGTGAACTCCGGATCCGACTCCCAACCAATGCGGCGGCGAAAAGCGTCGACACGCAACAGGCGACAACCACGGCGACGGCCGACCGGATGCCCAAACCGGAGCCGTAACCGAGCCAGGCCTCCGCCGGAGCCTGCCGGGCGAGTATGCGAACCATCACGCTCCCGCTCAGAAGGCCCGCCAGGCTTCCCAGGATTGCGACGCACAGGTACCTGCCGAGACGCTGGGCGTGAAGCGCGTAGGGGGGTGCGCCGAGGGCCATTCTCACTGCCGTCTGAGCCAGGTACTGGTCCTCCTCGGCAGCCTGAAGAGTCACCACGTTGAATGCCGCTATCCCGAGCACCATCAGTGCGGCAACCTGAAGCCAGAGAGAGACCGACCGGACTTGCCGGAAGAGGTAGTGCTGTATCGGCATCAGGGTGACCGCAGGGGTGGCCGAAGGAGATGCGGCCGTCCGACAGCCCGAAAGCTGGACCTGGGCCGAGGCGAGAGCGTGGCCGGGCGCGAGCCTTCCGACGAACTCGAAGATCAGCGCGCCGGTGAACAACTGGTCGCCATGAAGGCTCCCAATCGGCACCCATACGTCGGTGTTTCTCGGGAACTCGAACTCGTCGGGCATCACGCCAACGATCGAAAAGGGGTACCCGCCGATCGACACCGGTTCGCTGAACAGGTCGTCAGAGCGGCCGAGTTGCCGCCATAACTTGTGCGATACGACGACGACGGGCTCGCGCTTGGACCGCACGTCGGAAGGGCCGAGGCTGCGGCCGCGCAGAGGCGCTACCCCGAGAGTGGAAAAGAAGTCACCGGACACCTGTGTGGCGCCGAGGCTCACGGCCCTGCCCCCGAAGGCAAAATTCACCGTTCCCGAGCTGAAGAAACCCGCCGAGGCCAGGGCCGGGCATTCACGGAGCCACGGGGCAACCGCTGCCGGCAGATCGCCAGACATCTGGAAGGCTCCGCCTCGAGCCAGCATCACGAGTCTCTCTGCCTCGGGGAAAGGCAGTCGTCTCAAAAAGACCCTGTCGAAGATCGAAAAGGCGGCCGCGACGCTACCGCTCGCTAGGCCCAGCCCGAGAATGCAGACGAGACTCGAGATCGCTGAGCGCCGCATTCGGCGCAAAGCGAAGACGAACTCCCTGACCAGGAGTAGGACCGTCGGCAACTCTACTTCCCAACTTCCAAGCTACGCCGCTTCCAACGTGAAAACTGGAACTTGGACTTGGCTTCAGTCTCCGTCGGGCCACTCTCGCTCCCCGCCCTCGGGGACGAGAATGATCTTGCCGTTCTGGCGGCCCTCTTCCATGTAAGCGAACGCGTCGCGGGCCTCCGACAACGGAAACACGCGGTCCACGCGGGGCTTCAAGCGACCCGAGGCCACGGTGGCGTACAGCGCGCGGAATTCCCGGTCGTTGGCCATCGTGGAGCCCAGGATCGAAAGATGCTTCCAGAAGATCTGGCGGATCTCCTCCTTGGGATTCGGGCCGCTGGTCGCCCCGCAGGTCACGATGCGTCCTCCGCGCGCGGCGGCCTTGAGCGACGTCATCCAGGTCGCCTCGCCGACGGTGTCCACGATGGCGTCGACGCCCCTTTTCGCGGTGTGCGCCCGCACGGCCGCCAGCACGTCCTCCTTGCGGTAGTCGATCGCGAGCTCGACGCCGGAATCGCGCAGTCGCGCCATCTTCTCCTCGCCGGACGTCGTCGCGAGAACGCGCGCCCCGAGGAGAAGCGCGATCTCGATGGCCGCTCCCGCCACGCCGCCTCCCGCGCCGTGAACCAGAACGGTTTCTCCGGGGCGGACGCCGGCGCGCCCGACGACCATCCTCCAGGCGGTCTGGTAGGCCAGCGGGAACGCCGCGGCCCGCGCGAACGACAGGCCGGAGGGGATGGGAAAGACGTTACGCGCCGGCACGACGGCGAGCTCCGCGAGCGTGCCCGGGACATGCTCGCCGAGAATCTTGTACTGCACGCACAGGCTCTGCTCGCCCGCGCGGCAGAACTCGCAGGTTCCGTCGTAGAGGCCGGGCTGGATGAGCACCCGGTCGCCCGGCGTGAGCCCCGATACGCCTTCGCCGACGCGGTCTACGACGCCTGCGCCGTCTCCGCCCGGGATTTGCGGCAGGGGCACGCCGGGGATCCCATCGCGAGCGAAGATGTCCAGGTGATTGAGCGCGGCGGCGCGCAAGGCGATCCGCACTTCACCCGAACCGGGCTCGGGATCCGGCCAGTCGCCGTACCGGAGAACCTCGTTGCCTCCGTGCTTTTCGAAGAAAACGGCCTTCATCGCTACTTCAAGTATCCCAGTGAACGCAGCTTCTCCAGATACTCCCGGTCGCTTTCGGGCGCAAGCGCCGCCTCCGGCGCGACGCGCGGCCCGTACGTCGCGACCGTGACGGTCTCTGTGGAACCCGGCGCGAAAAGGTCTGCGACCGCCACTCCAGCGAGGTCCCGCGCCGGAGGAATGCCGGCGCGGGAAAGGATCGACGGGGCGACGCTCTCCGGCTGGACGCGGAGCGTCCGTGCAGGCCGCTGCCCGTCGAAAACGAAAACCCGCCCGAGGGATCCCGCCTCCGGATGACTGTCGGCGGCAATCACGGCCAGCGCGGTTTCGCCTCGAAGAGCCTTTTCGATCCATGGCGCGAGGAAACCGGCGATCCGCGCGACCGCGGCCTGACGCTTGCCGAGGTCGTCGCGCGAGATGTCGGGGCCGGGAAGGTACGCGGTCTCCACACCGTAGCCCTTGCGAGAGTCGGACGCGAAGATGTCGATCGCGATCCGGTCGGCATCGACTCCGTCGCGCGCCTTCGCGAAGATCGCGCGGTTCTCGACCACGGTCGCCCCGGGCCATGGCCCGGCGGCCCACCATCCCACCGAGAGGCTGGGGATCCCGGCCGACGCCGCGACTTCCCAGAAGTCGAGGCTTCTCCGGTCGTTGGCGGACACCGGCGCGTTGACGACCAGCCCCAGCGCGGGACCGAGCTTCCTCAGGTACCAGTCGGTCCCTAAGGGAGGCCGCAGAGCCGCCGGCGACGGCTTCGGCCTCACGCGAGAAAGCGCTCGGACACCATGCCGGGATGGAGGAACTCCCGTCGCGAGCGTCGTCCAGATTTCGGGAGGCGAGCTCCTCTCGGCGGGCCACCACCCCGAAACCCCCTTTGCGAGGAGGGCCGCGATCGGCGAGTCCTTTCCGGCGCCGTCCAAGTCGAGGCCGTCTACCGCGACGACGACGACCGGTCCCGATCGGGGAGACGGCTGCGGCGCGGGGGCCGCGGGCGCCTCGTGCCTGGAAAAGAAGAGGAGGATTGCGGTCAGAAGCCCGACCGCCGCCGCCGTCGCGAAGACGCGGCGGATCGCGCGCCGGGGCAGCGCTCCCGACCGCGCGAAGGCGCGGGCGAGAAATCCCAGCCGCACGGCCGCGGCCAGGAAGAGCGCCGACACCGCGACCGGGATCGCCCACAGCAGAGCGCGCGCCGAAAGCTCCCGTCCGAGGCTGTAGGTTCCGCCGATCCAGAGCCCGAAGACGAGGAGTGCGGCGAGCAGACCCGCCGCAGTCGCCGACGCGCCCGGCGTGCGTGCCCTCTCCGCGAGCCAAGAAAGCCCGAGCCCCAGGAGCGCCGCAGGCACGAGCGACGCGGCGAAGAGATGCAAGAACAAGGTCGCCAGGGCGGCGGGAGACGACGCGAAGCCCGGCTCAGCGGCCTCCACTGCCGCAACCGCGGCTAGCGCCGCGCAGAACGCGCCGATGACGATGGCCGGCAGAAACGCTCCCCCGCGGCCCGCGAATACAGGACGGAAGAGCAGGCGATCCACGCGCGCGTCGAGGTATCCGAGCTCGCGGAGCCGTGCCCGTGCCTCCTCCAGCGTGGGGCGCCCGGGAGCGCTCACGAACGGCGATCGCGCACGACGCGCGCCAGATCCGCCAGAACTTCGGCCCGGCGCCCCAGAGGAGACAGGGCTCCGACGGCCGCCTCGAGGAGCTCGTCGACGAGGCGATGCGCGGATTCCGACCCCAGGACCGTGGCGAAGTTGGCCCGATGAGCGTCGCCGCGCGCTTCCTTGCCCGTCGCCGCGGGATCGCCTTCGAGCTCGAGCAGATCGTCGGTAATCTGGAAGGCCAGTCCGAGGTTGCGCGCATAGCCGGTCAGCGCCGTAAGCACGCGCTCCCCCGCTCCTCCGGCGAGCGCTCCACCGCGCACCGCGGCAACGAACAGCGCGCCGGTCTTCCGGGCGTGGATCGCCTCGAGATCGTCGAGGACAACCGCCGCCGGATCGGCGCCGAGGTCGGCGGCCTGTCCGGCACAGCACCCGCTGGTGCCGACGGCTCCCGCGAGCTCGGTCAGGATTCGCGTGCGCAACGCCCCGGAAAGCTTCTCGTCGCCCGCCACGAGCTCGAAGGCCCGCGACAGGAGCGCCACCGACGCGAGCTCCGCGGTCGCGACGCCGTGGACGAGGTGGATCGCCGGGCGGCCGCGGCGCTTGCGCGCGTCGTCCATCGACGGGAGGTCATCGAGAACGAGCGAGGCCGCGTGCACCAGCTCCACCGCCACGGCCACGGGCATAGCCGCCGCCCGTGGCGCGCCGGCGAGCTCGGCGGAGGCGAGGGTCGCGATCGGCCGAAGCCTCTTGCCGGGAGAGAGGACCGCGTCGGACATCGCCCGTGCCAGGTCCTCGGCGCGCGCGATCGACGGCGGGAGACTTTGCGCGAGGGCCTCGTCGAGCGAGGGCCGGACCGTCGCCGCGAACCGGTCGAAGGCGCCGCTCTGTGCGGCGGGGCCCGTCAGAGGGAGCGGCCCTAGCTCTTGAAGCTCGCGAGAGCCTCCGCCTCCGACTCGTACACGTCGAAGACGGTGATGAGCTGAGTGACCGTCAGCACGTCGTTGATCTTGGGAGGCAAGTGCAGGAGCTTGAGCTTTCCGCCCTTGTTGGTCACGGAGGTGTAGCAGCCGACGAGCTCGCCGATCCCCGACGAATCGATGGTCGTGACGTCGTGCATGTCGACGAGGATGTTCTTCTTGCCCGAGTCGACAAGCTTGTTGATCGTCTCGCGGAGCTGCACGTCCCCCGAACCGATGGTGATCTTGCCTTTGAGCTCGACGATCTGTACTCCGCCGACTTCGCGGACGTTCGTCTTCATGCTGGATCCCCCTCCTTCTTTTCTATCGCGCTCAGGTTCTTTTTCAAAACGATTTCCATTCCGCCGTCCGGATGCCTGCGAAAGCGCACCTCGTCCATGAAGGTCCGCATGTAGAAGATCCCGCGACCCGATGTCTTCAAGCGGTTTTCGGGAGCCAGCGGGTCCCCCACGGCCGCCGGGTCGAATCCCACTCCCTCGTCGCGGATGCAGATGGCCAGCGTGTCGGCCACCACATCCATCTCCACGTGGACATTCTTGGTCAGGTCCAGCTGGTTGCCGTGCTTGATCGCGTTGGCCACGGCCTCACGCACGGCCATGAGGATCCAGTGGCGGGTTTCCTCCGGCACCTCGCGGCCCTCCAGGAGCTTGGAACAAAGGTGCTGCACCATTTCGATGTTCTCGAAACGGCTTGACAGAGACATCCGGATCGGGCCGGCTTTGCTGGACGGTCTCGGTTGACTCATTCACGGACTTCGAAGTCCGGCGGATCTTAGCAGTTTGACCGGGCCCGGTGGGAGCGGCGTGCTACCCTCGGCCGTGCTCCGGAAAAGGCTCCTCCGATGGGGCGGAATCGCCCTGGCCGGCGCTGCGCTCGCGGGCTTTACGGACCTCCTGCCCGAGCGGATGGCCGAGGTCCAGAAGCAGGTCGAGCAGGTCCGCGGGCGCCGGTTTTCCAAGCCCGTCCCGGCCTCCGAGATCGATGCGGCGGAGCTCAAGCGGGTGCTCCGCGCCAAGCTGACCGAGGCCCTGCCGGCATCCGAGGCGGACTACTTTCGAACCCTCGCGGCTCTCGGGCTGATCGAGGACTCGCCGGGGATGCTCGACACGATCGTCGACTTCTACGCCTCCCAGGTCATCGCCTTCTACGACCCCGAGCCGCGGCGATTCTTCGTGGTCAAGGGGGCCGAGGAGAAGGAAGAGATAGCCGACGCCGGCGAAATGGGCCGCGATCTGATCTTCTCCCATGAGCTGACCCACGCGCTCCAGGACGAGACGCTGCACCTCGACGACCTCGTCAAGAGCATGAAGGACGACAGCGACCGCAGCTTCGCGCTGCAGAGCCTGCTCGAAGGCGAGGCCACGCTGGTGATGATCCGGACGGCGTTGCGGGCGATCCCGGGCGCCGACGAGAGCGCCGAAGAAGCGATGGTGCCGCTGCTCTCGGCCGGAGCCCTCGAGCGCTCGAACGTGCCGAAGGGCGTGCCGGACTACTTCGTGGATCAGCTCTTCTTCCCATACGTCGAAGGCACGGCGTTCGTGCGGGACGCGGTCAAGAAGGGAGGCTGGGCCGAGGTCGACCGCCTCTGGAAGAATCCTCCCGCCTCCAGCTCCGAGATCATCCACGGCGCTCCGTATCCCGCGCCGGCGAAGAGTCTCCTGCCATCCAGCGCCGCGAGTCTCGTGCCCGGATGGCGGCTCGTCTACATGGACACGCTGGGCGAATGGACGCTGCGCTTCCTCCTGGCGCGCGCGCTTCCCGAAGAGGAAGCGGAGACCGCGGCGGAGGGCTGGCGCGGCGACCGGATCGCGTTTTTCACCTCCGGCGGCAAGCTGGGGTACCTCTGGCGAATCCGGTTCGACGAGCCGGGGTCGGCCGCTCGATTCGAGGTGGCCCTGAAGAAGGCGCGGGCAAAAAAGCCGCTTCCGGCCCCCGAGATCACCCTGCGCGACGGCTCCGATCTGATCGTCGCGTCGGGAATCGGCAAGATTCCGGAGCTGCCGGGCTTGCGCCCGAAGAACGAAAAAGGGGAGGCCGAATCCGGCCTCCCCCGATCGACGCGGTTCGCGAAACCCTAGGACAGTTTGCGGCGCAGCGTGAGCGCGGCGCCCAGCCCCACGCACAGAACGCCGAGCGCTCCGGCCAGCGGAACCGAGCTCGCCGTCTTCGGAAGCTTCTTCGACGCCGCAGCCGCCGCCGCGGCATCCGCCGCCGCTTTGTCCGCAGCCGCCTTCGCTGCCGCATCCGCCGCCGCTTTGTCCGCCGCCGCTTTCGCCGCCGCGTCCGCCGCGGCCTTGTCCGCCGCCGCCTTGTCCGCGGCCGCCTTCCGCGCCGCCGCGTCCGCAGCCGCCTTGTCGGCCGCGGCCTTCTCGGCCGCCGCCTTCTTCGCGGCCTCATCGCTCGCGCTGGCGTTGGCAACCTGCGACGACGTGGTCGATCCCGTAGTCGTGTGCACGATTGTCGCGTTCAGGACCTGGCCAACCTGGAGGTCTTGGGCGCGAAGCATCGCTCCAGCGATGTCGAACCGGAAGCCCGCAGGAACGTTGTACGAGTGGATCCCATCGGCCTCCGTCACGTACAACAGGCCGCCCTCTTTCTTGACGACCTTGGCGCCCTTGAGCTCCTTCGTCTGGACGACGACCGGCGCGGTCACGGTCTTGATCGTGGCCGTGACCGTCATCCCCGGCTTCAGGGCGGAGACGGGAAGGTCCTTGCCGTCGACGTTGACCGTGAAACCAGGCGGAGTGTCGTATTCGCGGATGACTCCGTCCGCGCCACGGATGGCGACGGTGTTGTCTCCGGTGGCGACGACGGTACCGTTCTTGATGTCGTACGACGTTTGGGCGAGAACCGCCGGCGCGATCGCGACGGCGAGAAGCAGAACCACAAAGAGTGTGGACCGTTTCAACATGTCCTTGTCCTCCTCATTCGGCAAAAAAAGAAAAGAAAGGGATGCGATGTGAAGGGGAACCGGGGTTTAGGGGACGCGCTCCCTCCTTTCTGCCGTGGAAGCGCTGACCGCCGCGTTCAGCGAGGCATGCACGATGTAGCGCTGCGGTGCGTCTCCCACGAAGTAGAAGGGGTAGCAGGTCACGAGGGTCAGCGTGGGCTCCGCCGAAGGCGCGAGCACATCCACCCGGTCCGGCGGAACGATGGAGATCCGCCGGATCGTGTAGCTCTGCCGCGCCGACAGCGTTTCGACCTCGATCACATCCCCTTCGGTGACGTCCTTGAGGCCGCGGAAAAAGCCGTCGCGGTGGCCGGCGACGCCGACGTTGCCGGCTTCGCCGAACCGCGGCGTGTACGTGATGTGGCCGACTCCCCGGTTCAACGCCGGTTCGTCGGTCCCCTCGAGAACCGGCACCTCGAGCCCGATCTTGGGCACCCGAAGGACCGCGAGCGTCTGGTAATCCTGGTCCAGGCTCAGCCGGAATCCGCGCACCCGTTCCGGGGACCAGAGGGAGGTATCGGGGGAGAGAAAGTCGCCCAGGGAGCGGGACGGCTCGGCCACGGGAACTGGAGCCGGAGCGACTGCCGGAGGAGTGGACAGGGACGCCTTGCGCTCCTTGAATTCGCGGAGCGCGGCCTTACGCCCGATCGCCCCCTCGAGGCGGAGTCCTGCGAAGGCGACGAGCAGGAGGATCCCCGACGCCCAGGCGGCGACCTCGAGAGTGCGTGCTCCGGCCGACCTACCCCCGGCCGACAGACGTCCGGAAGACTCCAAATTTGTCCTCTTTCCGTAGAGTTCCGGAACTTAAATATCGCCGTGCCGATGGGTTGTCAACCGAGCGGCCCGCTGCCGGAGGACCGGGAAGCCCGCCCGGGGCCGGCCTCGACGCGGTTCCGGCCGGCCCTTTTGGCCCTGTAGAGGGCCTCGTCGGCGTCCGCCACCAGGTCCTCCGGGGAGGACTCGCCCCCCGGCCCGGCGGTGGCCACGCCCAGGCTGATCGTCACGACCCCCGACGGAGCCTTCGGGTGGCGGGTGGACATGTCCTCGATTCGCTGGCGCAGGACTTCGGCCACGGCGACCGCTCCCCGGGAAGGGGTGGAAGGCAGGATCGCGGCGAATTCCTCTCCGCCGTAACGGGCG
>Ga0075433_10000019_pt1 | contig 63182 bp, 65 predicted proteins | sample RhiMethybrSRZTD2_FD_75299 | JGI IMG/M metagenome (GOLD analysis project Ga0075433, IMG submission 75299) | Populus rhizosphere microbial communities from Tennessee, USA - Rhizosphere MetaG P. TD hybrid SRZTD2 | ecosystem: Host-associated > Plants > Roots > Rhizosphere > Soil | place: USA... | reverse complement strand
AAGGTCGTGGGCACACCGGTCGTGAGCGCGACGTGCCGGATCCCGGCAGCGGCCTCGCGCGCGACATGCTCGAAGTGAGGGGTCTGTCCCCTGATCACGACGCCGACGCACACGATGCCAGAATACCGCCCGCTCGTGGCGAGATGGTTCGCCGCCTGCGGCAGCTCGAAGGAGCCGGGCACCCAGTGCACCTCGATCGCGTCGGAGCCCAGCCGGGCGGCGCGCAGCGCCTGCAGCGCGCCGGCGACCAACCGCTGGGTGATGCGCTCGTTGAAGCGCGCGGCGACGATCGCGAACCTGAACGAGCCGGTGCTCCCGGCGGCCCGGCGGAACTTCGGCGCGCGACCGGCCATATCAGTCTGGCAACGACGAGAGGAGGTGCCCGAGCTTGTCGCGCTTGGTGCTGAGGTACTTCCGGTTCGTCTCGGTCGCCGGGATCTCGATCGGCACGCGCTCGGCGATGTGCAGACCGTAGCCCTCGAGACCGACGATCTTCTTGGGGTTGTTGGTCAGGAGCTTCAGGTTCTTCACGCCGAGGTCGACCAGGATCTGAGCGCCGATGCCGTAATCGCGCAGATCGGCGTGAAAACCGAGCGCGGCGTTGGCCTCCACCGTGTCCTTGCCCTGGTCCTGCAGCTCGTAGGCCCGCATCTTGTTCAGGAGCCCGATGCCCCGCCCTTCTTGCCGCATGTAGACGAAGACCCCGCGGCCCTCGGCCTGGATCCGGGTGAGCGCCTTGTCGAGCTGGAGCCCGCAGTCGCAGCGGCGCGAGCTGAAGACGTCACCGGTCAGGCACTCGGAGTGGACGCGCACGAGCACCGGCGAGTCGCCGGAGACCGAGCCCATCACCAGCGCCAGCGGCACCCGGCTGTCGACGGTGGTGTCATAGGCGATCGCGGTGAAGTCGCCGTACTCGGTCGGCAGTTTCGTGGTCGCGATCCGCCGCACGAGTTTTTCCTTGTGAATCCGGTACTCGATGAGGTCCCGGATCGTGATCATCTTGAGGCCGTGCGTGGCCGAAAGCTCGGTGAGCTGCGGCACGCGGGCCATCGCGCCGTCCTCGTCGAGGACCTCGCAGATCACGCCAGCCGGGTAGCAGCCAGCCAGGCGCGCCAGATCGATCGCGGCCTCGGTGTGGCCGGCCCGCCTCAGGACCCCGCCCCCCATCGCCCGCAGCGGCAGGATGTGGCCCGGTCGGGTCAGGTCGTCGGCGCGCATGAGCGGATCGACCAGGGTGCGGATGGTGACAGCCCGGTCGTACGCCGAGGTGCCGGTGGTGACGCCCCGCTTGGCGTCGACGGTGACCGTGAACGCCGTGCCCATCGGCGCGGTGTTGTCGGAAACCATCATCGAGATCTTGAGCTCGTCCAGACGCTCGCCGAGCAGCGGCACGCAGATGAGGCCGCGGCCGTGCTTGGCCATGAAGTTCACGGCTTCGGGTGTGACCCGGTCCGCCGCCATCACAAGGTCGCCTTCGTTCTCGCGATCCTCGTCGTCCACGACGAGGAGGAGGCGCCCTCGACGGATCTCCTCGATGCCCTCCTCGATGGTCGAAAACCCGGTCATGTCGTCCCCCTCAGCGCGAGCGAGCGTACCAGATACTTGCCGATCACATCCGCCTCGATGTTCGTCGCCTGACCGGGCTTCAGCCGTCCAAGCGTCGTCACCGCGAGCGTGTGCGGAATCAGCATGACCTCGAAGCTCTGGTCACCCAGCGCAGCCACCGTGAGGCTGACGCCGTCCACGGCGACCGACCCCTGGGGGATCAGGAGCGGCTCCAGGTCGCGGCTCGGTAAGGTGACCCGCACCCGCGCCGTTGATTCTACACGCGTTACGGCGTCCACGGTCCCCACACCATCGACGTGTCCCAGGACCAGATGGCCGCCCAGGGCGCCGCCGAACCGCAGGGGACGCTCGAGATTGACCGGCGCGCCGGGGCCCAGATGGCGCAGCGCCGTGCGCGAGAGCGTCTCGGGACCGATCTCGAAGACGAAGCCGTCGGGCCGACGCTCGATCACGGTCAAGCAGACGCCGTTCACCGCGACGCTGCCGCCGATGTCGACGCCCTCGACCGTGACGCGGGCCTCGATCTCGAGGCGCGCGAGCCGCTCGTGGAGCTCGATCGAGCGGATCGCGCCGACCTCCTCGACGATCCCCGTGAACATCAGACCCCCTTCGGCTCGCGGATCACGTCGGCGGCGATGAGCAGATCGTCACCGAGGGTCGTGACGGCGAAGCCGCCGAGCCGCACCGCGCTCTTGAGCTCGCGCCCCGCGCCGCCGACGACGGGCGTCGCGCCGCGTCCGCCGATCAGTAGCGGCGCGGCGAACATCGCGACGCGGTCGACGAGCCCGGCATCGAGAAACGCGCCGTGGATCTCGCCGCCGCCCTCGACGAGCACCGCGCGGACCTCGCGGGCGAAGAGCTCGGCCAGCAGCGCGCCCAGGTCCACGCGGCCGTCGCGGACGCGGCAGGCGACGATAGTGGCGCCCGAGTCCGCCAGCGCGCGGACGCGAGGCTCCGGCGCCTCGGCGCCGACGGCGATCAGGGCGCGGCGCGGCTGCCCGGCGCGGATCAGCCGCGCGCCGGACGGCGTGCGGGCCGCGGTGTCGAGCACGACGCGCCACGGCTCTCGCGGCCAGGGCTCGCCGAGACGGACGGTGAGCTCGGGATCGTCGCGCAGCACGGTCCCGATCCCGACGACGATCGCGTCCGATTCGCTGCGAAGCCGGTGGGCGTGCTGCCGAGCGCGCTCGCCGGTGATCCAGCGCGAGGCCCCGTGGAGATCGGCGATCTTGCCGTCGAGGGTCATGCCGGCCTTCAGGGTGACGTGCGGCCGATGCTCGCGCATCGCGGTGAGGAACGCCCGATTCTGGCGCTCGGCGTCGGCGGCCCCCACGCCGGTGACTACGGCGATCCCGGCGGCGCGAAGCTCGGCGAGCCCGCGGCCGGCCACGAGCGGATTGGGGTCGCCGGTCGCCGCGACGACCTTCGCCACGCCGGCATCGATCACCGCCCGCGAGCAGGGCGGCGTCCGACCGTGATGCGAGCACGGCTCGAGCGTCACGTAGAGCGTCGTGCCGCGCGCGCGGGGGCCGGCAGCGCGAAGCGCCTCGATCTCGGCGTGGGGCCCGCCGACTCTGGCGTGAAAGCCCTCGCCCACGATCTCACCGCCCGGCGCGACGAGGACGGCACCGACCATCGGATTCGGTGAGGTGAGGCCGCGTCCGCGCTCGGCGAGCTCGAGCGCGCGCCGCATGAAGCGCTCGGCTGGGTCCCCTTCCGTCATTCGGCGACCAGCGCGTCGACGAACGCCTGCGGCTCGAACGGCTGAAGATCGTCGATCTTCTCCCCGAGGCCGATCAGCTTCACGGGCACCTTGAGCTCGCGCACGATGCGCACGACGATCCCGCCCTTGGCGGTGCCGTCGAGCTTGGTCAGACACACGCCGGTGAGGCCGATCGCCTCGTGAAACATCCGCGCCTGGGCAAACCCGTTCTGGCCCGTCGGCGCGTCGAGCACCATGAGCGTCTCGTGCGGCGCGCCGGGGAGCTGGCGCTCGATAATGCGCCGGAGCTTCGACAGCTCGTCCATCAGGTTCGTCTTGGTGTGTAGCCGACCCGCGGTGTCGATGATCAACACGTCGAGGTCGCGGGCGGTCGCGGCCTTGACCGCGTCGAACACGACCGCGCCGGGATCGGAGCCCGCGGCCTGCCGGATGACCTCGACCTCGATGCGCTCGCCCCAGCGCTCGAGCTGCTCGATCGCGGCGGCGCGGAACGTGTCAGCCGCGGCGAGGATCACGCGCTTGCCGGAGCCCTTCAGCGAGGCGGCCAGCTTGGCTGCGGTCGTCGTCTTGCCGGATCCGTTCACGCCGAGCAGCAGCACCACGGCCGGGTGATGGTCGAGGTTGAGCGGCTGGGCCGACGGCGCGAGCGTGTCGACGAGAAACCGGCGGAACAGCGGGCGCAGCTGGCTGGCGCGCGTGACGGTCCCGAACATGAGTTCCTCGCGAGCGCGGTTGGTGAAGTCGGCGGCCAGCGCGGCGCCCAGATCGGCCGCGATCAGGTGCTCCTCGAGCTCCTCGAGCAGCGCCTCGTCGATCGGACGATCGGTGTCGAGGACGGAGCCCATGCCTCCGGCAAGGAACTCCTGCGACCGCTTGAGCCCGTCGCGGAGACGCTCACCCAGAGCCGAGAAGAACTTCACTGGTTTTCCGAGGGCAGGACCAATCGCGTGATGACCGAGCCGCTGGCGCCGAGCCGAGGCACGGGGCGGCCGTTGAGCTCGAGGCTCACCCCGCCCGCGTTACCGATCGTGATGATGAACGGTCCGTTGGAGATCCACTCGCGGATCTCGTTGGCCGGGATCGTTTCCTCGCTCGTCCGGCCGTCGTCGGTGCGGACTCGCATCCACGTCGTCTCGGTCGTCCGCGCGATCAGTCGATACGGCGCGCCGGGCCCGCGAACGCCGGCCGCGGTCCCGCCCGGTGCCGGCGCGGCGGCCGGCGGCGCCGTCACGGCGCTCGAAGCGATCTGGGGCCGCGGCGGGGCCGGAGCGATCGGGGCCGCAGGCACGTGAGCGCTCGCCGGCGCGGGCGGCGCCGTCGCGGGTGCGCCGTTCGGCGACTGCTTCGCGACCTGAGTCGGCGCGGGCTGCGGCGGCGCCGGGCCCTCGGCGGCCACGGGAACCGCCGCCGGCGCGGGAGCCGGCGCTTCGGCCGATGGCAGAGGCTGCGGGATCGCGACGTGCGCCTCGCGCTCACCCTCCGCTTCCCGCCCGGATTGAAGCGCCAGGGTGACCGCGAAGAACGCCGCACCGAGCACCACCAGCAGGATGAAACTGATGAGCAGGGTGCCGCGCGAGCGGCCGTCGCGAGGCTCGCCCTGCGGAGGCAGACCAGGCGGCGTGACGGTCAGGTAGTCCGGCGGCTCGTGCACGACGTGGCGATGCGGCAGATCGGGCGCCGCGTGAGCGCGCACCGCGTTGGCCGGGGCCTGCGACAGATCCGGCGCCGGCACGCCGATCCGATCGTAGAGCCTGAGCGCCTCGTCCGGGGGCACGCCGACTGCCTGGCAGTACGCGCGGATGAATCCCTTCGTGAACACCGGTGCGGGAAGGGCGCGGACGTCATCGGCTTCGAGCGCCTCGAGGTAGTGGCTGAGCACGCGCGTCGCTCGGGAGAGCTCGTCGACCGACATACCCTGCTGCTCGCGGAGCCCGCGCAAGTACGCGCCGACACTCGACATACTTCGAGCGTAGCCTATCCGGCCGGCTTCTTCATCCTGTTACTGAGCGTTGAGGTTGACCGAGACCAGGGTCGACAGCCCCGGCTCTTCCATCGTGACGCCGTAGAGGACGTCAGCGGCCTCCATGGTCTTCCGATTGTGCGTGATGACGAGGAATTGGGTCTGGCCCGTCAATTCCCTGAGAACACGGAGAAAACGATGAATGTTGGCGTCGTCGAGCGGCGCGTCAACCTCGTCGAGGATGCAGAACGGACTCGGCCTGAAATAGAAAATGGCGAAGAGCAGCGCCAGCCCGGTGAGCGCCCGCTCGCCGCCTGACATGAGGGTCACGGATTGCAGCCGCTTACCGCGCGGCTGCGCCATCAGCTCGACGCCCGTGTCCAGAGGATCGCCGCCCTCCTCGGCCTCGACCAGCCGGAGCTCTGCGCGGCCGCCCTCGAAGAGACGCTCGAACAGCCCTTTGAAGTGGTTGTTGATCTCCTCGAACGCATGGAGGAACCGCTCTTGCGCCGTGCGCGTCATGCCGCGAAGCGCCTTTTCCAGGTCCTTGATCGAGGCCGTGAGATCGTCGTGCTGCGTGCGGAGGAACGTGAGCCGCTCGTCGAGCTCCCGGTATTCGTCGTCGGCCACCAGGTTCACCGGTCCGATCGCGCTGAGGCGCTCCTCGAGATCCGCCACGCGCTCGCGCACGGTCGACAGGTCGCGTTCCGGATCGTGATGCGCGATCAGCGCCTGCGCGTCGACACCGTAAACGCGCCAGGCCTCCTGCCCGAGCTCCTCGCGCCGCACCCGGCACTCGGTCGCGCGGATGTCGATCTCGTGCGCCGAGGCGACCAGCCGCCCGAGCTCGCTCTCGGCGGACCGCGATTCGTGCTCGACCCCGCGTAGCTCGGTCGCGAGCCCCTCGTGGTGCTCCGCGGCCACCCGCGCCTCGGCGTCGGTGCGGTCGCGGTCCACCGCGACCTCGCGGGCCGCGACGTCGGTCCGCTCGCGCTCTTCCGTGAGCCACGCCCGCCGCTCGACGAGCTGGGTCCGGCGCTGCTCGGCCTGGGTCAGCCGCTCGGTGAGGTCGCGCTCGATCTCGTCGACCCGGGTGAGCTCGCGGCCGAGCGCCTCGACGCGCTCGGTGACCGAGGCAAGATCGACCCGGCACGCGGTCAGCTCGGCGCTGAGCGCGGTCTCGTCGGACTGCGCCCCCTCGATCGCGGCGCGCACGCGCGCGGCCGCGGCCTCGATCGCGCCCTCGGCGTCGCGCGCGACCGCGATACGCTGCGAGAGCTGCGCCAGAGTCGCGCTCGTCTCCTCGGCTTCGCGAGCGACCTGGCGCGCTTCGAGCTCGACTGTCTCCACGTGGCGCTGCACGCGCGCGTGCTCCTGCCCGGCGCGCTCCACGTCCTTCTCGCCGGCCAGGCGCTCGGCCAGCCGCGCCTGCACCGCGCGCGCCAGCTCGCCGATCTGCTCTCGGAGCGCCGCAAACTCCGCGCCGAGGGTCGTGATCTCGGTCTGCCCGGCCTCGACGACCGTGGAGAGGCGGTGCACCTCCGACTCGAGCTCGCGCAGCTGGCGTTTGCGTGCCAGCAGCGAATGCTCGGTCGCGCTCGCGGCCTGATCGCCGCCGCCGTGCAGGCGCCCGGTCGGGCCGAGGACTTCCCCGCCCGGCGTGACGTAAGTCGCCACCACGCCGTTGCGCCGCCAGAGCTGCTCGGCCTCATCCAGGTGCTCGACCACCGCAACCTGCCCGAGCAGGTGATGGACGAGGCTCGGCGCCGAGGCGCTGACGCTCCGGGCGACCCAGCGCACGCCGTTGTCGCTCGGGAGCGCATCGGACGGCGCCGGCAGGTGCTCGAGCGGCAGGAACGTGGCCGAGCCGAGCGCGTGCTCGTGCAGATAGTCGACGGCGGCGCGCGCGTGCTCGAAGCGCTCGACGACCACCCACTGCAGCCGCTCGCCGAGCACCGCCTCGATGGCCCGCTCCATGCCGGACGGCACCTCGAGGAGATCGGCGACCGTTCCGACGATGCCGTGCAGCGCGTCGCGGCGGCCGTCGGCGAACACGGCGCGCACGCCGGCGCCGTAACCTTCCCGCGCGCGCTCGAGCTCGGACAGCGCCTCGAAGCTCGACCGCCGCACCGCCAGCTCGACCCGGGCGTCAGCGAGCTGCGTCTCGGCGTCGGTCAACCGCCGCTGAGCCTCAGCCTCCTGGGTCTCCAGCAGCTTGCGCCGCTCCTCGAGCGAGACGAGCTCGGCCGCGGCACGATCACGCGCGGCGGCGAGCGTGCCTCGCTCGCCCAGGAGGCGCTCGGCCTCGGCCTGGGCCTGGGCGAGCTCGCCGGCCAGCCGCTCGGCGCGCCGGGCCAGCTGCGTCTCGCGTTCACGCAACTCACCGGCGCTGCGCATGAGATCGACGCGCTCGGAGGCGAGCCGCGCCTGCTCCAGGCGGAGTGCCTCGGCATGATCGCGCTCGACCGCGAGCGCGGCGCGCTGGCGCTCCAGGGCCGCCTCGAACTCCGTCGCGGCGCGCGAGCGCTCGGCGGCGACCTGCTCGGTATCGCCGAGCGCCAGCCGGACGTTCTCCCGCTCGACGATGATCGACGCCTTCCGCTCGGTGGTCGAGCGGACTTCCTCGTCGAGCCGGACGCTCTCCTCGCCGAGCTCGCGGATCTGCACGCCCATCTGCTCGCGGCGCTCGAGGAGCCGCTCGAGCTCGCCCTGCACCTTCGACACGGCCTGCCGCAGGTCCGAGAGTCGATGCTCGCTCGCCTGCAGGGCTTCCCGCGCCTGGGCCTCGTGCGCGGCCAGGGACGACAGGCGCGTGCGCAGCCCGTCCTCGCCGTCGCGCAGACGCGCCAGCTCGCCCGTCAGCCGCTCGCCCTCGCTCTTGAGCCCGGCGTAGTCCGCGGCGACCAGGGCCAGCCCGAGCTCGCGCTTCTCGGACTGGAGCGTCTTGTACTGCTGGGCCTTCTTGGCCTGGCGCTCGAGCGAGTTCAGCTGCCGGCGCACCTCGTCCATGACGTCGCGCACCCGGACCAGGTTCTGGCGGGCTGCGTCGAGCTTGGTCTCGGTCTCGTTGCGCTGCTGCTTGTAGCGCGCGATTCCCGCCGCTTCCTCGATGAACACGCGGCGCTCGTGCGGCTTCGCGGTCAGGACGTGGTTGAGCTTGTCCTGGTCCATGACCGAATAGGCCCGCGGGTTCGCGCCGGTGCCGGCGAAGAGGTCCAGGATGTCGCGCAGGCGCGACGCGCTCTTGTTCAGGAGGTATTCGCTCTCGCCCGTCCGGTAGAGCCGGCGGCTGACGGCCACTTCGGTCCACGGCACCGAGAGCGCGCCGTCGTTACTGAAGATCAGCTCGACCTCGGCGAAGCCGACCGGCTTGCGCGAGGCCGAGCCGTGGAAGATGAGATCTTCCATCTTCTGGCCGCGGAGCGACTTCGCGCTCTGCTCGCCGAGGGCCCAGCGGACCGATTCCGAGATGTTGCTCTTGCCGCACCCGTTCGGCCCGACGATCGCGGTGATCCCGGGCATGACCTTCAGGACGCACTTTTCCGCGAACGATTTGAAGCCGTGCAGCGAGACGGATTCGAGGCGCATGGGGTTTTCTAGCACGGCGCACCCAATACAACCAAAGAAAAAAGCACCAGCCGTGGGGGTGGACGGCTGTGGAAAACCCTAGATATCGCCCTCTAAGCCTTGAGGTAATGACATTTCTTGTACTTTTTACCGGAGCCGCAATAGCAGGGATCGTTGCGCCCGATCTTCTCGCCGGTGGGCGTGCGGGGGGCCGCCTGTACCCGTTGCGCGGGCGCGGCCGGCCGCGCCGGCTCGCCCGGCAGCTCGCCGCGGGACTCGCGCGCGGCGGCCAGCGCGGTCATCGTCGGCAGCTCCATCGGCGCGTCGCGGACGATCTGCACCTTGAAGAGCCGCTCGATCACCGCGGCCTTCATCCGCTCGAACATGTCCTCGAAGAGATCGAATGCTTCCTTCTTGTACTCGGTGAGCGGATCGCGCTGGCCGTACCCACGCAGCCCGATGCCTTCCTTCAAATGGTCGATCGAGAGCAGGTGGTCCTTCCACTGCGTGTCGAGCACGATCAGCATCTCGTGCCGCTCGAGCGCCTGCAGGAGGTCGGCTCCGAGCTCGCGCTCGCGCTCGGCGAAGCGCGCCTTGACCGCGCTCTGCACCAGCTCGTCGAGGGCCTCGCGCGAGACGATGTCCTCGAGGTCGGCCGCCGGCACGCGCGTGTCGAACTGCCGGTGCAGCGCCTCCGTCAGACCGCCGAGGTCCCAGTCCTCGGGATGAGCGCCGCGCGCGGCGTAGGCGTCGACCGTGCTCTCGACCAGCTCGTCGACCCACTCGGCGATGGTCTCGGCCTGACTCTCGCCTTCGAGAATCTGACGCCGCATCCCGTAGATGACCTCGCGCTGCTTGTTCATGACGTCGTCGTACTCGAGCAGGTGCTTCCTGATCTCGAAGTTGTGGGTCTCGACGCGCTTCTGCGCGGTCGCGATGGCGCGGGTGACGAGCTTGTGCTCGATCGGCTCGCCTTCCTGCATGCCGAGACGCTCCATGATCCGCTCGACGCGCTGGGAGCCGAAGATGCGGAGCAGGTCGTCCTGGAGCGAGAGGTAGAAGCGCGACGAGCCCGGGTCGCCCTGGCGACCCGACCGTCCGCGCAGCTGGTTGTCGACCCGCCGCGCCTCGTGGCGCTCGGTGCCCACGATGTGCAAGCCGCCGCGCTCGACCACCCGCTGGTGCTCCGGCTCGGTGATGCGCCGGGCTTCGGTCAGCGCGGCCTCGCGCTCGGGAGCGGCCGCCATCACCGGGTCGAGCCCGCGCTTCCTCAAGATTTCCTTGGAGAGGAAGTCCGGGTTGCCGCCGAGCAGGATGTCGGTCCCGCGGCCGGCCATGTTGGTCGCGATCGTGACCGCGCTCTCGCGGCCGGCCTGCGCGACGATCTCGGCCTCGCGCTCGTGGTACTTCGCGTTCAGGACCTCGTGGCGGATCCCGCGCTTCTTGAGCAGGCTCGCCAGCGCCTCGGACTTCTCGATCGACACGGTGCCGACGAGCACGGGCTGGCCCTTGCCGTGCCGCTCGATGATGTCGTCGACGACCGCGTTGAACTTCTCGCGCTCGGTCTTGTAGACGACGTCGGGGAAGTTCACGCGGAGCAGCGTGCGGTTCGTGGGAACCACCGTGACGTCGAGCTTGTAGATCTTGGCGAACTCTTCGGCCTCGGTCTCGGCGGTGCCGGTCATGCCGGCGAGCTTGTCGTACATCCGGAAGTAGTTCTGGAACGTGATCGTCGCGAGCGTCTGGTTCTCGCGCTCGATCCGGACGCCTTCCTTGGCCTCCACCGCCTGATGCAGGCCGTCCGACCAGCGACGGCCCGGCATCTGGCGGCCGGTGAACTCGTCGATGATGACGACTTGCCCGTCCTTGACGATGTAGTCGACGTCGCGCCGGAACAGGGCATGGGCTCGGAGCCCTTGCTGGATGTGGTGCAGGATCGTCATGTGGCGCGGGTCGTAGAGGTTGTCGACGTTCAGGAGCCGCTCGCAGCTGGCGATTCCCTCCTCGGTGAGCGCCACGGCGCGCGCCTTCTCATCGACGATGAAGTCGCCCTGCTTCTCGGCCTCGACCTCGGAGAGCTTGCCCTCGACGATCGTCGCCGCCCGCTTGAGCTTGGGGATGATGCGGTCGATCTTGTAGTAGAGGTCGGTCGATTCGTCGGCCGGGCCCGAGATGATCAGCGGCGTGCGCGCCTCGTCGATCAGGATCGAGTCGACCTCGTCGACGATCGCGTAGTGGAGCTCGCGCTGCACCAGCTCCTCGAGGCTGAAGCGCATATTGTCGCGCAGGTAGTCGAAGCCGAACTCGTTGTTGGTCCCGTACGTGATGTCGGCCCGGTAGGCCTCCGGACGCGTGCACGGCCGGAGCGAGGTCAGCCGGATGTCGGAGGTGACGAACTTCGGATCGTAGAGAAACGACGCCTCGTGCTGGATGACGCCGACGCTGAGTCCGAGCGCGTGGTAGATCGGACCCATCCATTGCGCGTCGCGCTTGGCCAGGTAGTCGTTGACGGTGACGATGTGCACGCCGCGGCCGGTGAGCGCGTTCAGGTATGCCGGCAACGTCGCGACGAGCGTCTTGCCCTCACCGGTCGCCATCTCGGCGATCGTGCCGTCGTGGAGCACCATGCCGCCGATCAGCTGCACGTCGAAGTGACGCATGCCGACCGTGCGCCGCGCCGCCTCGCGGCCGACCGCGAACGCCTCCGGCAGGACGTCGTCGAGCGGCTCGCCGCCCTCGATCCGTTTCTTGAACTCGTCGGACTTCGCGCGCAGCGCCGCGTCGTCCAGCGCGGTCAAGGTGGGCTCGAGCGCGTTGATGGCCTGCACGATCGGCATCATGCGTTTGACGTCGCGCTCGTGCTTGGTGCCGAAGATCTTCTTCAGCAGGACATCGATCATGTCGTGCTCATTATACAGGGCGCGTTCGCGACGCCCGCCGACCCAGAAGCTCGCGCGCGTGGCCCCGCGCCGCCTCGGTGACCCGCTCGCCCGCCACCATGCGGGCGATCTCCTCCACGCGCGCCTCGCCGGTCACCGCCTCGGCGCTCACCCGCGTGCGGCCCGCGCGCACGCTCTTCTCGACCCGTACGTGGTGGGCGGCGCGGGCGGCGATCGGCGCCAGATGGGTGACGCAGAGCACCTGGCGGCCCTCGGCGGCCGCGGCCAGCTTCTGGGCGACCACGGCGGCGACGCGTCCGCCGATCCCCGAGTCGACTTCGTCGAAGACCATCGTGGGAACGCGGTCGGCGCGCGCCAGGACGGCCTTGAGCGCGAGCATCGTGCGCGACAGCTCGCCGCCCGAGGCGATCCGCGCGAGCGGGCGCAGGTCCTCGCCGGGATTGGTCGACAGGCGGAACTCGACCCGATCCAGGCCGCGCGGGCCGATGTCCTCGAACGGCGCGCGCGTCACGTCGATCTCAAAGCGCGCGCGTTCCATCCCGAGCTGGCGGAGCTCGCGCGCCGTGACCCCGGCCAGACGCTCGGCGGCGTCGTGCCGTCGCTTCGCGAGCTCCTGCGCCGCGCCCGACAGCTCCACCTCCAGCTCGGTGAGCGTGCGCTCTTGCTGGGCCAGGATCTCCTCGTGACGGCCCAGCCGCTCGAGCTCGCTCGCCGCCTCGTCCCGGAACGCGAGCATCGCCGACTCGGTGTCCCCGTACTTCCGCTTGAGCCGCGTGAGCACGTCCAGTCGCTCGTCGACCGCCTCGAGGCGGCCCGGGGCCGTCGTGACGCTCTCGCGCAGCGCCCGCACCGCGGCCAGCGCGTCCTCCACCAGGGCGCCCGCGCCGTCGACCGAGTCGGCGGGCGCGCCGAAGGCTGGATCGACCCGCGCAAGCTCGCGCAAGAGCCGGGCGGTGCGATGCAGCCGGCTCATCGCCGAGCCGTCGTCGTCGTTCAGCAGTCCGGCCGCCTCGGCGAGTCCGGCCGACAGCCGCTCGGCGTGCTGCAGCCGCCGGCGCTCGACGCGGAGCTCCTCCTCCTCGCCCAGCCGCACGCGCGCCGCATCGAGCTCGGACACCTGAAGCCGTAGGAGGTCCTCGCGCTGAGCGCGGTCACGCTCGGCCGCCCGGGCTCGCTCGAGCTCGGCCTTCGCGGCGCGGTGCTTGGCGAACAGCTCGCCCGCGCGCTCGCGAAGCTCTTCGGCATCCGCGAAGCGGTCCAGCAGATCCAGCTGACGAGCCGGCTCGAGCAGGCGCTGGTGCTCGTGCTGCCCGTGGATTTCCACCAGATGATCGCCCAGACGCTCGAGCAGGCCGACGGTCACCGGTGAGTCGTTGACGAAGGCGCGGTTGCGACCGGAGCGTGCGAGCTCGCGCCGGACGACGAGCTGTCCTTGATCGAGCGCGAGCCCCGCCTCCTCGAGCACGGCGGCCGCCGGCCCGCGCGGCGCCACCTCGAACACGGCCTCGACGGTGGCGGTTTCGGTGTCGGTGCGGATCACGTCGGTCTGGGCGCGCGCGCCACGGATCAGGAGGATCGCGTCGAGCAGCATCGACTTGCCGGCGCCGGTCTCGCCCGTCAGCACGTTGAGCCCGGGGCCGAAGGAGGTGGTGACGGCATCGATCACAGCGAAGTTGCGAACGCGAATCTCGAGGAGCATCTGGCCGATGCTAGGTCAGCGCGTGGCCGACCTCAAGCGGTATCCGAGCGAATACGGCGCTAACGTTCACCCCACTTGAGCTTCGTGCGCAGGACGGAGAAGAAATCCTTCTGCGGAAACCGGACGAGCCGGATCCGCGACGCGGCCTTCTGGATCTCGACCGTGTCCCGCTCGCGCAGGCCGACGCCGATCTGACCGTCGATGGTCGCCATGACCTCCTGATCGGCCAGCAAGGTGACCTCGATGCGGTCGGCCCCGGGCAGCACGATCGGACGGTTGGTCAGGGTATGCGAGCAGATCGGCGTCAGGACAACGGCGTCCATCGTCGGAAACAGGATCGGCCCACCCGCGGAGAGCGAGTACGCCGTCGATCCGGTCGGGGTCGAGATGATGAGCCCGTCGGCGCGATACGCGGTGGCGTGGCGGCCGTCGACCGACACCGAGAGGTCGATGATGCGACTCATCGCCGATTTCGTGATGACCACGTCGTTGAGCGCCGCGTACTCGCAGACGGCGTGACCGTTGCGGACGACGCGCGCGGCGAGGAGCATTCGCTCCTCGATCGTCATCCGGCCCGCCAGGTAGGCTTCGAGCGCGGGGAGCATCTCGTCGAGCGTCGTGGCGGTGAGGAACCCGAGGCCACCGAGATTCACGCCCAGAAGCGGTATGCCGAGATCGCCGACCGCTCGGGCCATCGAAAGCAGCGTGCCGTCGCCACCGAGCACAACGAGCAGATCGACCTGCGACGGCAGCTCGGCCTTGCCGGCCGCCGCCGGGACTTCGGGCGCTAGGTCAGCGGTCTCTTTCTCGAGGACCGCGCCGAGCCCCTGCGCGGAGAGCCAGGAGAGCAGCTGGGCGATGACACCCCTGGCGCGGGGCGCGTCGGGCTTCGCGACGATGCCGACTCTGGTCACGCAAGGGCCTCGACGCTCCGGCTGATCATCGACTCCAGATCGCTGGCGGTCCGGCCGTGCGTCGAGAAATGTAGGAAGAACTCGTGATTGCCTTTCGGGCCTCGGAGCGGAGACGCGGTGACGCCGAGCACATGCCAGCCTCGCAGCACAGCATAACGCGCCAGCCGCTGGACCGCAGCCCGATGCAGGGCGGGCTCCCGCACCACGCCGCCCTTGGCCACGTGCTCGCGTCCGACTTCGAACTGCGGCTTCACGAGCGCGACGACCTCGCCGCGAGAGGCGAGCACGCCGAAGACGGCGGGCAGGATCTTCTCGAGCGAGATGAACGACACGTCGATCACGGCGAGCGTCGGCTGATCGCCGAACACGCGCGGATCGAGGGCGCGCGCGTTGGTGTGCTCCATGACGACCACGCGCTGGTCCTTGCGCAGGCGCGGATCGAGCTGGCCCGTGCCGACGTCGACCGCGTAGACCCGCGTGGCGCCCTTCTGGAGCAGGCAGTCCGTGAAACCTCCCGTGGAGGCGCCGACGTCCATGCACACGCGCCCGGCCACCTTGATCGGAAACGTGTTCAGGGCGTGCACGAGCTTCTCGCCGCCCCGGCTCACGTAGGGGCTCCGAGCCCGGACCTCGACCTCGGCCCCGGGTGCCACCAGGACGCTTGCCTTGTCCACGAGTTGGCCGTCGACGAACACCTCGCCCGCGAGGATCTGGCGGGCGGCCTTTTCGCGGCTCTCGATCAGACCCTTGTCCACCAGTAGCTTGTCGATTCGCACTTTCGCTGGACGTTTCATGCGTGCTTCATTATAGGCGAGCGGCTCTCTGGGGCCGCATCAGAAACAGCAGGACGATGCCGGCCAGGAAGCCTCCGATGTGGGCAAACCAGGCCGTTCCCCCGGCCTCGCCCCCACCCCACGCGGACGAGCTGAACGTCAGGATCCCGCTGAAGAACTGGATCACGATCCAGAGACCCAGCACGATCAGCGCGGGCCAGCGCGTGACCCGGGCGAAGAAGCCGAAGACGATCAGCATCTGAACCCCGGCGAACGGAAAGAGAAGGATGTAGGCGCCGAGCACCCCGGAGACGGCGCCGCTGGCGCCGATCATCGGCACGGCCGATTTTGGGTTGATCGCGATCTGCGTCAGCGCCGCCGTGACGCCGGCCACGAAGTACAGCAGGGTGAACCGCGCATGCCCGAGCGTGTCCTCGACGTTGTCGCCGAAGATCCACAGATAGAGCATGTTGCCGCCGACGTGGAGGAAGCCGCCGTGCAGGAACATCGAGGTGAAGATCGTCACGTACGGGCTCGGAAAGTCCGCGGGACACGCGCCGGTGATTCGACACGGCGTCGCGCCGAACTCGAAGACGAACGCTTCGGCCGCGCGCTCACCGCCCGTCCCGATCGACGTCTGATAGAGGAACGCCAGCACGTTGAGCGCGATCAGGCCGATCGTGACGTACGGGATCGTCACGCTGGGGACATCGTCCTTGAGCGGAATCATCAGCGCCCGGGTTGCAGGACGACGATGGTCGGCTTGGTCAGGTAGCGCTCGGCGGCGCGCGCGACGTCTTCGGCGGTCACGGCTTCGATCGCGCGCGCGTACCGGTCCGGATAGTCCCAGCCGGCGCCGACCACTTCGAAGAAGGCCATGTACCACGCCAGGCGCGCGTTGGTGCGTCGATCCATCGCGAGCTGGCCCCGTACGAAGGCCTTGGCGCGCGCCAGCTCGTCGCCGCTGACCGGCGCCTCGCGCACGCGCTCGAGTTCGCGCAGCACACCGGCCTCGGCCGCGGCGGCGCTGGCCGGCGCGGTGCCCAGATAGGCGACGAAGAAGATCGGCCCGGTGCGGTAGGGCGTCATCACCGCCGTCGAATACGCGAGGCCCTGACGATCCCGAAGCTCGACGAACAGACGGCCGGCCATGCCGCCGCCGAGCGCGGCCGCCAGCACGCGAACGGCCGGATACGAGGGATCCGAGAGGCCCGGGCCGAGGTAGGCGACCAGAATCTGCGCCTGCTGGGCCGGGCGCGTGACGACCCGCCGCTCTCCGGATGGCCGGGACACGGGCGGCGTCGCCTGAGCTTCCCGTCCGGAGCGGGTCATCTTGCCGAAGAGCCGCTCGGCAGCTTTCAGCACGCGCTTGCCCTCCACGCGGCCGCTGACGGCGAGCACCATCCGGTCGGGTTGATAGATCGCGCGATAGTGCGCGAGCAGGTCCTCGCGCGTCACCCGCTCGATGGTCTGCTTGGAGCCGAGCTGGTGCAGACCGTAGGGATTGGTGCCGTAGAGCTCGCGCATCGTGGCGTCGAAGGTGAACGAGAACGGCGCATCGGCGCGCGACTTGATCTGGCCGAGCAGGAGCCGCCGCTCCCTCTCGATCTCGTCCGCCTTGAGCGCCGGCAGCAACGCGACCTCGGCGACCAGCCCAAGCAAGGCCTCCCAGTGACGCGCGAGCGCCTGGCCACGCACCTCCGCGGTCTCGACCTCGCCGATGGCGTCGAGACTACCGCCGATGTCCTCGGAGGCCGTCGCCAGCTGCACGGCGGTGCGGCGGGCGGTACCGCGAATCATCGCGCGGTGCAGAAAGTTGGTGATGCCCGAGGTCGATTCGGTTTCGAAGCGCGAGCCGGCGCGCACCTGGAGCGAGACGGCGACCACGCCGACCGCGGGATTCTCGCGCACCAGCACGGTCAGCCCGTTGGGCAGGACCTGGCGGGCCACCCTCGGCTCCTCCGCGCGGGCGCTCGAGTACATCGAAACCAGAGCGAGAGCCGTCGCGGCGAGGACGAGTCGGGGGCGATTCATCGAGCCGGGGGCACGAATGCGAGCCGGCCGTAGCGCTCCAGATCCAGATAGCGCCGCGCCGCGAGGCGAACCTGATCGGGCGTGACCGATCGCAGCCGATCGATGTACGCGAGCTCCTCGGAGAGCCGCCATACGGTCTCGGCGTGGCCGAACAGTCGCGCCCGTCCCTCGGCCGTCTCGGTGCGGAACTCGTGCTCGGCCTCGGCGCGCGTGATGGCCCGGCGCAGCTCTTCGTCGGTGACGCCCTGATCGCGGATGCGGCGGATCTCGCTCACGACCTCGGCCTCGGCGCGGGCGAGGTTTTCGGGCTCGAGCTGCGCGATCACGGTGATGACGCCGCCACTCTCGAGTGCCGCATAGTCCGACCCCACCGAGTTGACGAGTGCGAGCCGCTCGCGCAGCGACTGCAAGAGCCGCGACGAGCGCGACTGTCCGAGGATTGAGACCAGGAGCTCCACCGCGGGGGTGTCGGCGTGGTCGAGCTTGGGGCCGAGCCACCCCATCCCGAGGTACGCGAGCGCGCCCGGCCGCGGCACCGCGGTCTTCTTCGGCGTCAGGGTTGTCGGCATTAACTGCGGCAGGCGCTGGAATCCGCTGCGCGGCAGACGGCCGAGCGAGCGCTCCGCGGCGCTGAGCATCTCGCTCGTCTTCACCGGGCCCACCACGACCAAGGTGAACGATTCGGGAACGTAATGCCGACGATAGAACGTGAGCAGGGTATCCCGGTTCAGCTTTTGAATGATCTCGGCCGTGCCCAGCACCGACCGGCCGTACGGGTGGCTGTCGAACACCATGCCGTAGAGCTGGCGGGCCAGATGCCGCTGCGGCGTGTCCTCGCTGAGCCGCATCTCTTCGATCACGACCTTCTTCTCGAGCTCCAGCTCGGTCTCGTCGAGGATGGAGTTAACGCTGATGTCGGCGAGCATCTCGATCGTCGCCGCGGCGCGCGGGGCCGGGAGCACCGCGTGGTAGTAGGTGAAGTCGAGCGAGGTTCCCGCGTTCATCCGCCCGCCGACCCCTTCGACGTCTCGGTCCACGAAGCCCTTGGGGCGAGTCGTCGTCCCCTTGAACAGCATGTGCTCGAGGTAGTGGGCCAGGCCGAGCTCGGTCGCCGCCTCGTCTCGGCCGCCGGCGCGCACCCACAGCTGAACTGCAACCACTTCGCTCGAGGGGTACTCTTGAATGAGGACCCGGACTCCGTTGTGGAGCACATGCCTGGTGGGGGCTTCGACCACGGGCGCCGGCTTCACGGCGCCGGTGCTCGAGCAGCCGGCGAGAAGCAGGCCCGATAGCGCAAACGACAGCAAAACACGCGTGATCCCGAGCATATCGGCTGTCAGGCTATCACAGGCGGGCCGACGGGCAGAATGCCGCACCCGTCTTCGAGGGCGTGCAGGGCACAACGCCAGCTGACCGCCCAGACCATTCCGAATAAGTAGTTTGTTTCATTCGTCGTTAGCAGGATGGCTCCCCTGGCACCACCGTTGCTCTTGTAGCGTCTGAAAGTTGTAGCCACCGATTCAATGGACCTCAACGCCGAGGGGGTGAGGACGGGTCGCACGGGGCTATCGGGGTAACGGGGAACCACTCCAAACCAACCAAGAGGGAATGGGAAGAGCGATGAAGAGATTTCTTGCAGCAGTCATGAGCGTGGCAGTCGTCGTCGCGCTGGCGCCCGTCGCCGACGCGCAGTCGCAGTGCCCGGCCGAGGTCGGCCAGGCCAAGGCGATGCTGAGCAAGGTTTCGAAGGCGCAAGACATTCAGGCGCCGCGGTCGCTGGCCGGCTCGCGCCAGGACATCCAGGCGCCGCGTACGGGTCAGGACCTCCAGGCTCCGCGTACCGGTCAGGACATCCAGGCGCCGCGCTCGCTGGCGGGCTCGCGTCAGGACGTTCAGGCGCCGCGGGCGGGTCAAGACGTTCAGGCTCCGCGAAGCGGTCAGGATCTCCAGGCGCCGCGTAGCGGCCAGGACGTGCAGGCCCCGCGCAGTGGTCAGGACCTTCAGGCTCCGCGTAGCGGTCAAGACCTGCAGGCCCCGCGCAGCGGTCAGGACGTTCAGGCTCCGCGCACCGGCATCCAGTCGCCGCGTGTCGGTCAGGATGTTCAGGCTCCTCGCGGTCAGGACATTCAGGCGCCCCGGTCGCTAGCCGGCTCGCGTCAGGATGTTCAGGCCCCGCGTAGCGGTCAGGACGTGCAGGCCCCGCGGAGTGGTCAGGACCTCCAGGCTCCGCGTAGCGGTCAGGACGTGCAAGCCCCGCGCAGCGGCCAGGATCTCCAGGCTCCGCGTAGCGGTCAGGACGTGCAGGCCCCGCGCAGCGGCCAGGATCTCCAGGCTCCGCGCAGCGGTCAGGACCTCCAGGCCCCGCGCAGTGGCCAGGACCTCCAGGCGCCGCGCACCAACATCCAGACGCCGCGCTCGGGCCAGGACCTGCAGGCCCCGCGCAGTGGTCAGGACCTCCAGGCTCCGCGTAGCGGTCAGGACCTTCAGGCTCCGCGCAGCGGTCAGGACCTCCAGGCGCCGCGCAGCGGTCAGGATCTCCAGGCTCCGCGCAGCGGCCAGGACCTCCAGGCGCCGCGCACCAACGTCCAGACGCCGCGCTCGGGTCAGGATCTGCAGGCCCCGCGTGCCGGTCAGGATCTCCAGGCTCCGCGCTCGGTCGCCGGCGCCAAGGCGTCGAGCGCTGACGCCGCGAAGCTGGTCCGTGAGGCCGAGGCCGCGTGCAAGGCCGGCAACATGGACGCCGCGAAGTCCAAGGCCGTCGAGGCCATGGGGATGATGAAGTAAGCTCGGAATTTTTGCGGTAGAAGCACAGAAGGCTCCAGGAGAAAACCCCTGGAGCCTTCTGTTTTTCTCGGCGCGCGGTATAAACTTTCGAGGATGCCAAGGTGGATCGCGATCGCGCTGCTTCTCGCGGTGCCCGACGTCGCTGCCGCCGCGGCGCCGTCGGTCCAGGAGGTTCTACTCCGCGCCAAGCCCGCCGTCGCGCTCGTCGTCTCAGAGGTCACTGCCGAAGTCACCGTCGCGTGCCCGGGCGGCGGAAAGCAGCAGGTCAGCCCTCCCCCGGTTCGTGAGACCGGGACCGGCTGGTTCATCAGTCCGAGCGGCTGGGTGATCACGAACGGTCACGTGGTCTCGCCGGCGCACCAGCCGAGGCAAGACGACGAGCGCCAGCTGCGCGAGCGCGCGGTGCGACAGGCCTGCGGCGATCTCGACGACAAGCGGCTCGCCGAAACGGTCGCTCGAGCCAAGGTCAAGCTGGACTCGACCATCTCGGTGATCCTCTCCAACGGCATGCGACTGCCCGCCGCCGTCGCCAAGTACAGCCCGCCCGTGGCTGACAAGGGCATGTCGGGTCGCGACCTCGCGCTTCTCAAGCTCGAGGCTGCCGACATGCCGGCACTGATGCTCGGCGATTCGTCGAGCGCGAAGATCGGCGACCGCCTGCACATTCTCGGTTTCCCCGGAGTCGTGCTGAGCCACGAGCTCCTGAACGCGTCGGCGAAGGTCGAGGCGTCGGTGACGAACGGCGCGATCTCGGGATTCAAGCAAGACATCTCGCACCAGACGGTGATCCAGACCGACGCGCCGGCGGCGGGAGGCAACAGTGGCGGCCCGGCCGTCGGCTCCAGCGGTGAGGTCCTGGGCGTGCTGACATTCGTGAGCCTCGACCAGGGCTTCAACTTCGTCATCCCGTCCGCGGCGGTTCGCGAATTCGTCAAGGGCACGGGCGTCGATCTCAACGAAGCCAGCCGGTTCAACGCCGCGTGGCACGCGGGGCTCGCGGATTTCTTCGACGGCCGCTATGCCCGCGCGGAAAAGTCTTTCGCCGAAGCGAACCGACTCCTGCCGGACCTGACCGACGTCCGTCGCATGATGATGGAAGCCAAGAATCCTCCGCCGCGTCCGTTCCCGTGGGCTCAGGCCGCGGCGGCGGCGGTCGCGGTGGCGCTCGCGGTCGTCGGCGCGCTCGTCGCGCTGCGCTGGCGACGCAACCGCTATCGGATTCGTCCCTCGGAGGTGATACGGCTCATGGCCGCCTCGCCCGAGTCGCCGCCGATCATCCTCGACGTCCGCGACGCGACCACGTACGCGCAGAGCCCCGTGAAGATCCAGCACGCGCGACACGTCTCGACCGAGGAGCTGCAGAAGGGCGGCGCGCACGCGCTCGACCTCGACGCGAGCCGCACCGTTGTCGCGTACTGCTCCTGACCGGACGAAGCCACGAGCGCCCGTGTGGCGCTCCAGCTTCGCGGCCTCGGCTATCGCGACGTGAGAATCCTGAAGGGCGGGCTCAGCAGCTGGGCGGACGCGGGGCTCCCGCTCGAGCCGAAGACCGGCGCGGCGCCGGCCTGACGCGCCGGCGCCTACGCGCCGCCGCTCACTCGCCCGCCCGCCAGGAAGTGCACGTGCACGTGGTAGACGACCTGTCCACCCTCCGGGCCGCAATTGATGCGTAGCCGGTAGCCGCGCTCGGCCAATCCCCTGGCTTCGCCGATTGCGCGCGCCGCCAGCAGGCAGCGTCCGAGGACGTCGCTGTCGCCGCGCTCCATGGCCATGACCGAGCTGATGTGACGCTTGGGAATGATGAGCAGGTGGATCGGCGCCTTCGGATAGATGTCCCTGAACGCCAGGACGGTGTCGTCCTCGTACTCGACGTCGGCGGGGGTCTCGCGCGCGACGATGCGGCAGAACACACAGTCGGTCACGAGGTCCCTCCCGAAGCGCCTGCTATAATAGCGCGGCTTCGATCAGCCTCTCGAAAAGGAGCGCGAATGGGAACGTGTCCCAAGTGCAAGCGGAAGATTCGCAAGAACGGTAATCACGTCAAGCTCGGCTCGACCTGGTATCACAAGGCCTGCCCGCGCCGCGCCGCTCGAGCCAAGGCCTAGCACCCCGGCGCTCTCCGCGCCCCGCGGACTCCTCGCCTCGCTCAGACCGAAGCCCCGTAGAGCCCGATCGGCCGCTTGACGTATTGTCCCTGCGGCGCACCCAGCACGGCGCCGTCGCGGAACACCGTACGGCCGCGCAAGAGCGTGTGGGTCGGCCAGCCGCGCACGCGCATGCCGGCGAACGGCGTGAAGTCCTGCGCCGAGTGCAGGACCTCGGGCGAGACCACCTGCTCGCGCGTCGGATCGAGCACGACCAGGTCGGCGTCGGCGCCGACCGCGATCGTGCCCTTCTGCGGATAGAGGCCGAAGGCGCGCGCGGGATTGGCGCTCGCCAGCTCCACCACGCGAGTCAGCGGCAGCCCGCGGCGCAGATGTCCTTCCGAGACGAGATATGGATAGAGCAGCGCGGTCCCGCCGAATCCGGGCAGCGCCTTCCAGAGATCCTCGCCCTTGTCCTCCTCGGCGCAGCACGCGTGATCGCTGACCACCGTGTCGATGCGCCCGTCGTGCACGGCCTGCCAGAGCGCCTCGCGATCGGCCTCGGTCCTGATCGGCGGATTGACCTTGCCGACGATGCCGCCGGCCGTCGCGTGCGTGAGCGCCAGATGATGCAGGGTCGTCTCGAGCCGGATGTCGAGATGCGAATGCCGCCGACGCCCCTCGGCGCCGCTGACGACGGCCTCGGCGCTGGAGAGATGGAGCAGGTTCACCGGGCAGCGCGTGGCGTCGGTCAGCACGAGCGCTTCGGCGATCGAGAGCTGCTCGGTCAGCGGTGGCCGCGAGCGATGGTAGCCTTCGAGACCCCCGGGCCCCGAGCGCTTCACCTCTTCGATGAACACGCGGATCAGCTCGGCCTGCTCGCAGTGCAGACTCAGCGAGACGCGGCCGTGCGCTCCGTATTTCGCGGACGCGGCGGCGACCTGTCGCATGAGCAGGTAGAGGTGGCCGAGGTCGTACGTGTCGGCCATCGTGTAGGCGCTGCCGCGCGTCGAGTCCGACGTGAGATTGAGCCCCTTGTAGAACATGTAGTACTTGAACGAGCCAACCCCTTGCTCGCCGACGAGCCAGTCGACCTCGCCGAGCTGTTCGGTCGTCATCACGCCGATGTGGTAGCCGAAATCGGTGTGCGCGTGTCCGACGGTGGCCGCGACCACCTCGGGAAAGATCGTTCGATACGGGCCGCTCTTGTTCAGATAGTTCTGCCCGGTGCGGAAGTAGCTGACGACCGTGGTCACGCCGCCGGCGAGCGCCGAGGCCGTCTCGCTCCGCGCGTCGGTGGCCAGGTCGCGGTAGATCCCGATGTGGAAGTGCGAGTCCACCGCGCCTGGAAGGACCAGCCGGCCGCGCGCGTCGATGATCGTGTCGGCTTCGCTCGGGGCGATCGCATCGACCAGCGCGGCGATGCGCCCGGCGCGGATGCCCACGTCGCAGCGCAGGGCGCCCACGTGGGGAACGACCACCGTGCCGTTCAGAACGGCGGTATCGTAGCGGGACATGACGAGGGAGTGAGGAGGGGCGAGCGGAGCGGTCCCGTCAGTGCGCGCTGAGCGCGGTCGAGATGACCCAGATGAAGTCGACGACGAGCGCCGCGACCAGGATTACTGTGCCGATGTTCAGCCAGAGCCCGACTCCCTTGTCCATTGGCTCCCTCCGGGTTGGGTTTCTGCGCGCGACCCTAGCACATTCGTCGGGAGTGGACAAAGTTCGCGGCGGTCATGGAGGCCACGATGAGACTTCAGGGCAAGGTGGCGCTGGTGACGGGCGCCCAGCAGGGTATCGGCCGTGCCATCGCGCTGGCGTTCGCCCGCGAGGGCGCGGACATCGGCGTGAACTATCTCGACGATCGCGGCGCCGCCGAGAAAGTGATCCAGGAGGTTCGCGGCGCCGGCCGGCGCGCCGTGCTGGTGCAGTCGGACGTCGCGCAGCCCGCCGCCGTCCAGGCGATGGTCGCGCGGGTGGTGGGCGAGCTCGGCGGGCTCGACGTGCTCGTCAACAATGCGGGCGTCTACCCGCGCGTGCCATTCCTCGAGATGCGCGAGAGCGACTGGGACCTGGTGCTCGACGTCAATCTGAAGGGCGGGTTCTTCTGCGCGCAGGCGGCCGCGCTCGCGATGATCGCCGGCGGCCGGCGCGGCTCGGTGATCAACATGGCCTCCCAGGCGATCCGCGGCGCGGTGCGCGGCGTGCACTACTCGGCGAGCAAGGGCGGGGTGGTCGCGATGACCCGCGCGATGGCGCTCGAGCTCGCGGCCCACGGGATTCGCGTGAACGCGATCGCGCCGGGCCTCACCGACACCGCGCAGCCGCGCTACGGCAACACCGAGGACGAGCTGGCCGAGATGGGGCGCGCGGTGCCGCTCGGACGCATGGCGCAGCCCGAGGACATTGCCTCGGTCGCGGTGTTCCTCGCCGGCGACGAAGCCAGGCACGTCACCGGCCAGACCGTGCACGTCAACGGCGGCTCGTTCATGCCGTGACGATCCGGCGAATTCGCCGGGACGAAGGTCCGAGCCTGCGCGCGTTCCGACTCTGCGCCCTCGCCGACGCGCCGATGGCCTTCGGCTCGACCCTGGCGGGCGAAGCCGAGTTCACCGACGAGGTCTGGCGCGAGCGCGCCGAGCGCGGTGCGTCCGGCGACAACCGGATCACGTTCGTCGCGGAGCTCGATGGACGCTGGGTGGGAATCGCAACGGGTTTGCCGAACGATCCGGACGCGCCCGATGATCCGCGGCCCGAGCTCGTCGGCATGTTCGTCGATCGCGACGCGCGCGGCCGCGGCGTCGGCGCGGCGCTCGTGGACGCGGTGGTCGACTGGGCGCGGGCGCGCCGCGCTCGCGGCCTCTGTCTCTGGGTCACCGCGACGAACGCCCGGGCGATCGCCCTGTACGAGCGGTGCGGCTTCGAGCCGACCGGCGAGCGCAGGCCGCTCGCCCACTCGCCCGCGCTCGAATTGTTTCGGATGGCGCGGGGTCTTGGCTGACACTCTCGTCAGGAGGAGACCATGACGCCGATCACCGACGTATCGGGGGAATTCATCTCGCAGCGACGGGGGTCGCCGATCGCTTACGAGATCCTCGGCTTCGTCGCGATCATCGCGCTCTCATGGGTCAACGAGCTCCTGGGCCTGCCGAGCCTGATCTTCGGAACCGACCATCTCGGCGGCTGGCACGAGAGCCTGCTCGAGACGGTCATCATTCTTCTGGTCGCCGTTCCGGTCATCGTGTTGACGCGGCGACTGGTCGCGCGGCTGCATTACCTCGAAGAGTTCGTGCGGCTGTGCGCCTGGTGCCGCAAGCTTCACCTCGACGGCGAGTGGGTCCCGCTCGAGGAATTCGTTCAGCGCAGGTTCGACGCGCAGACCTCGCACGGCATCTGTCCCAGCTGTCGTGCCGACCAGCGCCGGGCGCCAGCGGCGCAGCGCGCGAGCTAGCCGCGGCGCCGCCCGGCGGCGGGTGAAATACCGCCACTCCCGACCGCGTCTAATGCGGCGGGAGGATTTACATGGCTCGCAACAAACTCGGCCGTCTGGCCGCTTTGCTGCTCGTCGTCGGAACGGTTGCGCTGAGCTCCGCTGGATGTGTGCTCGTGCCTGCCCCGGTCCCGGTTGCCCGGCCTGTCGTCGTGGCGCCGCCTCCGGTCGTGGTCGTGCCGAGGCCAATCTACGGGTACGGCTACTATCGCCCCTATTACGGACGACGTTACTACTGGTGATGTGAGCGGGGCCCGGGCACGCGCTGCCCCGGCCCCGCCAATCGGTTACACCGAACGGTGGCTCGGAACGTCCTCGGTGCGCTTGGACATCGCGACGAGCGCGATCACGATGACGACGACCAGCGCGGCGCCGATCACCATGGCCACTGTCGGATCGACGCCGAGGAACTTGCCGCGCTCACCCCCGCCTCGCGTCTGGCTCCGATTGTCGATCGTTACGTTCGGCGGTTGCTGAGCGGCCGGCGGCCGCTCGCCGCGAACTTCGGGCGTGGGCGTCCCTTGTGGCGTCGTTGCCTTGTCCGCGGCGCCCGGGGACGGCTGCGACGCACCCTCCTGCTGCGCCGGTGGCGCCGCCGGAGTCTGAGCGTGCGTGTCGACCACGAAGACACCGAAAACGAGAGCAACGCCGAGTAGCAGCGTCATGAGCTTCATCGGTTCCCTCCTGGAAAATCCCCCCGGCTAGTCTTTCTGGGGGAATTCCCTGACAACGTGTCGGGCTCGCTTCAGTGTCCTGAGAGGGCAACCGACATGCCAGAACGATGTCCCCGCTGAATCAGCGCTTTGCGAACGGCGGCGCGGGACGGGCGACGTAAGACTTACGCAGTGACGACGTGTAAGAGCTCGCCCAGCGCGAAACAACTACCCGCGCCGTGGTCCTATCGAGAAATTGCCGCCACAATCCGCCCCTATGCGCCGCAGACTCAGTGGCACATTTGATGCTGTTCTCACTGAACTACGCGCGGACGCGCGACTCTACGAAAGGAAGCATCGCTATGCTCAGACACACGTTGTTCGCTAGCACCATCGCCGCGGCGTCCCTTCTGGCCGTTGCCTCCTGCCCCGCTCATGCCGAGGACGTTCAGGTCATGCTGAGCGGCAGCCAGGAAGTCCCGCCGGTGACGTCATCGGGCTCGGGCAAGGGCACGATCACGATCAAGGACGACAAGACGGTGAGCGGGAGTGTCACGACCACCGGGGTCACCGGCACGATGGCCCACATTCACAACGGCGCCGCCGGCAAGAACGGTCCCGTGGTGGTCCCGCTCAGCAAGAGCGGCGATGGCGACTGGACGGTTCCCCCGGGCGTGAAGCTGACTGACGCGCAGTACAAGGCGTTCAAGGACGGCGACCTCTACGTCAACGTTCACAGCGCCCAGCATCAGGGCGGCGAGATTCGCGGCCAGCTCAAGCCTTAGGGCGTTCGAGCGCGGCCTTCAGACGACCGAGGGCTTCGTCCCACTGGTCCGCGATGGATCGAGCCAGCGGCGTGCGTCGCCGAGTCGTCCCGGCTCGATCTCCCAGAGGTGATCGCGCCCCACGCGCGTGCCACGCACCAGGCCGGCGCCGGCGAGGACGTATAAATGCTTCGTCACGGCCTGGCGCGACTCGCGTGCGCCCTCGGTGAGCCGCACGATCGACATCGGGCCGCCGGCGCAAAATGGGGCCACCAGCCGAGCCGCGTCGCGTCGCCCAGCGCGCAAACACGGGCGCGGAGTCGACGAGCTGGCGACGCGCACTACGCCGCCGCGCCGACATAGCGCTCGATCGCTCCCATCTGGATAGTCCAGCCCTCGCCGTTCATGCGATACGCGAGTGCACGCCGGGCGATGTGCGGGGGCAGATCACGCACAAGGGCCTACGAGCGCGCGTCCGGCGTGAAGGCTCCGTTCACCTTGACGCCCCGGGGCCGATCATGCAACCAGCAAGTTGCGGGACGCGGCGGCGTCAGCGGCGGTGGCGAGGCGGCGGGTACGGCAGCCCGGCCGCGAGCACCGGAAGCATCTGGGCGATCTCGACCGCGCTCAACGCCGCGTCCACGTCGTCGTCGCGGGTCGCGGTGCGCGGCATCGGCGGCTGCCGCACGTCGTCGGGTCGCTGCAGGTCGTTCCCAAACGCGCCGCGCAAGGCCCCGAGCACCGCCGGCCCCCCGCGCGCGTCAAAATTACCGTGTAGAAGACGCGGGCGAACGCAGAAACTACCCGGCGCGTTCGAGCGGGAGATGCACGACGAACTCGCTGCCCCTTCCGATGCCTGCGCTGTGGGCCGAGACCGTTCCCCCGTGCTTGACGACGAGGTCGCGCACCACGGAGAGACCGAGGCCGAGACCGGGCGAGACGTGTCCCGGTTCGCTCACGCCACGCGAGAACACCTCGAAGATGCGTGGCAGGAACTCCGGCGCGATGCCGACGCCCGAGTCGCGCACCCGCAGGACCGCGTCGTCGTCTTCCGCATCGACCGAGAGATCGATCGTGCCGTCCGACGGAGTGTACTTGACAGCGTTGTCCAGGAGGTTCGCGATGACCTGCTGAAGCCGATCGGCATCGCCTACGACCATGACCGGCCTGCTGTCGATGTAGAGCGAGATGTTGGGGCTTGCGGCCTTGCCGGGCGCCTGGAACACCTCGAGCGACTGGCGGGCCAGCTCGCGCAAGTCGAGGCGCTCCCGAGCGAGCGTGACCCGACCGAAGCGCACGCCAGACACGTCGAGCAGGTCGTTGAGGAGCCGTGCGACGTGCTTGGACTGACGGCTCAGGATCTCGAGAAGGTGGACGCGGGCTACCGGGTCGACCCGCTCGAGGGCCGCGAGCCCATTGGAGACGGCTGCGAGCGGGTTGCGCAGCTCGTGGGCGAGCATCGCCAGAAACTCGTCGCGATGGCGCTGCTCGGCCTGGAGCGCTCGGAAGAGCTGCGCCGTGTCGAGCGCGAGCGCCGTGCGCACCCCGATGTCCTGCAGCACGCGCAGCGACGCCGGCGAGTGCCGGCGCCCGGACGGCCCGAACGCAAACGTCAAAGCGCCGTGAATCTGGCGATGCGATCTGATCGGGACCACCACGATCGTGGTCGGCGCGATGCTCTGCCAGATCTCACGAGCCTCCGGCGAGGGCGCCCAGCGCTCCATCCACGCCGGCGAGATGTCGGTTGTCAGCATCGGCTGTCCCGTGCGGATCGCCTCCGCGATCGGGTGATCGCTCGCCGGGTCCGGCGGGCGGCGCGCGCGCAGACGCTCTGCCTGCTGCGCGCTCGCGCACGCCATGGTCACCTGTTCGAGTGTCCCCGCAACCAGAAGGTCGGCCAGGAAGACGTCGGCCGCCGTCGGGACGACCAGCGCGGCGACCCTCGCCAGCGCTGCGGCGTAGTCGAGCGACTCGGCCAGCACACTGCCGACCTCCGCCTGGAGCGTCAGCCCCGCCCGCGCGGACTCTGCGTCTTCACGGGCCACGCGCTCGGCCTCGAGCATCTGGGCCGTGAACCCCTGGGAGGCCGGGAGCTCCTCGATCCGCTGCCGTGTGGTGATGTCGCGCACGAACCAGCGCAGATCGGACTTCGGGTCACCCATCTTGAATGGCGCCACGCTCAGACCGGCCACCATCGGCGCGCCCTCGCGAGGCCGCACGCGCATCGGCCACTCGCCCGGGCCGCGTGAATGTACGTGGTTCACCCGCCAGCGGAACATGCGCAGATCGGCCTCGTCGATGAACAGCGAGAGCGGTTTGTGAAACAAAAAGCGCGCCGACACCCCCAGGAGCTGCGCGGCCGCCCGATTGGCTTGCAAGATGATGCCGTTGCTATCGGTGACGACGTAGCCGTCGGGGCCTTCCTCGAGGATCTGACGCGCCGCGGTGAGACTGAGCTCGGCCCTCATCACCTCGGCTCGCGCGTCGTCCCGCTCGAGCTGCAGCGAATCGGCCTCGCTGGTCAAGCACTCGAGCGCACGCTGGAGCTCCTGCCGAGCCGCGGGGATCTCGCCCACACGCCGCTCGACGGCGAGCTGACACAGGCGGTCGGCACAGGCGCGGAGCGTCTCGGCACTCTCTGAGCGAAACGGCATCATCACCATGCAACGTGCGGGCCGAGGTTCAGGAGTCGGGCAACGGAACCTCTTCCATTAAAAGAATAGCACCGAGCATCTCGCCCGTCCCGGAGGTGAGCGGCGTGCAGCGAATCGGGCAACGGATCATTCTCCCGCGCCGGTTCCGGCACTCGAGCGTGAGCTCGACCCGCTCGGTTTCCTTCGCCAGCACCGCGCGTACGGGCTGGCGCAGCTGCTCGACCGGGAGCCCGATGTCGAGATTCATGAGGTGGCGCCCTTGCACCTCGCTCGCGCGGAGCCCCCACAGGTCTTCGGCGCGATGATTCCATGCGAGCACTTGAAGATTGGGGTCCACGACGATCACCGCCACCTCGAGCCCGGTCAGGATGGATGCCAGGAACGCGTTGGCGGTGTTGAGCTCGTCACTGCGCATGCGCAGCTCGGTGTTCGTCGTCTCGAGCTCTTCGTTCGTCGACTGCAGCTCCTCGTTCGTCGTCTCCAGCTCCTCGTTCGTCGATTGCAGCTCCTCGTTGGTGGTCTCGAGCTCCTCGTTCGAGGACTGGAGTTCCTCGTAGGCGGTCTCGAGCTCGTTCTTGGAGCGTTCGAGCTCCTCCTGCAGACGGCGGTAGCGGCTGACATCATTGAAGCTGATCTGCACGCCAAGCGTCTCACCCGACTCGTCCGTGAGGGGCATCACCTCGAGATCGAGATGGCGCGCCTCGCCCGAGTCGGATGGCCACGCGATGCCGCGTTGTGGCACCGTCCGATGCTGGCTCGTCGCGTCCTGACTGAGCGAGCGCAGCTCGACCGGGCGGTACGACATCTCGAGGTCTTGAAGGCGCTTGCCGATGTCGGGCGGTCCCAGACGGAACAGCGCGCGGGCGCGATTGTTCGCAAAGCTCAGGATGCCGTCCGCGCGCACCACGACGCGCGCGATGGGGTCGGTCTCGAGTGAAAGGACCTGCAGGCGATCGTCGTTCGGCATCGTGGCCCTTTCCTCCCCCCGCTCGGGCTGCAGCAGCATGGCTCGAGCGTTCTGGGGCGAGGTCTTGGTGAACACCCGCCACTTGAGCTCGACGGGCGTGAATAGCTCGCCGTGCGTGAGCAACAGCTCGGCACGGCCCATGAAGAGGAAACCGCCGTTGCGCAGCGCGAAGTGGAAACGGTTCAGCACCTTGGCCTGGGTGTCGCGAGTGAAGTACATGAACGTGTTGCGGCAGGCCAGGAGATTGACTCGCGAGATCGGCGCGTCCTGCACCAGATCGTGACGTCCGAAGATGATCGATCGGCGCAGGTCCTTGTGGAACAGATAGCGGTCATCCACACGCTCGAAATATTTCGACAAGAGGTCGCCCGGGATATCCTGGACCTGCGCCGCGGTATAGCTGGCGTGGCGCGCCTGCATCAGCGCCTCGTCGTCGACGTCGGAGGCGTAAATCTTCACACGTCGACGAAACTGCTCGACCCCGAGCTGCTCGGCGAAAATGATCGCGAGCGTGTAGGCCTCCTCGCCGGAGGCGCACCCGGTACTCCATATGCGGATGACCGCCTCGGCGCGCCCGGCGCCGATGACGCGCGGTACGACGTGAGTCGAGATGTATCCCCACGCCTCCGCGTCGCGAAAGAAGTTGGTGACGTTGATCAAGATCGTGTTGAAGAGCAGACCGAACTCCTCGGGATGCGCCTCGAGGTAGGTTTGATAGTCCTCGTACGTGGTGACGTTGACGACCTGCAGGCGCTTCTGGATGCGGCGCATCAGGCTCGACCGCTTGTAGGCGGTGAAATCGAATCCGCGCGTACCCTTCAGATAGTCGAGGAGCGAACCGTTCTTCATCCGAGCTCATCGACCTCTCCGGTCGTCACCAGCGTGATCAGCGCCGAAGGGATCTCGCTCAGCGAGAGGATGAAGTCGACGCCGGTCTGGATCGCGGCGTTGGGCATCCCGTAGAACTCCGACGACGACTCGTCCTGCGCCAGCACCGTGCCCCCCATCTTCTTGATGGCCTGCACGCCCATCGAGCCATCGCTGCCGGTACCCGTCAGGACGACGGCGATCGCCCGATTCTTGAAGCTGCCGGCGACGGACTCGAACAGCAGATCGGCCGACGGCCGGACGAAGTGGACCAGCTCGGATTGGGTCAGCGACAACGAGCCGTCGGGATTCACGAGCAGATGCTTGTTCGGCGGCGCGATGAAGACGGTCGCCGGCCGGAGCTTGTCGTTCTCCTCGGCCTGCTTGACCGGCAGGCGGCTGTGCCGGCTCAGGATGTCGGCCATGAGGCTGCGATGACGCGGTCGAGGTGCTGCACGACGACGATGGCCGGCGGGAAATTGGGAGGCAGCGCCACGGGCCCGCGCGCTCGGAAACGCCGCGCCACGGTGGCGATGATTGGAGTGTAATTCCGAGGCGGGTCGAGCCTTCAGGCCTGCACGGCGACCGGCTTCCTCGCGCGCCCTCGAGCTACTCGAGTGGGGCCACACGCCGCGCGGTCGCGTCGTACGGTAGCATGGCCAAGGGCGCTCGGCTACGCGCCGACCAGGTTTAGTTCATCGCGCGCCGCTGACTCAGCACGCTCATGCCGACCCGGTAGGGTTCGCGCAGACCGATTCGCTCCAGCCAGAAGACGTCGACGTCGACGCCGGGGGAATGGTGATACAGCGGGGCCGCGAACGGGTCCGGAAGCCCCGCCGCCGCGAGCAGGGTCTGGGAGAGCTGCTCGACGGCGACTTCGCGGAGCGGATAAGGACTATGGCGCACGCGGCCCCGATAGATCGCGCCTCCCCTCCGGACGTACAGGTTGTACCGTTCGATCAGGAAGTGCTCGCGCGTGCCGGGCACCGCAGTGCCGATCGGCTCCCCGACCACCCAGTCGACGTCAAGCTGTGCATCGCGCGCGCCGCGCCGGCGCGACGCATATTCGGTGCGACGCTCTTCCGTCCGCATCGACATGACGGCGGGAAAGTACGGCAGTCCGTAGAGCAGCCGCGCGGCGCTGACCGCTAGCAGTGACGACGCGTCGAGGGAGAAGAAATAGATCCCGGCCTGGCCATCCGCCCCTCTCACGTACGTGCGCAGGTTGGTCTCGAGAAAGTGGCTTGCTATCAGGCGGGGTAGGCCGAGCGGCCGCGACTCGGTCACCAGAAACGGGATCAGCGAGACATACGCCTGTCCGTCGTAGAGATCCAGGTCGAGCTGGCGGGGCACGAGGCGGCGAATCGCCGCCGCCGGCACCGGCCAGTGGACGAACAGCAGATTACGCCACTGCTGACTGCCAACAGGCTGAACGCTCAGGTCCGAGAACGGGAACGTCACCGGCGGCGAACTATTGGCTCGTGGCCCCCGGGCTTACTAGACGACGATCTCGAGATCCGTCAGCACCAGCCGGCCGTTGCGCTCCTCGTATCGCGCCCTGACCAGATCACCGGACTGAAGCTGCTCGGCGATGACATCGTCCGTCCAGAAGAGGCGGGTACCATTGTCGAGGGTGATGACTTTCTGCGTCATCTCGATACCCCTGATCCGGCCCTGCACATCGCCGGCAACGGCCAATCCGCTCGACAGCAGGACGGCAACGGTCACTGTCGCCCCGAGGATCATCAGCCTCATCTTCACTTCTCCAGCGTGTGCATTCTGAGCCCCGCCCCGGGTGCAGCAAGGACGTTGCCAGCGACCGCGCGGTGCCAGTTCGCGGGAATTTCCAGGGGATGCGAAGCTCGATACCCCAGACATGATGCCTCGGCGTGGAGAAACTACGCGCCGTTTCTTCTTCGTCGTGTAGCTTCGCGCTCGGGTCGTGTAGCTTCGACTCCAGCGAGTGGTGGACTCTCTTCGGCGCGGGTGATAGCTTCCGCTTGTCAGAATTCCTGAGTCTCCGGCCAGGAGCGATCATGAAATCGCAAGAGTCCATCTGCACCGCCTGCAGACTTGCCATCTCGAGCGAGGACTCGGTCAGCGTCCACAACGGCCAGCTACTTCATGTCGACTGCAATCGCCCTCGGGCACTCCGCGCCGAAGAGCGCCTGCTGCTGGCCACCTACTGCTGGGACCACTCGGTCGCGGACTGCGCCGCGTGCGAGCGCGCCTACCGCGTGCCCGAGCTGATATCGGTGCTCGTCAAGGGACGGACTCACTACTGCCCGTTCTGCCACCACGACCTCATCGAGAGTGTTCGCGCGCATCTGTACGAGTGCACGATGCTGCCGCCCCTCGTGCGCCGTCGCGCCAGGGAGACCCGCGCGACGGCCCGGCGGCTCGCCAAGCGGAGCCACGAGCTCACGAACGCAGCCGAGATCCTGATGCGCGAGGCCGAGGTTGCCGTCAAGTCTCTGCGGGACGCGATGCGGGAGTCGCGGAAGCGCCAGACCTGACCCAACCACCGAATCGCGCCGGCGCCTAAACTGCGCCGGCATCTGGGCACACGCCTTGCAGCCCCGCTCAGGTCATGGCGGGCGCCAGTCACCTAGCACGTGGAGCGCTGCTTGGGCTGGTCGGGGGTCTGGTCGCCGCCGGCGCGATGAGTCTCGCTCACCAGCTCGCGAATCAGATCGCTCCCAAAGCCGAAACGCCGCCGACACGAGAGAAGGATTCGACCGTCCAGGTCGCGTCCGTGGTCACTCGGCAGGTCGGCTATGAGCTCCCCAAGCATCAGGAGTCGCGAGCCGGCTCGATCGTCCATTTTGCGTTCGGCGGACTGGTCGGGGCGTTGTACGGCGCCGTGGCCGAGGCCGTGCCGAAGGTGACGGCTCTGGTCGGTCTTCCCTTCGGCGTCGCCCTGTGGCTCGGCGCTCATGTCATGGCGGTCCCCGCGCTCGGCCTCGCCGAACCCCCGAACCGGAAGCCCGCTCGCGAGGAAACCATGGAATTCGGGCTCCATGCCGTCTACGGCATGACGACGGAGCTCGTCCGCCGCCTGCTGCTGCTCGTCCGCCCGATCTGAGAAGCGCGAGGAGGAAATATGAGCGTCATCGGATGGATCATCTTCGGTCTGGTCGTCGGAATCGTCGCAAAGTTCGTGATGCCGGGGCGCGATCCGGGCGGCATCATCGTGACCGTGCTTCTGGGTGTCGCCGGCGCGCTCCTGGGCGGCTACCTCGGTCGCGCCCTCGGCTTGTATCGCGAAGGCGATCCCGTCGGCTTCGTTATGGCCGTGGTCGGATCGATCGTGCTGCTGCTCCTCTATCGACTGGTCGCTCACCGGCCGCGCGGGGCATGAACTTCAGGTGACGGTCCGACACATTTACACGGTAAATCCTTCCCTGAGCTGCCATGGACTCCCATGACGTGGTAGTGCTCGGCGGCGGCTCGGCCGCGGAAGCCGTCGCGACGGCCCTGGCTCGCGGCGGCAAATCGGTGGCGATCGTCGAGGAGCGACTGGTCGGCGGCGAGTGCCCCTACTTCGCCTGCATGCCGAGCAAGGCGATGCTCCACTCCGCGGCGATCCGCCAGCAGATGCGAGAAGCTCAGGCCGCCGGAGCCGTGCGCCATCCGCCGGCCCTGGACGACGGGCGAGCCGCATTTCGGATCGCCGCGGCGCGGCGCCACGAGATCGCCGACCGACTCGACGACTCCACACGGGTGCGCGAGCTCGAAGAGCTCGGCATCGCCGTGGCTCGCGGCCGCGGACGCATCGCGAGACCGGGCGTCGTCGAGGCCGCGGGACGCGATATGGGCTGGACGGATCTCATCATCGCGGTCGGCAGCGCCCTCGACGTTCCCGAGATCGAGGGATTGCGTCAGGGCGCATTCTGGACGACCGAAGACGTTTACACGACACACGAGCTTCCCGATTCCGTGATCGTGCTCGGCGGCGGTGCCGCGGGCTGCGAGACCGCCCAGGTGCTGGCGCGGTTCGGCGCGAAGGTCACGCTCGTCCAGAGCGGCCCACGCTTGATTCCAAAAGAAGAGCCATCGGTGGCCGACGCACTGGCCGACGTGCTTCGGCACGACGGCGTGGCGCTACGCCTGGACGGTAAAGTCGTGCGCGCCGAGCTCGGAGACGAGGCCGCCGTTCATCTGAGCGAGGGGACGCGCTTGAGCGCGAAGCGGCTCGTCGTCGCGACCGGCCGATCCCCGCGGCTCGATGGACTCGGCCTGGAGACGCTCGGCGTCCGTCCCGGCCGCGACGGCTTTCTCGAGGTGGACGACCGCTGCCGAGTCCGCGGGCAGCAGCACGTGTGGGCCGCCGGCGACGTGACCGGCCGGGCGCTGTTCACGCATGCGGCGAAGTATCAAGGGCGGGTCATCGCGACGAATCTTCTGGGCGGAACGGCGCGCGCGGAGTATCGGGCGATCCCGCGCGGGGTGTACACAGAACCGGCCGTGGCGTGCGTCGGGCTCTCATCGGAACAGGCGAAGACGCAAGGGTACGACGTCGCCACCGCGACGATGGCGGTCGGGCGGACCGCGCGCGCGGCCGCGACCGGGTCGAAAGTCGGGCAGCTCGTGCTCGTCGCCGATCGGAAGCGGCGAACACTGATCGGGGCCGCCGCGATCGGCCCGCATGCCGACGAATGGATCGGCGAGGCCGTTGTCGCGATCCGCGCGCGCATCACGATCGACGTGCTCGCGGACGTCGTCCACGCGTTCCCGACCTTCAGCGAAATCTACGAGCCGCCACTGCAAGAGCTGGCGGCCGCGATCGGCCACAAGACGGGAAAGGAGTAGTGACACGATGAAGAAGACCAGGAAGCCCGCGAAGCCGCGCTCGAAGAGCCGCACGCGGGTGCGGCCCAAAGCGCGAGCGAGGAAAGCTCGACGGCGCATGGGTGTCGAGGCGCGCGAAGCGGCCACCGGCGAGTTGCTTCGCGAGCTGACGCAGCACCACGGTGTGAGCCCCGTGGACACCGGAGGCGACGTGGACGCAGATTGGCAGCGCGCTCAGAGCTCGGGCGAGGAAGCGGTCGGCGGCAGCGTCGCGACGCCGGATCAGGACATCGTGGACGATCTCGCGCGGCCGCTCGGCGTCGAGCGCGACCCCGACGCTCAGGTCATCACGTCGGACGAGATCCTGAGCGCGCGGGACCGGCGACGCTGGCGCACCGAGCAGGAGGCCGACGAGCGCGCTCGTCAGGCCGACGAGGGCTGAGGCGCGGCGAGCCTACGGGCTCGACTCGAACAGCCGCCGCTCCTGGTTCCAAAGCTGAAAGCAGTCCTTCGGCCATCGCGGCCTTTCCGGTGCGTCGAGAGTCGAACGCAGCGTACCATAAGCCCTGACGTCGACACCGGAGGGTGCTCACTGGCCAGCGAGGCGGCGCAGATTCCGATCTGGATCAAGATCGTCTACACGCTGTTCGTCGCCTATCTGATCCCCGTCTACTACAAGAACTACGGCCCCGCGAACTTTCTCTGGTTCTCGGACGTGGCGCTGCTCGGCATGGTGCCCGGGCTGTGGCTCGAGAGCCCGCTCATCGTGAGCACGCTGACCGTGGCGGTCGCCCTGCCGGAGACGCTCTGGAATCTCGACTTCTTCGCCCGCCTGCTCACCGGGCGCGCGCCGCTCGGAATGGCGACGTACATGTTCGACACGACGCTTCCCCGCTTCCTGCGCGCGCTGTCGCTCTTCCACGTAGTGCTGCCGGTGCTGATGGTGTGGACGTTGACCCGGATCGGCTACGATCCGCGGGCACTGCTTGTTCAGACCGTGCTCGGCACGTCGCTGTTCGTCCTCTGCTACACACTGACGAAGCCTTCGGAGAACATCAACTGGGTCTTCGGGCCCGGCAGCAAGCCCCAGACCTGGTTTTCGCCGTTGGTCTATGTGGTGCTGATCACGATCTCGTTCCCGTTGTTCGTCTACCTCCCGAGCCACTTCGTCTTGATGAGAGTCATGCCGGCGGCTCAGTGACTCCGGGCCCGGGTGGACGACCAGGGCGGTCCGTGGAAGGATTGATGTGATGGGCCTGCGCGAGTATCGACGCAAGCGCGACTTCAAGAAAACGCCCGAGCCCGCGGGCGAGGTCCCGGACAAGCCGCGCGAGCGCGAGCGCGTCTTCGTCGTTCAAAAGCACGCGGCCTCCCGGCTCCACTACGATTTCCGCCTGGAGCTGGAGGGCGTCCTGAAGAGCTGGGCCGTCCCCAAGGGCCCGAGCCTCGATCCCAAGGACAAGCGCCTGGCGATGCACGTCGAGGATCATCCGCTCGACTACGGCGACTTCGAGGGGATCATTCCGAAGGGGCAGTACGGCGGCGGCACCGTGCTGGTGTGGGACCACGGCACCTGGGAGCCCGTCGGCGATCCGCACAAGTCCTATCGCGCCGGCGCCCTCAAGTTCAGGCTCCGCGGCGAGAAGCTTCACGGCGGCTTCACTCTTGTCAAGATCGGCGCCGGCCGCCGGGGCAGCGACGAGCGCAGCTGGCTTCTCATCAAGGAGCGCGACAGCGACGCCCGCTCGGGCGCGCCCTTGATCACGGAGAGCGAGCCCAACAGCGCCACGACCGGCCGCTCCCTGGAACAGATCGCCGGCGCCGAGGATCGGGTGTGGCATTCGAACCGCAACGGTCACGACGCCGCGCCCCCCTCACCCGCCGTGGTCCCGGGCGCGCGCAAGGCCACGTTTCCCCGCTTCGTTCAGCCGCAGCTCGCGACGCTCGTCGACACGCCGCCGAGCGGCGATGGCTGGCTCCACGAGCTCAAGCACGATGGCTATCGCATCCTCGCCCGCCTCGATGGTCGCCGCGCCGAGCTCTGGAGCCGCAACGAGCGCGACTGGACCAAGAATTTCCCGACCGTCGCCGCGGCCGTCGGGCGCCTGCCGGCCACCCAGGCCATTCTCGACGGCGAGGTGACGCTGCTCCTGCCCGACGGCACCAGCAGCTTTCAGGCGCTCCAGAACTTCATGTCGGGGACGAGTGAGGGCGAGCTCGCCTACATGATTTTCGATCTTCTCTATCTCGACGGGTGGGACCTGACGGGCGCGCGGCTCGAGGACCGCAAGGCGGCGCTCGCGCGCTTGCTGGCCGGGGCGAGAGACAAAGCGTCCGTCCTGCGCTTCAGCGATCACGTCATCGGCTCGGGCGCGGATTTCCTGGCTCACGCCTGCGAGCTCGGGATCGAGGGCATCGTCTCCAAGCGGCGCGATGCGCCTTATCGCGGCACACGTGGTGCCGACTGGCTCAAGATCAAGTGTCTCAAGCAGCAAGAGATCGTGATCGGCGGCTACACCGAGCCGGAGGGCTCCCGCATCGGGATCGGCGCGCTGCTTGGGGGCGTCTACGACGACGGCCGCTTCGTCTATGCCGGCAAGATCGGCACCGGCTTCAACAACCGGATGCTCCGCGATCTCAAGAAGCGGCTGGGCGAGCTCGAGCAGGAGACGTGCCCGTTCGACAAACGGCCCACCGGTGTGGGCCGCGCTCACTGGGTCCGGCCGGAGCTCGTCGGGCAAGTGAGATTCACGGAATGGACCAGCGACGGCAAGCTGCGGCACCCGGCCTTTCAGGGGCTCCGCGAGGACAAGCCGGCCGCCGCCGTCGTGCGCGAGCGTCCGGCGCACACAGAGCAGGCGGCGAAGGTCGACCGGCCCGCGAAGGCCGAGCGGCCGAGGCAGGTTGAGCGGCCGGCGAAGGCGGCGACGAAGTCCGCCGGATCGGCCGCAGAGACCACGGTGGCCGGTGTTCGACTCACGCACGCCGATCGGGTCATCTACCCGCCGCTGGGCACGACGAAGGCCGACCTCGCGAGATTCTACGAATCGATCGCGACGTGGATCCTACCGCACCTCGAGGACCGGCCGACCACGCTCGTTCGCTGTCCCGAGGGCGCTCACAAGAAGTGCTTCTACCAGAAGCACGTCGGGTACTGGGCGCCGGAGAGCGTGCGCCGGGTCAAGATCAAGGAGAAGCGGAAGGTCGGCGACTACCTGGTGGTCGACTCGCTGGCGTCGCTCGTCGGCCTGGTCCAGATCGGCATCCTCGAGATCCACACGTGGAATTCCGTCGTCGAGCGGCTCGAGCAGCCCGATCGCGTCGTCTTCGATCTCGACCCGGGCCCGGGCGTGAAGTGGCCGGACGTGATCGAGTGCGCTCGGCTGATTCGCGACGGGCTACGCGCGCTCGGGCTCGAAAGCTTCGTGAAGACGACGGGCGGCAAGGGATTGCACGTCGTGGTTCCGCTGGTCCCGACCTCGAGCTGGGACGAGACCGCGGCGTTTTCGCGCGTGGTCGCCGAGACCACGGAGCGCGCCCATCCGCGGCGCTACACCGCGCGGATGGCGAAGACGGATCGGCGGGGGCGGATCTTCATCGACTACCTGCGCAACGTGAGAGGCGCCACCAGCGTGGCCGCTTACTCCACGCGCGCCCGGCCCGACGCGACCGTTTCAGTACCGCTCACGTGGGACGAGCTCTCGCCGCGCATCACCTCGGACCACTTCACGATCGCGAACGTGCGCGATCGGTTGAACGGGCTCGCCGAGGATCCGTGGGCGGCCTACTGGAAGACGCGTCAGTCGCTGCCGAAGAACACCGAGGCATTTCTGCGCGGCGGGTAGATTCGAGCCGCGCCAGGAACGCTCGCGAGCGCAACGATCTCGCGAACGCTCCTGGTGGGCGCGCGGTCCGGGATGCCGGCGGCTAGCGCTCCGCCGTCGTCGGGTCGATCATGGTCCGGACCTCGGAGACGCGATTGGCCGGAAAGCCGCCCTGGCGCGCGTGCTCACGCACCATCGCTTCGTCGGGCGCGATGTACACGCAGTAGATCTTGTCGTCCGTGACGTAGCTCTGCACCCACTGGATCTGCGGTCCGAGCTTGTTGAGGACCGAGCAGGACTTCTGCGAGACCGCCTGCAGCTCTTGCGCTGAAAGCTTTCCCGCACCCGGCAGCTCCCGTTCGATCACGTACTTGGGCATCCTCGCACCCCCTTGTATATGTGGCATTGCACTCGACCAAACGCGTCGCGTGCTGCCGCAAGAACCGTACCGCGGCGCGGCCCACGAATTACGGGCGCTTCCGCCGTCCGATCGCCGACCTCGGGCAGGCCACCGCGAATCGTTCGGGCATTCCGCCTGAATCCAGCCTCCGAGGAACACCGTATTGTTCGTCGTGAGGGAACGCGAAGCCGGCGATTCGTTCAAGGGGCAGGCGGGCGAGACCGTCGCAACAGGGACGCGAAGTCGTTGCGAACGCCGTCGAGCAGGCTGTTCAATCGTGCCTCGTCCTGGAACACGCCTTCATCCGCCGTCGTCCGGACGAGATCGACGATGTCCTGGCTGAATTTGAGCGTGTAGCCACCGTCCCCCCAGGCCAGGTGGCTGAGCGTGAACGCATCCGATCGCCGCACGATTGCCGCCTCGACCCTCTGCCGGGCGTCGGCTTCCCTGTCCCGCTCGCGATTCATAGGTGCCTGAGCATTGTCCTTCCTAGCCAGCGCCGCGAGCCAGATAGGTGAAGCCTTTAATTACGGTCGGTAAACACACGACGACAAGGCGTCCATCGATACGGTAGCCCTGCTACACTCCGGCAGGCCTTGCGACCGAGGTGCGCATGCAGCTGATCGGGCTCGTTCTGGCGACTCTGCTCCTCACGCTGGCAGGATGCGCTCAGCCGGCGAAGACGCCGCCGGCGACAACGGCACAACGTGAGGTGCCGGCGCCGGCCCCGCCACCGGTGCAGGAACCGCCGGCGCCGGAGCCCTCGCCGACGGACTCGGGCGCGACGGCGGCTCCGAACCTCGACGCGTTCACCGACGAGCCGTCGCTTCGCGACGTGCTCTTCGAGCCCAATCGCGCCGACATCGTACGCGACGGCGCGAGCGCCATGATGAGCAACGCCAAGTGGCTGGTCGCGCGCTGGCTCCTGGACAATCGCGACTACTTCGTGCTCCTCGAAGGCCACACCGACGCCAGAGAAGCGCGAGGCGACAACGGCGCGCTCGCCGAGCTTCGCGTCACGGCCGCGGCCAGATTCCTCACGGCGATGGGCGTGCCCGAGTCGCGTCTCTTGACCGTCAACTATGGCGCGGAACGGCCGGTGTGCAAGGACAGGTCGGACGCCTGCGCGGCGAAGAACCGCCGCGTCCACTTCCGCGTGAAGCGCCGGTGAGCATCCGACACCTCGCGCTCGCCGCCGTCGTCGCCGCCTGTCTCGGCGCGTTGCCCCCGCGCCTCCGGAGGTCAGCAGCCTGGGATCGGCAAGCCGTGTATGCAGCGCGCGAGGCGCAGCTCAAGAAAGCAATCGAAGCCAGGCCGGCGGACCCGAATCCCCTGCTGGAGCTGGCCGCCTTCTATCTCAAGCCCGTCGCGCCGCGTGACGTGGAAGCGGCCGACGGCGTCCAGCGGCGCGTGATGGTGCCAGTGCGCAACGAGTGGATCGTGGACGGCATCAAGCAGATCTACGCCGTGCCGTGGGTCTTTCGCGGCGATCCGGCCGCGGCCCGGCCACTTCTGAAGCGGGCCCGACATCCTGCGCGGCACGCACACCAAGGACAAGCTCGCCACCTACAAGGCAATCCTCGACCGCTGGGCGGGCGCCGACACGACACCGGTGGCCCTCACGCCCAGAAGCCTGGGGCCGAGGCGGCAATTTAGTTTTCGGTCGCGGGCGCCGCCGACCGAATCAGCGGGCCGCGCATGTCAATCGTCTGTCCGGCCGCCAGAAGCGGCACGAGCATCGCGATCTCCTCGACCCTGAGCGCCGCATCCACGTCGTCTTCACGCAGCGCGGTAACGGGCATCGAGGGGAGTCGAGCCTGCTCAGCTTGCTGCACCAGCGACATGCCGCCTCCGGCCTTGATCGCGATCAGGCCTTCCACGCCGTCGGCACCGCCGCCGGAGAGGAGGACGCCGACGACGCGCCTGCGGCGGGCGGCCGCGGCCGATTTGAACAGCGGATCGACAGCCGGGCGCATCCGGTGCTGCTGAGTATCCCGGTCCGAGGTGACAGCGCTCGTCCTTGATCCGGAGATGGAAGTCGCGCGGCGCGACGTAGATGCGATGGGGCTGTACCGGCTCGCCGTGGGCGGGCTCGCCCACCGGAAGCTTCGAGTTGCGAGCCAGAACGGTCGTCAGATGGGTCGAATGTAGTGGGCTGCGGTGCAGCGCGACGCAGATGGTTGCCGGCGGCGTCGGCGGCAACAGCCGGAGCACTTCGATGAGCGCCTCGAGCCCACCGGCGGAACCTCCGAACACGAACAGATCGCGGACGATCTGCTCCTTGTTCAGAGTGCGGCCGCTCAAGGCGTGTCCGACGCCGAGTCGACCGCGCCATCCAGCCGCAGCGGCCGATCCGAGTTGATGAGCGAACGCACCGCCGCGGCGTGGTCTTGCGCGACCGCGCTTCGACGGCGATAGGCACCCGAATCAGTGTAGGCGAACCGCGCGCGCGCCGCCGTGTCGAGGAAGTCGGCCAGCTCCTCCATCGAAGCGACGGTTTCCCAGAGCCGCCGCTCGAGCATCTCCTCCTTCGCCGCCAGAACCTCGGGGAGCGAATAGGCGTGACCGACCCGGCAGCGAAACGCTGCGAACGTCTTGCGCATGAAGAGGACGAGCGTGCCCGAGCAGTCGGCATGAGATGCCGGTCTGAGCTTCGACCCCGTCAGCCCGCAGCTCGTCGGGAATCGAAAACAACATGTCTCTCCGCTGGGCAAACGATGTGCCAATCGCGTCGGCCGACGACGATTCAAGTCGTTAGCCACTGCGCCCTCAGTCCGCCCGCGTCAAGCCGTAGAACTTACCGTGTATGGATCGCACAGGTAGGTAAGAGTGGGAGTCAGAATCGTACCCTGACCCCGCCCCAGCCGGCGAGCGGCGCGGCCGGCGCGACGAAGCGCTCGACGGCGATCGGGGCGGCGAATGCGTTGAAGTTCAACGCCCCGGCCGTCGCGTAGCGAGCGTTGGTCACGTTATCGACGCGCCCCCAGAGCTCGACCTGCTTGATCGGGAAATAACGAAGCGACAGACCGAGCGTCGTGTAGCCGTCGAGCTTCGGCTGGGTGTTGGCGTCATCGCCCCGCAGATAGCTGCCGGAGGCGTGAACGACGTTCGCGCCGGCGAAGAAACCCCTCACGATCTCGAGCTCGGCCCCGACCTTCAGGTTGTGGGCCGGGATGCCCGGGATGTGGTCTCCCGATCGAACCCGGATCCCGCTAGGGTCGGTGACGCTCGCCAGGGTCTCGCTGCTCTGATAGGTCGCGTCGACGTAGGCGTAGCTCAGCGAGTAGCCGAGGCGTTTCCATTTCCCCTGCACGCCGGCCTCGATGCCCTGGCGGCGCGTCCGGCCCACGTTCTGGAAGAAGCCGGCCCCGCCCGTCTCGGCCACGATGAAGAGGATGTCGTCCTTCAGATCGGTACGAAAGAGGGCGAGGCTCCACGCGAACGCGTCGCCGAGCCGCAAGCTGCCGCGCACGCCGAGCTCGTACGTGCGGGCGATGACCGGATCGAGCGGCGGATCGGCGACGAAGGCGTTGGGAAGCCGGCAGGGCGCATCCGGATCGGCGCACGTGAGCTCCGCCGGCGTCGGCGCGCGGAATCCCTCGCTGAACGAGAAAAAGGTCGTCAGGCTCTTGATCGGCTGGAACGTGAGCCCCACCGCCGGGCTCACGTGATCGAAGTCGTGGTCGCCGTGGAGGGCGGGATTGGCGCCGGACCGATCGCGGATACTGATGGTGACGTGCTGAAACCGCCCGGCCAGCGTGAGGCCGAGCTGGGGCAGAATCTCGAGCGTGTCGGCCACGTACACGCCGATGTTCTGCTGTCTGGTCCTCACGTCCACGTCGGTCTCGAAATCGCCCGTGCGAGCCGTACCGACGCTTGCGCCCTGGCGGAAAAAATCGGACGGCGCTTCCTTCTGGATGAATCGAGTCGCGTGTCCGTCGTACGCGACACCCGCCGTGAACCGATTGTCATGATCGAAGATCTTGTCTCGATGCTGGAGCTGCAGGGTCACTCCCCAGTCATGGGTCAGCGTCTTGGTGATGCGATCCTGCCCTTCCGCTTCGAGCGCGAGTGCGCCGGCGAGCGGGTTGCCTTGCGCGTCGAAGAAGCCGGCGGCCGAACCGCTGCAGAGCCCCGGGTGCAGCGGCCGTCCGTTGCCGGTGAACGCCTGGGAGCCGGTGGCGTCGTCGACGCAGTTGACCTCGGCGTCGCCGTTCAACGTCTCGCGCCGGTAGTTCCGGTAAAACGCGTTGCCCGACAGCAAGACCGTGTCCGTCAGCCACTGGCTTCCCCGAAGATTTACCAGGTGCATGACGTTCTTGGTCTGGTCCGGAAACGTGTGGACCGCGCTGCGATCCAGCGCCAGCGTGCTCTCGGGCACCAGCCCGTTCCCGACGAGCTTGTTGTTGGCGTAGATGTAGCTCAGCTCGAGATCGGTTTCGGACGTTCGCATGCCGACCTTGGCGAACACCTGGCGTAGATCGGTCGGCGACTGATCGCGCCACCCGTTCTCGCTGAGCGCGTTGAACCCGAGAAACCAGTCGAACGGGCCGCGCGATCCCCCGTAGACGCTCTCGACCGTCCAGCGTCCCCAGGAGCCGCCCGACGCGCCGACCTCGGCGCCCGGGAAGTCGAAGCCGCGCTTGGTGCGCAGTGAGAGCGCGCCGCCGAGGGTATTGAGTCCAAAGAGCGGGTTGGAGCCGGGGATCACGTCCACTCCGGAGATCGCGAACTGGGGAATCAAATCCCAGTTGATCGTGTCGCCGAACCCGTCGTTGAAGCGCATGCCGTCGAGATAGACCGACAACCCGATCGGGCTACCCGTCAGCGGACCGCCCAGAAAGCCGCGGTACGTGAGGTCGCTCTGCCACGAGTTGCCCTGGGTTCCGATCGAGTTGATCGAGCCGAAGTTACGAAAGAGCTGCTCGGGAAGATTCGGCAGGTTCTGCTTCTCGATCTGGTCCGAGGTCACCCGCTGCGCGTTGCCCGGATATTTGTCGAGCGGCACACCGAGGGAGGGCAGCGGCGTGGTGCCGATGACCTCCACCGGCGGCAGCTGAATGGTCTCCTGCGGAGTCGCCGGTCGCTCGGGCGGAGTCGACGGCGCTTGCGCCGCCGCTGGCGTACCGGCGAGGAGCAGCAAGGCCACCGCGAGAGCGAAAGCCCGGCGCATGCGTGTCAGTGATAGCCACCCCTGACGAGCCGCGCAATGTCCGGGTGGCCACGAACCCGGTAGCCAGATGGCTACGGCAAAAACGGGAAATCGTCCGGGTGATGGCTCGCCGATGATCTCCTCGGTCGGAAACTTACCGGAGCCGCGAGCGGCGAGCTGGGCCAAGCTGCTGGAATATCGAGAGATTCATTTCGGTACGAGATTTGCCATGGTTCCAGTGTCAACGTTCGAAAGTCCGCTCGCAGGGGGATGTGACGTGCAAAATCCGGAACTCGTGGCGAAGGTGGAGCGGTGGCTGAATGACGTGTCCGCGGCACTGCACCGCCTGAGTCGGGAGCGCGATGTGCTTCGGGAGACCAGGACGCGACTCATGATGGGCGTGCTGTCGGAAGCACAGGCCGAGGCCGATCTTTCGCGCCTGGTTCAATGGCGCGACGGCGAACTGAGCGGGCTTCCCGCCGACATCGTCGAGCGGCTGCGCTAGCGCGGCCGCGATAGACGAGATTCACGCGAGCGAGCGATGGCGGCAGGCGACGGCGCGAGCTCCCGGTCGTACAGCAGCCTCGAATTCCGCGAGCGCTCGACCCTGGAGCACGTCTTCCAGTGGGAGGTCCGGAGCTCCGGCGCCCTCCTCGGTCACGTGCGCCTGAACGCGAACGGGGTCTATCGGTACTATCGCGGCCCGCTGAATCAGCTGATGTACGAGTTCGAGGACGACGATCTCGAGCGCATGAAGAAGCGCGTCGTCGCGCGCGAGCGCTCGTGAGCCCTCGTCGAGCGCGCCGGTGCGGTTCATTCTGAAAGCGTACTCCGCTTTGCTACACTCGATTTGTCGATGTTCCGCTCGCGTGATCCCATTCGTACCTTTGGTTGGTTCTGCGTGGTCGGCGGCGTGGGCATGGCGCTGGTCGCCGTTTCCTACGCCCGGTACGAGACGACGCGGCGCCACGAGGATTGGCTTCAGACCGAGCTGCGAAGCGGCAATGTCTCGCGTCTACGCGCGGCACTCCGCGAGACGCCCGATCATCCCGGCTGGAACGTGATGAGCCCCTGGCCCGGCGTGATCGCCGCCGGCGGCGTGACGGTGGGTGGGATCGTGCTGCTCGCGATTCGTAAAGCAGATCGGCGCCGTGAGGACGTCCTGGAGGACCCACGGTGATGTGGAGTCGTGTGCCGCTCACGTGCCGTCTCAGCGCCGCGTCGACGGGTTCAGGAGCCAGTCGATGACGGCGCGCGGATCCTCGTTCGAGGCGCGCCCTGGGTCGCTCACCGCGGGCTGCGGAGACGCGAGCGGCTGTTGAAGATTCAGCTGTTGCGGAACGGTCACCGGTTCGACTGCCGCGGCGGCTGGCACTGACGGCGCCGTCGTCACCGGCGTGGCGCTCACGGCGGGGCGCGCCGCGGGTGCCGGCGTGTTCGCTTTCGTGGCAGCCGGACCCGGCTGAGCGACGGATGACTTGGTCTCCTTGGAAGTTCCCCGGATTCCCGACAAGAGACTGCAGGACGTTGTCACGGTCAGCGTTCCGAGGAGAAGAACGAACAGGAAGATGCGATCGATTCTGCTGCAGATGATCATTGGTACCTCCACTGCTGCTGCTTTACAGTTCAGCTTTGACACTGCTTCAAGCTTTGCATCAGCTCAATAGAGTTTTGTCGCGTATACAAGAACCGCGTGACGCTGTCAAACCGCCGGCGAAGCGAAGTGAGCGCAGCGAGGAGAGGAACGCAGCCGCTGCGCGGCCGACCCCAGCGGGACTCGGCCGCGCAGCGTGGCGATTCACGCGTCAGATGACCTTGTCGCCCTTGAGGCGATCGAGCTCCGCGGCGCCCAGAGACAACCACTCCGTGTAGATCTCGGCGTTGTGCTGTCCCAGAAGCGGCGCGGGCCGCACCTGTGTCGGCGACTTCGAGAGCTGGACCGGGTTCGCCGGCATCGTGAACGGGCCCCAGCCCGGATGGTCGATCGTCGTGACCATGCCGCGCGCGATCAGGTGCGGGTCGCTCAAGATCTCCTGCGGCACCAGCACCGCGCCCGTCGGCACCCCCGCCTTGCCGAGCTGCTCCATGACCTCGTGCTTCGTGTGCGTCATGGTCCACGTCTCGACGAGCGCGTTCACCTGGTCCTTGTGGGCGGCGCGCCACTTCGGATCCGACCACTCCTTGTGCCCGATCAGGTCCGCGCGTCCGATGGTCTTGAGCAGCGCGTCCCACATGTGCGGGCGCACCGGCTGGCAATAGATGTAGGCGTAGTCGTCGCGGCCGCCCGGCTTGCAGCGGTAGATGCCGGAGGGCGACGTGTTCGCGATCTCGTTGCCGCGCCGCGGCTCGAAATCGCCGCCGGCATAGGCCAGCCGCATGGCGACGCGGGACAGATTGACGACCGCATCTTGCATCGAGCACTCGACCTTCTGACCTTGGCCCGTCGCCTGCCGCTGCCACAGGGCGGCCATCACGCCGAGCGCGGCGTGCATGCCGGTGCCCGAATCGCCGATCGTCGGGCCGGGCTTGAGCGGCGGCGAGCCCGGAAACCCGGTCAGCGCCATCGCGCCGCCGGTGGCCTGCGCGATCATGTCGAAGCTCTTGTATTCGCTGTACGGCCCGTAGTTGCCGAAGCCCTTCACCGAGAGATAGACCAGACGCGGGTTGAGCGCCGAGAGCGTGTCGTAGCCGAGGCCCATCTTCTCCATTCCGCCCGGCGCCTGGTTTTCGGCCACCACGTCCGCTTTTTTGACCATGTCGAGGAACATGGCCTTGCCCTGCGGATGCTTGAGGTTCAGCGTGACGCTCTTCTTGTTCGCGTTGAGCAGGAGGAAGTAGCTCGAGTCGACGCCGGGCTTCTCGGCACGACCGTACCGTCCGGGCTCTCCCTTGCCGGGCTCCTCGACCTTGATGACCTCGGCCCCGAGCCAGGCCAGCATCTGCGTGCACGACGTGCCGGCTTCGAATTGGGTGAGGTCGAGAATGCGGATGCCGTTCAGCGCTGTGCTCATGATCTCCCTCCCTTGCGGGATGATACCGCAGGGCCTCGGGCAGCGGCGGCGAGATGACATTCCGGGCGCTGAGCAAGCGTCGATTCGCGACGCCGCCGCGCAAGCCTCAGCGGCCGCTAGCCGACGCCGTCGGTTAGAGCCGGTGAAGCGCCGGCAGCAGCTTGGCGGCGACCAGCTCGATCATGCCCAGCGCGTCCGCCTGCGTCATCCCCGGCCAGAAGAGCCGGAGCGCCACGTGCGTCGCGCCCAGCGCGTGCAGTCGCGCGAGCCTCTCGAGACACTCCTCGGGCGAGCCGATCACGAACGGATCGTCCATCAAGCGCTCGACGCCCTCGGTGAAGCCGGCGCCCACGCCCGGGAGACCGTGCTGCGCATAGGCACCGTATTTGGTCGCTACCGCGGGCCGCGCCCGAGTGCGCGCCTCTTCGCGCGTGGGCGCGAGGTAGAACTCGCGATGCACCGGGATCTCTTTCGGCACGGGATGGCCGCTCTCGGCGAGGGCGGCGCGCCACACGCTGAACGCCTGCTCGAGCTTCTCGAGCGTGAGCGTGCCGATTGCGTAGAACGAATGGCCCAGCCGCCCCGCGCGACGGATGGCCGGCTCGGTCATCCCGGCTATCCAGATCCGCGGATACGGCCGCTGATACGGCCGCGCCGTCGGCCGCGCACCGGTGACGCGGTAGAAGCGGCCGTGATGCGTGACCTCGTCGGCCGTCCACAGGCGCTTCATCAGGGCGAGACCTTCCTCGAAGCGTGGTACGCGCTCGGACATCGCGGCGCCCGCCGCCTCGAACTCCTCGTGCCGATACCCGAGCCCGATGCCGAATACCAACCGCCCGCGGCAGATGTGATCGAGCGTCGCGACGTCCTCCGCGACCTGCACGGGATTCAGCAGCGGTGTCAGGAGCACGCCGGTCACCAGGTCCATGTCGCCGGCCTCGGCGGCGAAGCGCGCGAGCACCGGGATCGGCTGGAAGTGCTGGAACGGATGGATCAGCCAGTGGTGGCCCCACGACACGAAGTCGAAGCCCGCGTCGCGGCACGCGCGAAAGTGCTCGAGCTGCTCGAGCCACTGCCGCTGCAAGTCGCCGCCGGCGGCGACGACTTGCCCCACCTGCACGCCGATCTTCATCGAGCGAGTCTAGACGAGCTTGACATTCTTGAGCGGCAGGCTCCGCACCGGCTTCCCGGTCGCCGCGAACACCGCGTTGAGAACGGCCGGCGTCACCACTGAGATCGTCGGCTCGCCGACGCCACCCCAGAAGTCGTACGTGGGGACGATGACGGTCTCGACCTTCGGCATCTCCGCCAACCTTAGAATTTGGTAGCGGTCGAAATTCAGCTCGGTCATGCGGCCGTTGCTCACCGTGCACTCACCGTAGAACGCGGCGCTGAGCCCGTAAGCCACCGAGCCTTCGACCTGCGCCGCGATCTGATCGGGATTGACCGCGTGACCGCAATCGAGCGCCAGCACCATGCGGTGCACCTTCACCGCGCCCTCGCGGCTCACCGAGACCTCGGCGACGGCGGCGGAATAGCTGCCGTAGCCCATGAACTGCGCGACGCCGCGATGCACGCCGGCCGGCAGCGGCTTGCCCCAGCCGCCCTTGTCGGCGGCGGCGTTCAGCACGGCGAGGTGCTTGGGATGCTTGGCCATCAGGGCGCGGCGGAACTCGAGCGAGTCGGCACCGGCGGCGCGCGCCACTTCTTCGACGAAGCACTCGATGTACACCGCGTTCTGGTTGGTGTTGACGCCGCGCCAGGGGCCGACCGGCACGTGCGTGTTGCGCATCGCGTACTCGATCAGGAGATTCGGCACGGTGTAGCCGAGCTGCGCGTCGCCCGGCTTGTCCGTGTAGCCTTGGAGCTGGCGCGCGTCCTGGCCGTTGGCGACCAGCGCGGGGTTCACGAACGCGTTGATCGACTGCCCGGAGATGCGGACGTGCAGGCCCACCAGCGCGCCCTTTTCGTCGAGCCCCGCCGCGAGCCGACACTGCGAGATCGGCCGGTAGAAGTCGTGCGCCATGTCTTCCTCGCGCGACCAGATCATCTTCACCGGCACGCCCGGGAATTGCTTGGCGATGTCGACCGCCTGGCGCACGTAGTCCTGGTTGCCGCCGCGGCGGCCGAAGCCGCCGCCGAGGTCGTGGCGGTATACCTCGCACTTGGCCAGCGGCACGCCCGACTGCTCGGACAGGGCGGCGAGCGACGCTTCGGAGTTCTGCGTGGGCACCCAGCACTCGGCCCGATCCGCCGAGATCTTCACGGTGCAGTTCATCGGTTCCATCGTGGCGTGGGCGAGAAACGGCGTGCTGTACACCGCCTCGACCCGCTTCGCGGCGCCACTGATCGCGGCGACGGCGTCGCCCTCGTTGCGAAACGCGTAGGCGTCGCTCGCCGCCAGGCCGTCCTCCAGGTGCTTGGCGATCGTCGCGCTCGACGCGGAGGCGCCAGCGCCCTCGTCCCAGACGATCGGCAGCGCCTCGAGCGCCGACTTCGCCCGCCACCACGTGTCGGCGACGACGGCGACGGTCGACTCGTTCACCTTCACGACACCGCGCAGGCCGGGGCGACCGGCGATCTTCGATTCGTCGTAGCTGGCGAGCTTGCCGCCGAATACCGGGCACGCCTTGATGGCCGCGTGCAGCATGCCCGGCAACTTGACGTCGATCGCGTAGACCTGGCTGCCGTTGAGCTTGTCGGCCGTGTCGAGGCGCTTCATCGGCCGTCCGGCGATCTTCCAGTCCTTCGGATTCTTGAGCGTGATGTTCTTGGGATCGGGCGGCGTCAGCTTGGCCGCCGCGGCGGCGACCTTGCCGTAAGTCGTCTTGCGACTCGAGCCCGCGTGCGTGATGACGCCGCTGGCGACACTGACCTCGCTCACCGGCACCTTCCACTCGTCGGCCGCCGCCTGGAGCAGCATCATGCGCGCGGCCGCGCCGCCCCGCCGCACGTAGTCCTGCGAGGTGCGGATACCGCGGCTGCCGCCGGTCGACATCTCGCCCCAGACACGCTGGCGGGCCAGATTCTGGCCGGGCGTGATCGACTCCGTCGTGACCTTCTTCCAGTCGCACTCGAGCTCCTCGGCGACGAGCTGAGCCAGACCGGTGCGCGTACCCTGCCCCATCTCGGAGCGCGCGATGCGAATCACGCAGGTGTCGTCCGGCTTGACGACCACCCAGGCGTGCACCTCGGCCCCGTCCGCCGCAGGCTGCGCCTCCGCCGGCCTCGACCCGAGCGGGAAGCGAACGCCGATGGCCAGGCCGCCGGCCGCGGCGGCGGTAGCGACGATGAAGCTGCGGCGCGAAAAATCACGAGCGTCGCGTTGGGTTTTCATGTCACGCCTGCTTCCGTCCGGCGGCCAGGTGCACCGCCGCGCGAATGCGCTGATAGGTGCCGCAGCGGCAGATGTTCGTCATCGCCTCGTCGATGTCGCGGTCGGTCGGCCTGGGCTTCTTCCTGAGAAGGGCCGCGGCGGCCATGATCTGACCCGACTGGCAGTAGCCGCACTGCGGGACGTCGACCTCGGCCCACGCCTTTTGCACGGGATGCGAGCTGGTCGCGGACAGGCCTTCGATGGTGACGATCTTGTCCGTCGCCTTCAGGCCGCCGACGGGCAGCATGCAGGAGCGCACGACCTCGCCGTTGAGATGGACCGAGCAGGCGCCGCACTGCGCGACGCCGCAGCCATACTTGGTGCCGGTGAGGCCGACGTGCTCGCGGATGACCCAGAGGAGCGGCGTCTCCGCCTCGACCTGCACGTCGCGGATGCGGCCGTTGATGTTGAGCTTCGCCATGGCTCCCTCCCGGCGCGATCGTAGCAGATTCTCGGAAGGATGACCGAGCAAGCGGCCCCGCCCCTCGGTCTCAGATTTTGGTCGGGAGCGGCTCCTGTGCAAACCTAGAGAGACCAACCTGGTTGGGAGGACTCCCCATGAAGCGATCGCTGTTGCTGCTGGTGACGCTCGGCATCATCGTGGGCTGTTCTTCGAAGCCGCCGGTGCGACTTGCCGGCATCGGCAACACCTCGTGGCAGCTCGTGAAGTTTCAGGGCGGCGACGGCACGGTGCTCATGCCCGACGACAAGGCGAAGTACGCCGTGGCCTTTACGAACGACGGCAACGTAAACGTGCGGTTCGACTGCAACCGCGGCCGCGGCTCGTGGATCCTGAACGGCCCGAACCAGCTGCGCTTCGGCCCGCTCGCGCTGACCCGAGCGGCGTGCGCGCCTGGATCGCTGCACGACCACCTCGTCAGGCAATGGCCGAACCTTCGTGGGTACAGCCTGGCGGGAGGACACCTGTACCTGTCGCTGCTGGCCGACGCCGGCAGCTACGAGTTCGAGCCGACACCGTAGGCGACGGATAGACTGACCTCGTGCTCGTCTCGTTTCGGTTACGTACAACTGGGCACGTACGCGGCTTCGCGCTCGCGCTTGCGAAAGGGGCCGATGCGCATCTCGTGCCGACCAGCGCGGTGATCAAATGCCTGGCCGATGCGTCCGGAGTCAGCCCGGAGGAAATCGAGCTGCTGGACGTGTGGGACGAGCAGTAGACCCACCACCCTTTCTACCGCTGCTCAGACCGCGGGTGATGGGCCTACTAAAGGGACTTTTGATGCCGTAGCTACCGGCCCGGTGCGAGCTTCGTCAGGATCTTGTCGCCGTTTTCTTGCTCGCGGTAGACCGCGACCACTTGCATGCCCTGCCGAAGCGCTCCAGGCCGCAGCATCGCGCCCGGCGGTGTCAGCAGCGTCGTGCCGTCCGTGAGGGTGACCTGCGTTCCAGATTCATCGACGCTCTGCACCTCGCCGATGATCACCTTCTCTTCCGCTTGTGTCTGCGCGAACGTGACCGGAGCAAACGCGAGCAACGCCGCCACACCCGTGAGAATCAGCTTCTTCATCCAACCCTCCTGCGGTGAGTTCTTTCCATCTTCAGCGGCGCGCCGAGCGAATCCATACGGGATATGCCCTGAATGAGGGCTAGGCTTTCCTCGGGGCGTGCCCCGGCTCCTCCCGCCTGGTGACGGGCGGTCTGCCCATGCTAACGTAACGGCTTCCGGGCGTTTACGAGATGGCAGAGCCAACGTGCATGCACTGCTTTCGGGCGCTCTCGCCCGACGACGTCGTCGAGTGGGACGGTGCCGGCGACTCGGACCCTTTCGAGCGCCACAACAGGACCGCCTGCCCGCATTGCCGGGTCGACGTGATCAACAGTGTGCGTGATCACCTCTACACATGCCCGCTTTGTCCCGACGTCTTGCGCCGAAGAGCGCGACAGGCGCGTGAGAATGCACTGATGCTCGTGAAGGACGCCAAGGCGCTTCGCGATCGTACCGATGTGCTGATCCGTGAGGCTGAAGTCGCCGCGGCCGAGAGCCGCGAGGCGTTGATGATGGTTGTCCCGCATACGGCGAAGCCGCTTTACCTGCACGCAGATTGTTTCGCGATCTGGAACGACGAGCGTCGCGCGTAGCGGGCGCTTGAGCGGCGTAGTTCAGCCGCCTGACACTCGAGCGCCCGTCAAGTAGATTCCGAGAGATGGAGGCGCCATGACGACCGGATGGGTGTCTCACGAGCTCTACATGTGGCACGACACCGGCCGGGCCACGACGATCTCCCCGGACCGGAAGTGGATCCAGGCCTGGGAGCACTACGAGAACCCGGAGACCAAGCGACGGTTTCGCAACCTCGTGGAGGTCGCAGGCCTATTCGACGATCTCGTGGCGCTGAAGCCGCGGATGGCCACCATCGACGAGATCCTCCGTTTCCACACCCCGGCCTATGTCGAGTCCATTCGCGCGATGAGCGACGCGTCGGGAGGGAACGCCGGCGAGCTCACGCCGTTCGGGCCCGGCTCCTTCGAGATTGCCCTGCTCGCGGCGGGCGGCACGATCACGGCCATCGACGCCGTCCTCGACGGGCGGGTGCGAAATGCTTACGCCCTGGTGCGGCCGCCCGGCCATCACGCCGAGGCCGACCGCGGTCGGGGGTTCTGCATCTTCGGCAATGTCGTCGTTGCCATCGAGCACGCACGGGCGAAGCGAGGCGTTGGGCGGGTGGCCACGGTGGACTGGGACGTCCACCACGGCAACGGCACTCAGAAAGCCTTCTACCGCGACCGCCAGATCCTCACCATCTCCATCCATCAGGATCGGCTGTACCCGCAAGACTCCGGCGCCATCGAGGAGCGCGGGGAAGGCCCCGGCGCTGGCTTCAACATCAACATTCCCCTGCCGCCGGGATCGGGTCATGGCGCCTACCTCGCAGCCCTCGAGCGAGTCGTCGTTCCGGCGCTCCGCGCGTTCCAGCCGGAGCTGATCGTCGCGCCCTCGGGTTTCGACGGCAGTCTGTACGACCCTCTCGGACGGATGATGGCGTACAGCGAGACCTTCCGCGCGATGACGCGAACGCTCGTGGCCCTCGCGGATGAGCTCTGCGGAGGGCGGCTGGTCATGAGTCACGAAGGCGGCTACTCGCCGGTGTACGTGCCGTTCTGCGGCCTCGCCGTCATGGAGGAACTGAGCGGCGTCAAGACCGCCGTCAATGATCCGATGGCCGCTCGCGCGGCATCGATGGGCGGCCAGGACCTGCAGCCGCACCAGGACGAGATCATCCGGCGAGCCGAGCGGTACGCATCGCTTCAGTGATGCTCAGCCGGGCTCGCTGGAGAATCAACCCGTGCTAGGGTGCCGCATCATCACGCGGTTGACGCCGGAGGGAGCGAGCAATGGCAGACGCGAATAGGCCGCTGTGGCAACGGAGCGCCTGCGAGCTGGCCGAGGCGATCACGGCGCGGAAGGTGACCGCCGCCGAGGTTGTGGACGCCGCGGTCACTCGTATGCGCGCCACCAACGGGAAGATCAATGCGGTCGTGGACGATCTCGGCGACGCCGCGCTGCGCGAGGCCGAGGCCCACGACAAGGCGATGCGGGCCGGCGGCCCGATCGGGCCGCTGCACGGCGTGCCGGTCACGATCAAGGAGAACGTGGATCAGAAGGGGCGCGCGACGCCCAACGGCGTCGTCGCCTTCAAGGACGTGATCGCGCCGGACGATGCGCCCGTGGTGCGAAACCTCCGACGGGCCGGCGCCATCATCATCGGGCGCACGAACACGCCGGAGTTCTCCTTCCGCGGGACCACGGTGAACGAGCTGCACGGCCGCACCTTCAATCCATGGAACGACACCGCCTCGGCCGGCGGCTCCTCGGGCGGCGCCGCCGCAGCCGTGATGATGGGTTACGGTCCCATCGCGCATGGCAACGACATCGGCGGCTCGCTCCGATTCCCGGCCTACGCCTGCGGCGCGGCCACGGTGAAGCCGGGTCTCGGCCGGGTACCGGCCTTCAACCCGTCAGCCGCCGTCGAGCGAGGCATGCTGGCGCAGGTGATGTCCGTGCAAGGCGTGATCTGCCGCGAGGTGCGCGACGTGCGTCTGGCCATGCGCGCGCTCGTCGCCTACGACTCGCGCGATCCCTGGCAGGTGCCGATGCCGTTCGACGGGACGGCCGAGCCGAGACCCATCAAGGTCGCCTTCACGCGAAACACCTTCGAGTTTCCCTTGCACCCGGCGGTCGCCCAGGCGCTCGACACCGCTCGCGCCGCGCTGGCCAGCGCTGGGTACGAGGTGCGCGAGGTCGAGCCGCCGCTTCTCAAGGAGGCCGCGGTCACCGGCGCGCGCTGCCTCTTCGGCGAGGCCAAGGCGCTGATGGACGCGGACGTGCGCAAGTACGGCTCGAAGACCGTCGTCGCGATCTTCGACGAGTACTACCGCTACTTCCAGCCGTTCGAGGGTATCGAGTACCTCAAGGCGATCGCCGACCGCAATCGCTTCATCCGCGCGTGGACCACGTTCTTGGCCGACTATCCGCTGGTACTCACCCCGTTCCTGCCGGCACCGATCTTCACCTGGAACCGCGACGAGCAGGGCGCCGAGGGCGTACGCGAGGTGCTGGGCAGCGCGCTCTACAGCTATGCGATGAACTTCATGGGCCTGCCCGCCGCCATCGTGCCCGCGAACGAAAACGGGGGCCAGCCGGTCGGTGTCCAGATCGTCGGCCGTCGCTTCCGCGAGGACATGATCCTCGATGCTGCGGAAGTTGTGGAGCGGGCGGTCGGCGTGATGGCCGAGCGGCTCTGGCGTCAGCTCCGGTCGTAAGAGCCAGAAGCAAGCGATGGCGTTTGACTTTGCTGTACTCGGTTTCATATATAAGGCCGTATCATCGGGGCTCCGGTGAGGGCTCGGTGACGCAACGACGCCCGATGGCCATGCGCGTTTGCAGCGCGTCGGCGGTCGGCCTGGTGCTGGGCATGCTCGCCGGTGCTAGTCGCGCCGAGCAGGTCATGGTGCGGGGAATGGGACGCACCCAGGGTTGGGTGGTGGCAACCGATGATGGCGAGCTTGGATTCGTGGACTGCCAGGGACGTCAGTCCCGCCTCGGGGACGCTCGGGTCGAGGCGACGACCGACCGCTGCCGGACGTCGGCGCGCCCGATCGAAATCACCGGTGTCGTACGCAGCGTCGATCCGGGCCTACGAATCCTGCGCGCGGTCGACGACGCCGGCCATGTCCACGCGCTCTACGTGCCGCAAGACGCCGGCTCCCTGGAAAACTTCCAGGCCGGGGAGCGAATCAGAATGACCAGTCCCGTCGCCGGCCAGGCCTCTCGAATCAGCCGACCATGAACAAATCGATGTTCCGCAGAGGAGGGAGATAGAGGACGCGCGGCTCCGACGTCGAGTGTTGACCTTTGCCAGTGTAGGAGAGATGAGCATGATGACTTTCCGAACGCGAGTGTATGTCGCTGTCTTCGCCGTGGTGGCGATGGGCACGGGCGCCTGCTCGATGCCGGCCTCCACGACCGATATGACGAAGACATCGGCGCCGATCGCGGACGCCGGCGGGAACGACTGGACGACGTACCACGGGACGTACCAGTCGTGGCACTACAGCCCCCTGACCCAGATCAACACCGACAACGTGAAACGTCTGCGTGTGGCCTGGGTGCATCATCCCGGAAAGTCGACACGCGGCCTGCAGTCGATGCCGCTCGTCTCGAACGGCGTCCTCTACTACACCGGCTCGTACAGCCGCGTGTGGGCGCTGGAGGCGGGGACCGGAAAGCCGCTGTGGTCGTACTTCCCGAAGCTCAACGATGACCTCGTCGCGGCCCAGACGCACTCGCCGTACACGCGGGGCATCGCCCTCGGACAGGGCAAGGTGTTCGTGGGCACCGTGGACGGCCGACTCATCGCCATCGACCAGAAGACCGGCCAGCCGGTGTGGGACACCAAGCTCGTCAACTCGGAGAAGCTCACCGTCGGCTTCACGGGCGCGCCGCTGCTGGTGAAGGACAAGGTGATCATCGGCTCGCAGGGCGGTGAGTGGCCCGGCCGCGGTCCGATCTTCGGTGTCGACGCCGCCAGTGGCAAGAAGCTGTGGGAGTTCCTGACGGTGGCGGGGACGGAAGATTCCAAGAAGACCTGGGGCAACGAGTCGTGGCGCACGGGCGGCGGCGGCGGGTGGATGGCCGGCGGTTACGACGCCGAGACGAACACCGTGTGGTGGGGCACCGGCAACCCGGCACCGCTCTACGACTGGTCGGGCTTCGAGTGGAAGACCTCGGGGCCGCGGCCGGGTGACAACCTCTTCACCACGTCGGTCATCGCGCTCGATCCCGACACCGGAGCGCTCAAGTTCTACCATCAGGAACTGCCGCACGATGCCTGGGACTTCGACAGCGCGGTCGGCGAGTTCGTGATGATCGATCGAGACGGCAGGAAGCTCGTTGTCCACCCCAACAAGGGCGGGCACGTCTTCGTCTACGATCGCAAGGACGCCAGCATCGTGAACGTCTGGCAGCTTGCTCAGAACATCAACTTCGTGAAGGGCGTCGACCCCAAGACGGGCGCCCTCATCGGCCGGCGTGACCTGCCGCTCGGCAAGCACACCAACCTGTGTCCGGCGATCGCCGGCGGCATGAGCTGGAACTCCGGCGCCTACAGTCCCAAGACCGGCCTCTACTACAAGATCGGCCAGGAATGGTGCATGGATCTCGAAGTCATCAAGACGACGCCGATCCTCGAGCCGCAGGCACAGCTCGACATCGGCGCCAACTTCACCCTGCGCAATCCCGAGGGCGGCAAGGCCCACGGTCATCTCTCTGGGCGAGATCCGGTCACCGGGCAGAAGAAGTGGGAAGTGCAGTTCCCCGAGCCGCCGCTCGCCAGCTTGCTGGCCACCGGTGGCAACCTCGTCTTCGTGCCCGACTCGCGGGGCTGGCTCCGTGCCTACAACGCGGAAACTGGGCAAGAGCTGTGGTCACACAACAACGGTATCGGACACAACGGCGGCATCATCAGCTACGCCGCCAACGGCAAGCAGTACATCGCCGTGGCCACCGGATGGGGCTCACTGGTAGGTGACGAATTCGGCGGTCTCTTTGGCGAGCCCTTCAAGAGCATGGCCAAGGACGCCGGCGCGCTCGTGGTGTTCACGCTCGAGTAAGCGGCTGCGCGGCGGGGGCGGGCGGCAAGCCCGCCCTCGCCGCGGTAGCATGTCCTACATGAACCGTGTCGTCGCGTTCGTGGCTGTGCTGACCCTCACCGCCACCGTCGCCTACAGTCAGGACCGCTCGGAGACGCCAGCGAGCCCGCCCACCGCTGACCCAGTCGTCGGAGGCCAGCTCTTCGCGAGCACGTGTGGATTCTGTCACCAGGACGGCGGTCGCGTTGCGGGGCGCGGACCCAAGCTGGCGGGCACCGATCGCCCGGACGCCTACATACTGAATCGCATCCGCACGGGCAAGGAGGGAGCTATGCCCGCATTCGGCCGCGCCTTCTCCGAGGCGCAGCTTCGCTCGCTGGTCGCCTATATCCGAAGCCTCAAGGACGAGGGCCGGTGAGCCGCCGATTGTGGACGGCGGCGTTGGGTGGCATTCTCGCCATCGCCGTCGCGGGCTCGGCCGCAACCGCACGCCCGCTCACCGCCATCCGCGACCGGGGCATGCTCTCCCTCTGCGCTCACGCCAACGCCCTGCCCTTTGCAAGCAAGACCCAGGAGCCGCCTGGGTTCCAGATTGAGCTGGCGCGCGCCCTCGCCCGCGAGCTGGGTGTGACGCTTCAGATCGAGTGGGTGACCAGCGGCATTCAGTTCCGTATCGCCGATTGCGACATCGTGCTCGACACCATCGCTGTGCCCGAGGCCCAGGCCGAGCGTCGTCTCGAGCTCTCGAAGCCGTACCAGCGCAGCGGCGTCGGACTCGCTGTGCGTCCGGACGCGGTAAGCGTTGCAAAGTTCGAGGACATGGCGGGTCGCCGGGTGGCCGTGCAACCGCGATCGCTCGCCGGCATGCTGCTGGGACAACGCGGCGCGCGACTCGTCTCGTTCGGCTACGAGGAAGAGATGATCGAGGCGGTCCTCGCGGGCGAGGTCGACGCCGCAGCGGTGTCACCCGCCGTCGCGGGGTACTTCAATTTCCGCCATCCGAACTCGCCCGTCCGGTTCGTCCCCGCGTACGACACCGAGCCTGAGCTGCGCTGGAATCTGGCCGTGGGACTCCGCCGCGCCGATCCGCCGTTTCGCGAGGCGATCGATCGCGCCATTGACCGGCTGGTCGCCGACGGGACGGTGCGCGAGATCTACGGGCACTATGGGGTTGAGTACCGCCCGCCGCTCGGTCGCTGACGAATTCCCGACGTAAATAGAATCGCCCTGCTCGACCGTCTAAGCTAGCCGAGGGCTGAGTTCGATCGGGAAACCTGTCGAGAACTTAAGGTTAGGCCGTGTCCGATCGCTCGACGCTGTGGCAGAGTTGCTTGGTATTTTCGACCGAGGTCGCTCCTTCCACCTCGCGCTCGCCTCTGAAATCGTTGAAAACCAACTCCCGACTCAGCGGCATGGCGATTGTCGTACCTCGGTACGCGCGGGCGAGAACACCGGAGCCCGCGCAGAAAGAGAGCACCGTCTCATGAAACACTGGTGGCCTGCTGGACTCTTGTTGTTACTACTGAGCGCGGCGGGGCCCGCGAACGCGCAGGTCGGTGTCGGCATCGGCGTTCCGTCGATCGACATCAGTATTCACTTGCCGGCCCTTCCCACGCTGAAGCTCATTGCGGGATCGCCGGTCTACTACGCGCCGAGTGTCGCCGACAACTTCTTCTTCTACGACGGCATGTACTGGGTCTACGAGAACGATAGCTGGTACTCGAGCTCCTGGTACAACGGGCCGTGGGCTCTCGTCGAGCCCGACATCGTGCCGCCGTTCATCCTCCAGGTCCCCGTCCGATACTATCGGCGGCCGCCCGCCTATTTTCACGGCTGGGCGGCGAATGCGCCCCCGCGGTGGGCCGAGCACTGGGGCGCGGCGTGGGCGCAGCGCCACGCCGACTGGGACCATGTCGACCGCGCGCACATGCCGCGGCCCGCGCCCCTGCCGACTTACCAGCGTCAATACGTCGGCAAGCGATATCCGACCGTGGAGCAGCAGCCGGCCCTGCACGCCCGGAACTACAAGTACCAACCGCATGAGCCAGTGGTGCGTCAGCACTACGAGCAGCATGCGGCGCCGCCGCAGCATCACGCCGAGCACGGAGGATAACCAGCGATGCGCAAATCGACCTTCGTGCTTGTGATCCTGAGCGCCTTGCTGGGTGGATGTTTCGTGCCGGTGCCCGGACCGCCGGGTAGATCCGGACACTATCACCACCACGATTGGCGCTGAGAACCGCGGAGACGGAATCGTCACGCCGCCTCAGTAGGAGACCGACCCATGTCTACGTTCAAGTCGCTGGCTGCGGCCGTCGGATTGATCACGCTCCTGGCCCTGTTCGCCGTCGGCCGAGCCGTCGCCCAGGGAGGCCCCGAGGAAGTTCAGCAGCGCCTCCTGAGCGCGTTGTCGCGCGGTGACATCGACGCCGCGCTCGCTTTGTTTACCGACGACGCCGTGATCGATTCGCAGAGCGGCGCGTGCGCGGACAAGCCGTGCGTTGGCAAGGCCGCGATCCGGAAAGATCTGGAGCGGCTGGCCACGGACAAGACTCGCCGCGTCACGCCGCTGCACACGTACACCGACGGCAACGTGCTGGTCACGCGCTTCGAGGCCCGGAGCGCGATCATCCAGGGCGCCGGCTTCGACCGCATCGTGCTCTGGGGCATCCGCGAGATGCGCGGCGGGAAAATCGCGGCGCTCCGATGCTGTCTGCCGGAGCGCACTGACGCGCAAACCGCTCGCTTTCTCGAATGGGAGGAGGAGCACCCGGCAGCCGGTCAATAGACCGGGGCCTCGTTGCGCAGGGGCGACATCGAGGCTACCATCCCCTCGCCTGCACCTCGGCCTTGCGGGTTGGCGCTCCGGCGTCGAGACCCGGGTGAATCTGGCATGGCAGTTCGCCCTTCACCGCCCGAGGCCGCCGGTGGAAGCCCAGCTTCGTATCCGCACGGATGAGCTTTTCGAGCGAATTCGCCAAGCTGGTGTGACGAGCAGAGACTCCATCGGGTGCAGCATCGAGCACGCCACGCGGAGCCGGCAGCTACGTCTAGAGGCTGCTCACGGCAGGACCACAAGACTTCGTCAACGTATCGGGTGGAAGCTGCGCCGTGGTGCGTTGCCGTACGACAGCACCCCGGTCATCCTCGGACATCCCGGCGGCGCTGGGCGGGAGTGCGCCGCATGTAGCAAGCCGCTCCTCATGCGCCACCTGGTGATGGACATCCCGTCGAGCGACCACACGGTGGTTCACCTGCACGCCGACTGCTACATCCTCTGGAACGCTGTGCGTCACAAAGTCAGCGCGTCGCGACCGCCACAGTCTCTAGGCTAGTTGAGCTCGCATCGGTCGGGACTGTTCTTCCATTTGCCGCCTGCGCGCTCACAGTCCACTTGAGTAAGCGGCTGGCTGGTCTGAACCTCCTTCGTCTTGATGACGAAGCAGCCTGATGTCAGTCCGACCGCGACGACTAAGATCGCAAGCATTAGTGTTTTCATCTCATCCTCCTACGCTTCTTCTCCAAGCTTGGCCGGGACCAGTTGCCGATTCCACAAGGGTATTGCCCTAGTAGGATGTGGGCCTTCCACGGAGCCGGCGTGACGCGGCGAGTTGAACTGAGCCAGCTACGGTTTCGCGAGCAGACCGACGAGCACAGCCACTGCGAATACGGCCACGCCGAGGGCGATCATGGCGATGATGACCCAGTCGCGTGGACGCTGCATGACCTCATTCGAGAAAACGTCGAATCGGCGCCATCGGATTGGAGCCGGCCGCCATGGATCCCTCGACGGATCAACGGCATCTCAAGAGCGGCGGGGAGGAGCAAGGCCATGCCCTACAGCATATCGACCTTACTGACTCGCAATCTCCACGACGTCTTCGGTGAAAACGACGGCACGCGTCGGCGCGCCGCCATCGACGAGATCTACACGGAAGATTGCGTGTTCTACGACCCCACCAAGGGCGTCTACCGTGGCCGCGACGAGATCGATCGCGTCGCGGGCAAGATCAAGGCTACTCATCCCGACTTTCGCTATCAGCCAATTGTTGGGCCCGAGGAATTGGGCAATGGTGGGCGGATCCAATGGGTATCGGGCCGCCCTGGTGAGGCGCCAGC
>Ga0075433_10000018_pt1 | contig 63744 bp, 56 predicted proteins | sample RhiMethybrSRZTD2_FD_75299 | JGI IMG/M metagenome (GOLD analysis project Ga0075433, IMG submission 75299) | Populus rhizosphere microbial communities from Tennessee, USA - Rhizosphere MetaG P. TD hybrid SRZTD2 | ecosystem: Host-associated > Plants > Roots > Rhizosphere > Soil | place: USA... | reverse complement strand
ACCGAGAACCCGATCCTCAAGGACATGGTGACGAAGGACGCCAAGGTCAAGGAGGTCATCGACATCGGGAAGCGCCTCGAGGGGATGTCGCGTCATGCCTCGGTACACGCAGCCGGCGTGGTGATCGCGCCGGGCCCCATCACCGACTACGCGCCACTCTACAAAGGGGCGCGCGACGAAATCACGACGCAGTGGAACATGAAAGAGGTCGAGCGCATCGGCCTCTTGAAGATGGACTTCCTCGGACTGAGCACGCTGACGCTCATTCGTGATTGTCTCGGGGAGATCAAGCGCACCGAAGGCATCGACCTCGACATCGATGCGATCCCGCTCGATGATCCGAAGACGTACAAGGTGTTCGGCGAAGGAGCCGCATTCGGGATCTTCCAGTTCGAAAGTTCGGGCATGCGAGAACTGCTCCGCAAGGCCAAGCCGGAGCGTCTCGACGACCTGATTGCCTTGAACGCGCTCTATCGCCCGGGTCCGCTCAAGTCAGGGATGGTGGACGACTGGGTCGCGCGCAAGCAGGGGAGGACCGAGGTGAAGTACGAGCTGCCGCAGCTCGAACCGATCCTCTCGGATACCTATGGCGTCATCGCCTACCAGGAACAAGTCATGCGCATTGCGCAGGCGCTTGCCGGCTTCAGCCTTGGACAAGCCGACGTCCTGCGCAAGGCGATGGGCAAGAAGGATCCCAAGGTCATGGCGAAGCAGCGCGAGGCCTTCATGGAAGGGGCGCGCGCGAAGGGAGTCAACGAGAAGAAAGCAACCAAGATCTTCGACCTGATGGAATACTTCGCCGGGTACGGCTTCAACAAGTCGCACTCGACCGCTTACGCTTTCCTCGCTTACCAGACCGCGTATCTCAAGGCGAACTACCCATGGCACTTCGCCGCCGCGTTGCTGACGATCGAAGCACAGAACACGGACAAGCTCGCGATGTATCTGGCTGAGAGCCGGGATCGCGGCATTCCAGTTCTCCCACCGGACATCAACGAGAGTCAGCTGCACTTTTCCGTCGAACCGGGGAAGGGGGTTCGTTTCGGCCTGACGGCGATCAAGGGCCTCGGCGACGGAGCGATCCGGGTGATCCTCGACGCGCGCGCACGGCTTGGCGGAAAGATCCCCTCACTCCATGCCTTGTGCGAGGAGCTCGATCTCCGTCTCGCCAACAAGCGCGTGTTCGAAGCGCTGGTCAAAGCTGGCGCCTGCGATTCGCTGGTGGGGGGCACGACGCATGCGCCGCTGCGGGAGCCGCTCAACGTCATTCGCGCGCGGCTCTTTGCCGCGATCGACGGCGCGTGCGACCATGGCAGCCGGCTGCAGCGAAACAAGGATCTCGGCCAGGTCGACCTGTTCGGCGGCGACGCCGAGAACGCCGGTCCCACCATTGTTCCGCTGCCGGACGTCGCACCATGGTCTGAGATCGAGCAACTGACATACGAGAAGGAGACTCTCGGGCTGTACTGGACGGGACACCCGATGGATCGCTACGCTGACGACCTTCGGGAATACGGCGCCCGGACAACGGCCGATCTCGTGCCCAGGCGAGAAGCCGCGTCCGTGACCATCGATGAAGGTGAGGATGCGGCCGGAGAACCGATCGCAAGGACCGAAGGTGGAACCGCTCCGGGCAACGGCCGGGTCGCCGAAGACATCTCCATCGGCGGCATCGTGTCCGGCCTCCGTCCGTTGAAGACACGCAAAGGCGACCGGATGTGCGTCCTCACGCTCGATGATGCCGCCGGCAGCATCGAGGTCGTCGTCTTCCCCGAAACATTCAAGCAGCACGGGCACTACGCCGAGAATGGCCGCAGCGTTCTCGTCCACGGTCGCTTTGAACGCGATGACGAATCGGTTCGGCTCCTGGCCACCGAAATCGCGCCGATCGAGATGGTGAGAGAACGGCTCGCCAAGTCTGTGGCCATTCGACTCTCGATGCCGCCGCACGGCCGGGCGACCTTCGAGCGGCTGCTGGAATTACTCGCGCAACACAAGGGCGACCGCCGGGTGGCGTTCGTGATTCTCGAACAGGATCGGCACCTGCGCGTGACCGCCGATGTCAGCGGTATCCGCGTCCGCCCGTCAGAGCGCCTGGTGTCGGAAGTCGAGAAGATCTGCGGGTCGGGTTCAGTCAGCCTTCGGTGAAGTGACCTGCGCTGTCACGGTGCAGAACGATAACTGGTTCAGCTCGCTTGTGTTGGTAGTTTCAGCCGACGCACGGCTGACAAGACGACCGGCTTTGCTAAGGGTTGCGCATCTCAAAATCGCCCACACAAGCGAGTCTGCCGAGTAACGTAGGAGCCCGATGCCGCCCGATACACTCGAGTTCGAAGAACCGATTGCTGTTCTGCTGAAGGAGATCGAGGCGCTGTCGATGCTCCCGTCCACGGCAGAACGTCAGCGCTCGATCGACAGCCTCTACGCCAGGGTCGAGTCGATCCGCGCCGATATCTACAAGACCCTCACGCCGTGGCAGCGCGTCCTGGTCGCGCGTCATCCAAACCGGCCAACCATCCTCGACTATGTGAGTCGCCTGTTCACCGACTTTGTCGAAATCAGCGGCGACCGGCGCTTTTCCGACGATCACGCGATCGTGACCGGGTTCGCGCGCTACAAGGACGAACCCGTTCTCGTGGTGGGACACCACAAGGGCGGGGGAGACACGAAGCAGAAGATTTACCGCAACTTCGGATATGCCAGGCCGGAGGGATACCGCAAGGCGCTTCGCGCGATGAAGCTCGCTGAAAAGTATCAGCGGGCTGTCATTGCGTTCATCGACACGCCGGCGGCGTATCCCGGCATCGAATCGGAAGAACGTGGCATCTCGGAAGCGATCGCCGTCAACCTGCGGGAAATGGCCGCGCTCGACACACCGATCATCGTGATCGTGCATGGAGAGGGGGGAAGCGGCGGCGCCCTCGGGCTCGCTGTTGGTGACCGGATCCTCATGCACGAGTTCGCTATCTACAGCGTGATTCCGCCGGAAGGGTGCGCGGCGATCCTCTGGCGCGACGCCGGACGGAAAGTCGAGGCCGCCGAAGCGCTCAAGCTCACTGCACCCGATTTGTTGCGGCTCGGTCTGGTCGACGAGATCGTCTCGGAGCCCGCGGGTGGCTCTCACACCAACCCCGATCGCGCCGCGGCGCTGCTCGATACCGCGCTTGCTCGCGCGTTGGCTGACGTCTCGGCGATGGCATCGTCGGCACGGCTGGAATCCCGTTACCAGAAGTGGCGAAAGATGGGCAGCGTGGGGATTGCGGAGTGATTCAGCGACTGTGGCAGCCTCTCCACTGTGATGACGCGCAAGCCGAGGCGCTGGCCCGCGAGTTGGGAATCGCGCCGGTAACCGCTCGACTGCTGTGCATCCGCGGCATCTCGGATGTGACCGAGGCCCGGCGATTTCTCTCTCCATCTCTCGACGATTTGCTCGACCCGTTCGCGCTGACCGACATGTCCGTCGCTGTCGAACGCATCCTCGCCGCGATTGCCAAAGGCGAACGCATCGCCGTGCACGGCGACTACGACGTCGACGGGGTGACATCCACGGTGATACTCCGGCGCGCGCTGGAATTGCTCGGAGCCGATGTCATTCACTTCATCCCAGAGCGTTTGCGAGATGGATACGGGCTGCAGCCGGCGTCACTCGATCGACTCGCTGCAGAGAAGGTTCATCTCGTGATTTCGGTCGACTGCGGCATCCGCGGCGTTGAAGCAGCGGCGCATGCGAGAGCGCTGGGGCTGGACTTGATCATCACCGATCATCACGAGCCGGACAGCGAGCTGCCGCGCGCCTTCGCGGTCATCAACCCGAAGCGTCACGACTGCAGCTATCCCGAAAAGAATCTTGCAGGCGTCGGTGTTGCGCTCAAGCTGGTGCAGGCGTTGTGCGCTCGCTCGGGCCGCAGTCACTGGATTCCCGCCTTCGTGAAGGTGGCGGCCATAGGAACGCTGGCGGACGTTGTGCCGCTGACGGGCGAGAATCGCGTCATCGCCAAACTCGGCCTCGAAATGCTGTCCAGGGGACCGCACAAGATCGGATTGCGGGCGCTTCTCGAGGTCTGCGGTCTCACCGGCAAGGAAATCGACAGCTATCACATCGGCTTCGTCCTGGCTCCGCGTGTGAACGCGGCCGGTCGAATGAGCACTCCAGATATCGCCGCACGACTCCTGCTCGCCTCGAGCGATGGCATGGCGGAGGAGGCACGGCAGTTGGCCGAGCAGCTCAACTCCGAGAATCTCCGTCGGCAGGAAGAAGAAGCCGACATCGTCGCTCAGGCCCGCAAGCTGGTGGAGACCGATCTCGAAGTCGGATCGCGTACGGTGATCGTGGTCGCGGGAGAGGGCTGGCACCGCGGCGTCATCGGCATCGTCGCCTCGAAGCTCGTCGACACATTTCATCGCCCCGCTATCGTGATCTCGACCGACGGCGAAATCGGTCATGGGTCCTGTCGCAGCATTCCATCGTTCAACATGTTGGCTGCGCTCGAATCGTGCGCCGATGCGATGGTCAAGTTCGGCGGCCATAAACAGGCTGCCGGCCTCACCATCGAGTCGTCACGGCTGCGCGAACTGCGCGCCCGCATCAACGACTACGCGGAAGAACGCTTGCATCCCGACGATCTCCGCCCTCGAATCTGGATCGATGGCTCGCTCACGTTCCGATCGATTAACGAGCAGGTCGCGTCAGACATGACGACGCTCGCACCATTTGGGGCGGGAAATCCCAGACCCGTATTCCACGCCAGCCGCGTGGAGGTCGTCGACGGACCTCGCCGGATCAAGGACCGCCACCTCAAGATGGCCTTCCGGCAGGATGGACGGATCATGCGCGGCGTCGCCTGGCGCGCCATCGAACGGGAGAGCTTCGTCAGCGAACACCGCTCCGCTATCGACCTCGCCTATTCCCTGGAGCAGGACACCTGGAACGGTGAGCGCTTCCTGCAGCTTTCCGTGGCCGACTTCAGGGAGCCAGAAAGCTGACGGGTGCTATCCTGTACCAGCTGAATGACTTCTTGGCAGAAGCGCCTCCGGATCGGGCTGGCCATCTTCGGCATCGTGTTTGCCGGCTTCGTCTATCGATCCATTGGCGAGCGCCGCGCCCCACCGCCGGTGCAACCGGTTGACCGGCTGGATCCCCAGGCAATTTCTGAAGCAAAGGGATCGTCGGCCGAGCAGATACGCGGCACCAAGCGCGAATTCGAGATCAAATCCGAGCGCTTCCTGAGCTACGGAGACGGCTCGACCAAGTACTTCAACATCGAGATCACTGTTCGACGGGACGAACGTGTGTTCGTCGTCACGGCCAAGGAAGCCTCTGCAGGGGCAAACGAGGTGGAACTCGCGCTGACCGGTGGTGTGAAGGTGAAGGTCAGCGACGGCCTCGAGCTCCTCACCGATCACGCGACATTCAACCAGAACGAGGCAGTCGCGCGCGCTCCTGGAGACGTCACCTTCACAAAGGGTCTGATGTCTGGCTCCGGATCCAATGCTACCTACAATCAGAAGGCCGACGTCCTGACTATTGCGCAACGCGCGAAGGTCGTCGTCACGGAGCAGTCGGGAAAAGTCTCCTTCGACGGCAGCGCCGGCAGCGCCACGCTCGATCGGATCCAGGATCTGCTCTTCATGGAGTCGACTGTCCACATCCTCCGGGATTCGCAGACGATCGACGCCGGGAAGGTCATGGCCCGTTTGTCGATGAACGAAGACATCATCACGTATCTCGAGCTTCGCGGAAACGCAAGCAGTCAGGGCGGCAGCGGCCCGCTTCAGTCGATGAAGGCCGAGGCCATCGACCTCGACTACACCGACGATGGCACGATGCTCGAGCGAGCGATTCTGAATGGAGCGGCAAGCTTCACGACCGCTCCAGACGAGCATGCCTCATCTCGCACGTTGAGCGGCGGCGGGCTCGACGTCCAGATGGCCGCGGATGGAACCGTCAAGACTGTCATCGGCCGAGACGGGGTACAGCTCGATCTTCCCGAGGCGAACGGCACACCACCTCGAAGCATTCGCTCGCGAACCCTCGATGCGGGCGGAGAGACGGGCAATGGACTCAACTCGCTCCGTTTTCGAGGCGACGTGGTGTTTCAGGAGACCAGCGGGCGCGGCGCGCCGTCACGCGAAGTGCGCGCGCAATCGCTGGCGGCCTCGCTCGAGGGTGACCGGCTGGGTGAGGCGCTCTTCGGTGGCGGCGTGTCGTTCAAGGAGCAAGGTTTCGACGCGGGTTCGTTCGACGCTTTGTATAACCCCGTGCAGAACGCACTGCGTCTGTGGAGCGAAAGTGGTGCGAGGCCGTACGTCACCGACGACCAGATCCATGTCGAAGCGCGCCAGATCGACGCCTCGCTCGACAACCACGGCATGATGGCGCAAGTGAACGTAAGGACGTCGCTCAAGGGCCGGTCGTCAACAGCCAAAGACTCCGATACTGGCCGCCTTCCGGGCCTTCTGAAGGAAGGGCAACCAGCAAGCATCAACGCGGATCGACTCGATTACAAGGGCGGTAATGGTCGTGCGGAGTACACGGGCAATGCGACGCTGGTCCAGGGCGATACCGCCATTCGCGGAGATGCCATCGTCCTTGATCGCGAAAAGGGCGACATGGTGGCGTCCGGATCGGCGCGTTCCACGTTGACCCTCGATACGGGCCGGACGGACGGGCGCGGTGACGAGATCCGGTATGAAGAGGCAAAACGGACGGTGACCTACAGTATCAACCCGGTCGCACCGACAAGCGGACTGACGGTCAGTGCGCCTCTGACCCAGGTGAGCGGACCCGACGGAGATTTGCGCGCCGAGCGCATCGAAATCGTTCTGGCAACTGGTGCGAACGCCGTCGACCGTCTCGAGGCGTACAACAGGGTAACGATGGTCCTGGGGTCGCGGACGGCAACAGGCGGACGCATGACGTATCACGCGAAGGAAGAGCGCTACGTCATGTCGGGTACCGGCGCCGACTCGGTGTCGATCCGTGAGTCCTGCCGCGACACCACAGGGCGAACGCTGACGTTCTTCAAGTCGACCGAGAGAATTCTCGTCGATGGCAACGAGACACGCCGCACCGAGACCAAGCCGTGCACGCCACGATCCCCAGCTCCAGCCCAGCCATCGCCAGTCGCGCGATGACGTCCACGCTGCGGACGCGTGAGCTCACCAAGTCGTACGGTGGCCGCACAGTCGTTCGCGGCATCAGCATCGAGGTCGGCTCCGGTGAAATCGTTGGATTATTGGGGCCGAACGGCGCGGGGAAAACCACGACCTTCTACATGACGGTGGGACTCACGGCGCCGGATTCCGGGCGCGTTCTGCTTGACGAGGAAGACCTCACCAACGCCCCGATGTATGCGCGCGCACGAAAAGGCATCGGTTACCTGCCTCAGGAGCCGTCGATTTTCCGCGGGCTGACGGTCGAGCAGAACATCCTCGCCATTCTCGAGACTCTGGGTCTCGACAAACAAACGCGACAGGAGCGTCTGCACGCGCTCCTCGCCGAACTCCACCTGACGCCGCTGAAATCGGCGCCGGCTCACACGCTGTCTGGCGGCGAGCGCCGCCGGGCCGAGATCACGCGCGCGTTGGTCATGTCACCAAGGTTCATTCTTCTGGATGAGCCGTTCGCGGGCATCGATCCGATCGCCGTCAGCGACATCCAGAACATCGTGTTTCACCTGAAGGACCGCGGCATCGGCGTCTTGATCACGGATCACAACGTTCGTGAAACGCTTCGGATAACGGACCGGGCCTACATCGTCCATGACGGCGTCATTTTTCGGAGTGGAACGCCGGAATCGCTGGCCGCGGATGAGGACGTGCGCCGGATTTATCTGGGGACCGAGTTCCGGTTGGACTAAGATGGATTACAGGTTCTCCGGCTGATGGCCATCTCACAGAAACTACACACAAAGCTCGTTCAGAAGCTCATTCTGACGCCCTCGCTGCAGCAGGCCATCAAGCTGCTGCCGATGTCAACGCTCGAGCTGTCTGAACTGCTGAACCAGGAGATGGTCGAGAACCCGATGCTCGAGGAGGTTCCTACGGAGGAGCTCCAGCCGGTTGAGGCGACCCCCGAAAAGCAGGAGGAGAAGCCTACAGAGAAGAAGACCGACTCGTGGGATGACCAGGACTACGAGTACTTCTTCGGCGATTACCTTGACGACGGGTATCGGCCGCGAACACCGACGGAGGTCAAGGAACTGCCCCCGATCGAGAACACGCTGTCGACGGGACAGTCGCTCTCCGATCACCTGCTCTGGCAGTTGTCGATGCAGACCGACGAACCGGTCATTCGAGAGATCGGCGAGGCCATCATCGGCAACCTCGATGATGATGGCTACCTCGTGGCAACGGTGGAAGAACTCGCCGGCATGGGCCCATGGCCGATGGAGGAAGTGGAGCGCGCGCTGAAACTGGTGCAGGGTTTTGATCCAATTGGCGTCGCGGCGCGCGATCTGCAGGAATGCCTCTTGTTGCAGCTGCGGCACCTGGGGATGGCAGGAACGCCGGCCGATCAAATCGTGACCGAGCACATGCGGCTTCTGCAGAATCATCAGGTCCCGGAGCTGGCACGGAAGCTCGGTCTCTCGATCGACGATCTCAAGCAGCACATCGAGTTGATCCGGCATCTCGATCCGAAACCGGGCAGTCGCTACAACCCGTCGCAATCGCAGTACGTCATTCCCGACGTCTACATCGTCAAGATCGAAGATCAATACGTGGCGGTCCTGAACGAGGAAGGGCTGCCGCAACTCCGGATCAGCCCCGTCTACCGTCGATTGCTGGACAAGAACGCGGCGGAGAACACCGACGAGACTCGCGCCTACGTGAAGGACAAGTTCCGCTCGGCGTTGTGGCTGATCAAGTCGGTGGAGCAGCGTCAGAAGACCATCCACAAGGTGGCCTCGAGCATCATCAACTTCCAGCGTGACTTCCTCGATCACGGCATAGAGTACCTGCGGCCGCTGGTCCTGCGCGACGTGGCCAACGACATCGGCATGCACGAGTCGACGGTCAGTCGTGTCGTGACGAACAAGTACATGCACACGCCGCAGGGCGTGTTCGAGATGAAGTACTTCTTCCACAGCGGCATCTCGAGCTCGTACGGGGAAGCGGTGTCCTCCGTCACCATCAAGCAGCGCATCCGCAAGATCATCGAGCAGGAAGATCCGAGGAAGCCGTTGAGTGACTCGAAGATTGTCAGCATCCTGCAACGCGAGGGCCTGGAGCTCGCGCGCAGGACGATTGCGAAATATCGAGAAGAGCTCAAGATTCCCACATCCAACCAACGCAAGGTGCTGTACTGAGACCTCGGGCCTCGGCCCTGAGTGGATTGCGGTCGCTATGCGGCTCGAACTGACAGGACGACATCTCGGCGTCACCCCGGTCATGCGAGCGCTCGTCGAGGAGCGAATCGATCACACGCTTCGCCTGCTCAACGACAGCGCTGTCTCCGCGCACGTCGTGCTCACGCGCGAGCGCGCACGAATTCGGGCAGAAGTGACCTTGCACGCGCGCCGCGAGCGGTTTCTGCACGGCGAGGCGACCGGTCAGAACATCGAGCTGGCGATCAACAGCGCGGCCGACAAGGTCGACCAGCAGGCGCGAAAGCTGAAAGGGAAGCGAGACGGGCGCAAGCGAGGTCCGTCGGCCGTCAAGGCGGCGTCGGCGTCAATCGACGCGGCACCGCGGTCGACATCCACCCCGCGGCGCCGAATTATTCGCGCCCGGCAGTACGCCGTCAAACCGATGTCGGTGGAGGACGCGGCCGTCGAGATCGATGATGCCGCCGATGCGTTCATCGTCTTCCGCAATTCGGCAACCGATACGATCACCGTGTTGTTTCGCAGGTCGGACGGCAATCTCGGCCTGATCGAGCCGGAGGCGTAGGCGGCCGCACGATGGCGGAGCCCGTATTGACGGTCGCGGGCCTGGTCGATCGCGGTTCAGGCCCGGCGAGTCTGTCGCTCGAGCTGTTGAGCGGAGCGCGCGGACTCGAGCGCCGCATCGTTAGTCCGTACATTCAGAAAACCGGCCTGGCTCTTGCCGGGTTCCACGAGTATCTCCGTCCCGGGCGCATCGTCGTATTCGGCGAAAGCGAGGTGCGCTATCTCGAGAGCCTGACGCACGACGCACGCGTCGCCGTGTTGCACACGACCTTCAGTCACGATATTCCCTGCGTGCTGATCACCGGCGGATGGGATGCGCACGAAGACCTGCGGTCGGCCGCCGATCATCACCAGGTGCCACTCCTGCGCACGTCGGTGTCGACGCCTGTGGCCATCTCGCGGATCAGTGCGCTGCTCGATGACGCGCTCGCCGTTCGCGAGATCATCCATGGTGTCCTCATGGACGTCCTGGGCCTCGGCGTCTTGATCATCGGTGACAGCGGCATCGGCAAGAGCGAGTGTGCACTGGATCTGGTCGTTCGCGGTCATCGGCTGGTGGCTGACGATACGGTGCAGATCAGGCGCCGGGGCGATTCGGTGATCCTCGGTGCCTGTCCCGAACCGACGCGGTTTCACATGGAGCTGCGCGGTCTGGGCATCATCAATATTCGCGACCTGTTCGGTGTGGCGGCAACACGTGCCGCGAAGCGAGTCGAGCTCGTCGTGCAACTCGAACGGTGGGACGTGCATCGGGAATACGACCGCCTCGGTCTCGATGAGAACATGTACGAGCTGTTCGGCGTGAAGGTGCCGCTGATCTGCATGCCGGTCGCTCCGGGCCGCAATCTCTCCACGCTGGTCGAAGTGGCAGCGAGAAACCAGTTGCTGCGTTCGCGTGGCCTCAACGCCGCGCGCGACTTCGTCAACCGGCTCGAACAACAGCTGCAGGACGAGGAGAGCGAGTCCGACCCTGAAGAAGAGCCTCGCTCCGGAGGGTCGCGATGAGTCCTCGTCGACCCAGCGGGATGGCACAGAAACGCAAACGCTCTACCCGTCACTCGACACGGTTCATGGTCGTAACGGGCCTGTCAGGCTCCGGCAAGACACATGCTATTCATGCGCTCGAGGACCTTGGGTACTTTTGCGTCGACAATCTTCCCACGCAGCTCATCCCGACCTTCGCTGAGCTGTGCACGCGCGGCGAAGCCGGCCTCGAGCGGGTGGCGATCGTCGTCGATGTCCGGGAACGCGGGTTCTTGACTCACTTTCCACCGATCTATCGCAAGCTTCGCAGCGTTCCTGGCGTTGACGCCAAACTGATCTTCCTCGAGGCCAATCGCTCCGCCCTCGTCCGGCGGTTCAGCGAGACACGGCGGCCGCACCCGCTGGCGCCCGACCGTTCGGTGGCCGAGGGCATTGACGAGGAGCGCACGAAGATGCTGGCGATTCGAGCCATCGCCGACGTCATCCTCGACACCTCGAACCTGACTGTCCACGAGCTGCGCGACGTCTTCGGGAGCATGATGCGCAGCGAGGGTGGTCGCGCCGACATGGTCGTGAACCTGCTTAGCTTCGGGTTCAAGCATGGCGCCCCCGCCGAGGCCGATCTGGTGTTCGATGTGCGGTGTCTGCCGAACCCGCATTTCGTCGACCGCTTGCGTCATCTGACAGGACGCGACCCCAAGGTCGTGCGGTTCATGCGGAAGCACCAGGTCACGAAGGATTTCATCGATCGCCTGACGCAGTTTCTGAAGTTCGCCTTGCCACACTATGTATCCGAAGGCAAGAGTTACCTCACTGTTGCCATCGGCTGCACTGGAGGGCAACATCGATCGGTGATGATCGCGGAAGCGCTCAAGCGGTCGCTGGACCACACGCCAGGAGTGCGGATGCGCGTGAAACATCGCGATGGGTAACGAGCGAGTGGCGGTCGCATCATGATCGGGGTCGTCGTCGTGACCCACGGGCAACTGGCGACTGAGCTCGTCAACGCGGCTGAGACCATTGTCGGCGACCTGCCCGGATTTGCGGCCGTGTCCATCGGTTGGCACGAGGATACCGAAGATGCCCGTCACGAGATCGAGCAGGCCATCACGCGCGTCAACAAGGGTGGAGGCGTGTTGATCCTCACGGACATGTTCGGGGGAACACCGTCGAATCTGGCGATGTCGTTCCTGGCGCAGGGGAGCGTCGAAGTCATCACGGGAGTGAACCTGCCGATGCTCATCAAGCTCGCAAATCTGTCCGAGCAGGACGACGTGCTCACGGCAGCGCGCGAGATTCGTGGGCAAGGCCGCAACGCGATCTGGGTGGCATCCGATCTCCTGCGTGGGGAGAAAGCGTAGAAGTCGGCAATTGGAGATTCGGAGATGGTCGTTTGACATCTCGATCCGTGACGGTCGTGAACCAGCTCGGGCTGCATGCCCGCGCCGCGGCCAGGTTCGTTCACCTCGCGACGCGATTCGAATCGCGAATTCGCGTGGGGCGTGACTCGAAGGTCATGGATGGAAAGAGCATCATGGGCATTTTGTTGTTGGCGGCTTCGCGCGGGACGACGCTGACGGTGATGGCAGAGGGTCCGGACGAGGATCGTGCCGTAGCGGCGCTCGCCGAGCTCGTCGAATCAGGATTTGGTGAGGAATCGTGGAGCGCTTGAACGGCATCGGCGTATCGCCCGGCGTCGCCGTAGGGCCGGCGCTGGTCGCGATTCAGCGGACACAGGTGCTGCGCTTTCCCGTCGGGCCAGACGGGGTGGCGCGTGAGCTCTCGGCGCTCGAGCGCGCCCGTCAACGATCGCGCAGCCAGCTCGAACAGATCCGGCGTCGCATCGCGACCGCTCGCGGCGCCGATCTGGCCGCGATTTTCGACGCGCAACTGCTCATGCTCGACGACCCGATTCTGGTCGGGCGCGCGGCAGCAGTGGTGCGCAACGAACGCGTCAATGCGGAATGGGCCGTGCAGCGGGCGCTCGACGAAGCGGCGGCTGTGTTCGACGGCATCGACGATCCGTACCTGCACGAACGCAAGGGCGACCTGCACGATGTCGCCGGCCGGCTGCGCATGAACCTGCGTGACGACAAGGGCGGGGCACGCGACAGGTTGCAGGATCTCGATGCGCCGTGCGTCCTCATCGCTGACGAGTTGACCCCGTCGGTCGTGGCGCAACTCGACTGGACGCGAATCAAGGGGTTCGCGACGGATGCGGGCAGCCGCACGTATCACACGGCGATCCTCGCGCGCTCGCTCGGGGTCCCCGCCGTCGTCGGGCTTCACGACGTCAGCCGGCGCGTGCCGCCCGGCGCGTCCGTGATTATCGACGGAGAGACCGGTGACGTCGTGATCGATCCGACGCCGGCGCTGTGGCACGAGGCTGAAGGGCGGGCGACAACGACGCGGGTGACCGTCGTTGCGCACGACGTCGACGGCCCGCTTCAGACCAACGACGGCGAGGCCATTGTCCTCCACGCCAACATCGAGCGATCGGACGATGTTCCGACCGCATTGAGCGCGGGCGCTCAAGGGATCGGCCTGTATCGATCCGAGTTCATGCTGGTCGGCGGCCCTCCCGACATGGCGGCCGAAGACGAGCAGTATCACGAGTACCGGCAGCTGGTGGAACGCATGGAAGGGCGGTCGGTCACCATCCGGACCTTCGACGTCGACGAACGTCAACTCGCGCGGCCGCTGGTCGATGCAGCGCTCGACGCGCGCTGGTTCCCTGAGCCGCAGCGAAGTGGACACGCAGGGCTGCGTGGCGTCCGGTTCGGTTTGGCCCAGCCGCGCATCTTCAAGACACAGCTTCGCGCGCTGCTTCGGGCGGCGGTGCACGGTCCGCTGCGCATCATGTTCCCCTTCGTGGCGTCGGTGCAGGAGGTGCGTGACGCGCGGGCTCTGTTGCTCGAGTCTCAGGAGGAGCTCAGATCGCGCGGAATCACCGTGCCCGAGGTGCCGGTCGGCATCATGATCGAGGTCCCGTCTGCCGCCTTCACAGCATCGTTACTGGCGAAGGAAGCGGACTTCTTCACGATCGGAACGAACGATCTCATCCAGTACACGCTGGCCGTGGACCGGACCGATGACCGTGTGTCGAACCGCTATGAGCCGCTTCATCCGGCGGTGTTGCGGCTGATACGCCATGTTCGCCGCGCGGCGACACGCGAGGGTATTCCCGTCTCAGTGTGTGGAGAGATGGCGTCGGATCCGCTGCTGCTGAAGCTGCTGATCGGATGCGGGCTCCGTGAATTCAGCATGACGCCCGGCGCCATTCCGATGGCGCGACGCGTGGTGAAGGACACCAGCGCCCACCAGATGCTTCGCGTCGCCGCCCGGGTGCTGACACTGGCTACCGTGGAAGAGATCGAGCGCTACCTGGAAGAAGAGGTGACGAAGAACGAGGTCGGAAGAGAGGGATAAGGAGTGGAGAACACCGTCACGCGCGTCGAGAAGCCGTGGGGATACGAGCTACATTGGGCCAAGACCGCGCGGTATGTAGGGAAGATCATCCATATCAACGCCGGGCACGCGTTGAGCCTGCAGTACCACAATCTGAAAGAGGAAACGATCTACCTTCATTCCGGCAGATTGCTCTACGAGATCCAGGTCGATGGTCAGCTGAAGAAGATCGAAATGAAGCCTGGCGATTCGATCCATGTGACGCCGAAGACCGTGCATCGTATGACGGCGATCGAGGATTGCGATGTGCTCGAGGCATCGACGCCAGAACTCGACGACGTCGTCAGATTGGAAGATCGATACGGGCGACAGGGAACGTAAGAATCCACGCGGGGGCTGAAGCCCCCGCGCTACACACTGTTGACGGGTCGGAGTGCCACGTCGCGTAGAGCGCAGGCTTAGGAGCCTGCGCGGGAGATTCGATCATCAGAACGGGATATCGTCGTCCGTAATCGGCTCCATCGGCGGCTCGTCTCCGCCACCAGGCGGGTGAGAGCCACCACGATCCATCCCGCCACCACGCCCGCCCCCACCGCCGCCGAGGAGAGTGACGCGGTCAGCCTTGATCTCCGTCGTGTACCGCTTGTTGCCGTCCTTGTCATCCCATTGCCGCGTCTGCAGCCGGCCTTCGACGTAAATCTGTTTTCCCTTCGTCAGGTACTCCTGCAGACTCTCAGCCGTCTTTCCCCAGAGCACGATGCGGTGCCACTCGGTCTTCTCCTGACGCTGATTGTTCCGGTCGTTCCAGACCTCGGTGGTCGCCAGGTTGAGCGTCGCAACGGCTGCTCCTCCAGGCGTGTAGCGCAATTCCGCGTCGCGACCCAGGTTGCCGACGAGGATGACCTTGTTCACACTTCCCATGTCGTTTCCTTTCGGGCGGCCGTCCGCCCCTACGGCTGCAGTAGCTGCTGCCGTGCCCGCTTCATACGGCCGGCTTCGCCTGCGCACCGCAGCGCCTTGGCGAGCCGGACATTACGTCCTGAAGTGTACGATCGGTGAGTGACAGCCCAGGTCAGGGTTTAGCGGGCGTTGCTGGAGGCGTGCGGCTCAAACCAGCGAGTCGCTGCTTCGCCAGCGATGCGCCCTGGCTGTTCGGGAATCGCTTGACGACCTCCTCCCACGAAGCCCTCGCTGCGTCGGTCCGACCCATCAGCGACTCCGCGAAGCCGCGACGGTAGTACGCCATGTCGACCTGGTCCCCGTTCGGATATTGCTGAATCACGAGATTGTACGCGTCGATCGCTTCGGGGAGGCGATTCATGTTGACGAGCGACTCGCCGATGAAGAACTGCGCGTCATCGGCGCGCTCCGCTGTCGGGAAGTTCTTGATCACCTGCTGGAATCCCGCGATCGCGCTTGCGTATTGAGAAGAGGAGTAGTCGCTGAAGGCCGTATCGAACACCCGATTCGGCGATAGCCCCGCCGTGTCCGGAAGCGTCAGCACCGGAGCAGGCGGACGCGCAGCCGTTGTCGCACCGTCTGCTGGAGGGGCCGTCGTGGTCGGGGGCGGATTACCCGGATCAAGCGGTGCCACGCTCGTCTGCGATTGAGCAAGGAGTGCGGGCAACGACAGGAACGTCTGCCGGAGCGCATCGATCTCGTCCTTCAGTGTCCGCAGACGCGTGTCGGTATCCTGGGTGCGCTCACGGATGGTCCCGAGATCGGATCCGAGATTCTTGACGAGGACTTCCTGGTCGGCGAAACGGCGTCGCTGGAACTCCTCGCTCGTATCCAATCTCGCGTTGACCGCCTTCAGCGCCTCAGTCAACTGTGTCAGAGCGAGGCTGAGCTGCTGGTTCTGCTCCTGGAGCATCCGCAGCTCGGCTGCCAGTTGAAGGTGCTCACGATTTTGCGCGGCCGCGGGTGCTGCCATCGCGGGGAGCAGCGCCAACAACAGGGCCGCAGTTGTCTTGATGTTCAGCATCCTGTTCCTCAGCGAGAGGTGATCACGAAATGGCCGCGGCGATTCTGCGCCCAAGCATCCTCAGTATGCCCCGGACTGAATGGAAACTCCTTGCCGTAGCTCACCGTGCGCACGCGCTCGGGCGAAATCCCGAGTGAAGTTAAATATGTTTTCACCACTGTCGCCCGGCGTTCTCCAAGCGCGAGGTTGTACTCCGCCGTGCCGCGTTCATCACAGTGTCCCTCAACCGTGATGATCCACGAGGGATACCTCTTCAGGACCTCCGCGTTGGCGCTTGCCGCGGTACGACCGGCGTCGTCGAGATCGGCGCTGTCGAGCCCGAAGAAGACCGGCTTGAGCGGTGAATCACGATTCAGCTCGTCAAGCGATCGATTGGCGACCGCATCGTCGGCCAACGGCTGTGGTGGTACCGGCAACGCATCGTCGACACGCGTCGGCGGAGCAGGTGGGGCATTGGTCACGGCGGCTGGTTGATCTGCCGGCGGAGCGGGCTGCGGCCGCGGAATCGGGGGTTTTTTGCCACCGCATCCTGCAACGACCAGCGCGACCAGCAACATGACTGCAAGCGTGACCCGTCTCGTTCTGTGCATGACTCTCCTCACGAATGTGCCGTCACCATTCAGTTCGACCACGCGGGCATCTGGTTATTTCCCGTCCGGGTGATCTGCCTCAGGCTCTTCCCGTCGCGGCCGATCGTGAATACCTGCGTGCTTCCACTTCGGGTGGATGTAAAGGCGATATGCCGTCCGTTTGCCGAGTACGAAGGCCGTTCATTGGAACCCTCGCCAAACGTGATCTGGCGTGTTTGACTCGAGGCGAGATCGTGAATCTTGATATCGAACCCCGAGCCCGTCCGGCCAGCAAACGCGATCTCGTTGAACGGCGGCGGCGACCACGTTGGTTGATCCGCCCACGACTCGTTCGTGGTGATTCGTCGCACGTTCGAGCCATCGGCCGCCATCAGATAAATCTGCGGTGTACCCGTGCGATCGGACACGAAGGCGATCTGCTCGCTGTTCGGTGACCATGTCGGGGTTCCATCGCCAGCGGGATGATTGGTCAGGCGACGCAGATTGGAGCCATCGATGTTTATCACGTAGATCTCCGGGTTGCCGTCACGCCCCGACATGAACGCGATGCGGGTCCCATCGGGCGAGAACACCGGGATGTAATTGGTGCCCACACCCTTGGTCGGGTTCTGTAGCAACCCTTGATAGATGAACGACACGAAGATGTCAGGGCTGGGGCGGTAGGTCGTATACGCGAGCGCGCGTGCGTCGGCCGACCACGAAGGCGTCAGGTTCAGCTGACGGCTCACCGTGATGCGCCGCTCGTTCGCGCCGTCGTAGTCCGCGATGTAGATCTCCTTGACCTCGCGCTTCTCAACGGTGCCGCTCAAGCTCTCGCGGTTGCGATCGGAGACGAACGCCAGCTTTGTTCGCGCCACTCCACGCAGCCCTCGTTGCTGCATATGAATCTCGTCTGCGATCGTGTGGGCGTAAGCGCGTGGATTGGTCGCGTTGAAATACTCTTTGGCGAAGACGGTCTGGCGCGTTCGCACGTTCATCAGGCGAACCTGCACGACCGTCTTGCCTCCGGACTGCTGCGCTGTTCCGAAGATGACGGCATCGGCACCAAGCTCGCGCCAGTCGCCGAACGGGACTTCCTCGGGACGCCGCGCGACCGGAATGGTGGAATACGTATCGCGCGGGAGCATGTAGAACTCCTGCTCGAAGTTGAAGTCGTCCCACAAGACCTGGCCGATCGTTTTCGCGACCTCCGACGCCTCCGACGATAGCGCCACGAAGTCAGGAACGGCCAATCGCGGCGGCGTTCCCGGGTCACCGGCGATGACGAGGGAGACTTCGGAAGGCTGCTGTGTCTGCGCCGGCGTTGCTGGCGGAGTCTGCTGAGGCGCCGGCGGTTGAGGAGCCGCCATGACGGCCACCGCGGTGACGAGCACCGCTGCGGTCCAACTGGTCGCTCCCATCTTCCACTTCGCCAATCGCAGCCACCCACGTTCGATTCGTAGTTTGTTCTTCATGATCACCGTTGATAGTCGAATCGCATATGAACTGTCAGGCTCGAATTTGGAAATGCCGCTGGGAGTGGCGGCAGCCGTGTGACCTGCACCGCGCGCAACGCCGAGTTATCGAGCGCCAGGAATCCGCTGGGTCTCTCTACGAGTCCCGCCTGGATCGTTCCGTCGCGAGCAATCGTGAACTTCACAGTTGTCGATCCAACGACGCCTTGATTCTGATCCCATGATCGTTGAATGGACGTCACGAGTTGCGCCAGGTACTCGGGGCAACAGAAATCCGACACGTCGAGTTGCACCGGCCCGCCCGCGCCGCCAGCGCTGCTCAGGCCAAACCCCTGACCTCGGACAACGGGCGTCTCAGCGCGTGCGTTGCCGTCCGTGGGCTGCGGTCCGGTGTTCGCGCGTTTGGCAGCCGCTTCCGGCGGAGCCTTTTCCGGCTTCGCCACCGGCCGCGGTTTCTCCTTCGGATCCGGCAGCGCCATTTTCGGCGGCACGGCCGCCGGCGGTGTCAGTATAGGACGCGCCGGTACCTCCGGAGGCGCTTGCTCCTGGACCGCCCGTGCTCCCATTTGTGTGAGACCGCCGGTCTTGGGTCCCGGTGCGCCACCAAGGCTGATGGTCATGACCTGTTGAGGGCGCTCCTCGACCACGCGCGAGCCGCCCAGCAATAGAAACGCAATCGCCACGACATGTCCCGCGGTTGACCACAACACCATCGCCTGCAGCCGTTCGGGCTGCCGTGATCGGGCCACAATGATGTCGGTAACGGTTTCAGTCATCGCGTGCTACTTTGTGGGCACGTCCGTGACGATCCCGACGTCGCGGACGCCTCCGGCCTTCAACTGATCGAAGACATCCATCTGGTGCTGCACATTCAGTCGGCCGTCGATTCGCAGATACACCTGCTTATCGGTGCGGTTGACAACCAACTGTCGAATGCGTTCCTGCAACGCCTCGAGCCGGATCGATTCCTTTCCCAGGAATACGCGACGATCTGTGCTGAACGACATCGGCACGTCGACGAAAATCCGCTCGCTCGCCAGGTCCTGCGCTCGCGAGGCGACCGGCAGAGTTACTTCCACGCCTCTTTGCAACATAGGAGCCGCTACCATAAAAATGATGAGCAGCACCAGCATCACGTCGACCAACGGAATAACGTTGATCTCGGCGAGACTCGACCCGACGCGCCGGCCTCGCTGATGGCGTCCGCCGGCATTTGGCGCCGATGCAATGACTTTGGGCATTAGGTGAAATTGCGCTCCGCGATATTCAGAAACTCGAGCGCGAAGTCATCCATCGTCGCGGAGAAGTCCTTCACGCGGTGAACGAAATGGTTGTAAAAGACCACGGCCGGAATCGCGGCGAATAGTCCCGCTGCCGTTGCGATCAGCGCTTCGCTGATGCCGGGCCCCACGACGGCCAGGTTCGTGGACCCTGTCGCACCTATCCGCTGGAAAGCCAAGGTGATTCCTACAACCGTTCCAAACAAACCGATAAATGGCGCGACGCTGGCGGTCGTGGCCAGGAACGTCAGCCGTCGTTCCAATTTGTTCACCTCTGATGTCGCCGCACGAATCAGAGCGCGATCGACTGCCTCGAGGCTTTTTAAAATTGGACGAGACGGACTGCCGGGTGGACTCGTACCTCCCTGGCCCGTGTGTCGAAACTGGGCCGTGATCTCGGCGTAGCCAGCCTGGAAGACACCCACGAGCGGGCTGGCAGGAAGAGAGGGACAGATCGCTTGCACGTCGGAAAACTTCTGGCTACGACGGAATACGTCAAGAAACGTCGCGGTCTGACGCGCGACGGCGCGATAAGAAAGAGTCTTGAAAAGAATGATCGCCCAGGAGGCGATCGAGAACGCGATTAGTATGGCGAGGACGATCTGGCTGAGGGGACTTGCGTCCGACAGGATCTGCAGCATGCCTCCGCTCCCAGCGGGCGGGGCAGCGTCCTGCACCTGTAGTGCAAGTAAGGACGAGCCAAACGTATACACCGAAGCCTCCGGTCCATTGTTGGGGACTACGCCGCTGGGACAGCGCGTCACGGCAGACTAACATGCTACCTGAGGCCTGTCAAACATATGATACGATGGAAGTTCCGTCTACATGCTGCGGCTGCTTCGAATCCGCAATCTCGCCGTGATCGAGGCGGTCGAGGTCGAGCTCGAGCCAGGCTTCAACGTCCTCACCGGTGAAACTGGAGCCGGCAAGTCCATCCTCGTCGAGGCAGTCGGCCTTCTCCTCGGAGCACGCGCCTCCGCCGACCTCGTCCGCACGGGCGAGACACAAGCCACGATAGAAGCGATCTTCGAAGATGGCGATACGGGTCAGGTGATTGTCCGCCGAGAAGTCACCAGCCAGGGGAGAAGCCGCTCATTCATCGATGGAACACTAGCGACGGCCGGAGCCTTGCGCGAATTGGCCGACCGGCTGGTAGAGCTACACGGCCAGCATGAGCATCAGACGTTGCTCGACCCGCTTACCCATCTCGCGCTCGTCGACGAGTCCGCTGTTCTCGAACCGCTCATCGAACCGATCACAATCGCCTGGAACTCCATGCGCAGGCTGGGAGAGCAGCGAGATCGCGCGCGGATGGACGACCGGGAAAAGGCCGCGCGGCTCGAACTCATTGCCTTTCAGCTCGGCGAGATCGAAAAAGCGGCTCTCAAACCTGGTGAGGACGAAGAGCTTGCCACGTCCAAGCGAGTGCTCGCCAATGCCGAACGCGTTCGACGGCTCTGCGAGGAGTCCTACGCCACGCTCTACGAGAGCGACCAGGCCGTATTGTCAGGCCTGGCCCAGGTCTGGAAACGGCTGGCGGAGCTGGCCACGATCGAACCGAAGTTTGCCGATCAGTTGGAAACGCGCGAGAGCATCAAATCGCAACTGGAAGACATGGCCTTCTTGTTGCGTCGATACGCGGACGACATCGACGGGTCGCCTGTGCGGCTGCAGCAGGTCGAGGATCGCCTGGCGCTCATCGAGCGTCTGAAGCGAAAGCACGGTCCGACGCTTCAGGACGTGATTGCGAAAGGGTCGGCGCTGGCATATGAGCGCGACATGTTGACCAGGTCGGAGGAGGCTACCGAGGATCTGGAGCGGCTGCTCGCGGAGGCTCGACGGCAGTACCTCGATCTGGCGGAGGATCTGTCACACCGTCGGCGAGCCGCGTCGAAGGAGTTCGCTGCGCAGGTCGAAGCGCATCTTGCGCAGCTCGCGATGGCGAAGACGAGGTTTGACGTGCGCTTCCGCGATGACCCTTCCGGAGAGGACGCCTGGAGCGAGCGCGGCATCGATCAGGCTGAATTTTTCCTCTCGCCGAACGTGGGGGAGGATCTTCGGCCCCTCACGCGCATCGTCTCGGGTGGAGAGCTGTCGCGGTTGATGCTGGCGCTGAAGACCATGGCCACGGCGCAGGGAGCAGGAAAGACCTTGATCTTCGATGAAGTCGACGCCGGCATCGGCGGGGAAGTCGCCGACGTCGTCGGGCGCAAACTTCAGCAACTCGGGGAGCGATTCCAGGTGATCTGCATCACCCACCTCCCACAGATTGCAGCGCGCGCCTCGACGCACTTTCACATCGAGAAGTCGGTCCGGGGCCGTCGGACCGTGACAACCGTTCAACGGTTGGATTCTGCTGGTCGTATAGAGGAAATCGGGCGCATGATCGGTGGAAGAACAGTCACAGAGCCGATTCTCGCGAGTGCGCGGCAGATGTTGGGGATTGCCGCAAAAGGTAAACAGAAAGCGAAAGGCGAAAGCGAAAGTCACTAGGAATGGCCCAGAAATATCGCATCGAGACGTTTGGCTGTCAGATGAACGTGCATGACTCGGAGCGCATGGCCGGGTTGCTCGATCAGGCTGGCTATGAGCCGACGACCGACGACGCCGATGCGGATGTTATCGTCATCAACACATGCAGTGTTCGTGAGCACGCGGAGGAGAAGCTCTACACACGCCTCGGCGAATTGCGCGTGCTCCAGCAGGAGACCGGACGCAATCCGCTCGTCGCGGTTGCGGGTTGCGTCGCGCAGCAGGAAGGGGAGTCGCTGCTCTCATATACGAATGGGAAAGTGATCGACGTCGTCCTGGGGACGCAGCGGCTGAAGATGCTGCCGTCGATGCTGAACCGAGCGACGGAGTCGCGGTTCCCCGTCGTTGATATCAACCCGTGGGATGACGTCAGTTTTCCACTCGGGATGGTTCGCCGCTCGGACCCCGTCAGGGCGTACGTCACGATCATCGAGGGTTGCAACGATCACTGCGCGTTCTGCGTCGTCCCTTCCACCCGCGGACACGAGCGGATGCGAGCCAAAGCCGACATCCTCGCGGACGTGCGCGAGGCAGTCGCGTCGGGGCGGGGAGAGGTGCAACTGCTCGGGCAGATCGTGAATCACTATTCGGCTCCAGACGACCCATCCTGCGACTTCGCCGAGCTGCTTTCCGAGGTGGACGCGATTCCCGGCATACAGCGAATCCGATTCGCCAGCCCGCACCCTCGTCATACCGGGAGCCGGCTGATCCAAGCGGTGCGCGACCTTCCGCGCGTGTGCAAACATCTTCACCTGCCCGTGCAATCGGGGTCGACGCGAGTACTTCAGGCCATGCGACGCCGCCATACGCGGGACGAGTATCTGGACCTGGTTGCGCGCATTCGCGAATCGATTCCGGGTGTGACGCTGTCGACGGACATGATCGTGGGCTTCCCCGGCGAGACCCGCGTCGATTTCGACGAAACGCTGTCGCTTACCGAGGCGGCGCAGTATCACAGCATGTTCTCGTTCAAGTACTCACCACGACCGAACACGCTCGCGTCGAAGCGAATGCCCGACGATGTCAGCCCGGCGGAGAAGACGGCGCGGATCGTCGCCCTTCAGGAACTCCAGCGCTCAATCCAGACGCGGCTCCATGAACAGGCGGTTGGAACCGAGGTCGAAGTGCTGGTTGACTCCGTCAGCAGGCGCCGGACCCGGGAGCTCTCGGGAAGGACCTCGGGAAACACCGTAGTGAACCTGCTGATGCCGTCCGATACTTCTGGCAGCGCAGCAGACGAAGACTGGCTCGGTCGGTTGATGTCGGTTCGTATCACGCGGTCGGGGCCGCACAGTCTGTCGGGTGAAGCCTCCTCGTGGGTCCCTCAGCGCATGGAGACACGATCATGCTGATCGAAATGAGTATCAAAGGCCTGATGGTCGACCCGATGGCGGGTACACCCATCGTCATCCTCAAGGACAAGCAAGGGGAGCGCGTCCTCCCGATCTGGGTTGGAGTGCCCGAGGCGAATGCCATCGCGCTCCAGATCGAAAACGTGTCCACGCCGCGACCGATGACCCACGACCTGTTGCGGAACATCATCACCGACCTCGAGGGACGTGTCGACCGGGTCGTCGTCAGCGACCTTCGCGACAACACGTACTTCGCCATCATTCACCTGACCGTACGCGGCGAGCGCGTGGCAGTCGATGCCCGGCCGAGCGATGCCATTGCCCTGGCGCTCCGGACGAGGTCGCCAATTCTCGTGGAGGAGTCGGTCATCGAGAACGCCAGGACAGCTGACTTCACGACCGAGCCTTCAGATAATGAGCGCCTCCAGAAATTGTTCGAAAGCCTTGATCCAGAGGAACTTGGCAAATATAAGATGTGAATGTCGGCCGGCCGACGTATAGGTCGATTGACAGGGTTCCGACCCGTCCCTACAATGAGCGCACCTCTTCCCGGAATTGCGCTTCGTGTCCTTATCTCTGCTGTACGCGAGCACTCAGCCTCTGGCCTGGCTCATCGAGACCATCGATCATCGTAGGTCCCGCTCGAGGTCGGCCTCCCGATGATCGTTGCCATCGCCAACCAGAAGGGTGGTGTGGGCAAGACCACGACGGCGGTCAACCTTGCCGCGGCCCTGGCGATGCGTGGCCGCAAGACACTCCTCGTCGATCTCGACCCGCAAGCCAACAGCAGCATTTCCTTCCTCGACCATGGCTCGATCAACAAGAGCATGTACGACGCGATCGCCGATCCGGCGTGCGAGCTGGCACACATCATCCAGCCGGCGACGACGCTCCAGAATCTGTTCGTAGCGCCCGCGCGCATTGCCCTGGCGAAGCTCGAGGCGCGGCTGGTCGGGGAACTGGATGCGCACTTCCGGCTCAAGGACAAGCTGGACAAGATCACGGGTGAGTACTCGCATGTCGTCATCGATTGCCCGCCGGCGCTTGGGCTGCTGACCGTCAACGCGCTGGTTGCGGCGACGCACCTGCTCATTCCGATCCAGTCGTCGTACTTCGCGCTGGAAGGCACGGACGATCTCCTCGAGACCATCGAAAAGGTCAGACAACGGCCCAACCCCGGCCTTCGCATCCTTGGCGTGGTCATCACGATGCACGACAAGCGGACGGCGCTGGCGCGCGACATCCGGGAACAGATCCAAAAGGTGTTCGGAGGCAAAGTCTTCCGCACTGTCATCAGCAAGAGCGTGCGCCTGGAGGAGAGTCCGGCGTACAAGGAATCCATTTTCACATTCGCGCCTGAATCGACAGGCGCCACCGACTACTACAGTCTCTGCGAGGAGGTCATCGAGCGTGCCGAAGCGAGGACTGCCTGAAACGCTGAGAATGCGCCACGATGAGCATTACGTCGAAGCCCTCGCGGCTTCAGCGGGCGAGCCCGTGGGCCGCATGGTCGCAATCGATCTACTCGATCCGAATCCGGATCAACCCCGCCAGGTGATGGGTGACTTATCGGAACTGATGGCCTCGGTCGCGGAAAAGGGAATCATCGAGCCCCTCGTCGTGCGGCAGCGGGGCAACCGCTACCAGATCATCGCCGGCGAGCGCCGCTATCATGCCGCGGTGCAAGTTGGCCTGCGGGAAGTTCCCGTCGTCATCCGCGAGGCTGAGGACGCCGAGGTGATGGAGCTGGCGCTGGTCGAGAACCTCCAGCGCAAGGACCTGACGGCGTTTGAAGAAGCGGAAGCGCTTCAACAACTCGCCGACCGGTGCGGCCACACGCACGAGGACCTCGCGCGGAGACTGGGGAAGTCGCGCACGTCGATCACAGAATCGCTATCGCTGACGGCAATGCCGGAAGAGGTTCGCAACCTTTGTCGGCTGGCCGACATTACCGCTAAGTCAACGCTTTTGCAGATAGTTAGGCAGGCAAATCCCCAGAAAATGGTGGCGTTAGTAGAGAAACTGGCCAATCAGGGCGCCGTCACCCGACAATCGGCCCGCCAGGAAACGGCCAAAGGCAAGCCCGGACGCCCGAAATCCTATGTGTTTGCGTTCCGTCCGCCCACCAAGGCATTCGACCTCCGACTGAGTTTCCGCAAGAGCAAGGTCGAGCCGAGCGAGATCATCGAGGCGCTGGAAAACATCATCCGGGAGCTCAAAGCGGCGCGGCGCCATTGAATCTCTGACGACCACAGCCGGGTGGCCAAGCGTAGACACCCTCGTCGTACGGCAGCGCTCCAACCAGTACCAGATATCGCCTCGGAACCTTTTGTCGGCTGGCCGACATTGCGGCTAACTCAACGCCGAGCGAGATCATCCAACGCGGCGGCGCCACTTGAGTCTCCGCCCAGTCGTCAACAGGCAGCGAGGAACCGAAACAATCACTCCGTCCGGAGCATCAACAAGACCGGCCCTCGAGATAGACAGTCCAATAAAGAGAAGGCAGCGTGGCGGTGCGTCCTGGAGTAACTCTCAGCCCATGGTGCCTCGTGCTTAGTTCTTGATCCCGTCCCGGAGAACGGCAATCCACGAACAGTGAACCGCGGCGAACGAAGAAACGGGGACCGTAAACCACGGCATGGACCCAGAACGCGCCTCTTAGTTAACATAACGTGTGTTATGCGACGTTGCCGGAATCGGGCCGGAAACCGCGGGATCCGGCGATGGGACCCGTATAATCGAGCCGATAACTCCCAGGAACCCGCCGCCTTCTGATGCGCATCATCGACCGCTACGTTCTCCGGCAATTGGCCTGGCCGTTCGTGCTCGGCTTGACCGTGTTCACGTTCCTGCTCATCGTTCCGGAGCTGATGCGGTACGCGGAGGATTACATCTCAAAGGGCGTGTCTCTGTGGGTTGTCGGGAAACTCGTCGCGACACTGCTGCCGTACTCGCTGGCTCTCACAATCCCGATGTCGGTCCTGCTGGCGCTGCTGGTCGGGTTCGGGAGGTTGTCCGCGGACCGGGAATTCGTGGCTCTTCAAGCCTGCGGCGTGAGCCTGTATCGTCTCTTCCGCCCGGTCGCCCTGGTGTCGCTGACGAGTTGTCTGGCCACGGCCTATGTCTATATGGTCCTGATTCCCGTCGGGAACCAGACGTTCCGCGAGATTACGTTCAGCATCCTCGCCTCCAGCGCTGAGAACGAGGTCAAGCCCCGCGTCTTCTTCGAGGGGTTTCCAAGCTTCATCGTGTACGCCCGCGAACTGCCGCCCACTGGCGGCTGGAATGGCGTCTTCATTGCCGACAACCGCACCGGCGAGGGCTCATCCGTCTATCTCGCCGAACACGGCCGGGCAGTCGTCAATCGCGATGCGAAAACGGTGGAAATGGTGCTGGAGGGATGGACGCGCCACGAAGTCGACGCAACGACTGGCGAGTATCGCGTGTTCCGTGGCGACAACCTCGTTCTCAACCTCAGCCCCGAAGGCATGTTTCCGACCGGCGGTATTCAGAAAGGGCTCCGCGAGATGTCGGTCCCCGAGCTCCAGTCCCGGATTGGGATTATGCGCGAGCGGGGGGAATCGCCGCACAACGAGATCTTCGAACTCCACAAGCGCTACGCGATCCCGGCCGCCTGCCTCGTATTCGGCCTGATCGGCCTCGCGCTCGGCGCAACAAATCGCCGCGACGGCAAGCTCGCCAGCTTCGTGCTCGGTATCATTGTCATCTTTGCCTACTACCTGCTGCTCTGGTTCGGGCAGTCGCTGGTGCGGGGACAACTGATTCCTTCCTGGCTCGCAGCCTGGCTCGCCAACCTGGTGCTCGGGACGCTCGGGCTCCTGCTCTTCAAATGGCGCGACCGCGTGGCTGATCAGCCAATCCGGGTCTTCATCCCTGACGCCATCCGCAACCGCATTGCTCAACGCACCCAGGTCCTGGGACGGGCGCTGCTCCCCTTCGGAATCCTTGACCGCTATGTTGCGATGACGTACCTGCGGCTGCTTGGCTTATCGGCACTCGCACTCGGCGGCCTGTTCTATGTCTCCGCCTTCATCGACCTGTCCGAAAAGGTGTTCCGAGGGACGGGTACGTGGACCATGCTGGGGACGTTCTTCGTGTTCACGACGCCGCAGTATCTCTACTGGATCGTTCCGCTCGCCGTGTTACTCGCTTCGCTCGTGACGGTGGCAATTCTGACCAAGAACAGCGAGCTTGTCGTCATGAAGGCCTGCGGTATCAGCTTGTACCGCTTTGCCGTGCCGATGGTCGCCGGTGCCGTCGCCGCAGGCATGTTCCTGTTCGCATTGGAACAGACGGTTCTCGGCCCCGCCAATCATCGTGCGAAGGCAATCCGGCACGTCCTCGATGGGGGGTCTCCGGAAACGTTCGACGTGTTGAATCGCCGCTGGGTTGTCGGAAACGACGGCGCGATTTACCACTACGGCTACTTCGATCCGCGCCTGCGACGCTTCACGTCGCTGTGGGTTTACGAGTTCGACGAGGGCATGCGGCGCATGATTCAACGCACGTACGCCGAGCAGGCGCAATACGCCGACAATGCCTGGAACCTCGAACACGGCTGGGCCCGGGCGTTCGAGGCCGGCGGCCAGGCCGCTTCCTTCGTGCAGTTCGCAAGCGCCCAACGGGCGTACGAACCACCGGAACACTTCTCCACCGACCAACCGGATCCGGAGTTCATGAGTTTCACGCAGCTGCAAACCTACACAGAGCAACTGGCACAAAGCGGCTTCGATGTCGTTCGCCAGCGGGTGGCGTTGTATCGCAAGCTCTCGTTTCCGTTTGTCACGATCGTGATGACGCTGATTGCCGTGCCGTTCGCCGTGACAATCGGTCGAAGCGGTGCGATGGCCGGAATCGGCGTTGGCATTGGGATCGCCCTCGCCTACTGGACGACGATTCTCTTCTTCGCGGCGATGGGCTCCGGGGGGTTGCTGGCACCCGCTCTTGCGGCGTGGGCACCGAATCTTTTGTTCGGTGCCGGAGCAGCCTACCTGCTGCTGACGGTCAGGACGTAGTCCTCAATCACTTTCATTTCACGTAGCTGATGTCGTCGAGCCACACCTGGCCGCTCGCGCCTTGCTGGGTGTGGACTGTATCGACGACGAAGAGCAGATCCCGGACGTCTTCGAGCACCGGCCGCCCAGTTGCGTCGCCCAACGGCAACATCTGGTCGAAGGCGATCGTGACGGTTCGCGGCATCTGCTCCAGATACACTGACTTCCCCCACCGACGGTCATTGCCAGCTGCTCGCACCTGGAACGTCAGACGCATTGGCTGCATCGACCGCGCGGTGAACCGTACACTGGTAAAACGGGTGAGTTCGGGACCCGTCGCGATCACGGCTGCGACGTACGGCCCTTCCGCCAACGTCCCGCCGAGACCGTAACGCAGGAGCAGCTGGGTGCCATCCACGGCGGGGGCAGCACTCAGTGTGGCCTCGGATCGGGCGCTCTTCTCGATGCGCCAATCGGTGACAGATCCATTCGCGTACACCGAACGCGTTTCGGAAATGGTGGGCGCTTTCGATGAGTTTGGCACTGCGCGTCCACCGACGTAAATCGGATTCGACACGATCCAAGGTATCGGGGTCGTTCCTGGAGCGTTGGCAACGTCAATCTCAACGCGATACACGGCTGGCGACGCGGCAGCCTCGTATTCCAACGTTGGCGGCCCCCCATATGCGATCGTCTTGCCGTCCGCGAGGAGCCTGATGTTCGACCCGGCTGGTGCGTTCGATTCCACGTTCAGCCTTACCGCGCCATCAATGGGGAGCGCGTCACCCATCAATGCGCGATGCGAGCCGCTGCTGGCGGTAAAGAGGAATCGTCCCGGAGCTGCGAGCGCGTCGATCGTCGAGTAGACGTGACCGGCGCGAATGGCGTCGACCACACTCCGGGCATCCTCCCGGGCGTCTCTCTTCAACTGGATCTGCGGGAGCGCTATCGAGAAGGTACGAAACACCTGCTCGTATGCGGGCAGGTGTAATGAGAACGAGCGACCGTACGGGTCGCCGCCCGGGCCAATGCGTGCGTGCGCATCGGCCGCTGCGATGGCGACGACAGGCCGGGTTTGCAGCAAGGTGTCCCACCGGCTCATGAGATCGTCAGGCCGATCGAGCAGCGTGGCGAGTGTCGCTGCGCGGCGGAACGGGTACGTCAAAAACGCGTGACCGATCGAGCCCCAGTCTTCATCCCGCCACTGGCTGTCCCCGTTCAGCCACTCGAGGCCGTCGACGTCCACGCTCCAGTCCGTCCAGCGGAGCTGCCGTCGTGGTGAGTCAGCATGCGCCGCGACCGACATACCGCCCATCCGTCGCACATCCTCGATCACATCACCGGCTTCCCCGCCGAGCGGAAACGGTGTTTGCGGAAGGTCCAGCGCCACGACGTGCCCGCCGTTGGTGCTGATTTCAACCGCGTCGATACAGAGCACGCCGGAGCGATAGACAGGCGTGTCCGAACCGCGGGTGCCGTCGCCATGGTCGGTGAAGATCACAAACTGCAGCCCTGCCCTGCTGGCCGCGGCCGCAACCTCCTCGACGGTCCCCGTGCCGTCCGATCGGCGGGTATGGACGTGAATGGCGCCGCGCACCGGAGGGACACTTCCGTCACCCGGCGACAGCGTCACCGATGATGCGGGCAGTATCGAATACCACGTCACTCCGACCGCGATAGCGACGGCAATGGCCAGCCATCTCCTCATGCCCGCGGATGAAACTGATCGTAGATGGTGCGCATCCGCTGTTCCAGCACGTGGGTGTAGATCTGCGTCGTCGACAGGTCGGCGTGTCCCAACATCATCTGAATCGCCCGCAAGTCGGCACCACGCTCCAGCAGGTGTGTCGCAAAGGAGTGGCGAAGCATGTGCGGACTGAGCGACCTCGTAATGCCGGCCTGACGCGCGTAGTTCTTGAGAATCTTCCAGAAGCCAACCCGCGTGAGACCTACTCCTCCACCGCGCGCGTTCACGAAGAGGCGCGCGCTGCGCCGTCGCCCGAGCAGCACCGCACGTGACTGCTGCAGGTACCGCTTCACCCAGGCAGCCGCCTCATCGCCGATTGGGACGATGCGCTGCTTGTCGCCTTTGCCCGTGCATGTGAGATATGACGCCTCGAGTTGGACATCGGCTGGACGCAGCGCCACGAGTTCAGAGACCCGCATGCCGGTCGCGTACAGCAGCTCGATGACGGCGCGGTCGCGGAGGCCGCGCGGCGTTGCCACGTCAGGTTGCGCAATCAGACGATCGACGTCTTCGACGGACAGATAGCGCGGAAGCACCTTCCATGCGCGTGGCGGATGGAGATCCTCCGAAGGATTCGTCCGCAATCGCCCGTCGATCAACAGGAACCGATAGAACCCTCGATAACACGCGACTGCGCGCGCGACCGAACGCGGCGAGCGCCCCTGCGACATCGAGTCCCGGACCAGCGCCTCGAGGTCCTGTCGGGACAATTGTTCTGGACTCTGCCCCCGCCCAGCGGCAAACGCCGCCAGTCCATTCAGGTCCCGCGCGTAGCTCTCGATCGAATTCGCCGCGAGCCGGCGCTCGACGGTGAGATGCGTAAGATAGGCGTCTAGCGCCGACACACTGTTGGCCACACTCGGTTCCCTGCGGGTCTCTCGGTCACCCTCTCCGGATAGAATTGTAGTCGTATGCCCGTCCGTTCAAAGTGGCAGTCGCTGCCCACTGAAGCCATCAATGCATTCAGTCTCGGCATCGACAAGCTCGCCGCTGACGACATCGTCGACCTGATGCTCAACGAGGATCGCAAGATGCTCGAGGCCGTGCGCCGCGAGCGCGAGCGCATCGCCGTAGGCGTCGAGATGATCGCCTCCGCGCTGCGCAAGGGTGGACGAATCGTGTTCGTCGGCGCCGGCACGAGCGGTCGATTGGGCATCCTGGAATCGGCCGAAATGCCGCCCACGTTCGGGACGGAGCCTGACAGCATTCAGGCCGTGATGGCTGGCGGCCGCGACGCCATATTTGCCGCGCGGGAAGGCGTCGAAGATCACTACGAGGACGGCGCGCGCGCCGTCTCCCGCCTGCGCCCCTCCAAGAAGGACATCGTCATCGGTGTCTCGGCGAGCGGCATGACGCAGTTCGTGCGCGGCGCATTGACGATCGCGCGCAAAGTGGGCGCACGCATTATCTTCGTGACTTGCGACCCCGGCACCGAGCTGCAGACGTTCGTCGATTTGACCATCGCTCCTGGTGTCGGCGCCGAGGTGATTGCCGGCTCGACGCGACTGAAGGCCGGCACCGCGACGAAGCTCGTGCTCAATATGCTCACGACCGGCGCGATGATTCGGACCGGCAAGACCTACGGCAACCTGATGGTTGACGTACAAACGGGTTCGGAGAAGCTCAAGGACCGCGCGCGCCGGATTGTGAACATCGTGACCGGTCTCGAATACGAGGATGCGGATCGACTGCTGAAGGTGGCGCATTGGAACGTGAAGGCCGCAATCGTCATGCAGAAAACGGGTCAGTCGTACACGAAGGCGCTTTCGCGTTTACGCAAGGCGCACGACTCGATGCGTGAAGCGCTCGGCGAAGACATCGAGCCGCGCCTCCGCGGACTCCTGCAGGGGCATGCCGAAGCGGCCGCTGTGGCGAATGAGTTCAGTGCCACAAAACCCGCCGAGATTGCCGGCCGCAAGCGCACGCAGTTATAACGCTCCCGCGGCTCCACGATCCAGATACACCTCAACCCGCCGGTGAAGTTGCAGGAACGACGCCGGCAAGCGCGTCGTCAGAGGCTCGCGCAACATGGCCGCGACGGCCTTCGCCTTTCGCTCCCCGGTGGCAATCATCGCGATCGCATCGGCTCGCAGTATCGTGCCCATCCCGATCGACAGTGCCTCTTTGGGAACGCGAGTGACCGCTCCTCCAAAAGCGCCCGCATTCTCTGCTCGCGTCGAGTCGAGCAGCGTTACTTTGTGGGTTCGCGCGCTCAGCACCTCACCCGGCTCGTTGAATCCGATGTGGCCGTTCACGCCAATCCCGAGCAGCAACAGACCTAATCCGCCACATGCTGCGATCGTCTCCTCGTATCGTTCGCACTCCACGTCCGGATCGGCCACGATGCCGTTGAGGCTGTGCGTTCGCGCCGGATCGAGATTGACGCCTGACAGGAGATGCTCGGTAAGAAAGCGGCGAAAGCTTCCTGAAGACGACGCATCGAGGCCGACGAACTCATCGAGCAGGAATGCAGTGGCCCGGGAGAAGTCTGCCTCTCCTTCCGAGTGGAGGCGACGCAGCTCGGTGTACGCATCTATCGGCGTTCGGCCAGCCGGCAAGCCGAGAACGAGGTCGGGTGTTCGACGCAACGCCTCCGCGACACGTCGCGCAACTGCTCGACTCGCCTCCGTCGCGGTTTCGAAGATCGTGACGTCCACCGGCGTGAGGTCAGCGATAGGACGGGAGTGTCAAGGTTCCGCGTGCAGCGGCCAGTGCCAGCGTCACAGCACCGTGCGCAGGTTCTGCTTCCAGAGCCTGGACCTCGCTGCGCGGGGCAACTTCAGCCATCCGTTCACATACATCCGCGGATAGCGCCGGCATAGCCTTGAAGATGCCTCCCGCCAGGATCGTTGGAAAGACGTCACCCCGCATGCCGAGTCTCGCAACTACTGAGGCCGCCGCGCCGACGAGCTCCTCGCCTGCGCGAGCCAGGATATGCGACGCGACCGCATCGCCGGCGAGCATGGCCTGCTGAACGACGCTCGCCAGTCCCGCCACGAGCGGTCGCTGGAGGCCACGATCGTAAATGGCGTGAATGAGCTCGGCTGGCGTGGCCACATGCATCTCGGCGAGGACGAGATCGGTCAGGCGAGTGGCTGGTCCCCGACCATCGAACTGCCGCACGACGGCCGCCAACGCGGCACGGCCGATCCAGAATCCACCACCCTCGTCACCAAGCAAGTACCCCCAGCCGCCGGCCCTGCAGGCGCGTCGATCACCATCCACACCATATGCGATCGACCCGGTTCCCGCGACGATGACGACACCAGGCTGGTCACCAGCGCCAGCTACGAGTGCCACGAGGGCGTCATTGACGACGACGACACGAGACTTGGAACCGATGCGCTGCATGATTCCCTGCACGGCCCGCGCATCGGTCGGGCGATCGACTCCGGCCATGCCAAGGCAGATCGCGTCAGGCCGAACGTCGCGCTGCCCGAGTGTGTCCTCCATGACGCGATGCAAGACCTTTTCGACTTCGAGTTCGCCGGAGGCCTGGAGGTTGGCGCCGGCGCCATGGGACTGCGCCAGTACGCGGCCGTCGCCGTCGGCAAGAAGGCACACGGTCTTCGTGCCACCAGCGTCGATACCCAATACGTACATCGTGTGCGTCAAGTATGGTACATTCAGCAGGTTCGATGGCGTACGGCCACAGTCGGTTCCGCAGCTCGCTCCCTCCTGCGGGCATCTCGGTTCAAGTCGGATTCGCAGTCGTGATTGTCGCCGCAGCGTTCGCTGTGGTGTCGGCTGCCGCTGGTACGTCTATGCGTGCCTTCTGGATAGCGCCGTCCGCGATGACGTCTGCTGCGAACATCCAGCGAGCTGTCTCGTCAGCAGCAATGGGCGGGTTCGATGCGGTTGTTGCGCCTCTCACGATCGGCGCGCGCAATGATTCGGATTCGTTCGACGGCGCAGCAGAGTTGCTGCGTCAGGCGCGCGAGCATGGGCTCGAAGCGCATCTCTCGATTTCGGTCAACGTTGCCGCTTCGGCCGGCGAGCTCCCTGCGTCCCGGGATCACGTGATTTATCAGCACCCGGAATGGCTGATGGTGCCCAGGCAAATCGCCGCCGAGATGCTCAAGGTCGACACGCGGAGTCCCGCATATCTTGGGCAGATCGCGAGATGGACTCGGGCGAATGCGGAACGCGTGGAAGGCGTGTACATGTCACCGCTCGATCCCGCCGCGGTCGCCTACCTCGTCAGCGCGATCACTTCGGCGGTTGGACGGTATGCGGTCGACGGTCTTTATCTCGAGGCGGTCGACTTCCCTGGCGATGATTTCGATTACAGTCGCCATGCGATGGAACTGTTCCGGGCACGAATGAGAACCTCTTTGTCCTCAGCGGAGCGCAGCCGCCTCGACGAGATTGAAGCAATCGATCCATTCGCCTACCCAGCGGAATTCCCGGACGAATGGCGGGCGTTCAGGGAGTCGGCGTTGACCGCTGTGCTCGAGCGACTGCGAACCGCACTGACGGCAATGAATCCAAGCTTCTCAATTGCCGCGGCGGTTCGCGCGGATACCGATGCCTCTCTTCTCGAGCATTTCCAGGCGTGGCGAACATGGCTGACGCGCGGGCTCGTCGATCGCGTCGGATATCGAAGTCGATCGACCGGGACCGTGCTCCTGTCTGCCGATGGTGTGTTCGCCTCCACACCCGAGCGTCTTCCGCTAGCCCAGGCCGCCGGCACTGGCGGACCGCGATAGAGGCGCGCCGTGGCGCCACCATTCGCCGCGGCCCGTCAGTTGCTTGATCGCGCCATCGAGGACAAAGCATTTCCCGCCGCGGTTGCTGAAGTAGGAACCGCGCATCAACCGATTTGGCGGCAGGCGTTCGGCCAGCTCACCTTCGAATCAGCGGCTCCGCCAACGCGCGAGGATACCGTCTTCGATCTCGCGTCGCTGACCAAAGTCCTTGCCACGGCTTCGATCGTCATGCGGCTGGTAGAACGAGGTGGACTGGGTCTCGACGATCCGGTGGCGATGCACATCTCGCTCTGGCGTGACGTCAACGCCGGCGCACCAGTAACCATCCGCGATGCGCTCGCCCATTGCAGTGGTCTGCCAGCGCATTTGCCGCTCTTTCGCGAGCACGCCGGTCGCGCGCAATTCGAACAAGCCATCTGCGACACGACGTTGGCGTACGAGCCGCGAATGGCATCGATCTACAGCGACCTCGGATTCATCCTTCTCGGCTTCATCCTCGAGGACATCGCTCCACTTCCCGTGCAATTCGACACGCTGCTGCAGCAGATGGGTGGGATTCAGGATCTGCAGTTTCATCCGCCGAAGGCGTGGCGCACGAAGGTCGCGCCGACGAGGTATGACGAGTGGCGACGCCGGCTACTGGTCGGAGAAGTCGACGATGACAATGCGTGGGCACTTGGCGGAGCGGCCGGGCACGCAGGCCTCTTCGGAACGGCGCAGGCGGTCGGCGAATGTGCGAGGCATTTCCTTCAGATTCTGGAAGGCAGGCAAGGCATCGTTCAGGAGCAGACCCTGCGCACGTTCATCGCGAAACGAAGCGAGATTCCCGGGAGTTCTCGAGCGCTCGGCTGGGACACGATGCTCCCAACGTCCTCTTGTGGGACGCGGATGTCTGCCCGCGCGTTTGGACACGTGGGCTTCACCGGAACGTCGTTATGGATCGATCCAGACGCAGCGATCTACGTCGTGCTGCTGACCAATCGCGTGCATCCAAGTCCTGACAACGACGCGATCAAACAGATTCGCCCGGCACTCCACGATGCCGTCATGGACGCGTTGAAGTCGTGAAGTGCGAGCCGAGTTTGGAATGGGGACGTTCTAGCGCCCGCCGATCGGTGAGAACCCACCGCGCCCACGAGGACCGACTGGCGGTGATGTGGGGCCGCCCCCGCCCGGCAACGGACCGCGCCCGCCCGGCCGCGCACCGCGGCCCCCTGGCAGCGTACCGCCGCGACCACCCGCTGCGCCCCCGCGCGCACCAGGAACCTGGGCACCTCGTCCACCGGCCGCCGTCGTGGCAGACACGGCCATAAAAATCCACTCGTTGTATTTGCTCTTACCGTTGTAGAGGCGGAACGACGTTTCGGTGCTCTTGCTCGCGACCGCCACGATGCCTCCGGCAGCTTGTGCCGCGGCGGCCTGGCCAGCGGCCGTCAATGGACCGCGGCCGCCCGGCATCGTCGTCGTGCCGGTAGACCCCGTGCCGCGACCGAACCCCTGAGTAGCGCCCTGAGTTGCGCCCTGTGCTCCTGTCCCTTGCGGCGTCACTCCCCTGCCGCCAGCGCCGCGACCCCTCGCAGCATCCAATGCCTGCTGCGGTGTCGTGCTGAGGGCTTGCGCTAACTCGGGACTGCCCGGTCCCATGAAGCGAAAGTCGTCGCCCGTGATCGGATCCTTGTACTTCTTGCGAAGAAACTTCTGGTCGATCAGAACGTTGACATCGGGCGGCAACGCGTTGCCGTACTTGCGCTGAAACATCGCGATGGCCCGTGCGTACTGCTCTCCCCGGAAGACCAGTTCGGCCTCGCGTTCGCGCCGTGCGACGGTCGAAAACACAGGCATCGCCGTGCTGAGCGCGATAGCCATCACGCTCATGGCGACCAACAAGGCCACCATGGCGTAGCCCGATTCGCACCGCCGCAGGTGCATCGTCATCCCATCGCTATTGAGTGACCGTGACTGTCACGACGGCAGAACTGGCTGCGCCTCCAACATTGTTTTGAGTGGCACGAACCACATAGGTGCCGGGCGTCCCGTAACGGTGGCCGACAGTCGATGTTGAAGTAATCGCACCAAGATCCTGACTACTTTGATCTCCAAAGTCCACCACAACATTCTGAGCGCCTTGAGCCGGCGTGACCGTGAAGTTGAACGTCGTGCCGATCGCCCCTGTGGTTGGGCTCACCGTGAGCGAAATAGCGCCGCCGGGGGTGATTTGCGCCGTGCCCGATACGGTGCCCGCTCGAGCGGTGACCGTCGTTGCGCCGTTGGTGACCAGTTCCACAGTGGCTTCACCGTTTGCATTCGTCGTCGCCTGTGTTGCCGACAACGTCCCGGCCGTGGTCGAGAAGCTCACTGGCACGTTGGCCAGTCTGTTGCCACTCGCATCCAGTACCACAGCAGTGAGTGTCACCGTCCCGCCACTCGGTGGCACTGTGGACGGATTTGCACTGAGCGCAACCGTCGCCGGAGCCTGAATGATGATCTTGAGCGTCGCGGACTTTGCTGCGGCGCGAGCAGTAACGTTGGCTTCGCGGTTCGTCGTCAGCTCGACTCTCGCTTCACCATTGGCATCCGTGTTCGCGACGGTCGCCGACAAGGTGCCCGCGTCTGATGAGAAGTTCACAGGTATATTGCGAAGCCTGTTGCCGTTGATGTCCAGGACCGACGCAATCAGGGTGACCGTTCCGCCTCCAACTGGCACCTGCGTTGGAGAGGCATTCAACACGACCGTTTCCGATGCCGCGGCTCCGACAGTGATCTTCACTGAATTACTGCCCGCCGCCGTAGGCGTAGTCCCTCCAGTGCCACCACCCGTCGACGGCGTGCCGGCACCGATCGAGCCGGAGGATGCCGTGACGTCTGCGACGCCTGAAACATCACCGGCCACGAACGTCGTGACGGCATAACCATTCTTCGTTTGCGCTTCGATCGGCTCCATTCGACCGAGGTTGGTTGTGAAACGGACCGTGGTGCCGTTCTGAACCGCCGTCCCACCCTGCTCGGAGACGAATGCCGTGACCTCCGTCGTCCCGCCCAGCGGCACGATGTTGTTTGCAACCGAGATCGTCACGGCAGAGCCCGAAGGCGCAGTCAACGGCACCGTGTCGCATGCGATAGCCACCCAGGCCAGCACGACCGCGCATCCGAAAATGATTCGACTCAGCATCTTCATTCCCACTCAGAGTAGGGCTTGCCATTGAGCCCTGTTTGATCGGAGCCGCTTTTCACGTCCGAGATCCCGGGCTCGGCCGCCGGATTCGCCGCGTTCGGCTCCGACGGTATCTGCTGCCAGGTATCGGCCGAATTGGTAAACGGATCGGGGGCGATGCTCCGCAAGTATTTCTCCGTCACGAGCGTTTGAAGATCGGTTGGGTACTTGCCCTTGTCGGCGTAGTACTCGTCGATAGCCTTTCGCATCTGGAAGAGATCCTCGGCGAGGGCGGCTTCTTTGCCACGCTGCACGCTGTTCCCGTACACGGCCAGGCTGATACCCGCCAGCAGAACGAGCAGGACCATCACGATCAACAGCTCGATCAGTGTGAAGCCGCGCGACTGTGTGCCAAGTCCTCTCACCATCGCTCTACCAGTCTCTGTACTTCGTCCCATCGAGCGCAGTGCCCTCGCTCTTCGTGTAGATATCGAAGACGTTCTGTCCACCCCATGACGTCGCGTCGGGATCGTCTTGATACGATCGCAGCCCCCACTCGTCCATCGTTATCGGATCGACAGGAATGCGTCGCAGGAACTTCAGCTTCCGCCCTGACGCGTCGTTGGCGACAGACACACCCTCGACCAGCGTTTCGAGCTTTGGTGGATATCCTTCGTTGGCCGGCTCGAGCTCAGTCGAGGGAATGAGCCCCTGATCGACTGCGTCCTTGAACTTGTCGAGCGCCGTGCGCATCTCGCGCAGGTCCCGGCGCAATTCCGCTTCGCGCTGACGCTGCGCTGTGACCTGGACGAGGGGCATCACGGTCGACGCGAGCACCAGCAGGATCGCCGTCACGACGACGAGCTCGATGAACGTGAACCCACTGTGATCCTTCACGGCACTCTCACGGGCGTCACCGCGGCAAACTGCAAACTGACGGGAGCACCATTCGGTCCGCTCGCCGATCCGGTTACGGAGAGGTTCGCCTGACCCGCTGCCACCGGCTCGAATAGGAGTCCGGCCAGCAAGCCCGTTCCCGCCACTCCGGTGACGTCACCGCGGCGGACGATGGCGATATCGACGCGACCGGCCACCGGGTCTGGTTGCTGACTGAACGACGCGCCGACGCCACCCGCACGCATGAAGCTGCCCTCTTGCACGTTCACGAGGCGGACCGCCGCGGGGTTGTACGTGATCGTCAACGTGATACCCGACAACTGAGATGCGCCCGTAATTGAGACGGGAACGAGATACGGGCCTCCACCCAGCCGGAATTCAGGACCGGGAACGGACATCACGATCTGTCCCGCCGAGACCGATGTTGGTCCTGGCACTGATGCACCTGCGGGCGGCGCCGGAACGGGCGACGGGTTCGCGCCTGCTTGCGGCGGCGCAGCGGGCGGATTCGCAGGGAACTGCGGAGCAGCCGGTGGCGCGAGCGGCGGAGCCGCAGGAGGCGCTGGTGCTGCAGGAGGCACTGCTGCCCCTCCCGCCGGCGCGGTTGCTGCCCCTGCCGGCGCCGCTGCTGGCGCGGCGCCTTGCGCGGGCTCGGTGGCCGGCGCGGCTTGACCGATGAGCGGTGGTGGCCCACTCAGCCCGAGGTTCGACTGAGTGCCGATGTAGATTGGACCAAGATCGTTGGCGGTGAACTCTCGCGACCGTACGATTCTGGGTGTCAGCAGCATGACCACGTCGGACTGTTGGATCGACTGATCGTTGTTCGAGAAGAGCTGCTTGATCACCGGCAGGTGCATCACCCATGGGATCCCCGAGAGCTGGCGGCGCTGCTGCTCCTGAAGCAATCCGGCTAGCAGCGTGGACTCACCTTCTCGAAGACGAAGATCCGTCTCGACCTTCCGCGAACCGAACGACGGAAGCTCCTGGCCCGCGATGGTAATTCCAGCTCCAAGGTTGCTGCTTTCGATCATCAGCTTGAGCTGAATGTCGCCTTCGATGCTGACTCGCGGAGTCATCTGCACGGTGACGCCGACGGGGCGATAGGTAAAGGACGTCAGCGGATTGAAGTTCGCTCCACCTTGCGCCAACGGCGTGAACGTCGTCGACGGCACCGGAATATCTTCACCCAGATTCAGCTTGAGATCGGATCCTTCAGCGCCACGAAGCTGCGGCTTCGCGATCACCTTGGTTTCGGAATCGGTCTCAAGGAATCGAACGACAGCCGACGGAACGGCGAGGTAGAAATCGCTGGTGCTGACCCCTCGCGTGATGGTGTTCAAGTTGAACGGCCGCGGGTTCAATGTCGCGCCATTCTCGGTGGTGTTGTTACCACCGCCGGCAATGATGCGCGGGTCCACTTCGGGTGAGAACGCGATATTGATCGCGTAGTTACCGAGATCGAGACCGTACTGCTTCGCGCGCGTGCGACTCACCTCCAGGATTTGCACGTCGACGACGATCTCTGCTCGCGGCTTGTCGAGTGTCTCGATCATGCGCTCGATGATGGCCATCATCGCAGTCGTGGCGCGAATCGTGACCGTGTTGCTGCCCTTGTTCGCGGTCACGGCAGGCGCCAGCGCCTGGCCGACCGGCCGAATGACCTGGTTGATGGTCTGCGCGAGTTCCTGTGAGTCGATGTAGGAGAGCGGGAAGCTGACGATCACCTGCTCTTCGTACTGCGCGCGCTTCTGCGCGTTGTCCGGGATGATCATGATCGTCTTCGGATTCATGACCTTGTAGAACAACCCGTTGGCAGACACGATCTGCTGGAGTGCCTGCTCCAGCGTCACTTCCTGGAGATTGATCGTGTAGACACGGTCCTGGTAGGTGCTGTCGTACGTAATGTTGATCTGCGTCGCCTCGCCGATGAAGTTGAAAATGTCCCGCAGGCTCGCCTGCTGAAAGCGGATCGGCTGGACGATGCTGTCGAAATTGAACAGCGGCGGTGCGGCACCTGCGCGGACCTGATTACGGAGCTGCTGCGCGGACGGGCGCGGACGACTGGCTTCAATCTGATCGCGGATCTTGCGCTCGAGGTCGAGCACTTTCGAGGCAAGCGCTCGATTCGACGGGTCGAACTCACTGGAACGCCGGAACTCGCGCAACGCTTCGTCGAGCTGACCTCGCGCTTCGGCGAGACGCGCTGCGTCGATATGGATACCCGCAGCGCTCAGCATGGCTCGCTCGTACGAGATCTTGTACTGAACGTTCTCAGGATCTTCCTGGATGGCCTTGCGATACTGCTCTACCGCTGCATCCCAGTCTCCCAGGCGCGCAAGCGAGTCTCCTCGTTTAAACGCGCTCGAGCCCGCGGCACAGCCCATGGCCACAACGGCCACAACAACGATCGCAGCGATGCGTAAATGTGAGTGTCTCATTGTCCTGACAGCCGAATCGTTTGCCGCCCTCGTCCGTCGACGTAGATCAGGTCGGCTGAATCAGTGCCTATGCGGAGGACGCGATATCGGCCTTCGATGATGTCGCCCTCCTTTCCGTTGAAGACATTGCCACGGCCGTCACTAAGCACCGCGACCCTGGGGACTTCCCCGGGCTGATCGAGGTAACCGATGTATCGCAGCGGTATCGGAGGAGGGGGCGGCGGTCCCGTGGGTACCGGCGGCGCAATCACGGGCACCGGATCCACCGGAGGCCGAGGACCTGTTGGCGCCGACGCCGCACGCTTCGATTCGAATCGAAACAGATCCCGGCTCGGCGTCCCTTCTCCTTCACCGCGATGTTCGAGCGACTCGAGTTTGACATCTGCCACCGGATCGACTTGACGCGACCCTTGCGTACCCGCGGCGGCAGGAGTCGCCGCGCCGCCGCCACCCACAGTAACCGACGGAGAACGCCACACGACGAGCGCCACGACGATCAACACGAGGGCAAGCAGCAGCAGGAGCTGGCGGCTAGGGGGCGTCACTGCTCGCCCGTCCGGAAGTAAGTCGATAGTTGCAGCGTCAGGCGAAGCATCGAATCGCCCTGAGACCCTTCCGCCAGATTTATTTCGTCGATCACGACGAACTCCGGCGACGACTCGATCTCGTGAATGAAGTCACGGACGTCCGCGTAATTTCCCATCAGCTCCATGCTGACTTTGAGCCGGGTCAGGTTGCTGCCGCGCTCCACCACAGGCTCGTACCGGCGCCGCTCGAAGTCCAGGCTCGATTTCGCAGCCAGTTGCGCAAGGCGCGCGAACGTCAGCCGCCTGGCGCCGGTCAGATCCTTGGCCAGGACGCTGCGGTAAAAGGTGTCGAGCTCTTTGAGCGCGCGATCCTTGCCAGTGAGGGCGCCATTGGCGCGTCCGAACTCGGCTTGCGCGGCCGCCAGTGCGGATTCCGCCGCGCGAGTCCGCTGCTCGACGTTGGCAACGTCACTCTGCAGCGGGTACACGAGAAAGGCGAAGACAAGGATATTGATGACGATGCCGGCAGCAAGCGCGTACACGACGCGCCGGTGCTCCGCGAGAACGCGCTGAACGATGCTCTGGCCCGCGTCACTCACCGGCGGCTCCTTTCGCGGGTGCGACGGCTGCCGTCGTCTTGGGCGCTGGTGTCTCTGACGACGGCTCGTACAACGCCTCAACGAGGGCGTTGATCAAGCCTTCCTGGTTCGTCTGCTCCTCCGCCGCCAGAACGTCGTGAAACCTCCCCGTTTTCTCGAGGTTGTCAATGAAGGACGCCAGGTCCGGAACGCGCCTGGCCTGCACGCGAAGATTGACGATCAGCCTTCCCTGCCGATCTTCCACCGGGCGGAAGTTTGTCAGGCGCACGTTCTCGGGAAGGGTCGTCTCAATCTCCGAGAACAGCTTCGACCATGAGAAGGTCCGAAGATCGATGATGGCGTTGGCCTCCTGCGCCGCGGCTGCGACCTGGTTCAATTCCTTCGCGTCGATCTGCGAGCGGATCCGCCGAGCGTCGTCGCGCAACTGCTGGGCCTGTTGCTCATCCTGCTGCGCTCGCGCACCAAGCGTGCGTTCGCTGGTCGTCAGGCGCACCAATTGGACGATGTTGACGATCGTCATCGTCGCCACAACGAGCGCCAGCGCGCCCAATGCCAGGTGCACGGCGCGCATGTTGTAAAACGGGCGCGTCGAAAGATTCGTTCGTAGCATCAGGCTGCCTCACGTCTGGTTCGCAGCAGCATACCCACAAGCGGTGATAGCGTCGCCATCAGTTCGGGCGTTGCGTGGATGCGATCCGTCAACATCGCTCCACGCGTTGGATCGATGGGTTCGACGACGGTTCCCATGCGTGCCTCGAGGTTGCGCCTCGCCAGATCGACTTCTCCCTGAAGGCGACCGATTCCCCCCAGCAGAATCCGGCTGAACCCGCGGCCTTCGAGACGGTCCTGGTAGTACATCGCGGTCTGGTGAACGACGTCCTCCAGGGCTTCGGCATCGCCTTCAGCGCGATTCCGGAAGAAGAGCAAGTCGTCGCGGCGCAGAATCGCAATCGATGTGTACTCCGGCCGCATATGCACGACGAGCCAGTCCCCAGCGGTTCCCAGATTGGAGCTGAGAAACAGATTGATCACGCCGAAGGTGGAGATATCGATGAGCCCCGCCTCGATGCCGACCTGTTCGCAGACCGTCTCGTACTCTCGGACGATCTCCCGTCGCGCGATAACGACAACGAACTCGCTGCCGTTCGCACTGCGCGCGCCAGGCGTGTAGGTGAGACAGGCGTCGTCTACGGGGAACGGCGTCGATTTCTTCACCTGCCAACGAATCAATTGATTGAGATCCTCACGCCGCGACGGTGTCTGCTCGAACTTGACCAGCGACACCTTGGCCGCAACATCGGGAATCACCAACGCGATACGCTTCGGTTTCAGCCCCAGGCTCTGGCACGCGGCGGTCACCGCGCGCCCGACCGCATCACGATCGGAAATATTCGTTGACGTCAACGACGGCGTAACGGCGCCAGCGGGCAGCGGCTCAACGGCATAACCCTGCACCACCGGGTTTCCGCTGCGGCCGCCGAGAACCGCGACCGACACCGCCGCCGGCGAGATCTCGAGCGCCGCTTCAAGGGGTGGACTTGCCAGCCAGGACGCGAGAATACTCATTCGACGAAAGTCACCTTGTTGATTTCGCGTAGCGTCGTCAGACCCGTAAGCACCTTTTCGATCGCCGACTCTCGCAGGAAGCGCATGCCCTCTTCGTGCGCCGCCTTCTTGACTTCCGATGCGGGGCGACGCTCGAGGATCATTTCGCGAATGCGATCGGACAGATTGAGCAGTTCACAGATCGCGGTCCGTCCCTTGAACCCCGTGCCGCCGCATTCCACGCATCCCGTGCCTTCGTAGAACCGATGCGTCTGCGCAAGTTCCGGTGAAAGGCCCGCCTCCTGGAGGGCCTTCGCGTCGACGAGCGTCGGGCGCTTGCAGTGCGAGCAGATCAGCCGAACCAGCCGCTGCGCCATGACGCAGTTCAAGGCCGATACGAACTGGTACGGCTCCACACCCATATTCAGAAAACGGCCCAGCACGTCCACGACGTTGTTCGCGTGGACGGTGGTGAACACGAGGTGTCCGGTCAACGCCGACTGGATCGCGATCTGCGCCGTCTCGGGATCACGAATCTCGCCCACCATGATCTTGTCGGGATCGTGCCTGAGAATCGAACGCAGCCCGCGGGCAAACGTCAGCCCCTTCTTCTCGTTGATTGGAATCTGCGTGATACCGCGAAGCTGATACTCGACCGGGTCTTCGATCGTCACGATCTTGTCTTCGACCGACTTGATCTCTGAAAGGGCAGCGTAGAGCGTCGTCGTCTTGCCCGATCCGGTCGGTCCGGTCACGAGCACCATCCCGTAAGGCTCGCGGATATATTTTCGGAATCGTCGAAGCTCCTGCTCGGGAAGCCCGAGGATATCGAGCTTGAGCTCGGTGAACTGCTCGCTGATCGACTCCTTGTCCAGAATGCGGATGACGGCGTCTTCACCATGGACGCTCGGCATGATCGACACGCGGAAGTCGATCGTCTTGCCGGGCATTCGCACTTTGAACCGGCCGTCTTGCGGAACTCTCTTCTCGGCGATGTCGAGCTCGGCCATCACCTTGACGCGCGAGATGATCGAGCTATGAAACTGCTTGGCTATCGGCCGCATCGCCGGCTGAAGCACCCCATCGATGCGGTACTTGACGTACACGGCGTCGTCGCCGGTCTCGATGTGGATATCACTGGCGCGCCGCTGAATGGCCGTGTAGATCGTTGAGTCGACGAGCTTGATGATCGGACTGATGTCGCTCGTCAGACGTTCGACCGTCAGGTTCTCGTCGCCGGTCTCGTCCTCCTTCAGGACTTGAAGCTCGAAGCCCTCGGTCGCCTCTTCGAGAACGCGCTGCGAGCTCTCGCTCTTCTTGAGGATCGATTGAATCGCAGATGGGGCGCCCACCGTGACCCGGATCGGTGTCCGCAGGATGACGCCGAGCTCGTCGATCATCGGAAGATCGGTTGGGTCGGATACGACGATGACGAGCGATCGCCCTTCGCGGCGATGCGGAACGAAGCCATACCGCAGCATCAGGTCCGCCGGAATCGATCGGAACAGCTCCTGATCGATCCGGAACTCGCTCATCTCGACGAATTCGAGACGATACCGAACCGCCAGGGCGCGCGCGCGCGCGACCTCTTCGGAGATGTCCTCGGAATCGGGCAACGGATTCGTTTTCGCAGTCGCCATTACGCGCCCACCACGGACGTCAGTTCAAACAACGGCATGTACAACGCCAGCACGACGATGGCAATGATGATTCCCATTACCACGAGCAACACGGGCTCTACTAAAGTGATGAACCGGCCGACTTCCGTTTCAATTTCTTCGTCGTAAAACTCGGCCAGACTGTTGAGCATCTCCTGAAGAGCGCCCGTCGACTCCCCTACTTCCACCATCTTCACGGCCACATCAGGGAAGACCGCGCGCTCGCGAAGCGCCCCGGCGAACCCCTGTCCTTCCTGCACACGAACGCGAACCCTGTCCATCTCTCGTGAAAGGTGCCGGTTGGACAGGGACCGCACACAGATTTCCAGCGCATTGACGAGCGGAATACCGCCCCCAAGGAGCGTCGCAAGCATGCGGGCCATCTGCGACGTGAAGAACTTGAGCGCCGTCTCGCCGACCCAGGGGATCTCGAGCACCCACTTGTCTAGGCGGAGACGCGCGCCAGGCTGTCGGGACCACGCGACCCCTGCAACGGCCGCGCCAACGGCGGCGAGCGCGATGAAAGCAAGGTTCGACACCACGCCATTCGACAGTGCGACCACTATCCGTGTAGAAAGCGGGAGCTGGCGCCCGAAATTGCCGTAGAACTCCGAGAACGCAGGCACTACCCTCAGAACGATGATGCCGATGAGCACGACCATCATCGTCACGAGAATGCCCGGATAGATCAGTGCGGAGACCGTCCGGCGCTTCACGGCACCTATGACCTTGTCGTAAGCGACGTAGCGCCGGATCACAGAATCAAGGTTGCCGCTGCGCTCACCAGCCAGCAGCGATGCTGAGTACACGGCTGGAAACAGCGAGCCGTGCTCTCCAAACGCATCCGAAAGCGACATGCCACTCCTGACGCGGTCGTGCACACTGTCGAGCACCGTCTTGAACGTGGGGTTCAAGACTCGCTGTCGGAGGATGTCGAGCGATTGCACCAACGGCATCCCGGCCTTGAGAAGCGTCGCCAGTTCCTGGTTGAACACGAGGAACTCCTGACGCTTGACCCGTTGACGACGGCCCCCCGATGAAAGGGAAAGCGCGGCTCGGCGCTGGAGGGAAAGCACGTACATTCCCTTCTCCTCCAGTTCGCGACGGAGCCGGGCTTCGCTATCGGCGATGTAAACGCCTTCTACGATCTCGCCGGCAGCCGTTCCGAGTCGGCAGCGAAACTCCATTGAACTTTGACCTTACCTTTGACCTTTGACCTTTGGGCCCGCGACCTTTGGATCCTTTAGACCCGCTTCCCTATTGTTTCGGCTGGACGAACGCGCGGAATACCCGTACCCCCAATTGCCGGGTATCGGAGCTCTGAAGACTGGCGAATTTGGCCGGAACGAAAGTCTTATCGGCCACTACTGCCAGGTCAACCGTATTGCCCTCGCCCAACTGGCTCGGAGACAGTGCAATCCTGCGCACAAGTGGTGGCCCTGGTTCCAGATCAAATTCGTCTACGACCGACTCGCCCGCCCGGATTTCGATGTGCTGGGCGACGGGGAATACGTTCGCGGGCTGGTCGAGTTCCAGTGTTAGTTCAACGTCCTGCTTCGGATTAACGAACGAGATGTGCCCGGACTTCATCGACCAGCGCAATTCGAGCCCGGATCCTTCCGGGGCCTCGGGTGGGTGCCATCCTTCCCGAAACACGACCGCATAAGGCTCGGACCGCTCGCGCATCTCGAACGACCCCGCCCTGACGGCGCGACCCTCTACGATCTCGCCGGACAGAGGCACCCGTTCCCCCGACGACTTGGAATAGAGACCGACGACGAACGTGGCTTCGCCGACGTAGTCGGAGATCGGTGCGTAATCGGTGTGCTTGTATTCGATGGTCGAACCTGGTTTCCACTCCCGCGTTGGAGTTGGTGGTGCGTGGTCAGTCGACCCGATCATCTTTCCGTCGTCATCGACGACATGAATGAAGACAGCGTAATCCTCTTTGAACGGCGGGGCGTCGGGTGCAACGCCAAACCGTAAGTCGAGTTCGACTGGCATCCCGGAGGCTACGACGGCCGGCGTGACCGAGACGGAAGCGGTGGCCACCGGCTTGGCTGTGTCAGCCGGCGCGCGGGAACAGGCGGCCATCAACGCTGAGCCCGCCAATATGAAGGATGCGGAAGATCTGAGCATCTGCGGTGGAATGATACTATCTCCACTTCATGACATCCGACGCACTCGGAATGGTTGAAACCCGTGGTTTGATCGGCTCGGTCGAGGCTGCGGATGCGATGGTCAAGACCGCCAACGTCGTGCTGGTCGGCAAGGAGTACATCGGCGCGGGCTACGTGACTGTGCTGGTCCGAGGTGACGTCGGAGCCGTAAAGGCCGCCACGGATGCCGGTGCCGCCGCTGCCAGGCGGGTCGGCGAACTCGTGTCTGTTCACGTAATCCCGAGACCGCATGCCGAGGTCGAACGCATACTCCCGAAGGCATAGCCAATAGGGGGCTCGGACCCAGCGATGGCTGCCCAGGACACCACCACACCTCAGAGCGACAAAGACCTGAAATCAATAGCCGAGGCACGGGCTTTGGCCCGCTCGGCCCGTCAGGCACAGGCTACCCTTGCTGAACTGACCCAGGACCAGATCGATCGCATCGTCACCAAGATGGCCGAGGATGTGACTCTCCAGGCCGAACCTCTCGCCCAACTGGCGGTCGAGGAAACCGGGTACGGTGTCGTCGCCGACAAGGTTCAAAAGAACCTGTTCTCCTCTCGGCAGGTTTACGAGTTCATCAAGCCGATGAGGACTGTTGGCGTGGTGAACCGGGTTGAAGACCGCAAGATCGTAGAGATCGCCGAGCCCTTCGGCGTCGTCGCCGCGGTGGTCCCTTCAACCAATCCAACGTCGACCGCTATATATAAGGTGTTGATCGCGCTCAAGGCGCGCTGCCCGATCGTCATCAGCCCCCATCCCGCCGCCGCACGGTGCATCACACGCGCGGTCGAAATCATGGCGGAGGCCGCGCAACAGGCGGGCGCCCCGGCCGGCAGCATTGGATGGATGAAGACGGTCACCCTCGAGGGCACCCAGGAGTTGATGAGGCACCGCGATGTGGCGGTGATCCTGGCCACGGGAGGGATGGGCCTCGTTCGCGCGGCGTATAGCGCGGGCAAACCCGCGTACGGAGTGGGGCCCGGCAATGCGCCGTGTTACATCGAGGCCTCTGCCGATCTCGACAAGGCAGCCAGCGACATCGTCCTCGGAAAGACGTTCGATCACGGCGTGCTGTGTTCATCGCCCAATTCGGTGGTGGTCGATGAGTCGGTCGCCGAAGAGTCCCGCCGCCGGTTCCAGGCGCGCGGGGCCTACTTCCTGAACGACGCTGAGATGGAGCTTCTGGCCAAAGTGCTGGTGACTCCGCAGCGGTTACCGAACCCGGCTCTGGTCGGTAAGTCGGCGATGTTCATCGCCGGCAAAGCCGGAATAGCGGCGCCCGCGGGGACGACTGTTCTTATCGCCCCGCTCACGGGGGTCGGTCGAGACTTTCCTCTCTCCATCGAAAAGCTCTCTCCCGTTCTTTCCTGGTATGTCGTCAAGGATTGGCGGGAAGGCTGCGAGCGCTGCATTCAGATTCTTCGATACGGCGGGATGGGTCACACCATGTCGATTCATTCGAAGAACGAGGATGTGATCCTGCAGTTCGGCCTGAAAAAACCGGCTTTTCGGATCTGCGTGAATACGCCGACGACGCACGGATCGATTGGCCTCACGACCGGGCTCGATCCCGCCATGACTCTCGGGTGCGGCGGGTGGGGCGGCAACATCACATCGGACAACATCTCACCCAAGCACCTGCTCAACATCAAACGGCTCGCATACGAGGTTCGGCCCGCAGAACAAGCGAGCGTCAGGGCCAACCGCGAGCAGTCAGCGCCCGCATCCGCGCAGCTTCCGAAATCGCCACCGCGCCCCGTCCCTACGGGAATCTCCGCACAGACGCTTTCTGCCCGAGTGGATGCGTTTCTTTCCTCTCGCGGGTTTCGTCCGACCGACTCTCAGCGTTCAGACGAAGTGGGGGGGGAACATCTCAAACCCGTTCCTGCCGATAACCCCAGGGACTTCATCTGCGAGGATGACGTCCGCGAAGCTCTGAAAAGCGGGAAGACGATCCTCGTCGGCGACAGAACCATCGTCACGCCATCGGCGAGAGAGCTCGGCGAGTCAAAGAAGGTCTTCGTTCACGCCGGCTGGCCCCGCTAGAATCCAGTGCGCTGTTTTGCTCGGGAGTTCACGGATGAGGCAGCCGAATTTTGACCCTCCGATCGACCGGATGCTAGAGTACGTGAACCCGATGCCGTCGTTTCGCCGAGGTCTAGCCGGCGTTGTCTGCGCAGTGGGATTGATATCAGGCTGCGCCGCCAGGACGCCACAAACTAGCACGCAGGTCCCACCGCAGGTGGCGGCATCCGAGCCGAGTTCTGCTCCGCTCCCTCAACCAACGCGCGATCCGATCCAGGAGTTGATTGCGCAGTCGGAGGAGCATTACCAAACAGGCGAACGAGAACTCCGAGAAGGTCACCTGGACGCGGCGCGAATCTCCTTCGATCGCGCCGTCGACGTGATCCTCGAGTCGCCGGGCGGGGCGCGCTCGAATCCCGAGCTCAGCGCGCATTTCGATCGACTGGTCGAGCGAATCAGCGGGCATGAGCTTTCGGCTCTGGCGCAGGCGGACGGCTTTGCCGAGAAGGCACCCGAACCCGCCTCCATCGACGCCCTCCTGTCGATTCCGACCTTCGAGGTTCCCGCTCCCAGCCCGGAAACCGAGCGAGCGGTCGCCGACGATCTTCAGGCCGTCACGCACGACATCGACATCCCGCAGAATTCCCGAGTTCTTGCCTACGTTGAGCTCTTTACCGGTCGGTTGAAGGGATACCTGGAAGATGGTCTCAGCCGCGGAGCCCAGTACCTTCCGATGATTCAGGAGGTTTTCCGGGCGGAGGGACTTCCTCTTGACCTCGCGTATGTGCCGCTCATCGAGAGCGCCTTCAAGCCGAACGCGCTGTCACGAGCCAAGGCCAAAGGCATGTGGCAGTTCATGCGCGGGACAGCACTCGAAAATGGCCTTCAACACGACTGGTATATCGACGAACGCGCAGACCCCGAGAAGGCAACCCGGGCCGCGGCTAAATACCTCAAGACGCTGTACTCGATGTTCGGCGATTGGCACCTTGCACTTGCCTCCTACAACGGTGGACCTGGTCGCGTTCAGCGCGCGATCAAGACCTCCGGCCGGACCGACTTCTGGAAGCTGTCGGCCTCCTCGCGCTATCTACCGCGTGAAACTCGTGACTATGTCCCACTGATTCTGGCAGCGATCGTGATCGCCAAGAACCCGGTGCAGTACGAAATGGAAGTGGCACCGCTCGCGGCGCCGCTCTTCGAGACGGTGACCGTGACCGGGGCTGTCGATATCCGACGCATTGCCGAATGGGCTGGTTCTCCGGTCCAGGACATCCAGGATTTGAATCCGGAGTTACGCCGCTGGACGACCCCGGTTCGAGAGACCGAATACGAGCTGAAGGTTCCCATGGGCACCGCGGCCGTCATCAATGCACGCCTGACCGAGCAGGGAATCGACGACCTCGCCCCACTTAGTCACTACACCGTGAAGAACGGTGAAACGCTGCTGTCGATTTCCAAGAAGCTGCGCGTGAGCCGTTCGGATCTCGCCGAGGCGAACTATCTTTCCAGCAAGTCGCAGCTGAGGACTGGTCAGCAACTCATTATTCCGCGTGCTCCTGCGCTCCTCGCACCGCGGACCGAAGCGCCATCGTCAGACACCTCGGAAGTGGTACTCGCCGCGGCTGCCCCTTCCTCGCGGCCGGCTGCTGACGAGCCCCAGACGAAATCGACGACGACGCATCGTGTAGCGCGTGGCGAGACGCTGTTCTCGATCGCGAAGCGCTATGGCACGACGGTGGAGTCGATCAAGGAGATGAATAATCTCCGCAGCAACGTCATTCAAGTCGGACAGCGTCTCGTGATCGAGAGGCTCGCCAACCTCGCTACCAACTAGACGCAGACTCACCCCCGCGCAAGAACTCCATCGTCTCCTCCTGTTTCGCGCGGCAAAAACTCCAGACTTTCAGCCCGATTTCAAGCCAGACACGGCCAATCTCGAATGATTTCGAGACGCAACTGATCTTGCACCGATATGCGGCGTCGTGCTCGCCAGCCTGCGCAGTGCCGCCGTATTCGGGATCGAGGCGTATCCGGTACACGTCGAGGTAGACGTCGCATTCGGTCTGCCCCACTTCTCCATGGTCGGTTTGCCCGATGCGACCGTGCGAGAGAGCCGTGACCGGGTGCGCTCGGCCATCCGCAATTCCGGGTTCGAATTTCCCCATCATCGAATCACCGTCAACCTGGCGCCGGCCGACGTCCGCAAGGCGGGATCGTCGTTCGATCTGCCGATAGCGCTTGGACTGCTTGCGACTTCCGGCCCCCTGGCGCGCCGGTGCGTCGACGACACCGTGATTGTGGGTGAGCTGTCGCTCGATGGCGGCATCAACGGCATACGCGGTGTGTTGCCGATCGCCGTGGGCGCGCGCCGCCTCGGGGTCAAGCGGTTGCTCCTGCCGCCGCAGAACGCAGCCGAAGCGAGCGTGGTCGACGGGTTGGACATCTGCATCGCCCAGTCGCTGGCGGAGGCGGTCGAGGCATTGAACGATCCGGGACGCGCGAAGCGTGCCGCCTCGAGTGTCGTCTCCTCCCGCGCGGTGAATCCCACCGAAACCGATCTGGCGGAAGTCCGTGGACAGCTGCTCGCGCGGCGGGCTCTCGAAGTCGCCGCGGCCGGCGGACACAACCTGTTGCTGACCGGACCGCCGGGCGCGGGCAAGACGATGCTCGCGCGGCGACTCGCGACGATCCTGCCGCCATTGACGTTCGATGAAGCGCTGGAGTGCACGGCCATCCATTCCGTTGCCGGGACTTTGCCGGCCGGCCAGGGACTGCTGTCGGAGCGTCCTTTCCGCGCGCCCCATCACACGATCTCGACCGTCGCGCTCGTGGGAGGCGGGTCGATGCCACGCCCGGGGGAAATCTCGCTCGCTCACCATGGCGTGCTCTTCATGGATGAAATGCCGGAGTTCGATCGCCGCGTCCTCGAAGTTCTGCGTCAACCACTCGAGGACGGACACGTCACGATCGCGCGGGCGGCAAGGACTGCTGTATTTCCGGCCCGCTTCGTCCTCGTCGGCGCGATGAATCCGTGTCCGTGTGGATTCGCCGGCGACGAACGCCGTCCCTGCCGATGTACCCCAATCCAGGTCGCCAGGTATCAGAACCGACTGTCAGGACCGCTACGCGACCGCATCGACCTGATCGTCGACGTTCCCGCGGTCCCCGTCGCGTCCATCGTCGATGGCGCCTCCGGAGAGCCCTCCGCCACGGTTCGCGAACGCGTGATCGCCGCGCGTCGCGCTCAGCACACCCGTTACGGCGAGGCTGGGCCCCGGACCAATGCCGCGTTGCGCGGCTCACGCGTCACGACGTTCTGCCGGCCCGACCCGAAGGGACGACATTTACTGCGCAGAGCAGTGGAGCAACTGGGATTGAGCGCACGCGCCTACGACCGCGTGCTGAAAGTCGCGCGCACCGTCGCGGATCTAGCCGGTGACGAACGAGTCATGGCGGACCACGTGGCGGAGGCGCTGCAATACCGACTGGTTGAACACGGGAGTGGGTGCGGGATTCAGGGTGACGTATGAGTGTGGAAGTCGGTCGTCGCGTGTTTGTCGGTTCTGTTGCCACAGGCCTTCCGCTGTTCGTTGGAGGCGGAATGCCGCTCGCGTTTGCACAGCGTCAGAGCGGCACCGCAACGAACAAGGATCCAGTGGCCCTCGAACTGATCGCCGAGATGAAACGAGCGGTGCGAGGCCTGAGCAAGGCGCCTTCCGGTGAGCATTCTCGCCGCCTGGCGTCGTCGTTGCGCCTTCTCGCCGTGTGGGGCACGTCCAATCAGCTGGACGCGCGTGTGAAAGAGACGCTGCGCGGTGTGATCGCACGCGAAGGGCGCGACGTCCTGGTTCGCCGCGAAGTCGACCTTGCGATGTTCAAGGCGGAGGCACGTGAGTTCGGATTCGACGGGACGTCGGCGGCTCCCTTGCCCTCGCTGCCGTCTGTGGACTACACCGCAAGACAGCGAGTAGTAGATGATCTGCTCGCCAACGGCGTGACCGGGCGTTGGAGAGCTGTCGCCGACATGCTGGAGACTGCTGCAAATGCTTTCGATCGGACAGCGTCCCGACGATCGGCAGGCATGACACTCGTTGCCCAAACCGATCCGTCGGTCTGCAGGATGATCCAGCAGGAAATGTACAACCTCAGTATCCAGATGGCCTTCTGGTGCGCCCCCTGGTTCTATTGGGTTCCCGAGCCGTGTGGGCTGACGACCTCGGCCTATCTCGGCGTCGCGGCAACCGCCTGGTGGTACGGCTGTTGATGACGAGCAAACTCGTGATCCCTCTTCTGGCGGTCATCTATGTGGCCGCCAGCGCGCTTACCTACGTGACGTTCAGGAGGTATCCCGACCCGACGGGCGTCGCGGCAACGCAGTGGCTGCTGTTCTATGTGGTGACCGTCGTCTACCCCGCTGTCTGGACGATTCAGGAACTACGGTTGCTGCGGAAACTCGGGCTCGAACAGTCGAAGCCGCTGCGGCGGTATGCGTGGGCGCCGGTGATCGTGGGTGGAACATCTCTGCTGATCGGCTTGAGCCTGCTGTTCCCTTTGCTTCGTTGAAAAAACAGGAATCGCGGGTGGAGGACCGGGGGTGCCAGCCCCGGTCCTCATTCCACGACGACCTTCGTCGCGACTCGGGCGTCATGCAGACTGCGAAGCGCGCTGGCGGTGAGGATGATGGCGCCGCCGACAATCGTCCATGTCCCCGGATGCTCACCTCGAAGCACCCACGTCCATACAGGGTTGAGGACCGGTTCGACGAGCAACAGCAACGAGACTTCCAGCGCGGGCAGGTGCCTGATCGCGGCCGTCAGACACACGTAAGCAAGTCCAATCTGACACGTCCCGAGGTACACGAGGGTCGCCCACTCCCCTGTCGGCGCGGCGGGGAAAGGCCATGCGAATGGCATTGCGGAGACACAGGCAAACAAGTTCCCGATGACAACCGCCGACATGCCGAGCCCTGGACGCGAGTGATCGCGTTCAACGTGTCTCAGAGCGACGAGTGTGAAGGCCCATGTAATGCTGCACACCACACCAAGCAGATTGCCGCGAACCGGATCGGGTGCGGTCACGCTCGACGGCGGCTGTCCGACAAAACAACTGAACATCCCAAGCCCGATCGCGAGCAGATAAATGAGGTCGCGACGTTTGAAGTGCTCGCCCAACATCATCGGGGCGAGGAGAAGTACGTAGAGTGGTGCGCTCGCCTGCAGAAAGATGGCGTTCGCCGCGGTCGTCAACTTCGTCGACAGGACGAAGAGCGTCAACGTGGCCGCATACACGGTGCTCGCGAAGACGACGCTTGCCGACCATGCCAGACGACCGCGCAGAACAATGAGTAGAGCTATTGCGGCAATCCCGGACCGAAGAGCAGAAACCTGCAATCCCGAGAACGTGGCAACCTTGATCCCTGCTCCGCCCGTCGAAAATAAGACGGCGGCGGCGAGCGTTTGCAGCCGAGCCGTTGCCGTCACAAGGAGGGTCCACCGGCTGTTCGCTTGATTTTCGCTCTCATCTGATCCTTTGGAGTCTGATTTCGTCCTGTGGTAGGCTCATCTCGTCGGTCCCCTCCCCACCGGCGAGTCAGCACCCGATAATAGGTCCGTGCAGTCGGGCCAGCCAGGTCTGGTCCGGAACGTGCTTTTTTTCGGTCCGAGTGAATCTGATTTGAAACAAGCCCGGCGTTACACAATTCTGGTCGCCGATCGCACCACAGGCGTCGTTCGTCGAGTCACGGTCGCAGCTCGTCCGGCCGTGGTATTTGCCTGTGCGGTCGTGACTCTCCCGGTCCTGGTAGGCATCGGAGCGGCCTGGAAGGCCAAGACCGACGTCGCGGATCTTTACGCGAGCCAGCGCGCACTCGAACTCGAAAACGAAAGCTATCGTACCGCGACAGCCGAGCTCTCCGGGCAGATTCAATCGCTCCAGAGCGCCATCACGGATTTGGGCGCGCGCGCCGCATTGGATCCCAGCCTCGCCCGGGCCATGGAAACCCTGCCGGCGTTTGTGAAATCACGGGCAATGGGCGGCAACGTCACCACCCCGGCCAAGCAAGACGCTACCTACACCAACGCCCTCACGGCGCTGGCCAACCCGGAAGACACGTTTGGCCTGCTTCGCACGCTGCTCGAAGGCCTCGAATCCCGTCTCACGCTGGTCCAGCGCAACGTCGAGCGTCGGAACGCATTGGCGAACGCGACCCCGTCGATATGGCCGGCTCACGGCTGGCTCACGTCGACCATGGGCCGCCGCGCAGACCCGATGACGGGCGGCGAAGATTACCACCCTGGCCTGGATATCGCGGGTGAGAAGGGTCAGGCGGTATACGCGACCGCCGCCGGAATCGTGACCCACGCAGATCGACAGGGCGCCTACGGCAACCTGATCATCATCGATCACGGGTTCGGGCTCGAGACGCGCTACGGACACCTCTCAGGTTTCGAGGTCCATCAAGGCGACCACGTCCAGCGTGGCGATAAGATTGGACGTCTCGGTGCGACCGGTCGCGCCACCGGCACGCACCTCCACTACGAGGTCCTGGCCAACGGCCGGCTGCTCAATCCCCTCAAGCTGCTCACCCAGCAGAAACCCCGCGCCCAGTAACCCTCCGGGAATTCGCGCGTTTCCTTGCCGATTGCGGAGCCGCTTGGCTACAATCGGTAGATATTCCTTCGTAGTTAGCTCTCTCCATTCGCATGATTGGCCAACTGCTCGCGAAGGTCATCGGTACCCAGAACGAACGAGAAATCAAACGGCTTCGGCCGCGGGTTGCCGAGATCAATGCGCTCGAGCCCGCAATTCAAGCTCTCACTGACGAACAGCTTCGCGCGAAGACCGCCGAGTTCCGGGAGCGGGTCGCGGGAGGTGCCACCCTGGACGATCTCCTGCCTGAGGCCTTTGCGGTCGTGCGGGAGGCAGGACGCCGTGTCCTCAACATGCGGCATTTCGACGTCCAGTTGATCGGCGGAATGGTGCTGCACAACGGGACCATCGCCGAGATGAAGACGGGCGAAGGCAAGACGCTGGTGGCGACTTTGCCGGCTTACCTGAACGCCCTCCAGGGCAAGGGCGTCCACGTGGTGACCGTCAACGACTACCTGGCGCGACGCGACTCGGAATGGATGGGACGCCTCTACCGCTTCCTCGGTATGAGCGTGGGCGTCATCCAGCACGATCTCAAGGACGACCAGCGTCAGGTCGCCTACGGCTCCGACATCACGTACGGGACCAACAACGAATTCGGGTTCGACTACCTCCGCGACAACATGAAGTTCGAGTTGGGCCACATGGTTCAACGCGGACATCATTTCGCCATCGTTGACGAAGTCGACAGCATCCTGATCGACGAAGCGCGGACGCCGCTCATCATCTCAGGGCCCGCCGAGGAATCAACGGATCTCTATTACGAGGTCGATCGAATCATCCCGCGGCTGAAGAAGGGCGCGGTCACGCAAGGTAACGTCAAGGCGGAAGACCGCGACGAGCTGGAAAAAACCGGCGACTACATCGTCGACGAGAAACACAAGACGGTAACGCTCACCGAGAGTGGGATGGCCAAGGCGGAGGACATGCTCTCTCATCGCCTGGTACCCGACTCCAACGGGCTCTACGATCCGGCGAACATGCCGCTGCTCCACCACGTCAACCAGGCACTGCGCGCGCACTCGCTGTTCCACCTCGATGTGGAATACATGATCAAGGACGGCGGGGTCGTCATCGTCGACGAGTTCACGGGCCGCCTGATGCCCGGACGACGATGGAGCGACGGCCTGCACCAGGCGGTCGAGGCAAAGGAAAAGGTCAAGATCGAGCGCGAGAACCAGACGCTCGCCACCATCACGTTTCAGAACTACTTCCGCAAGTACAAGAAGCTCTCCGGCATGACCGGCACCGCCGAGACCGAAGCCGCCGAGTTCGCAAAGATCTACAACCTCGATGTCATCGTCGCGCCGACAAATCGCCCGCTCAAGCGAATCGAGGAACCCGATCTGATCTATCGAACGGAGCGCGAGAAGTACGAAGCGATCGTCAGCGACATCATCGACAAGCAGGCGTCAGGCCGGCCGACGCTGGTCGGCACGGTTTCAATCGAGAAGTCCGAGCGGCTGTCCTCACTTCTCAAGAAGCGCGGAATCAGGCACGTCGTGTTGAACGCTAAGTACCACGCCCAGGAAGCCGAAATCGTCGCGCAAGCTGGTCATAAGAACAACGTGACGATCGCAACGAACATGGCCGGCCGCGGTACCGATATTTTGCTCGGTGGCAACGCCGAGCACGCCGCCCGGCAGCAGTGCCTGTCTGAGGAAGTTGCCGAGAAACTGCCCAAAGGCGAGGAGAAGTTCGTCGACGACGAGGAGTTCATCTACTTCTTCCACGTCGACTCGTTCTACCGGGTGCCGCGTCCGGATTGGGAGCGCATCTTCTCTCACTTCAGACAGCAGATGGATGCCGAGCACGAGGACGTCGTAGGGCTCGGCGGTCTCCACATCCTCGGGACCGAACGCCATGAGGCTCGCCGCATCGACAACCAGCTTCGCGGTCGCGCGGGCCGCCAGGGCGATCCCGGATCTTCACGCTTCTATCTGTCGCTCGAAGACGACCTGATGCGCATCTTCGGATCCGATCGGATCTCGGGGTTGATGCAGCGCCTGGGAATGGAAGAAGGCGTGCCCATCGAGCACGGCATGGTGACTCGAGCCATCGAGCGCGCGCAGAAGCAGGTCGAGGCGCAGAACTTCGGCGTCCGCAAACACCTGCTCGAATACGACGACGTGATGAACAAGCAGCGTGAGAGCGTCTACACGCTGCGGCGGGAGATCCTCGAGGGCACGATCCACCTCACCGAAGAGGAAACCGTCAACACCAAACACTACGCGCTGGCGCTGGCCGAGGAGATCCTCGAGGACATCGTCGATCGCTACGCGGGAAAACAAGTCGATATCGATGATTGGGATGTCCCTGCGATCATCCGCGAAACCACGCGCGTCTTCGGCATCGACCCGAAGGATCTCGAGTCGCTCGATCTCGGGTCGAAGAGCGCGGACGACATCACCGATGCGATCTGGGACGTCGCCAAGGGCGGGTACGAGCGCAAGGAGCAATCGATCGGGGGAGAGCTTCTGAGGCGACTCGAGCGCGACATCATGCTGCAGATCGTCGATGCGCAGTGGAAGGATCACCTCTACTCGCTCGATCATCTGAAGGAGGGTATCGGCCTGCGCGGCTACGGTCAGCGCGATCCCCTCGTCGAATACAAGAAAGAAAGCTACGCGTTGTTCCAGGACATGAAAGCGCGCATCGAGGAGGAGATCGTCCGCTACCTGTTCTGGCTCCGTCCCGTGTCGATGGAGGAAGGCCAGCCCGAGGCGCCGGTCGCAGTGCGCGCGCCAAGGACCGCACCGCGCCGTTCGGCACCATCGTCGATGATGATGAACAACCCAGGCGCGACACCAGTGCCGGCATTTGCCGGCAGCCGATCGAGCCAGGCGACAGCGCAGGCGCAGACGCCGACGCCAGCGCGGACCGGCGGAGACGATGTGGTCAAGACGGTGCGGCGGGAGGAACCGAAGGTCGGCCGCAACGATCCGTGCCCATGTGGGAGCGGAAAGAAATACAAGAAGTGCCACGGGCAAGCCGCGTGAGGAATGAAAGGCCGACGAATCGTCGGCCTTTTGTGTATTTGAGGAACCAATGGATCTGACCGCCCCCGTCTCAACACGCGATCTCACCGATACGACCATCACGACGGCGCTGACCTTCGATGACGTGCTGCTCGTGCCGCAGCATTCGAAGGTGAAGCCGTCACAGGTGGACGTCTCCACGCGGCTCACGCGGAACATCCGGCTCAACGTGCCGATCCTGAGCGCCGCCATGGACACCGTCACTGAGTCCGGCCTCGCCATCGCGATGGCGCAACTCGGTGGCCTGGGCGTCATTCACAAGAACCTGCAGATTCACGAACAGGCGGCCGAAGTCGATCGCGTCAAGCGATCGGAGAGCGGGATGATCGTCAACCCGATTACGCTCTCCCCTTCCAATCGCATCTACGAAGCGCTCGATTTGATGAAGAACTACCGGATTTCCGGCGTTCCCATTACCGAGGACGGCAGCAAGGAAGGGCGGCTCGTTGGCATCCTCACGAATCGCGACCTCCGCTTCGAGACCAACGTCAATCGCCCGATCGATGAGGTGATGACCAAGTCCCCGCTGTTCACGGTGCCGGTCGGCACGACGCTCGACGAGGCACGGTCGTTCCTGCATCAGCACAAAGTCGAGAAGCTGCTCGTCGTCGACAAGGACTTCCGGCTGAAGGGGCTCATCACGGTCAAGGACATCCAGAAGGGGATCAAGTACCCGAACGCGTGCAAAGACGCGCTCGGTCGTCTCCGTTGCGGCGCCGCGATCGGGACGTCCAAGGACGCGCTCGAGCGTGCGCACGCGCTGGTGGCGGCTGGCGTCGACTTGCTCGTGGTCGATACAGCGCACGGGCACAATCAGGACGTCATCGACATGGTCGCGCGGATTCGCCGCGAATTCCCGAACACCGATCTGATTGCCGGCAACGTGGCGACGGGTGATGCAACGGAGGCGCTGATCGCCTCTGGTGTGGATGCGGTCAAGGTCGGCATCGGTGCCGGATCCATCTGCACGACCCGTATCGTCGCCGGCATCGGTGTCCCGATGATCAGCGCCATTCTGGAGTGCGCGCGGGCGGCGGCGGCACGGAACGTGCCGGTCGTTGCCGACGGCGGCATGCGTTACTCGGGCGACATCGTGAAGGCGCTGGCAGCCGGGGCGAGCAGCGTGATGCTGGGCAACCTGTTTGCGGGAACCGACGAGAGCCCCGGGGAGCTGATCCTGTTCCAGGGACGCAGCTACAAGGAGTATCGCGGGATGGGATCGATCGGTGCGATGCGGCGTGGCAGCCGCGATCGCTACTTCCAGGATGAATTCGATCTCGAGGGCGGAAGCGCGGCCGGAAAGCTGGTACCGGAAGGCATCGAAGGACGCGTCGCCCACAAAGGCAGCGCCCAGGCCGTCATCCATCAGCTGATGGGAGGGCTGCAAGCCGGGATGGGCTACTGCGGCAGCGGCACGATCCCTGAGCTGCAGCGCAAAGCCCAGTTCATCCGGATCACACCTGCGGGCGTCCGCGAGAGTCACGTCCACGATGTGACCATCACCAAGGAAGCACCCAATTACCGGATGGAATGAGGTCCTGGTTGGGGAGAATTAGGTGTCAGGCAGTGAATCGTGAACGGTTCTCGATTCACGATTCACTGCCTGACACCATCACCAACGGATTCTCCGCTCGTCGCCGTCGAGAATTTCGATCGAGACACGGCGCGCGCCGGGGAGTTGGTGGCTGAGGCGATCGGGCCATTCGATTGCCAGGACGCCGCGGTGCAGTTCCTCGAGTCCGAGATCGTCGGTGGCCGCCTTTTCGAGGCGGTAGAGATCGACGTGATACAGCGTGAGTCGTCCGCCCCGGTACTCATGGACCAGCGTGAACGTCGGACTGCTGACATCCTCTGCATCGATGCCAAGCCCCTCGGCCAATCCGCGCACGAACGCCGTTTTTCCCGCGCCCAGATTCCCCGAGAGCAGGATCACGTCTCCAGCGACCAGAGTTGCGGCCAGAGCGCTGGCAACGGACGCGGTTTCTGCTTCTGACCGTGTAACGTGCTCAGGCACTGGCAGGAGGGTCGAGCAGGGCCTTCAATGCACCACCGAGATTGTCGAGAAGGTCGGTCGCGATCATGGCAGCCTGGCCACTGCTGGCCTCGGCGAGATCGCCCGCGGCGCCATGGAGAAAGACCGCGAGTCGGCATGCCGCCTCGGCATCGAGCAATTGCGCGAGCCACGCGGCGATCATCCCGGTGAGAACGTCGCCGGTTCCCCCAGTGGCCATACCGGGATTGCCAGTGGGATTGATGTACACGCGTCCCTCCGGCGTGGCGATGACGGTACGGTGCCCCTTGAGGACGACATACACACGACGTGTCGTTGCGAAATCGGTGGCAACCTGGATGCGGTTAGCTTGCACATCGGCAATCGATGACCCGACCAGGCGCGCCATTTCACCCGGGTGCGGGGTGATGATCAGGTCGCGCTCGTCGCGTCCAGTCAGACACCCGGGATCGTCAGCCAGCACGGTCAACGCGTCCGCATCCAGAACAAGCGGAACCGTCACTCGATCGAGAAGACCGCGGACAAAGTGCGCGACCTCAGGTGTGCGGCCAAGGCCGGGTCCACACGCAATCACATCGTGGGGCTGCTCCAGCAACTTCTCGACACCACTGGCTGCCAGCGTGCCCGAGGAATCATCGGGCAGATCCACCGTCATGAATACCGGTGACATGGCGGCTAGAATCGGAAGGCAGCATCGTGGTGTCGCCACGGTCACGAGTCCCGCACCCGATCGCAAGGCGCCGAGCGCGGCAAGGTGTGCGGCGCCGGTTTTTCCGACCGACCCCGCGACGATCGTCAGCCGCCCGAAATCGCCTTTGTGTGAATCCGCCGCCCGTGGTCCGACGACGGTGCGCAGCTGCTCGGGTGTCAGCAACTCCACATGCGGCCCTTCGAGGCTCTCAATCACTTCATACGGGATGCCGATATCGGCGATGACGACGTCGCCGGCATAGGCCTCGCCCGGCGGCAGGACGAGCGGCAGTTTCGGCGCGGCAAGAGTCACGGTCAGCGACGCGTCGATGCAGTCGCCAATCAAATGCGGGGTATCCGCCGACAGACCGCTCGGCAGGTCGACGGAGATGATCGGAATCTCGGACGCGTTCACGTCGGCAATGACGGTCTCCATCATCCCGGTGACAGCCGCCCTGAGTCCGGTTCCGAAGATCGCGTCGACGATCAACGAGCACTGCGAGATCTCGGAGAAGTGCAGCTCCCAGCTTTGCTCATCCGCAATCTCTACGACGGTAACACCCAGCCGCCCGAGGATATCGAGGTTCGTCCGCGCATCACCGCCGACGTCGGCGAGCGCGCCAATCACGAACACGGAAGTCTCGATACCGTGCTGCAGCAGCGTGCGCGCCACGACGAATCCATCGCCGCCGTTGTTGCCGCGCCCACACAAGACCGCCACGCGGCCATCGAGTTTCGATTCGTACGTGGACTCGATCGCCGCCACGACCTGGCGGCCCGCGTTTTCCATCAACACGAGCGATGGAATCCCGATTTCATCGATGGTGTACCGGTCGGCTTCGCGCATCTGCGCGGCGGTCAGGATCCGCATGCTGAGCGCACTCCGCTACTCTGTCAACGGCGGACACGAACAGAACAAGTTTCGATCCCCGTACGTATTGTCGATGCGTCCCACGGGAGGCCAGTACTTCCGTTCGCGCACGAATGGGAGCGGAAACGCGGCCTGCTCGCGGCTATAGGCGTGCCGCCAGTCGGTGGCCGTGACCGCAGCAGCCGTGTGCGGAGCGTTCTTGAGGACGTTGTCCTGTGAATCGACCTTGCCGGTCACCACGTCTTCGATCTCGCGCCGGATGGCGATCATCGCATCACAGAAGCGATCGAGCTCGGCTTTGTCTTCGCTCTCGGTCGGTTCGACCATGAGCGTACCAGCAACGGGAAAGGAAACCGTTGGGGCATGAAAGCCGTAGTCGATGAGCCGCTTCGCCACATCCATCTCTTCAACGCCGCCGGCTTTGAAGCCGCGCAGATCGAAGATCAGCTCGTGCGCCACGCGGCCGTTCGCTCGCGCATACAGCACCGGGAAATGCCGTTCGAGCCTGGCCTTGATGTAATTCGCATTCAGGA
>Ga0075433_10000017_pt1 | contig 66778 bp, 68 predicted proteins | sample RhiMethybrSRZTD2_FD_75299 | JGI IMG/M metagenome (GOLD analysis project Ga0075433, IMG submission 75299) | Populus rhizosphere microbial communities from Tennessee, USA - Rhizosphere MetaG P. TD hybrid SRZTD2 | ecosystem: Host-associated > Plants > Roots > Rhizosphere > Soil | place: USA... | reverse complement strand
ATCCCCGGCGGCTATTTCAAGCGTGAGGGGGCGCCCGTCAAGAAAGAAACCCTCACGTCACGGCTGATCGACCGGCCGATCCGCCCCCTGTTTCCAGATGGTTTCAAGAACGAGGTGCAGGTCATCTGCCTCGTCATCTCTGGTGATCAGGAAAACGACCCGGATGTGCTCGCGATGAATGGCGCCTCTGCGGCGCTGTGCCTGTCGGGGATTCCGTTCGACGGCCCGATCGGCGCCGTGCGTGTGGGGCAGATCGACGGCCGATTCATCCTGAATCCGACCACCGAGCAGCGAAGTGTCTCGACGCTCGAGATCGTGATCGCGGGGACCGAGGACGCCGTGCTGATGGTGGAGTCGGGCGCGAAGGAAGTCCCCGAGGAAACGATGCTCGATGCCATCGCGTTCGGCCACGAGCACTGCAGGCGGCTGGCGAAGACACAGAAGGACCTCGCCGCCCGCGCGACCAAGCCGCGCTGGGCGTTCGACCCCAACGCCGGCCGCGACCTGGCGCTCGAGGCTCGCGTGCGCGAGCTCGCCAAGGCAAAGCTGTCGGAGGCGCTCGCCACACCGGACAAGCATGCCCGCGCGCAAGCGGTGCACCACGTGTTCGAAGAGGTGTGGGCGGCGCTCGGCGCCGACGAGTCCAAGAAGGCGCAGGCGCGCGCGGCGTTCGAGGCCGCGGAGTCGGCCGAGCTTCGCCGGATGATCGTCGAGCAGAATCTTCGGTTGGACGGCCGCAAGCCGACCGACATTCGGCCGATCACGATCGAGACGGGCTATCTTCCGCGGGCGCACGGCTCGTCGTTGTTCACCCGGGGTGAGACGCAGGCGCTCGTCTCAGCCACCCTCGGCACCAAGAACGACGAGCAGAAGATCGAGGCGCTCGAGGGTGAGTCGTACCGACACTTTCTGCTGCACTACAACTTCCCCTCGTTCTCGGTGGGAGAGGTCCGGCGGTTCGGCTCACCGACGCGGCGTGACATTGGTCATGGCGCCCTCGCCGAGCGTGCCGTGGAGGCGGTCCTGCCCGCGAAGGAAGACTTTCCCTACACGATCCGTGTCGTGTCGGACATCCTCGAGTCCAATGGCTCATCGTCGATGGCGACCGTGTGCGGCGCGTCGCTGGCGCTGATGGACGCCGGCGTGCCGCTGAAGAGCCACGTGGCCGGCATTGCCATGGGACTCATCAAAGAGGGTGATCGTTACGGCATCCTCACCGACATCATGGGCGCCGAGGACCACTTCGGCGACATGGACTTCAAGGTCGCCGGGACGGAAAAGGGCGTCACCGCGCTGCAGATGGACATCAAGATCAAAGGCGTCTCGATCGACGTCATGCGCTCCGCCCTGCAGAACGCGCGCGACGCGCGCATGATCGTGCTGGCCAAGATGCGCGAGGCGCTCGAGAAGCCGCGCCCCGAGCTCTCGCCGTACGCGCCCCGTTTCGTGACCATCAAGATCCGCACCGAGAAGATCCGCGAGATCATCGGCCCCGGCGGCAAGGTCATTCGCGGCATTCAGGAGCAGACGGGTACCAAGATCGACGTCGAGGACGATGGCCGCGTGACCGTGTTCGCGCCCGACAGCGCCGCGGTGCAAAAGGCGGTCGGCATCATCCAGGATATCTGTCGGGAAGTCGAGCTGGACCGGATCTATCTCGGCAAGGTCAAGAAGATCGTCGAGTTCGGCGCGTTCGTCGAGGTCATTCCGAACACCGAAGGGCTGCTGCACATCTCGCAGATTGCCGAGAGCCGCATTCGCGCGGTGCAAGACGTGCTGACCGAAGGCGACGAGGTGCTCGTGAAGGTCATCGAGATCGACGGCAACGGCAAGATGCGGCTCTCGCGGAAGATCGCGCTCCGCGAGCAGCCCGCGCTCGCCGACAAGGAAAAGCTGAAGAACCCCAACGCGGCGAATCCACCCCGGGCATGAACACGTGACCGAAGACTACCGAAAGAGCGTCCTGCCGAACGGGATCCGGGTCATCACGGAGCGGATGCCTCACGTTCGATCGGTCGCCGTCGGAGTCTGGATCGAGACAGGCTCCCGTCATGAAGTCGAAGAGCGCGGCGGGATGTCGCATCTGATCGAGCATCTGGTCTTCAAGGGCACCGCCACGCGCTCCGCCGAGGCCATCGCGCGTGAGATGGACTCGGTGGGCGGTCAGATGGACGCGTTCACGACGAAGGAGCACACGTGCTTCTATGTGCAGGTGCTCGACGAGCACCTGCCGCTCGCCGTTGATCTGCTCACGGATATCCTGCTGCGCCCGCTGTTCGACCCCGAGGAGCTGGAGCGCGAGAAGTCGGTCGTCCTGCAGGAGATCAAGATGGTCGATGACACGCCGGACGACGTGATCCACGACCTCTTCGCTGCGCAGATTTGGGCGAACCATCCGCTCGGCAAGCCGATCCTCGGTACGCGCGAGCTGGTGGAAAGCTTCGGCCGCGACGCGGTCTCGAGTTATTTCGGCGCGGAATACGTGCCGCCTCGAATCATCATTGCCGTGGCCGGCAATGTGACGCACGACCGGGTCGTCGAGCTGTTCGGCGCCGGGTTCAATGGCTTCAGGCACGATCCCACGCCGCGCGTGCAGCAGCCCGTTCGTATCATCCCCGGCGTCAACCTGGTTCACAAGACGCTGGAGCAGGTGCACGTGGTCATCGGCTTCCCGGGGCTACACCACGCGGCGCCGGAGCGGTATGCGCTGTTCCTCCTCAATGACGTCATCGGCGGCAGCATGTCGTCGCGGCTGTTTCAGGAGGTGCGCGAGCGGCAGGGGCTCGTGTATTCGATCCACTCGGGGCTGCAGTCGTATTCGGACACGGGCACGCTGTACGTCTATGCGGCGACCGATCCGCCGAACTTCTCGAAGATGCTGAAGTCGACGCTCAAGGAGCTCCGCGAGGCCAAGAAGCAGGGCGTGACGGAGGACGAGCTGCGGCGAGCCAAGGATCACCTGAAGGGCAGCCTCATGCTCTCGCTCGAATCCACGTCCAGCCGCATGAACCGCCTGGCCAAGCACGAGCTCCATTTCGGCTCGTTCCTGACCCTCGATCAGATGCTCGGCGCGATCGATCGTGTGAAGCACGACGAGGTGCAGGCGCTGGTGGCGGAGCTGCTGGACGAAGCCCAACTCGCGCTCACTACGCTCGGCCCGCTCGATCGTCGTAATCTGCCCGCCGAACTCCGAAACTGACTGGATCTCAGCGTCGCAGCAGCAGCGCGCTGAGCACCGCGAAGATCAGCGCGACCGCGACACCGAGCCACGCCCATCGCAGTCGGGTGCGCAACACCTCGAGCGCCGTCGTCATCTCTTGAACTTGCCTGGCAAGCTCCGCGATCACCTCGGCATGCTGCGCGTCACGCGCCTCGAGCTGCTCGACATCACGCTGCAGCGAGTCGAGGCTTGCCGTCGTTCGCTTGCCAGGACGCCCGCCTGACGGCGCCGGGCGCGAGCTGGCGTACAGACGCCGCGCCGCCTCGACGATGGTCGGCGCGTGGTCGACCAGCAGCCGCCAGGGGATTTTCGTCCAGGGCACGCAGGTATCCTACACAGCGAGCCCATACGACTGCCGGAAGCGCTACTGAGTGGCCAACAGCACCGAGTTCACGTGGTAACCGAGGAGGGCGGGCCCGCCCCTCTCGATTCGCCACAGGAACTGCTCGCTGGCCGGGCCGTTGGTGAACTGCGACTGGTACGTGAGCCGCACGAGGTGGCCGCCCGTGCCGCGGGTCACGCTCCACACCGGCTCATCGGCCGACTGCCAGACCCCGAGCTTGCGGTCGAGCGCGGACATGAATCGCTCGAATTGCTCTTCCGTCGTGCCCTGTCGAAGCTCCGCGCCGGCCGTCCTATAGATCTCGGCGTAGGACTTCTGGGCGGCCAGCGTTCTGAAGTCCGCGACGCCGCGCTTGGCTTCGTCCGTCCCACCGCAAGCCGTGAGAAGCAGCCCAAATCCAATGACCCAGACGCATGATCGGACTCGGATGCGCATGCTGGAGCCCTCGAGTGGTATGCCCAACGGAGCGGCGCTGGGGGCCGTGGCGCTCGATTTCCACGATAGCGTTTCGCGCGCCGGCGCGACAACACCGCGGCCGACCGCTTTCTGTAGTGGCCGCCAGCGAGCCCTCTACCATTCGTCAGGCTTTTCCGGTAAGGTGACGACGTGATCGAGCGGTACACCCGGCCCGCCATGGGACGTATCTGGAGCGAGGCCGCGAAGTACCAGGCGTGGCTCCGGGTGGAGATTGCGGCGTGCGACGCCTACGCGCGTCGCGGCCGCATTCCGGCCGCCGTCATGCCGCGGATTCGCGCCCTGCGCGTCGACATCGATCGAATCCTCGCCATCCAGCAGAAGGTGAAGCACGAGATGATCGCGCTGCTCACCAGCCTGGAAGAGCAGCTCGGTGACGACTCGCGCTTCGTGCACATCGGCCTCACCACGAACGACGTCTGGGATACGGCCACCGCGCTGCAGCTCCGCGACGCGATCGATGTGCTGCTGCAGGGCCAGGAGCGCCTGCGGCGCGCACTCGCGGCGCTCGCGACGCGGCACAAGGACACCCTGATCGTGGGCCGTACGCACGGCGTCCACGCGGAGCCGACGACGTTCGGGCTGAAGGTGGCCGTCTGGTACGTGGAGGCTGGGCGCAACCTCGAGCGTCTGCGCCGCGCGCGCGAGGTGGTGGCCGTCGGCAAGCTGTCCGGAGCTGTGGGACAGTTCGCGCACGTGGAGCCCGACGTCGAGGAAGAAGTCTGCCGCGACCTCGGCCTCGGCGTCGAGCCGGTCTCCACGCAGATCGTGCAGCGGGATCGTCATGCCGAGCTGCTGTCGACGCTTGCCCTGGCCGCCGCCTCGCTCGAAAAGATCGCGCTCGAGGTCCGCGGGCTGCAGCGGACGGAAGTGCTCGAGGCGCAGGAGCCATTCGGTGAAGGACAGAAGGGCTCCAGCTCGATGCCGCACAAGCGCAACCCCGAGCTGGCGGAGCGGATCTGCGGCCTCGCGCGGCTGTTGCGGGGCTACGCCACGGCGGCGCTGGAAAATGTCGCGCTGTGGCACGAGCGCGACATCAGCCACTCGTCGGTCGAGCGCGTCGTCCTGCCGGATGCCACCATCGTGCTGGATTACGCCCTTGACCTGGCGTCGTTCATCGTGGAGGGGCTCGACGTGGACCCGGCCCGGATGGCCGAGAACCTCGAGCGTTCGTATGGCCTCATCTATTCCCAGCGCGTGCTCCTGAAGCTCACCGAGGCGGGCCTCGCGCGCCAGAAGGCGTACGAGATCGTCCAGAAGAACTCGATGCAGGCATGGCGCGAGCGACGCTCGTTTTACGAGTTACTCGCGGCCGACCCCGCCGTCACCGAGCATCTGGCGCCGGCCGAGCTCAAGGCGTGCTTCGACCCATCGTGGTATCTGCGCAACGTCAACGCCGTTTTCCGTCGGGCGGGGCTCGCGTGAGCTCCGGGAGGGCACCCGTGAGACGTCAGCCAGCCAGCGAGGACGTGGAGCAGCAAGCCAAGCTCTATGAGGGCAAGGCCAAGATCGTCTACGCGACCAGCGACCCCAAGCTCGTGATCCAGTACTTCAAGGACGACGCCACGGCCTTCAACGCGCTGAAGAAAGGCACCATCGTCGGCAAAGGGGTCGTGAACAATCGGATGTCGGCCACGCTCTTCCATCGCCTGGCGAAGGCCGGCGTCCCAACCCACTACGTCGAGACGCTGTCCGATCGCGAGATGCTGTGCCGGCGGCTCGACATCATCAAGATCGAGACGATCGTGCGCAACGTCGTCGCGGGCAGCCTGGCGAAGCGCACCGGACTGGAGGAAGGCACACCGATCAAGCAGCCGATCGTCGAGCTCTACTACAAGTCCGACCCGCTCGGCGATCCCATGATCAACGACGACCACGTGCGGATGATGGCGCTCGCCACGCCGGCCGAGCTCGCGTGGATGAAGCGGATGTCGCTCAAGGTCAACGCGGTGCTTCGCCCGCACATGCTCAAGCGCGAGCTGATCCTGGTCGACTTCAAGCTCGAGTTCGGGCGCGGCGCCGGCCGCAAGCTGTATCTCGGCGACGAGATCTCGCCGGATACGTGTCGCCTGTGGGATCGCGCGACGCGTGAAAAGCTCGACAAGGATCGCTTCCGACGCGACCTCGGCGGCGTCGAGGACGCGTACCAGGAAGTCTACCGACGGTTGGTCGGAGATCTCGCCGGCGCATGAAGCTGCGGGTCCTCATTCGCCTCAAGCCCGGCATTCTCGACGTGCAGGGGGCTGCCGTGCAGCGGGCGCTCGCGGGACTGGGCTTTCCCGACGCGCGGGAGCTCCGCGTCGGCAAGCTGATCGACGTCGACGTCGACGCGACCACGCCTGCGGCTGCGCGCCAGCGCGTGGACGAGATGTGCCGGAAACTCCTCGCCAATACCATTCTCGAGGACTACACGATCGAAGCCGTCGAGTCAGAGCGCCTTGCCCCCAGGTAGGCGGTTCGGTAAGATGGCGTCGTCCGCCGCTGTCGTGAGACACGGCGCGCACCGCGAGAGGAGACCAACGCGCTCATGAGATTCGGGGTCGTGGTGTTTCCGGGCACCTGGAGCGATTGCGACTTCCACTACGTCATCTCGGAAGTGCTTCGCCAGCCCGTGAAGTACGTGTGGCACCGCGATCGCAGCCTGGCCGACCTCGACTGCGTGGTCCTGCCCGGCGGCTTCTCGTACGGTGATTACCTGCGCGCAGGCGCGGTGGCCGGCAAGTCGCCGGTGGTGGACGCGCTGCGCGAGTTCGTGGCCAACGGCGGCTACGTGCTCGGCTCGTGCAACGGGTTTCAGATCCTGTGCGAGGCCGGCCTGCTGCCCGGCGTGCTGATGCGCAACGAGTGTCTCCAGTATCGCTGCCAGTCGACGAATCTGCTCGTCGAGAACGTGGAGACGCCCTTCACGCGTGGGCTGCGGGCGGGCCAGGTGCTGACGATGCCGATCTCGCACGGCGAAGGCAAGTACTATGCCGACGCCGCGACGCTCGCGGAGCTGAAGGCGCGCCACGGTATCGTCTTCCGCTACGCCACCACCGACGGGCAGGTGGTGAAGGCCGCCAATCCGAACGGCTCGGTCGAGAACATCGCCGGCGTCGTCAACGACACGGGCACTGTGCTGGGGCTGATGCCGCACCCCGAGCGCGCGGCGGAATCGGCGATGGGCGGCACCGACGGGCTTCTGCTGTTCCAGTCGCTCCTCGGCACGCTCGTCGAGGACGGCACGTTCCTCAAGCGGTGATCCGGGGGTTGTTTGGCGGGAACTGAGCCGAAGGTTACCCTCGACCTCGCGCGGGGCCTCGGCCTCACAGCCGACGAATACGATCGCATCATCGAGCGGCTCGGACGCGAGCCGTCCTACACCGAGCTCGGCCTGTTCTCCGCGCTCTGGTCCGAGCATTGCGCCTACAAGCACTCTCGCGTGTTCCTCTCGCGTCTGCCCACGCGGGCGCCGCACCTGCTGCAGGGGCCCGGCGAGAACGCGGGCGCCGTCGACATCGGCGACGGCTGGGCGATTGTGTTCAAGATGGAAAGCCACAACCACCCCTCGTTCATCGAGCCGTTCCAGGGGGCCGCGACGGGCGTCGGCGGCATCCTGCGCGACATCTTCACGATGGGCGCCCGCCCTATCGCCATCCTCGATTCCCTGCGGTTCGGCGATCCACATGATCCGAAGACGCGACGTTTGATCGACGGCGTCGTCTCCGGGATCTCGTGGTACGGCAACTGTTTCGGCTGCCCGACGGTCGGCGGCGAGATCGCGTTCGCGCCCGAATATGCCGGTAATCCGCTCGTGAACGTCATGTGTGTCGGGCTCGTGCGTGCCGATCGGATCTTTCGCGCGCGAGCCGAAGGCATTGGCAATCCGGTGTTCTACGTCGGCAACAAGACGGGCCGCGACGGCATTCACGGCGCGACGATGGCGTCGGCGACCTTCGACGACGAAGCCGAAGCGAAGCGGCCGACCGTTCAGGTCGGCGACCCGTTCACGGAAAAGCTGCTGCTCGAGGCGTGTCTCGAAGCGATGGCCACGGGCGCAGTCGTCGGCATCCAGGACATGGGAGCCGCCGGCCTCGCGTGCTGCACGTCGGAGATGCCCGCGCGCAGCGGCACCGGCATGGAGGTCGAGCTCTCGACGGTCCCGCAGCGCGAGGCCGACATGACGCCGTACGAGCTGCTGCTGTCCGAGTCGCAGGAGCGCATGCTGCTCGTCGGCGCGCGCGGCCGTGAGGACGAGCTGCGCCGCGTATTCGCCAAGTGGGAGCTCGATGCCGTGAAGATCGGCGAGGTGACGGCCGGCTCGGACCTGGTCGTGCGCCACCACGGCGACGAGGTCGCCCACGTGCCGGTGGACGCGCTGGCCGATGGGCCGCGATACGAGAAGCCCTGCGAGCCGCCCGCCTGGTTGACCGAGCGCCGGGCGTTCGAGCCGCTCGCCCTGCCCGAGCCGTCGGATTATTCCGAGGCGCTGGTGACGCTCGTCGCGTCGCCGACGATCGCCTCGAAGGAATGGGCGTACCGGCAGTACGACCAGCAGGTCGGGACCAATACGCTGGTGCTGCCGGGTTCGGATGCGGCCGTGCTGCGCATCAAAGGCACGCGGCGCGCGATCGCCATCGCCACCGACGGCAACGGGCGTCAGGTCCTCCTCGATCCACGCCGCGGCGCCGCCATGGCGGTCTGCGAGGCGGCGCGCAACGTCTCGTGCGCGGGAGGGCGCCCGCTGGGCGTGACGGATTGCATGAACTTCGGCTCGCCCGAACGGCCGGAGATTCTCTGGCAGTTCGCGGAGGCAATCGACGGAATAGCCGAGGCGTGCCGCGCGCTGGAGGTCCCGGTGGTCGGCGGCAACGTTTCCTTTTACAATGAGACTTCCGGAAGCGCCATTCTGCCCACGCCCATCGTCGGCGTGGTCGGTGTGCTCGATGACGCGGGCCGGCTGGCGACGCAGTGGTTCAAGGCGGCGGGGCATCGGATCGCGCTGCTCGGTCCGGATGCCGTGAGTCTCGGTGGCTCGGAGTACTTGTGGACGTTGCACGAGCGGCTCGCGGGGCGCTTGGCGCCGCTCGATCTCGAGGTCGAGCGTCGTGTGCAGGCGGCGGTGCGGGCGGCCGTCGGAGCGGGGCTGGTGACGGCCGCGCACGACTGTGCCGAAGGGGGGCTCGCGACGACGCTCGCGGAGGCGTGCGTGACCGGCACGCGAGGCGGCGCGGTCGGGATTGGATGCGAAGTGGCGGTGGAGGTTGCACGGCGGCTCGATGAAACGCTGTTCGGCGAAGGCCCCTCGCGCGTGGTGGTGAGCGTCGAGCCGGAGCGACAGCGCGAGTTCGAAGCGCTCATGGCGGAGTCGGCAATTCCGTGGCGCTGGATCGGGAGCACGGGCGGCGAGAAGCTCAGCATCCGCGTGACGGGACGATTGGTGGTCGACGTGGCCGTGGATCGCATCGAACACGCGTGGAGGAGCGGATTTGAGCGCCACATGGCGTGACGACGACCGGTTCCACGACGAGTGCGGGCTGTTCGGCATCTGGAATCATCCGGAAGCCGCGAACGTCACGTATCTCGGTCTCTACGCGCTCCAGCACCGCGGCCAGGAGTCGGCCGGCATCGCCGCCACGGACGGTCACGCCTTTCACACGGAGAAGGCGATGGGCTGGGTCGCCGACGTGTTCCACCCCGAACGGTTGCGTCGGCTGGCGGGACATCGCGCCATCGGCCACGTGCGCTACTCCACGGCGGGCTCGTCGAATCTCAAGAACGCGCAGCCGATTACCGCCAACACCGCGCGCGGGCCGATCTCGATCGCCCACAACGGCAACCTCACGAACGCCGACGCCCTCCGCCGCGACATGGAGCGCGACGGCGCGATCTTCCAGTCGACGTCGGATACCGAAGTCATTCTGCACCTGCTCGCGCGGGCTCCGTCCGGCACCCTCGAAGACCAGCTGCGCCACGCGCTCGCACAGGTGAAGGGCGCGTATTCGCTGCTCGTACTCACGCCGGACGCGATGTACGCGATCCGCGATCCATACGGCTTCCGTCCGCTCACGCTCGGCCGCCTCGACGACGCCTGGGTGGTCGCGTCCGAGACGTGCGCGCTGGATCTGATGGAAGCCAAGGTCGAGCGCGACATCGAGCCCGGCGAGATCCTCGTGGTCGACGACGACGGCCCGCGCTCCGTGCGCGCGTTTCCGCCTGGCGAGAAGCTGCACTGCGTCTTCGAGTACGTCTACTTCGCGCGGCCGGACTCCGCGCTGTGGGGCCGCAACGTCCACACCGTGCGCAAGGCCATGGGCCATCAGCTCGCGCGTGAGCATCCGGTGCAGGCCGACATCGTCATTCCCGTTCCGGACTCCGGCACGAGCGCGGCGCTGGGATTTTCCGAGGAATCCGGGACGCCGTACGAGATGGGCCTGATCCGCAACCATTACGTAGGCCGCACGTTCATCGAGCCCAAGCAGGGGATCCGGCACTTCGGCGTCAAGGTCAAGCTGAACCCGATGCCGGAGATGCTGCAGGGCAAGCGCGTGGTCGTCGTCGACGACTCGATCGTCCGCGGCACGACGAGCCGCAAGATCGTGCGCATGCTTCGGAGCGCGGGCGCGCGTGAGGTCCACATGCGGATCTCGTCGCCACCGATCCAGTGGCCGTGTTACTACGGGATCGACACGCCGACGCGCAAGGAGCTGATCGCCTCCAGCCATCAGGTCGACGAGATCTGCCGTTATCTCGGCGCCGATTCACTCGGCTATCTGTCGCTCGACGGCATGCTGAAGGCCACCGGCGGCGATCCCGGCAGCTTCTGTCACGCGTGCTTCACTGGCGCCTACAAGGTCGGCATCGAGCCCGATCCGACGCCGCAGCTGCATCTCTTCGACGTCTGAACGATGAAGCCGCTCACGTACCGTGACGCCGGTGTCGACATCGAGGCCGGCGACGAGGCGGTCCGGCGCATCGCCCCGCTGGCCAAAGCCACCTTTCGGCCCGAGGTCCTCGGTGGCATCGGCGCGTTCGCCGCATTCGTCCGCGTCCCCGCGGGCTATCGCGAGCCCGTGCTCGTCTCGTCCACCGACGGCGCGGGCACCAAGCTCAAGGTCGCGTTCCTCGCGGACCGCCACGAGACCGTCGGTATCGACCTCGTGGCGATGGGTGTCAACGACCTGCTCGTCCACGGCGCCGAGCCGCTGTTCTTCCTCGATTACATCGGCATCGGCAAGCTCGACCCGGCGCGCGTCGAGGCGCTCGTGAGCGGCGTGGCCGAAGGCTGCCGGCGCGCCGGCTGCGCGCTCGTCGGCGGCGAGACGGCCGAGCTGCCGGATCTCTATGCGCCCGGCGAGTACGACCTGGCTGGCTTCGCTGTGGGCGTCGTCGAGCGCGAACGAATCGTGGACGGCAGCGCTGTGAAGCCCGGCGACGTCGTCCTCGGCCTTGCGTCGTCGGGACTGCACAGCAACGGTTACACACTCGTGCGGCGCATCGTCTTCGATGTGATGCGGCTCGATGTGGCCGCGCCGCTGCCGGGCACAGGCCGCAGCGTCGGCGACGAGTTGTTGGAGCCAACGCGCATCTACGCCGCAGCGGTCAAGACGCTGCTCGCCGCCGTGCCGGTCACGGCGATGGCCCACATTACAGGCGGAGGGCTCACCGGCAACCTGCCGCGCGTCCTGCCCGAGGGCTGCCGCGCGGTTCTTCGCCGCTCGGCCTGGCGCGAGCCGCCGGTCTTCGCGACGCTGCGTGAGGCCGGCAACGTGAGCGAGGCCGAGATGCTGCGCACCTTCAACCTGGGCGTCGGATACGTCGTCGTCGTGCGCGCTGGCGATGCGGGCCGCGCGCAGCAGGCGCTGGAGGCGGCGGGCGAGACGGTGAGCGTGATCGGCGAGATCGTCGCGGGCGAGCGCGGCGTGGAGCTGACGCGCTGATGCGGATCGTCGTGCTCGGCGGCGGGTTCGCCGGCATGGAGGCCATCCGCGTGCTCGAGCAGCGCCTCGACGCTCGCGCGGACATCGACATCCTCCTGATCAGTGACCGCAACTATCTGCTGTTCACGCCGCTGCTGCCTCAGGTCGCTTCCTCGTTGGTCGAGCCGCGCCACATCGTGCAGCCCATCCGCGACATCCGCGGCAGGCGGCGCTTCCGTTTCCGCCGCGACGTCGTGACGGACATCGATTTTGCCGCGCGTCGCGTCGTCATGGCCGAGGGAACCGAGGGCTACGATCGGCTCATCATCGCCATGGGCAGCGTGGTGCCCTCGTTCGGCGTACCCGGCGTCGAGGAGCATGCGCTGGGCTACAAATGGCTGGAGGACGGCATCGTGCTCCGGGACCACATCCTGGATGCAGCCGAGCACGCCGACCACGAGGGGGACCCGGCGGAGCGGCGACGCCGGCTGACCGTGTGCGTCGTCGGCGGCGGCTATACCGGCGTCGAGCTGATCGCCGAGCTGCGGGACTTCTTTCACGGCTACATCGTGCCGCGCTACCGCGGCATCGAGGCCGATGACTACCGGCTGCTGCTCGTGGAGGCGGGCCAGGAGATTTTGCGCGGCGTGCATCCAACCCTCGCGGAGCGCGCTCGGCGCAAGCTGAGGCGCTCGGGCATCGAGATCCGCACCGGCACGCGCGTGACCCGCGTGTTGCCGGGCGCCATCGAGGTCGCCGGCGGCGAGCGCGTGCCGGTCGGCATGACGGTGTGGGCCGCCGGTGTCACCGGACATCCCGCGCTCGGACACGTCGCGGCCGAGCGCGACCGGCTGGGCCGCCTCATCACGCGGCCGACGATGCAGCTCAAGGAGCACGCCGACGTGTACGGCGCCGGCGACGCGGTGACCGTCGAGGACAACGCCGTCGCCTCGATTCCGATCGTCCCGGCCGCGCTCGCGCAGGCGCGACTGGCCGCCGAGAACATCGTGGCCGAGATGGAGGGACGTCCGCTCTCGACGATTCAGTTCGCGCCGCAGGGCATGCTGGTCTCGCTCGGCGAGCGCGATGCCGTCGTCGAACTGTTCGGCCTGCGCTTTTCCGGCTATTTCGCGTGGCTGTTCTGGAACGCCGTGCATCTCTACAAGCTCGTCGGCTTTCGCAAGCAGCTGCAGGTCGCGCTGGACTGGGGCATGGCCCAGGTCTTCCCGCGCGATTCGACGATCATGCGGCGCGTTCTCCGTTGTCCCGTGTGCGTCCCGGGCTCGACGGCGCCCTCGCGCGAGCGTGATGCGGCATGAGCCCTGTCGGCGGGAGGACAGCCGAGCGCCTGCCCATTGGCGTTCTGGTCTCGGGCCGAGGCAGCAATCTGCAGGCGCTGCTCGACGCGTGCGCGGCGCCGGAGTTTCCGGCGCGCGTTGCCGTCGTCGTCTCCGATCGCGAGCACGCGCCAGCCCTGGCACGTGCGCGCGCCGGCGGCGTGGAGGCGGTCTGGATCAATCCCAAGGATTTCGCCACACGTGAGAGCTTTGACGCGGAGCTCGTCCGCGAGCTCGAGAAGCGCCAGGTCGGGCTCGCCTGCAATGCCGGCTTCATGCGCATCCTGTCGCGGGTGTACGTGCAGGCCTTTGCCGGACGCGCGCTGAACATCCATCCCTCGCTGCTGCCCGCGTTTCCAGGGTTGCATGCCCAGCGGCAGGCGCTCGAGCACGGGACGAAGGTCGCGGGCTGTACGGTGCATTTCGTCGACGAGGCCGTCGACGCAGGCCCCATCGTTTTGCAGGCCGCCGTGCCCGTAGAGCCGGAAGACACGGAGGAGACGCTGTCCGCCCGAATCCTGAGGGAGGAGCACCGGATTTATCCCGCCGCCGTCCGACTCTTCGCCGAAGGCCGGCTGGAGATCGTCGGGCGTCGCGTCATCATCCACCACGCGTCCAAGGAGAGCCGATGAGGATCCGTCGCGCCCTGGTGTCCGTCCACGACAAGACCGGGGTGGTCGAGCTCGCCACCGGGCTCGCGGGGTTCGGGGTCGAGATCCTCTCCACGGGCGGGACCGCGAAGCTGCTGCGCGAATCAGGCGTGCCTGTGCGCGACGTGGCCGACGTCACCGGATTTCCCGAGATGATGGACGGCCGCGTCAAGACGCTGCATCCCAAGATCCACGGCGGGATCCTCGCGCGGCGCGACGTGCCCGAGCATCTCGCCGCGCTCGAGCGGCACGGCATCCCGCCGATCGACCTCGTCGTCGTCGCGCTCTATCCATTCGAGCAGACGGTGGCGCGACCGGGAGTCACGGCGGCCGAGGTGATCGAGCAGATCGACGTCGGAGGACCCACGATGATCCGTGCCGCCGCCAAGAATCACGCCGCGGTGGCCGTCGTCACGGACCCGTCGCAGTACGGCGCCGTGCTGGACGAGCTCAAGCGGACGGGCGGCGCCATCTCGGACGCCACACGCGAGCGGCTGGCGCACGAGGCATTTCGCCGCACCGCGCAGTACGACGCGGCGATCGCCGCCTGGCTGCGCACGGCGCAGGCGCCGACGGCGGCCAGAGAGCCGGATCAGTTTCCGCATCCGCTGCGGTTGGAGGCCGAGCGCGCGCTGCTGCTCAAGTACGGCGAGAACCCGCACCAGTCGGCGGCGTTCTATCGCATCGCCGGCGCGCCCGCGATCGGGCTGGCGGCGATGAAGCAGCGGCACGGCCCGGAGCTCGGCTACAACAACCTGCTCGACTTCTCCGCGGCGCTGTCGCTGCTGCTCGAGTTCGACGATCCAGCGGCCGTCGTGATCAAGCACACCAACCCGTGCGGTGCCGCCCTGGGGCCGACGGTCGGCGTGGCCATGGAGCGCGCCAAGGCGTCCGATTCCGTGTCGATCTACGGCGGCATTGTGGGGGTGAATCGGACGCTCGACCTGGCCGTGGTGCAGGCGCTCGCGGGTATCTTCGTCGAGATCCTGTTTGCCCCGGCGTTCGCGGCGGATGCGCTGGAGGAGCTGTCGCGCACGAAGAAAAAGTGTCGCGTCTTCGAGGTTCCGTGCGATCGACGCGCGCTCCCCGGCCGCCTCGCCGAGTATCGCAGCGTGCTGGGAGGCCTTCTCGCTCAGAGCGTCGATGCGGCCGACCTCGATCCGAACACGCTCAAGGTCGTCACGAAGCGCGCGCCGACCGAGGCGGAGATGCGCGCGCTGCGGTTTGCCTGGCGCGTGGGCAAGCACGCCAAGTCCAACGCCATCGTGCTCACGACGACCGAGCAGGTGATCGGCGTGGGCGCCGGCCAGATGAATCGCGTGGACTCCGCACGCCTGGCCGTCATGCGCGCGCGCGAGGTCGGTCTGCCGACGCAAGGCACGGTCTGCGCCTCCGACGCGTTCTTTCCGTTTCGCGATGGGCTCGACGTGGTCGCCGAGGCGGGCGCCACCGCCGTCATCCAGCCCGGCGGCTCGCTGCGCGACGAAGACGTGATCGCCGCCGCCGACGCGCATGGCATGGCGATGCTCTTCACCGGTCTCCGCCACTTCCGCCACTGAGCGTCGGCGTGACGGGGCGCCGCGGGGCATGACCGAGCGCATCTACGGGTTGCGCGAGCTCACGCGTATCCTCACGCTGACGCCTCGCCGCGCCGCGCAGCTCAAGCGTCTCAACCTGCTCCACGGCGAGCTCCGGTATACCTTCCGCGAGCTTCTCGCGCTGCGCGCCGCGTCCGCGCTGCTGGAGTCGGGCGCGTCTGTCCGTCAGATCCGGCAGGCGCTCGACGCCCTGCGCCGGCGCGATCCCGGCATTCGGCAACCGCTGGCCGAGATGCGGATGGTGCTCGACGGAGGCCGCCTCCTGGTCGAGTCCGAGCGCGTGCGTTTCGATCCGCGTACCGGCCAGACCGTCCTGGATCTCGACGCGGGCAATCTCGAAAAGACGGCGGAGGCGACGCTCGTCACGGGGCTCGTGCGTCCGCTGGCGCCGCCATCCGAGCAGGCCGAGACGTGGTTCGAGCGCGCGAGCGAGTGGGACGCCGATCCCGCGCAGTGGGACGACGCGATCGACGCCTACCGGCGGGTGGTGGCGATCGATCCGACGTACGCCGCCGCGTGGAACAACCTCGGCTTGCTGCTGCATCGCATGGGTCGCTACGACGAGGCACGCGTCGCGTACGACCGCGCCCTGGCCGAGGCCGCCGAGTGTGCGGAGGCCGCCTACAACCTCGGCTCGCTGAACGAGGACACCGGCGACGTCGAGGAGGCGATCCGCTGCTACCGCCGGGCACTCGGCGTCTCTCCCGATTATGCCGACGCACATTTCAACCTCGCCGGCGCGCTGGCCCGATCCGGGCGCGGCGACGAGGCCGTGCGGCACTGGCAGCGCTATCTCGATCTCGACGCCGGCAGCCCCTGGGCGAAGATCGCGCGCGCCCATCTCGAAGTGGTCGAGACGCACGGGGAGGGTAGCGAATGAACGTCCTGGTCGTCGGCAGCGGCGGCCGTGAGCACGCGCTGTGCTGGAAGCTTGCGCAGAGCCCGCGGCTCACGCGCCTGGTCGCAGCGCCCGGCAATCCGGGCATCGCGCGGCACGCCGCATCCGTCGCCGTGGGCGTCGACGATCACGATGGCCTCGTTCGGCTCGCCGAGCGCGAGCGCACAGAGCTCGTCGTCATCGGACCTGAGGTGCCGCTGGTCGCGGGTCTCGCCGACCGCCTTCGCGACAAAGGATTCACCGTGTTCGGCCCCGGCGCGGCGGCCGCCGCTCTCGAGGGCAGCAAGGCATTCGCGAAGGACCTGATGGCTCGCGCCGGGATTCCGACCGCGCGATACGGGACGTTCACCGATGCCGAGAGCGCCCGCACGTTCTGCCGCCAGCTCGGCGCCCCGGTTGTCGTCAAGGCCGATGGGCTGGCCGCCGGCAAGGGGGCCATCGTCTGCAGCACGCTCGCCCAGGCCGATGAGGCGATCGCCGCATGCATCGAACGCCGCGAATTCGGTGCCGCTGGCGCCACCGTCGTCGTCGAGGAATTTCTGCGCGGCGAGGAGGCGTCGTTCTTCGCGATCAGCAATGGCAGCGAGTGTGTGGCGCTCGCGGCGGCGCAGGATCACAAGACCATCTTCGACGGTGATCGCGGCCCGAACACGGGCGGCATGGGCGCCTTCACGCCGGTTCGCTCGGTGGACCCGTCGATGCATGGGCGGATCATGCGGACGATCGTCGAGCCGACATTCGCGGGGATCGCGAGGGAAGGTGCACCGTACCGCGGGGTGCTGTACGTCGGGCTGATGCTCACCGAGGATGGGCCGAAGGTGATCGAGTACAACGTCCGCTTCGGCGATCCGGAGTGTCAGGCCATTCTTGCCGCTATGAATGGGGACCTGCTGCCCTTGCTCGACGCCGCCGCACGCGGCGCGCGGTTACCAACCGTCACGGGTTCCGTGCAAGCGTCGGTGTGCGTGGTCATGGCTTCCGGCGGCTACCCGGGCAAATACGCCACGGGCGTGCCGATCACCGGTGTCGACGAAGCGGCGGCGCTGGACGGGGTGGAGGTGTTCCACGCTGGCACGGCCGTGCGCGACGGGCGGCTGGTGACCGCGGGTGGTCGCGTGCTGGGCGTCACCGCCCTCGCGGACGACGTCGCGAGCGCGATCGAGCGCGCGTACCAGGCAGTGGACCGTATTCGGTTCGAGGGCATGCATTTTCGTAAGGACATCGGGCGGCGCCGAGCCGTCGCCGCTTAGGAGCACCGGCGTGACGAATCCAATCCGCGTGGGCATTGTGCTGGGCAGCGATTCCGATCTGGACGTCATGCTCGATACCGTGAAGGTCCTCGACGTGCTCGAGGTCGGCAGCGAGGTCGTGGTGGCATCCGCGCATCGTACGCCGAAGAAGACCGAGGAATACGCGTCGACGGCCGAGGCGCGCGGGCTCGGAGTGCTGATCGCCGCCGCCGGCGGCGCCGCCGCGCTGCCGGGCGTTCTTGCGGCGTCGAGCGCGTTGCCGGTGATCGGTGTGCCGATTGCCGCGACGCCGCTCGGCGGCATGGACGCGCTGCTCTCGATCGTGCAAATGCCGAAGGGCGTGCCAGTCGCGACGGTCGCCATCGGCAGCTGGGGCGCCGCCAATGCCGCGATCCTCGCCGCACAGATCCTCGCGGTCGGCGATCCGGCGCTGCGGCAACGGCTCGTCGCCTATCGCGCGAAGCTGGCCGCCGAGGTGGAGGACCGCGCGCGTCGGGTCGCCGACAAGCTGAAGTCGCGCGGCTGACCGCGTCGTGGCGACGGCGGTCGTGCGCGTCGATCCCGTCGCCCCGGACGAGCGCGTTGTGCGCGAGGCGGCCGATGTCTTGCGTCGCGGCGGACTCGTCGCGTTTCCGACGGAGACGTTCTATGGGCTCGGCGCCGCCGCCCTCGACGCGGCGGCCGTTCGGCGCGTGTTCGAGGTCAAGGGCCGCCCGAGCTCAATGCCGCTGCTCGTGCTCGTCGACAGCGCGGCCCGTTTGAGGCACGTCGCCATAGACGTGCCGGAGCGCGCCCGCACGCTGATGGATCGCCACTGGCCCGGCGCACTCACCCTCGTGTTTCGCGCCGCTCCGCAGCTTCCGGCAGAGCTGACCGCGGGGACGGGCACGGTGGGCGTGCGGGTGCCGAACCATCGTGTGGCGCGCGCGCTCGTCAGCCAGCTTGGCCTTCCGGTGACGGCGCCGAGCGCAAATCCCACCGGCGGCGATCCGCCGACCACGGCCGACGGTGTGCTCGCCTACTTCCGTGACGTTCTCGACCTGGTGCTCGACGGGGGCCCAACGCCCGGCGGCGCGCCCTCCACGGTCGTCGACGTGACCGTCGACCCTCCCCGAGTGCTCCGTCAGGGAGCCGTTACACTGGAGCCGTGGTAGTGCGAGCCGCAGGACGTCGCGGGGCCGTTGTGCGAGCCGCAGCCGCAAGGCGAGGCGAGTCTGCGATCGCAGCCCCGCCGTGCGAGGCGAGCGAAGAAACAGTAGGGCGAGCCGCAGGACGTCGTGGGGCTGGGGCTCCACCGTCCGAGGCGAGCGAAACACATAAATGAAAATCACGGGCGTGATCCAGGCGGGTGGGCGCAGCACGCGCATGGGCGGAGAACCCAAGGCGCTGCTCGAGCTGGGCGGCAAGCGCATCGTCGAGCGCGTGATCGACGCGCTCGCGGCCGTGCTCGACGACCTGCTCGTGGTGACGAACACGCCCGAGCGCTACCGGTTTCTGGACCTGCCGATGGTCGGCGACCGCTGGCCGGAGGGCGGCGCGCTCGGCGGCATCTTCACGGGGCTCGAGGCCGCGGGCGGCGACGCGGTGTTCAACGTCGCGTGCGACATGCCGTTCCTGCAGCCGGACGTCGTGCGCCTGGTGGTGGCGCGGGCGGGCGATGCCGACGTCGTCATCCCGCGTGTGGACGGCCAGTACGAGACCATGCACGCGCTCTACGCGAAAGCGTGTCTGGCGCCGATGCGGACGCGACTCGACGCCGGACAGCTGAAGATCACCGGGTTCTTTTCCGACGTTCGTGTGCTCGAAATCACCGCCGACGCGGTCGCGCGACACGGCGCGCCGCAGACCGTGTTCATGAACGTCAACACACCGGACGAGCTCGCCAGGGCGCGCGCGCTCGCCGCCGAGATCGGCCGGTGGTGAGGCTGCGGCCCGTGCTCGTGGTGCACTACCACGAGATCAGCCTCAAGCGCGGCAACCGCCCGCTGTTCCTCCGCCACCTGCGGCGCAACGTCGAGCGAGCGCTCACCGATACCGGACCCTTCGGGATCGAGCAGCTGTCGGGCCGGGTCCTCGTGGACCTCGAGAGCCATCCCGCCCCGGAGGCCGCACGCGATCGTGTGGCGCGCGTCTTCGGAGTGGCGAGCGTGACGATCGCGTATCGCACGCCGTCCACCCTCGACGCGATGAAGGCGCTGCTCGAGCGGCTGCTCGAGGGTCGCAGCTTCGGCTCGTTTCGCATCAGCGCGCGGCGCGCGTTCAAGACCTATCCCATGACGAGCGTCGATCTCAATCGCGCCCTCGGCGCCTTCGTGCTCGAGCGTGTGCGGACGCGTGTGGACCTCGAGCACGCCGAGCAGGAGATCCACGTCGAGGTGCTTCCGGCGGAAACATACATCTCGCTCGATCGCACGGAGGGGCCGGGCGGACTGCCGGTGGGCGCCTCGGGAACGGTCGCAGCGCTGCTCTCCGGCGGTATCGACTCGCCCGTCGCGGCCTGGCGCATGATGAAGCGCGGCTGCCGCGTGGTCTTCGTGCATTTTCACAGCGTGCCGTACCTCCCCGCCACGTCGCAGGCCAAGGCGCGAGCGCTCGTCGAGCGGCTCACCGCATGGCAGTACGCCTCGCGCCTTCATCTCGTGCCCTTCGGCGAGATCCAGCGCGAGGTCGTGTTGAGCGTGGCGCCGCCGCTGCGCGTCGTTGTGTATCGCCGATTGATGCTGCGTATCGCGCAGGAACTCGCTCGGCGCGTCGGTGCGCAGGCGCTCGTCACGGGCGAGAGCCTCGGGCAGGTCGCCTCGCAGACGCTCGAGAACATCGCGTGTATCGACGAGGCGGCCTCGCTTCCCGTCCTACGCCCGCTGATCGGCATGGACAAGCTCGAGATCACGGCCGCGGCGCAGCACATCGGGACGTTCGAGATCTCGATCGAGCCCGACGCTGATTGCTGCACGCTGTTCACCCCGCGCCATCCCGCGACCCGTACGACCCTCGACGAGATCCACTCGGTGGAGCGCGGGATGGACCTCGAACGCTTCGTCGCCGCCGGCGCGGACGGCGCCGCGCTCGAAGCGTTCGCGTTTCCCGCCGCCGGCGCCGCCGTCTTTTGACGGCGACAGGGTCCCCGAGATATAGGGGCGCTTGACGCAGCACGCCACAATCGGTATGGTTCGCGTATGGCGATCATCGCCATTGGAGCGGACCACGCCGGTTTCTCCCTCAAGGAGCGGCTCAAGACGTGGCTTGCCGCGGACGGGCATCGCATCCTCGATCACGGAACGCATTCATCGGAATCGGTCGACTACCCCGACTACGCCGCCGCCGTCGCCGACACCGTGCGCGCCGGGGAGGCCGAGTGGGGGATTCTCGTCTGCGGCTCGGGCATCGGGATGGCGATGGCCGCCAACAAGGTCGCGGGCGTCCGGGCGGCAGTGGCGGCCGATCCCGGCGTGGCGCGCCTGTCCCGGCAGCACAACGACGCCAACATCTTGGCGCTCGGGGCTCGCCTGACGACGCCAGGCCAGGCCCTCGCGGTCGTGCAGGCGTGGCTCGCGACTCCGTTCGAGGGCGGCCGGCACGCACGCCGCGTGGACAAGCTCGCGCAGTTGGACACCGCTCGAAAGGAGCACGCGGTCGATGCCGCGGCTGGCTGAGGTCGATCCGGAGATCGCGAAGGCGCTACGCGAGGAGGCGCAGCGGCAACATCGCAATCTCGAGCTCATCGCGTCCGAGAACTTCGTGTCTGAGGCGGTGCTGGAGGCGACCGGCTCCGTCCTGACGAACAAGTACGCCGAGGGATATCCCGGGCGACGGTACTACGGAGGCTGCGAAGTCGTCGACGTCGTCGAGGATCTCGCCATCGCGCGCGCCAAAGAGCTGTTCGGCGCCGAACACGCCAACGTGCAGCCACACTCCGGCGCCCAGGCGAACATGGCGGTCTACTTCACGCTGCTCAAGCCCGGCGACGCCGTGCTGGGGCCGAATCTCTCGCACGGCGGCCATCTCACGGCGGGCAGCCCGGTGAACTACTCGGGCAAGTTCTACTCGATCGTGGCCTACGGTGTCCGCAAGGACACCGAGCGGATCGACCTGGATCAGGTGCGTGATCTCGCGAAGCAACACCGGCCGAAGCTGATCATCGCGGGCGGATCCGCCTTCCCGCGCGCGATCGACTTCAAGCCGTTCGGGGAGATCGCCCGGGAGGTCGGTGCGTCGCTCATGGCCGACATCGCTCACCCTGCGGGGCTCGTGGCCGCCGGCCTGCATCCGTCCCCCGTCGGGATCGCGGACTTCGTCACGTCGACGACGCACAAGACGCTGCGCGGCCCGCGCGGCGGGCTCGTGCTCTGCGGAGCCGCGCACGCCCAGGCGCTCGACAAGACGGTGATGCCCGGTGTGCAGGGCGGGCCGCTGATGCATGTGATCGCCGCCAAGGCCGTCGCGTTCCGCGAGGCTCTCACGCCGTCGTGGCGCGCCTACCAGCAGCAAATCGTGAAGAATGCCAGGGCGCTCGCCGACGCCATGCAGGCGCACGGCTTCCGCCTGGTCACGGGCGGCACGGACACACACCTGCTGTTGGTGGATCTGTCCTCGCGGGGAATCACGGGCAAGGACGCCCAGGAGGCGCTCGACCGCGCGTGGATCACGGTCAACAAGAACACGATCCCGTTCGAGACGAAGAGCCCGATGATCACCAGCGGCATTCGGGTCGGCACGCCGGCCGTCACCACGAGAGGAATGAAAGAGCCGGAGATGGCGGAGATCGCGCGACTGATCGACCGCGTGCTGTCCGATCTCGGCTCGGGCTCCGTCGAGGCCGCCGTGCGGGGCGAAGTCCAGGAGCTGACGGCGCGCTTCCCGCTGTATCCCGACCGGACCAAGTGAGGGGCACGCGATGAAGTGTCCGTTCTGTGGCCACACGGAGGATCGAGTCGTCGACTCGCGGGTGGGACGCGAGGGCGAGTTCATTCGCCGCCGTCGCGAGTGCCTCAAGTGCCATCGTCGCTACACGACCTACGAGTACATCGAAGACGTGCTCCCGCATGTGGTCAAGCGGGACAGCCGTCGCGAGCCATTCGATCGCCAGAAGCTGCGCGGCTCCATCCTCAAGGCCTGTGAGAAGCGCTCGGTCGGCGTGCAGGCGGTGGATGACGTCGTGGCCGACATCGAGGCGCGGCTGCACGAGCGGGCCGAGAAGGAGATCTCGAGCCTCGAGCTGGGCGACATGGTCATGGAGCACCTGCAGAAGCTGGATCAGGTCGCGTACGTGCGGTTCGCCTCGGTCTATCGTCAGTTCAAGGACATCAACCAGTTCATGGACGAGGTGAAGGGGCTCCTCAAGGACGACAAGACGAAAACCCCTATGTTGCCGCGCCCTAAGCCCGTACTCACCAAGAAATAACGCGACGACGTGCCGCTGGAGCGGCCAGCGACGGGTCGGTGTGTGTCAATGCCACGGTCTGCATCAGTGCCACGTTGACTTCGCCGAACGCCCGCGGTACGGTTGCCACACCTTCGCCAACCTCCTGGCACCACGGAGCCCATCCTATGAAGCGTGCGCTGAAGAAGCTCGTGTTTGTCGAGCCCAAGTCTACGCACCTGCACGTCTACAGCCGCGTCTGCATCCCGCGACTCGGCTCGGTGCTGCTGGGCACGATCATGCGGGCCAAGGGCTACGACGTGCGCGTCTACATCGAAGACATGCACGACGTCGACATGGGCGAGGTGCTTTCGGCGGACCTCGTGGCGATCTCCGCCATCACCTCGACGGCGCCCCAGTCGTACCGGCTCGCCGATCGCGTGCGGGAGGCCGGCGCGATCGTCGTGATGGGGGGCACGCATACGAGCTTCCTGCCCGACGAAGGCATGCAGCACGCGGATTTCGTCGTGCGCGGCGAGGGCGAGTTCGCCTTCCAGGAGCTGGTGGACACCATTCAGCGCGGCGATGGGTTCGAGAAAATCCAGAACCTGACCTGGCGCGGCACCGACGGCGCGCTCGTGCACAATACCGAGCGGCCGAAGATCCCGAACCTCGACGTCAATCCGATCCCGGACTATCACCTCATCGAAGGCTGGAAGCCGGGCGGCGTGATTTCGGTGGCCACCTCGCGTGGCTGCCCGTTCTCGTGCACCTTCTGTTCGGTTCCCGGCATGTACGGCCACGCGTTCCGCACGCATTCGATCGAGCGCGTGCTGACCGAATTGCAGAATCACAAGGGCAACATGTACACGTTCTTCGCCGACGACATCTTTACGGCGAACAAGAAGCGCTGCAAGGAGCTGCTGCGCGGGATGATCCAGCGCGACCTGACCCCGCAGTGGGGCGCGCAGGTCCGCACTGAAACGGTCGACGACCCCGAGCTGCTGCAGCTGATGCGCGATTCCAACTGCTTCAACGTGTACGTCGGCTTCGAGTCCATCAACCCGCGTACCCTTAAGCTGTTCCAGAAGAAGCAGGACCTCGCCAAAATCGAGCGCTCCATCGAGCGGTTCCACGCCCACAAGATCCGTATCCACGGGATGTTCGTGGTCGGCTCCGACGAAGACGACGTCGAGACGCTGGAAGCCACGGCGAAGTTCGCGCGCAAGCACGACATCGACTCGATCCAGTTCATGATCCTGACGCCCATCCCGGGCTCGCCGGACTGGGACACGCTCTACGCGAAGGGCGACAAGTACGTGATCAACCGCAACTGGTCCTTCTACGACGGCCACCACGTCGTGCACCAGCCGCGGCGCATGAGCCCCTACGAGCTGCAGATGGGGACGATCCGGGCGATGCAGAAGTTCTACTCGTGGGGCGGCATCGTCCAGAAGCTCGCCAAGCGCGACGTCTATTACGCGGTGATCCGGCTCTGGGGCAAGCGGATGCTACGCGAGTGGTGGAAGGACGACGAGAACAGCGCGTACGTGGACTGGCTGCGCGGTCAGCTCTACGGCGAGGGCGGGGTGACGCGTGCGCTGGGCGGTCCGGTGCGGACGATCGGCGTCCCGGCGCTGCTGCTTCAGGAAAAGATCGGCCAGCTGCTCCAGCGTTTCCTCGGCGAGCTCGGCGTCACCGTGGTGCCGCTGGCGGAGGCGGCGATGGAGAATGCGTCGGCCGCCGTCGAAAATGCGACCGCGGCTGCGCGCCAGACGCTCGACTGCGTGATCACGCCGATCGTCAAGCGCGCCGAGCAGGAGCGTGAGGAGTTCTACGCCAGGCTCAACGCGGTGAGCGAGGGCCTCCACGCCCAGTGGGAGCGACTCCCGAAGGTCGCGTTCCCGCTCACCGACGGTCAGGGGCCCGTTTTCGAGCCCTTCGCCAAGATCGGTTTGCTCGTGACGCGCAACCTCGACGCGATCCGCTCGGCCTACAAGTCGGCGGGTGTCGCCGAAGGACTCTGGGAAACCGCCTGATTTAGAGGACCGCCCCGGGTTCCCCGGGGCGGTTCCGAACGTCGGGGAGGTTGACGGGCCCCTTCGAGGCCCCTCAACTGAGAAGTTCCCTCAGGACCAGTCGATCTTCCAGATCGGCCCCATGAAGAAGAGTGGGCCCTCAAATCGCAGGAACGCCGGAGCCTCACCGCTCAGGATCCACACCTTCACGTCAGGCAGGTCCGTGACCAACAGCGACGCGAACAGGCCGAGCTGAGGCTTGACCAGGAAGCGTGTGGCGGGCACGGCCGCCTCGCCCATCATCACGGTGTCGTCGCCTGCCGGCACCAGCAGCATCTTCACGAGCCGCGGCTTCGGCGTGAACGCGATGATCTGCACCGTCGTGGCGGTTCCCGCCGGCATGTTCTTCATCAGCGTGCCGAGCAGCCCGTTATAGACGTCACTCGGAAGATCGATCTTGCCCTTGAGGATCTCTTCCGCCGCATCCTCGTCGCCCTTGTAGCGGACCTCGTAGCGTCCGGTCTCCCGGTCTACCTTCGCGTCGATCGTTTCGGGAAACGCGGGGCCCTTCTGGAGGATCTGGTACGACATCAGCGTGAACGTGTCGCGCTGCGAGAACACGACGCGCTCGTCGTAGACCGATCCGTCACGGAAGCGAAACGTGAGCCGATTCTCGACGCGGTCGCCGCGCGGGATCTGCACGAGCTCGCCCTGCGCGAGCTTTTCTCCCGAGACGGAGCGAAGGACTGGGAAGGCGTGGGTGACGCCTTCGGTGAATTTCACCGCGACGGGCTCGGCGAACGCGGGAGTCGTCGCGGCCAGCGTGATCGCGCAGGTGAGGACGGCAAGCGCCTTCATACGGGGAGGCCTCCTGAACCCGCGATCGCGCGCCAGGTTCAGGCTCACTTCGAGCAAAGCGCGTGCCGCGAGGCTAGGAGGCGCGTGGCTCCTGTACGGCCGAGGCCTTGCGATGCGCTCGACGCCGCACGAATTCTTCATTGAGTGGAACACCCTTGCGACACAGGGGGCATTCCTCTGGGTCGTAAGTGGGAAAGTCCCTGCTTACGAGGCTGAATACGGGCCGGCCACCCAGATCCACCGATGTGCGACGCCACAGGCAGCCCACTCCGACGATCTGAGCCCCAAGCTGTTCTACCAGCTCGATGAGGAGATTCAGGGTGCTGCCCGTCGACACGAGGTCTTCCACCAGCAAGACCTTGGTTCCCGGACGAAGCAGGCGGTGAAATTCGACCGGCAGGGTGACTCGTCTCTTACCACCCGAGAGCCCCTTGGTTCCGTACACGACGACGGGGCGGGAGGGATGCGCACGGGCCACGCAGTGGGAGAGGATGAGCGCGCCCGGCCCGGTCGACAGCACGATGTCGACGGGCCACTGCGCAAAGTGTTTGGCGATCACGGCGCCGAGCCCCTCGGTGAACGACGGCTCCGTCGTCACCAGCGTCTTCTCTATGTATTCGCTCGTGTGCTGGCCGGACGGCAACAGCACGTGATCGTTCGCGTGGTACGCGCCGGTGCGTTTGAGGATCTCGAGATGAATCTTCTCGCGAACCTCGGCCTCGACGGCGGCGGGATCCTTCTTTGGAGCGGGCGCGGCGCTCATTCCGGTCCTCCCGGCGGCCATTATCGCACGGCTCCCTGAGCGCTTTTCGGCCACGTGCTAGACTCCCGGCTATGCGCGTGCTGGCCCTCGAGACCTCCACGCTGGCGGGCGGCGTGGCGCTCGTGGACGGCGAGCGGCTCGTGGCCGAGTACGTCCTCGACGTCAGCGTCACGCATTCGGAACGCCTGATGGCCGCGGTGGATCGTGTCCTCGCAGATGCCCGCTGGGCGCCTCGCGACCTCGAAGGCCTGGCCGTGTCGATCGGTCCCGGCTCGTTCACCGGCCTACGGATCGGCGTCAGCACGGTGAAGGGGCTCGCGATCGCGCTCGGGTTACCGATTGCGGCGGTGCCCACGCTGGACGCGATGGCTGCGACGGTGCCGTGGCCGGCTCTGCCGGTGTGCCCGGTATTGCAGGCGCGGCGCGACGAAGTCTACGCGTGCCTCTATCGCCACGACGGCGACGGCCTGCGCCGCGAATGGGACTACCTCGCGCTGGCGCCGGAAGAGCTCGGCGCGCGACTCACGGAGCCGACGCTGCTGATCGGCGACGGGGCGGCTGCAGTGGACTCGCCGCAGGCGCGACGGTTGCCGCGGCCCCGGCGCGTGCCGTCGCCGGCATGCGTCGCTGTTCTCGGGCGCGAGCGTCTTCGTCTCGGGGAAAGCATCCCTGCCGCCGAGATCGTGCCGTTTTATCTGCGGCCCTCGCAAGCGGAGCTTCGACGTCGTGCCGCCACGATCCGTTGATCCCATGCGTCCCGGGGACCTCGACGAGGTCCTCGCCATCGAGCGAGCATCGTTCACGATGCCCTGGTCACGTGGCGCTTTCCTCTATGAGATCGAGCAGAACCGCGTGGCGCGCTGCCACGTCGTGCGCGAGGCCGGCGTCATCGTCGGCTACCTCTGCGTCTGGGAGATCGCGGACGAGATCCATGTGACCAACATCGCGATCCACCCTGCGCACCGGCGCCGTGGCATCGCACGAGAGCTGATGGCCGCGCTGATCGCCGACGCGCGAGCTCGCGATCTGCGCATCATCGTGCTCGAGGTTCGGCCCAGCAACCATCACGCGATCGCGCTGTACGAGTCGTTCAACTTTCGGGTGACGGGCCGGCGCCGCGGTTATTACTACGACACCGGGGAGGACGCGCTCGTCATGGAGACGCGCCTCGCCGCCGTCTCGCCCGCCGCCGGCGGGAACCAACGGGCGGGCTAGGCGGTTAACACGCCGGTGGGCCTCGCCCCCGCGCGCGTCACGCTGTTCGCCGGTGCGCTTGCTCTGGTGCTGGTGAGCCTTCGTCCCGACGTTGCCGTTGCACAGGCCAGCGCGCAAGAGATCGCGCGTGGGCGGTACGTCTTCGGCGCCACGGGCGGCTGCGGCTGCCACACCGCGAAGGGGCAGCCGGTCAACGCCGGCGGCCGTCGCTACGACGGACCGTTTGGTGTGGTCTATTCAAGCAACATCACCCCTGATCGGGAGACTGGCATCGGCGGATGGACGGACGAGCAGATCGTCACAGCTACGCGATCGGGGCGGCGGCCGAATGGCGAGCGCCTGCTGCCCGTGCATCCTTATCCAGTCTTCAACGGCATGGCCGCGGACGACCTGAAGGCGCTGACGGCATTCCTGCGAACGGTGCCCGCGGTCAAGCGCGCCAAAGAGCCGAAGCGGATCACGGTGCCTCTGTTCGAATCGGTGTTCCTGCCCGCCTGGCTCACAGCGTTCGCGCCGCGCGAAAACCCGCCGCCCTCGGCGCCCTCCACGGGCGTTCCGCGCGGTGAATATCTCGTGCGTGCGGTCGCTCACTGCGGCGAATGCCACACACCGCGCACGATGACCATGGCGACGGACAACAGCCGGTTCCTGGCGGGCAATCCGAAGGGACCCGAGGATTCGGCGATGCCAAACATCACGCCCGACCCCGACACGGGCATCGGCCGGTGGAGCGTCGAGGAGATCGCGGACTATCTCGGCACCGGCAACAAGCCCGATGGCGATGTGGCCGGAGGCCTGATGGGCGAGGTCATCGACGGAACGCTCGCCGGCTACAAGGACCTCACCAAGGCTGACCGGGTCGCGATCGCACAGTATTTGAAGACGCTTCCGCCGATCCGGAACAAGATCGTCGTTCCGAAGTAATGTACCGGTGGTGAACCCGCGGGACTCCGACCCGCGCAGACGAGGAGGCGACATGACCCGACGGACGCGGATGGTGACGGCAGCGGCGCTGGTCTCGATGGCAGCGGTGGGCTGTGCGTCGATGCAGGCGCAGCCGAAGATGACCGCGGAAGAGGCGATCGCCACGCGGCAGAAGCTGATGAAGTCGCAGGGCGAAGCCTGGAAGAACATCCAGGACAAGACCAAGGCCGGCGACGTCGCCGGCGTGGTGCCCGAAGCGCAGAAGCTCGTGGACACGTCGCATCAGATCCCCGCACTGTTCCCCGAGGGCTCGCTCGGACCGACGAAGACGGCCGCCAAGCCGGAGATCTGGCAGAAGTGGCCGGAGTTCGAGGCGGCCGCGAAGAATCTGACGACCCAGTCCGAAAAGCTGCGTGACACCGCCAAGACCGGCGACTCCGCCGCCACCCAGGCCGTGGTGCAGACGTTCGGCCGTCAGGCGTGCGGCACGTGTCACACGCCGTTCCGTGTCCCGCCGCCTCCGCAGCCACAGCGCTAGGCCAGGCGACTGCTCGTCATGCGAGCGCTCGCCCTCGCCCTTGTGCTGGTCACCGCGGCGCCGCTGCCGGCCGTCGCGGATGCGATGAACTTCAAGCTGCTGACCAACTACTCTCAGGCGAGCTTCCGCAGTGACGCGCCGCTCGAGACGTTCGTCGGCACGTCGGCGCTGGAAGGTATCCAGGGCACGCTGGCGCTGGATCCGGCCAGGCCGCAGGACGCGAAAGGCGCGGTGAAGGTCGACATGAACCGCGTGAGTACCGGCATCGAGAAACGCGACGCCGACATGCGCGGGAAGAATTATCTGGACACCGAAGTCGACGGTAACCGCTGGGTGACGTTCGAAGTGCGCAAGGTCGAGATCGCGGGTTCGCTCGAGCCGGGCAAGGAAACACCCGCCAAGGTGCACGGCGTGCTCACGATCAAGCAGAAGTCGACCGATGTCGTGGCCGAGTCCACCGTGATGTACATCAAGCTCACGCCAGAGCAGGTCGACCAGCAGAAGCGGTTCGGGTTCGCGAGCGACAATATCAAGGTGAAGTCGAAGCTCGGCTCGACCTTTACCGCGCACGGCATGCAGGTGCCGCAGCTGCTCTTCCTCAAGGTCGCGAACGACATTCAGATGCTGGCCGATCTCGTTTTCGTGCGGCAGTAACTTCATCGACTGGCTCGCCCCGGAGGGCGGCGGTCCGCCGCGCTTCGGGGCGAGCCAGCGTGCTAAAATTCGGCCGCTCGCCGATGGCCGGACCCGAAGCGATTTCTCGCCGCGCCGACCCCGCCGCGCTCGCCGAGCGCATGGTGGCTGGCGATCGTCTCGCCCTCGCTCGCCTCATCACGCACGTCGAGAACGGCAGCGCCGCGGTGCCGACGATCATGCAGGCCATTCACGCGCGGGCGCGGGACGCCTACGTGCTCGGCGTGACCGGCCCGCCGGGCGCCGGCAAGTCAACAGTGGTGGACCGGCTCACGGCGCTGTTACGCGCAGAGGGGGACACTGTCGGCATCGTGGCCGTGGATCCGTCGAGCCCGTTCAGCGGTGGCGCTGTGCTGGGCGACCGCATCCGCATGCAGGCGCATGCCCTGGACGCCGGCGTCTTCATTCGCAGCATGGCGACGCGCGGCTCGCTCGGCGGCCTCGCGCGCGCCACCGGCGAGGTGGTCAAGCTGCTCGGGGCGGCCGGCTATCGCTGGGCGCTGATCGAGACCGTCGGGGTCGGACAGACGGAGCTCGACATCATGAAGATCGCCGACACGACGATCGTCGTGTTGGTGCCGGAGTCGGGTGATGCGATCCAAACGATGAAGGCGGGGCTGATGGAGGTCGCCGACGTGTTCGTCGTCAACAAGGCGGATCGCGCGGGCGCGCCGGCCCTCATGGCGGAGCTGAAGTTCGCGGCTCATCTGCATCACGGGAGCACCGCCTCGCGCCGCGACGTGGACTGGGAAGCCCCGGTGCTGGCCGCGCAAGCGCAGAACAGTGTCGGCATGACCGAACTGCTGGCCGAGGTGCGCCGCCACCGCGCCGCGCTCGAGGCGAGCGGCGCCTTCGCGTTGCGTCGGCGAGAACGCGCCCGGACGGAGCTCGAGGCGCTGCTCGTGGAGGCGTTCCGCGGCCGCGTTGATCGCGCGCTCCACGGCGGTCAGGTCAAGGCGGTCTTCGACGAGGTCGTGGCCGGCCGTCGTGATCCGTACTCCGCGGCGGCCGCGATCTTGCCCGTGATATCGTTGGAGCCCTCATGACGCCCGCCGGCGTCCCGTTCCGGGACACGTTCTGGAACATTCCACCGCTCGCACAGCATGCGCTCTACCTCGGCGCGGTCGTCGCCATGGCGATCTTCGTCTACGGTTTTTACCGCCACATCCGGCTCTGGACGGCCGGTGGGCCCGAGCGCCGCTTCGATCACATCCCGCAGCGCGTGAAGCTCGTGGCCAAGCACGCGCTTGGCCAGGCGCGCACGTTGTCGCAGGCCTACCCCGGCATCATGCACGCCATCATGTTCTGGGGTTTCCTCGCGCTGTTCATGGGCACGGTGCTGGCGACGATCGACTGGGACATCACGCTGCCCTTGTGGGACTACAAGCTTCTCAAGGGCCGCTTCTATCTCTTCTACGAGACCGTGCTCGATCTCTTCGGCCTCTTCTTCGTCATTGGTCTCGGCATGGCCGTGTGGCGGCGCTTCGTGATCCGACCGCACCGTGTCGATCCGACCGCGCGTTTCGCCAACGTGCTGGCGCTGCTCTTCGTCATCAATCTCTCGGGGTTCGTGATGGAAGCCTGCCGCCTGGCGGTGACACAGGTCTGGTGGGCGCCCTGGTCGCCCGTGGGCTGGGCGCTGGGCCAGGGGATGCTCGCGGCGGGGATGAGCGAGGGCGCGCTGCGCGGCACGCATCTGATCGTGTGGCTGGGCCACGCGGTGCTCGCGTTGTTCTTCATCGCCGTCATCCCGTATTCCTATTTCCTTCACCTCCTGACCACGCCGCTCAACATCTTCTTCGCGAAGCTCACGCCGCGCGGCGAGATCCGAAAGATCGACAACATCGAGGAAGCCGAGTCGCTCGGGATCAGCCGCCTCGAAGAGTTCTCGTGGAAGCGGCGGCTCGACTTCGCGGCGTGCGTGGAGTGCGGGCGCTGCCAGGCGGCGTGTCCCGCCTATATGGCGGGAACCGTGCTGTCGCCCAAGCAAATCATCGTAAAGCTGAAGCGGCACATGTACGGGCAGGCGCCCGGGCCGATCCATGGTGAGCTGATCAAGCCGGATGAGCTCTGGGCGTGCACGACGTGCATGGCGTGCGTCGAGGAGTGCCCCGCGTTCATCGACATCGTCGACACCATCATCGATCTCCGCCGCTACCTCACGCTGTCAGAGGGCGCGCTGCCATCGACGGCGCCGCAGTCGCTGCAGAACATGCAGCGTGCCGGGAATCCGTGGGGGTTGCCGCCCGGCGAGCGTTTGGCGTGGGCGCACGGCCTCGATGTGCCGATCATGGAGCCGGGCAAGGAGGTCGAGTACCTCTACTGGGTCGGTTGCTCGGCCTCGTACGACAAGCGCAATCAGGCGATCGCGCGCTCCGTCGTGGCCATCCTCAAGAAGGCCGGCGTGTCGTTCGGCGTGATGCAGGAAGAGCGCTGCCACGGTGAGGTCGCGCGCCGGCTGGGCGAGGAGTACCTCTATCAGACCGTGCAGGCGGAGAACGTCGAGGCCATCAACCAGTACTCGTTCAAGAAAGTCATCACGCACTGCCCGCACTGCTTCAACACCATCAAGAACGAGTTTCCGCAATTCGGCGGCACGTACGAGGTCTTGCACCATTCGCAGGTCATCGACGAGCTCGTGAGCAGCGGGCGCATCAAGCCGACCAAGCCGCTGACCGGCACCGTGGTCTTCCACGATTCCTGCTATCTCGGCCGCTACAACGGAATCATGGACGCGCCGCGCCGCGTCGCTGCTGCCGTCCCCGGTCTGCGCGTCGTCGATCCGCCGCGGGCGCGCGAGCGCGGCCTCTGCTGCGGCGGAGGCGGCGGCCACATGTGGATGGAGATCAAATCGGAGAAGCGAGTGAACGTCATCCGCACGGAAGAGCTGCTCGCAACCGGCGCTGGCACCGTCGCCACGGCGTGTCCCTTCTGCCTGGCGATGGTCGACCTCGGCCGTAAGGTGGTCGGCGCGGAGGAGCGATTGGCCGTCAAGGACGTGAGCGAGCTCGTCGCCGAAAGTCTGGGATGAAGACACTCCTGCGCGCGTTGCCGGACGTCGTCCGGCTCGTGGCTCGTCTCGCCACCGATCCGGTGCTGCCGCGTGCGGCGAAGATCGCGCTGGCGGCCGCGGTCGTGTACCTGATGTCGCCGATCGACTTGATCCCCGACTTCGTGCCCTTCGTCGGCTATCTCGACGACGCGCTGGTGGCCGCGGTCGTGCTCGACGGCGTGCTGAACTTCGTGGACCGCGGCGTGGTGCTGCGCTACTGGCCGGGCTCGCCTGAGTCGCTGGACCGGCTCGCGCGCGCCGCGCGACTGCTGGCCATCTGGGTGCCGCGCCGGCTCAAGGCGCGCGTGTTCGCGTCGCGCTGAGCCGGCGCTGGTTCGGAAGACGCCTCAGTTCGTCCGGTAGGACACCTCGGTGACGCTCCAATCACCCTCGGGCTCCGAGAGTCCTTCGGGCAGCGGCGTGCCGAGGTGTTTCGCGTAGAGGCGAGCGGCGACGTCGCGCACGGTTTGTCCGGGGCGAACCTCGGCATCGGGCTCGATCACGACCCGGAGGTTCCAGCACCAGATCGAGGCGAGCGTCTCGAGCGGATCCTCATGCTTTTCGATCGCGGCGAGCAGGTCTTTGGCCATCGAGGCGGCCCAGCCTTCGAGCTGCGAACGACCGAACGGACCGACGGTCTTCAGCTCTTCGGCGGTGAAGCCCGTGCGCGGCGCTCGGCCCGCCAGCATGCTCTGTACTCGATCCGCATTGTCCGCGACGACGACAACACCGAGCGGCACCGGCCGCTGAGGCGATCGCAGATCGAGCTGATACTCCACACGCGCCCATCGCATCCGCATCGAGGTCGCCATATACGCGAGCCTTCCTTTCGTGGCAAACATCCAGCGTGGCTGTTCCGCACGCGCGGTGCCCACGAGAGAACTAGGCAAGGTCTGCGCCAGACCGAACGGCGCGCAATCTCGCGCAATTCGCTGCATTGACGGCTCTGTTGGCGGCCGGCGTGCTGACGCAGCGGTGTCGCTCTGGCATGGATCGGCGCCGACCATCCGCGTTCCTGATGAGCGGGCGGTAGAATTCCGCCTCAGAAAATGGAGAAAGGTTGCACATCGATGACGCGACGCGAGTTCATGCACGCGCTGGCGGTGGCGGTCGCCGCCGGATACGCGATCGACGCCCGGCACGCGGACGCGGCTGCCGAAGCGCTCTACGACCCTCCGCGGTTCGGCAACGTGAGCTTGCTGCACATCAGCGACTGTCATGCGCAGCTGATGCCCGTGTACTACCGCGAGCCCAGCGTCAATCTCGGCGTCGGTACCGCCGCGAATCGGCCGCCGCACCTCGTGGGCGAGCGTCTGCTGCGGCATTTCGGCCTGGCGCCCGGCACGCGAGAGGCGTACGCGCTCACGCACCTGGACTTCGCCCACGCGGCCGCGACGTACGGCCGGATGGGCGGGTTCGCGCATCTCGCCACGCTCGTCAAGCGTCTCAAGGCCAGTCGACCCGGTGCGCTCCTGCTCGATGCCGGCGACACGTGGCAGGGCTCGGCGACGGCCCTGTGGACGCGGGGCCAGGACATGGTGGAGGCGGCGCGCGCGCTGGGTGTGGACGTCATGACGGGCCACTGGGAATTCACGTACGGCGCCGAGCGCGTGCGGGAGATCGTCGACCGCGAGCTGAGAGGCCGCGTCGACTTCGTCGCCCACAACGTCACGACGCGCGATTTCGGCGACCTCGTCTTCCCGCCGTACGTGTTACGGGAAGTCAACGGCGTCGTCGTCGCGATCATCGGTCAGGCGTTTCCTTACACGCCGGTCGCGAACCCACGTGATCTGATCCCTGAATGGACGTTCGGCATTCAGGACACTCATCTGCAGGCGATGGTGGACGAGGCGCGCGGCCGCGGCGCGCGCGCCGTCGTGCTGCTCTCCCACAACGGTACGGACGTGGACGTCAAGCTCGCGTCCCGCGTGCGCGGGCTGGACGCGATCATGGGCGGCCACACCCACGACGGGCTTCCACGCCCACTCGTCGTGACCCATGGCGGCCACCGAACGCTGATCACGAACGCGGGCGCCAGCGGCAAGTTCCTGGCCCTGCTCGACCTCGATGTGCGCGACACCGGCGTTGCGGGACATCGCTATCGCCTGTTGCCGGTGTTCGCGAATCTTCTGCCGCCCGATGTCGAGATGGACGCGCTGATCGCGCGTCTGCGCAGGCCCTGGCAGACGCGTCTGGCCGAGCCGCTCGGCGTGACCGAGGGGCTGCTCTATCGCCGCGGCAACTTCAGTGGCACGTGGGATCAGTTGCTCGTGGAGGCGCTGATGACGGTGAAGGGCGCCGAGGTGGCGTTGTCGCCGGGGTTCCGCTGGGGCTCGACGCTGCTGCCGGGACAGACGATCACGCTCGAAGACGTCATGAGTCAGACGGCGATCACGTACGCCCAGACGACGCTCGCAGACATGACTGGCGAGACGTTGAAGCGCGTGCTCGAGGACGTCGCGGACAATCTGTTCAACCCCGATCCGTATTACCAGCAGGGCGGCGACATGGTACGCACGGGCGGACTGACGTACACGTGCGATCCGACGGCGAAAGCCGGTCGCCGCATCTCGAATCTGCGCGTCGGCGGGAAGCCGATTTCGGCAACTCGTTCCTACCGCGTCGCCGGCTGGGCGCCCGTGTCCGAAGAGGCGCGGGCCGCGGGCGGCGAGCCGATATGGGACGTCGTCGCGCGCTATCTGCGTGATCGAAAAACGGTGGCGCCGCTTCGACCGAACGTGCCGACGCTCCGCGGTGTCGCGGGCAACGCCGGCCTTGCGAGCTGATCACTCGCGGGCACTGCGCTTGCACGCGACGCCCGCCGTGTACGCGCGTCTGGCGGCCGTGCTCGCGCTGGCCCTGATGGCGTCGGGTTGTGTCGCGGCCGCCGCGCTGCCGGCGTTGGGGTTGTCTGCGATGGGCGATGTCGCCGGCGCCGGGGCAAAAGCCGGCATCGACTACTCCATCGGTGGCACGGCGTATCGAACCTTCAGCGCCCCGCTCGACGATGTGCGCTGCGCGGTGCTGCAGTCCTTCAGCGATCTCGAGATCGACATCGCCGACGACGAGACGCCGGACGATGACAGCGTGAAGATCTCGGCGGAGGCGTTCAGGCGAAAGATCACCGTGCAGCTCGAGGCCGTGACGCCCGCGCTCACGCGGCTAAAGATGGTCGTCCGTCGTGGATGGTTCGGGCGCGACCGTGCGACGGCGACCGAGCTGATCGAGCAGGCCGCGCGCGCCCTCGCCGACATCAGGCCGATCGCCGGCGCTTCTCCACGAGCTCCTTGACGAGCGCGGCGAGAGCCGCCGGCTCCACCGGTTTCGTCACGTACGCATCGTAGCCGGCGCCGAGCGCCCGCTCGCGGTCCTCGCGCCGCGCGTGAGCGGTCAGCGCGATCGTGACCAGGCCGCGCGCCAGGCCGCGCCCGTGCAGCGCGCGCAGCAACGCGTAGCCATCACGGGCCGGCATGGCGAGATCGCTCACGACGACGTCTGGCGCCCGCTGTTCGGCGTGGCGCAGCGCCTCGTCGGTCGAGCCGGCGCCGGCGACATCGGCGCCCGCGCGCTGGAGAATGACGGTCACGAGCTCGCGAGTGTCCGCATCGTCGTCGACGACGAGCACACGCAGATCGGCAAGCAGATCCGTCGCGGCCGGCGCCGGCAGCTGCGCGCCGGCGGCGGCGGCCGACACCGGCCCGCCGATCGGCAGTGTCACCGTGAACGTGGCGCCGCGCCCGATGCCTTCGCTGCTCGCATCCACCGTGCCGCCATGCCGCTCGACGATGTGGCGAACGATGGAGAGACCGAGGCCCAGACCGCCGTACTGGCGCGTGATCGTGCTGTCCGCCTGACGGAAGCGATCGAAGATGTGCGGCGCGACGTCCGGCGCGAGGCCGTCGCCTGTGTCCGTGACGGCGAGACGGACCTTGTCCGCCACGCGCACGGCGACGACGTCGACTCGTCCACCGACCGGCGTGAACTTCACGGCGTTCGACAACAAATTCGCGAGAACCTGCTGGAGACGATTCGCGTCCGCTTCGATCCGCGGCAGATCCGGATCCACGTGGCGGTTGACGACGATCGACTTCGCGGCCGCCGCGGCCGCCGTGCTTTCGATCACGCCGTCGACGATCGGACCCAGCGCAACCGGGCGCAGATCGAGGCTGAGCTTACCGGCGATGATCCGGGAGACGTCGAGCAGGTCCTCCACCAACTGCGCCTGCAGGCGGGTGTTGCGCTCCACGGTATCCAGCGCGCGTGCCGTGGCCTCCGGCGCCAGCGTCCCGGATTTCAAGATGCGCACCCACCCGAGCACCGGCGTCAGCGGCGTGCGGAGCTCGTGAGAGAGCACGGCGAGAAACTCGTCCTTCGCGCGGCTCGCGTCCTGCGCTTCGCGGTACAGGCGCGCGTTGTCCGCGGCCAGCGCCGCGCGCTGGGCGAGATCTTCGGCGAGTGTGAGGTCGGCCAGGGTGTAACGGCGCTTGCCGTTCGTGAGCGCGAAAGAGACGACGCCGAGCGTCCGGCCACGAGCGCGCAGCGGTACCAGCATGAGCGACGTGGGCGTCGTGCCACTGCGGGCGCCGAGGTGCTCGGCGTCGGCGCCGCGCGCGGCCAGCCAGTCGTCGCTCACGTCACGAATGAGCGTCGGCTCTCCGCGCTCGATCACGCTGTCGAGCGCGCCGCCATCGCCCGGCGTGGGCAGATTCTGGCCTGCGAGGCGCTCCTCGACGATTGGATCGGGATGCGCTGCGGCCAGTCGCCGCAGACGGCCGCGCGGCTCCAGCACGTCGACGAGCACGTAGTCCGCCAGATAGGGGATGGCAACGCGCGCCACGCTCCGCAGCGTGGCTTCGTAGTCCAGGGAGGCGGCGAGCACACGACTGGCCTCGGCCAGAAACGACGCACGGCGGCCCGCCTCTTCGGCCTGCAGCCTCGCCGTCTCGGCGCGGCTGCGCTCCGAGCGGTCGTCATCTCGGGGTTGCCGATCGGTGATGTCACGCACGACCGCGGTGAAGAGCCGGCCCGCCTCGGTGAACAGCGGCTTGACGGTGATCTCGGCCGCAAAGCGACTGCCATCGCGGCGAAGCCCCGAGGCGTCGCGCTGAACGTCGGGCGCCACGCGGACGTCGCTCGGGAGCAGGAGGCTCGACGGCCGCCCCACGAGCTCACCGCGCGCATAGCCGAAGAGGCGCTCGGCGCGCTCATTCGCGAGCCGGATCGCGCCCTCGTCATCGACGAGGACGATGGCGTCCGGCGTGGCGTCGAGCACGGCGGCAGCTGGGCCCAGACCGCTCGTGGTGTTCGGGACCAGGGGCGGCAGCAGCAGCGCCAGCGCCACCGACGCCACGGCCGTGACGACGTTGAGCCCGGTGGCGAGCCACGCGCTGGGCTGCCACACCGTCCACGCCGCCGCGAGATGCGTGACACCTTGGGCGACGACGAACAGCGCGACGGCGAGGAAAACGCGTCCGTACGGCAGACCGGTGGGCCGGCGCGCAAAGTGAATGAGCGCCGCCGCGATCGCCGCACAGGCGAGCGCGATCGAGAGGTCGCTCACGAGATTCAGGACGACCTGCTGATGCATGGCTACCCCAAAAACGGAAAGAGTATACGATGATGGCCGATGATTGACGGACCCCCGGTCGAGGTCAATGGTCGCCGCTACGCGCGTCCGCGTCAGCCCGTGGTTGTCGTGTGCGTCGACGGCTGCGATCCCGGCTATCTCGACCGCGCAGTGGAGGCCGGCGCCATGCCGTGGCTGGCCTCGGTGCGCGCTAGCGGCACGGCCCTTGTAGGCGACTGCGTGATGCCGTCCTTCACGAATCCCAACAACCTGTCGATCGTGACCGGCGCCCCGCCGTCCGTGCATGGCATCTCCGGCAACTACTTCTGGGATCCGCAGGCGGGCGTCGAAGTCATGATGAACGATCCGAAATACCTTCGCGCCGACACGATCCTTGCGCGATTGGCGGACGTCGGCGCCGTCGTCGCGGTGGTCACGGCGAAAGACAAGCTCCGGCGGCTGCTCGGCCACGGGATGAAAAAAGGAATCTGCTTTTCGTCCGAGAAAGCGAACGAGACGACGGACGCGGAGCACGGAGTCGCCGACGCGCTGAGCTTCGTCGGCCGTCCGCTGCCCTCGGTGTACAGCGCCGACCTGAGCGAGTTCGTCTTCGCCGCGGGCGTGCGCCTCATGCAGACGCGACGGCCGGACGTGATGTATCTGTCGACGACGGACTATGTGCAGCACAAGCATGCGCCCGGCACTCCGGCGGCCGACGCGTTTTATCGGATGATGGATGGCTACCTCGGTCAACTGGACGCGCTTGGCTGCGTCATCGCGCTCACCGCGGACCATGGCATGAACGCGAAGACCGACGCCCAAGGACGTCCGCAGGTCGTCTATCTTCAAGATTTTCTCGATGCGTGGCTGGGCGCGGGACGTGCGCGCGTGATCCTGCCGATCACCGATCCCTACGTCGTCCATCACGGCGCGCTCGGCTCGTTCGCCACCATCTATCTGCCGGCCGGGACTCGCGCTGACGAGGCGATCGAGCGGCTCACCCGTTTGCCGGGCATGGAGGCGGTCCTCGATCGCAAGGAGGCGAGCCGCCGCTTCGAGCTGCCGGAAGATCGCATCGGCGACGTGATCGTCGTCAGCGAGCGGCACACGGTCGTCGGCACCTCCGCTGCTCGGCACGATCTCTCCGGCTTGGACGCTCCGCTGCGCTCGCACGGCGGCCTGTCCGAGCAGCGTGTGCCCGTCGTTGTCAATCGCCCGACCCGATGGGCGCCGGGTGCACGCGTCCGCAACTTCGACGCCTTCGACCTCGCCCTCAACCGTCTCGCGTGAGCGCTGTCGTCGCCAGGACAGCGTGAGCCCGCCGCGGCGCGCGCGCGTCGCTGTCGTCGGCGGCGGCATTCTCGGGTGCGCAACCGCATGGCATCTCGCGCGTGCGGGCGCGCGCGACGTCGTCGTCCTCGAGCGCGACGATCTCAACGCCGCGACGACGAGTCAGGCGGCAGGGCTCGTGGGTCAACTCCGGACGTCCGCGGTGAAGTCGGCGATCGTCGGCCAGACGCTGTCAGACATTGCAAGCCTCGAGGCCGACGGTCTCGTCAGCGGGTTCAGGCGGACCGGCTCGCTACGGCTGGCGCTGACGCGCGAGCGTGGGGACGAGATTCGGGAGCAGGTCGCCGCGGCCCGGCGCTTCGGCGTCGAAGCGACGCTCATCGGCGCCGACGACGTCCGGCGCCTCGCTCCAGGTGTCGAGGCCGCGAAGGACCAGCCCGCGGCGTGGATGCCGAACGACGGATACGCGGAGCCCTATACGCTGGCGACGGCCTACGCGACCGCGGCGCGCGCGCTCGGTGTGGCGTTCGTGACCGGCTGCGAAGTCGTGGCGATTCGCGTCGTCGATGGCCGTGCGCGTGGCGTGACGACGCGCGACGGCGACGTCGACGCGGAACGTGTGGTGATCGCGGCGGGCGCGTGGAGCAGCGGGATCGCGGCGCGCGCGGGCGGCGCCGTTCCCGCGTTCGCCATTCGACATCAGGCCTGGGTCACCGCGCCGCTGGACTGGCTCACGTCGAGCTTTCCCGTCGTGAGAGTGCCCGACCGGCTGGCGTACCTGCGGCCGGAAGTCGGTGGGCTCATGCTCGGCTTCTTCGAGACCACTCCGCTGGCCGTCGACCTTGCCGCGGATCGGCAGTTCACTGTCGCGGCGACGCCGCGCGATCGTGAGGTTCTCACCATGCATGCCGCCGCGCTCCTCGACGTGATTCCGGGACTGGAAGAGGCGCGCGTCGTCGGCGGCACGGCCGGCGTGCCGACCTACACCCCGGACGGCCACTTCGTCGTCGGTGAGCTGCCAGGCATCGCGGGACTGTTCGTGGCGACCGGATGCTGCGCTCACGGCATCGCCGGCGCAGGTGGCATCGGCCGCGCGGTGACCGAAGCCGTCATGGGCGAGGCGTCAACGCTCGATCCCGCGCCGATGGCGCCCGGGCGATTCGGCGCGCAAGCTTGGGACGCCGCGTGGGTTCGTGTAGCCTGCGAGGAGACGTACGCGCATTACTACGATCTCGTGAGGCGCTGAATGGCCGATCGTGAATGGATTCTGCTGAACCCGGGCCCTGCGAACACCACGGCGACGGTTCGCGCGGCGCTCGTCATGCCCGATCTCTGTCATCGAGAGGCCGAGTATTTCGAGATGATGCGTCACTGCCGGGCCGAGATCACGCGGCTCGCCGGCTGCGGCAACGACTGGGCGGCCGTGCTGGTCACCGGCTCGGGCACCGCCGCCGTCGAGGCGGCGATCTGCTCGGCCGTGCCCTCGGACCGGGAGCTACTCGTCGTCGACAACGGCGTCTACGGCGACCGCATGCTCAAGATCGCGCGTGCGCACGGCATCACCGCGCACGCCGTGCGCTCGGACATCTTCACACCCGTGAGCGCCAAGGACGTCGAGCTGGCGCTCGACGGTCACCCTGAGGTCAGTCACGTGGCCGTGGTTCACCACGAGACGACGACAGGACTGCTCAACCCCGTCGCCGAGATCGCGCGCGTCGTGCATCGCCTCGGCCGCCGACTGATCGTGGACGCGATGTCGAGCTTGTTCGGCGAGCCGCTCGACGTCGCGCAGGAGCCGCTCGATTACGTCACCGCGAGCGCGAACAAGTGCTTGCAGGGCGTGCCGGGCATCTCGTTCGTCCTCGCGCGCCGCACGGCGCTGCAGGCGTTGCGCGGCCAAGCGCCGCGGTCCGTCTACCTCGACCTGCACGCACACTTCGCGACGCAGGAGCAGGACAACACACCGTTCACCCCGGCCGTCCAGGTGCTGCACGCGATGCAGCAGGCGCTCGCCGAGCTTGCGCAGGAAGGCGTCAAGCATCGTGTCGCCCGTTACGCGGAGAACGCGCGCGTCCTGCGGGAGGGGCTCGAGCGGCTGGGGCTCGAGATTCTCGTCGCGCCGAACGGCCGCTCGAACATCCTCACGACGTTTCGGCTGCCGCCGGGCGTCGCGTACGACGCGCTTCACGACGCGCTGAAGCGCCGCGGCTACATCATCTATGCGGGGCAGGGCGACCTCCGCACGTACGCGTTCCGCGTCGCGAACATGGGAACGCTCACGCCGCGCGACATGGCGGCCGTCGTGCGGGCCTTTACCGACGCGTTCACCGAGCTCGGCGTTCCTGCGCGTGCCTGAGTCGCGTAAGCGCAGAGTCGCGTCTGGAGGATGTGGGGGGCCATTTCGGGGCCCCACACAATGACAGCCGGCGCGCTGGTGCTCGTGCTGGCCGCCGCCGTCCTGCACGCCGGCTGGAACGCGCTCGCCAAGCGCGGCGCGGATCCACTGGCGTTCCTGGCGCTCTGCTCGTGCGTGGCCGCGCCGATCTTGCTTCCGGTCGCGGCGCCGCTACTCTGGCGCGACGGCGTGCCCGCACAGGCGCGACCATTCGTCCTCGGAACGATTGCGTTACACGTGCTCTACTTCTATGCCCTCGGCCGGGCCTATGCCTCAGGCGCGTACTCGATCGTCTATCCCATCGCGCGCGGGCTCGGCGTCGCACTGGTACCGATCGGCGCCTACCTGCTGCTCGACGAGCGCCTGTCGCCGATCGGCATCGCCGGCATCGCGTTCGTGGTGCTCGGCGTCACCACGCTGCACCAAGTGGGCCATCGCCACGCGGTCGCGACGGGCGCCACGCTGGGGGCTGCGACGCTGTGGGCCGTCATCACGGGGCTCAGCATCGGCGCGTATTCGCTCAACGACAAAGCGGGTGTCGCCCATGTGCATCCGGTGGCGTACATGCTCTTGATGGAAGCGGGCTGCGGGCTCGTGCTGTTGCCGGCCGCGCTGGTCACGCGGCCGACCGCGGTGCGACGCGAGTGGGCGACGAACTGGCGGGCGATCCTCGCGGTCGGCGCCATGAGCGCCGCCGGCTACACACTGGTGCTGCTCGCCTTCAGGCTCTCGAAGGCGGGTTATGTCGTCGCCGCGCGCGAGCTGTCGATCGTCCTGTCCGCGCTCATCGGCACGCTCTGGATGGGCGAGGGTCGCGTCGGCCCGCGGCTCGCCGCGGCGAGCATCGTGCTCGCCGGCGTCGCATGCGTGGCGCTGGCGCGTTAGGAATCCGCGCGCTTCAGCTCGTACGCACCATTGAGGAATACAGACTCGCCTCAGCGCGTGGCGCGCTTCAGCTCGTACTGCCACGCTGAAGCGATGATCTCTCGAAGATCCTGGCGTTGTGGCCGCCAGCCGAGCTCGCGCGTGATCCGTCCCGTCGCGGCGACGAGCGTCGGCGGATCGCCGGTTCGCCGCGGCCCGACGCGCGTGGCGATGCGCCGGCCGGTGACGGCCGACGCCGTCTCGACCACCTGACGCACCGTGTAGCCGTCGCCGCCGCATCCGAGGTTGTAGACCGCGGCGGGAGCGCCGGCGGCCAGCGCATCGAGCGCGCGCACGTGCGCATCGGCGAGGTCCAGAACGTGAACGTAGTCGCGCACGCAGGTGCCGTCGCGGGTGGGATAATCGTCGCCGTAGATCTCTACCGCGTCGCGTCGGCCGGCCGCGGCCTCCAGCACGAGCGGGATCAAGTGCGTCTCGGGATCGTGCCGCTCGCCGCGGCGCGCGCTCGCGCCTGCGGCGTTGAAGTAGCGCAGGCTCACGCCGCGTAGCCCAAAGGCGCGCCCGTACCATGCGATCGCGCGTTCGACGACCAGCTTGCTCTCGCCATACGGGTTGGTCGGCGCCGGTGCGTCATCCTCTTCGATCGGCTGCTTGTCGGGTCCGCCATAGACCGCCGCGCTCGACGAGAAGACGAGCATTCCCACGCCCGCTGCATGCATCGCGTCCAGCAGCACGAGACCTCCGCCGACGTTCACGCGATAGTAGCGCGCCGGATCGCTCATCGATTCGCCGACGAGCGACAGCCCGGCGAGATGGACGACGCCTTCGATGCGGTGCTCGCGCAGTTCGCCGCCGAGCGTCGCCACGTCGAGAATGTCGGCGATCACCAGCGGCGTCGCGTCCGGCACGGCATCACGATGGCCACGGACGAGGTTGTCGTACACCACTGCCTCGTGACCGCGCGCCAACAGCGCTTCGGTCACCACGCTGCCGATGTAGCCTGCGCCTCCTGTGACGAGCACGCGCATGGGTCAGCCGCGCCGCGCGCCGAGGATCGCGGCGATGCGGCGCGGCAACGGCGCGGTCTCGAGTGCCTCGAGGGTCAGAGGCAGGCTGATCGACCAGTTCGGTCGCTCGAACGACGTGCTGGGGACGTTGGGCCGATCGGGCACGGCCAGCGCGTCGTCCAGCGTGGCGGTCACGAGCAGCGAGGGCGCCTGTGCCAGTCGTGCGTGCACCGCCTCGATCACCTCAGTCACCGGAGCGTCGTTGCCGAGTCCGGCCAGCTGAGACAGGCGCTCGCGCGTGAAGTCGAGCGCAGTCTCGTCGTTCACGAGGCCCAGGCGGAGAAGCTCGCGGACATCGGCGCCGGTCCACAGCCCAGCGATCGTCGGCAGATCGTGGGTCGCGACCGCGGCCATCGCGAGCTGCGGATACTGCGCCGGCGGCCGCTCCTCGAAGAACGCGACTCGGTATGACAGGATTTCGTGTGCGGCGAGCGTCTCGCGCACGCCCTCCTCCACGGTTCCCAGATCCTCACCGACGACGGTGGCGAGCGCGCGCTGACTCTCGAGCGCGACGATCGCCAGAAGCTCGTCGGCGGCGTACCGGACGTACGCGCCCTCGGCTGGCGGCATGCCGTGTGGAATCCAGAACAGCCGAAAGAGGCCCATGACGTGGTCGATGCGGAGTCCGCCACCGCGGCGCAGCGAGGCGCGGATCGTCTCGATGAACGGCGCATAGGCGAGTGCCCGCAGCCGGTGCGGCACGAACGGCGGCAGCCCCCAATCCTGTCCGCGCGTAACGAATCGGTCGGGCGGCGAGCCGATCGAGACACCCGTCGCCAACGCGTCCTGCCATGCCCACGCGTCAGCGCCATCGGGATCCACACCAATCGGGAGGTCTTGCATGATTCCGACCTCTGCCGCGGCGGCCGTGAACTGCCGGTCGGCCAGCCACTGCAGCCACTGGTGAAATCGCACGCGGTCGCTGTGGGCTTCGGCGAAGCGTGCGACCTCGGGCGCTGTTGGACGCCGATGCTCGAACGGCCAGCCGTGCCAGCCGCCACCGTGGTGCTCGGCCAGCGCGCAGAAAATTCCGAATTCCCGCAGACTCCGCCCGCACTCGGTGATCCAGCGCTCGAACTCTTCGCGGTCGGCGTTGCCCTTCGCCCAGATGCGCTCGAGCGCCTCCATCTTCAGATCGAACACCCGCGCGCGGTCGATCACGCGGTCGGCGTTCAACGCGCGACCCAGCGCCAACAGGCGCTCGAGATCGGCGCCGAGCGCGTGAGCGCCGGGCGCTTCCTCCACGCGCAGATAGAGCGGGTTCACGAAGCGGCGACTCGAGGGGTAATACGGGCTCGGCTGCTGCGCGCGCAGCGGGAGCGGCGCAGACAGCGGATTGATGAGGATCATGCCGGCACCCAAACTCGCGGCCCAGCGTCCGAGCCCACGCAGGTCGGCGAGATCCCCGATGCCCCACGATTGCGTCGAGCGCGTCGCGTACAACTGTGCCGCCCATCCCCACGTGCGGCCAGACGGCCTCGGACAGCGGCCGGGGCTGACGATGACTCGGATCGGGGCACCGTCGTCGGCCGGGTGAAGGTCATGGTAGCCGAGCGGAATATCGGGCGGCAGCGTGCCGACGACGTCGAGCGTGGCGCCATCTTCGAGAATGAGACGGCTCGGCGTCGGAATCTCGATCGGCTCACCGGCGCGTTGCACGAGCAGCGGCGGTGGCGCCGGCGCATCGCCCTCTGCGCCCATCGCGTGACGCAACGCCTCGCGCGTCGCCGGCGAGAGGGTGCGCCATTCGCCGAAGGTGTCGTGATAGCCGTCGGCGATGCCCCACGGATCTGTCATCCCGGTCATAGTACGCGTCGCGGCAGCTGCCCGCGCCGTTATGCGCGCTTTCGCGCGCGCGGCGGCCGACGCGGCGTCGACGCCTGCAGAATCGCGGTGAGGTCGGCGCCGGCTGATTGGCGCAGCAGCGCCCACAGATCGCCGACGCCGCGCACGCGCGCGGGCAGTGTCGCGAGCGTGAAGTCGCGCGGGTCCACCCCGGCGTGGACCTCGCGCCACGTGAGCGGGGTCGACACGCCGGCGAAGTCCGAGCCCCGGGCGCTGTACGCGGTCGCGAGCGTCTTGCCGCGGAAATTCTGCATGTAGTCGATGTAGACGCGGCGCCCGCGCGCGTCCACCGCGCGCTCGACGGTCGCCGCGCGCGGATGCCGGTCGGCGACGAGCGTGGCGACGATCTCGCAAAAGATGCGGCCCGTTTCGTACGACGTGCCGGGCGGCAGCGGAACGTAAACGTGCATGCCCGTCGCGCCGGAGGTTTTCGGAACGGACGGCGTGCCGATGCGGTCCAGCTCGTCGTGGATCCAACGCGCAACGTCGACGACGGTCGCGAACGGGACGCCGGGCATGGGATCGAGATCGAGGACGGCGTGGTCGGGGTCGTCGAGCGCGCCGACGCGGGAGAACCACGGATCCTGCGAGATGGCGGCGATCTGTGCCATGGAGAGCAGCGTGATCAGCGAGCCGCCGATGAGTCGGCTCGGAACTTCTGTGTCCACCGCCAAGCGCTCCACGCGAACGCCCGGCGGCACGTCGGCCGGGGCGCGCTGTTGATAGAACGCCTTGCCGCGCACGCCGTCGGGAAAGCGCCGCATGACGAGCGGCCGGTCGGCGACTGCGGGCAGGACCAACGGCGCCGCCCACGCGTAATAGCGCAGCAATGCACCCTTCGTGAGCCCCAGACCGGGCCAGAACACCTTGTCGAGGTGACTGACGGCGAGCGTCCCGCCGTCGGGCAGATCGATCACCGCGTCGGCGCCGTGCGTCTCGAGCTCGGCGAGCCGTGCGATCAACGTGCCGGTGACGCCGGACGCCGGCGGCCACGCCTCCACCTCACGGGAATGGCCGCCGCCGGCGCGACGGCGTGTGACCGCGCGGCGCCCCGCCACGCCGCGCGCCGTGTCGATCGGCACGACGGGCTCGCGCCGCACCTCGCTCGGGTCGATGTCGTCGCGCAGGCCGACATATTTCGGATGTCGCATCTTGCCGTCCGCCGTCCATTCGGTGAACGCGACCTCGACGACGATCGCCGGCCGCGTCCAGTGTGGCCGCTCGTTCGCGACCGGCCGCGTCGCGAACGGGCACGTCTTGACCTCCAGCGGACGCAAGAGCGTGGCCACGCGATCGAGCTCACGCGCGCTGAAGCCCGTGCCCGTGTGGCCGACGGGCATGAGCGCGTCGCCTTGCCAGACGCCCAGCAGCAGTGCGCCGAAGTGCGGGCGGCTGCCGCGTCCCTCGGTCCAGCCACCGACAACGCATTTCTGTCGCCGCAGGACCTTGATCTTCCGCCAGGCGCTGCTGCGCCGTCCCGACTGGTAGGGTGAGTCGAGCTGTTTGGCGACGAGGCCTTCCCAGCCTCGGTCGAGCACATCGCGGTAGAGCGCGCGCCCGTCACCCGGGCGGAACTCAGAGAGCCGCAGCCGTGGCGTCCCCGTGTTGCCGAAGATGCGCTCGAGGCGCGCGCGCCGGGCCGTGAGCGGGAGCGGGCGCACGTCCTGCTCCCCATCACGCAACACGTCGAACGCCACGAAGGCGACCGGCTCGGTGCCCTCGCGGCCGCCGATGTCCCGCTCGGAGGTCAGGTGGATCCGCCCCTGCAGCCGCTGGAAGCCGGCGGGCTCGCCGTGTTGGTCGAGCGCGACGATCTCGCCGTCGAGCACCACGTCCGCCTTGAGGCGGCGCGCGAACGCGGCGAGCGCGCGCGAGATTTCCGGAAATTGCCCCGTTTTGTCGTTACCCAGCCGCGACCAGAGCCTGACGGCGTCGGGTCCGCCGCCGGCCCGCACCACCGCAAGAGTACGGATGCCGTCGTACTTGGGCTCATATGCGAAGCGTGGATCGGCCAACGGCGCCTCGTCGAGCGAGGCCAGCATCGGGCGGGGCAGGGGCTGTGGCATCGACGTTGCTGTCAGTGTAAGCATGTCCGAGCCGCCGGAGTCGCCGAAGACGCAGCCCGCCGCGCGAGTGCATCAGTTCACCGTGAACCGCGGGATGACGCCGGTGCTGCTCATCGAAACCACCGCCTGGTACCTCGGACTGTTACAGGCCGCGCTCGCCCGCGTCGTTCTCGAAGGTCAGAACTGAGCGGCAAATTTCTTGCTGAGTCGGTCCGCGGAGGTGAACGTATGAAGGCGACCGACCTGCTCAAGAAGCAGCACAAGAGCGTCAAGGCCCTGTTCAAACAGGTGGAAGACACCGAGGACGGCCGCCGGCGCCGTCAGCTCATGGACGAGATCGCCAACGAGCTCAAGATGCACACGCAGATCGAAGAAGAAATCTTCTATCCGGCCGTTCGTGAGATTGGCTCATCCAAGGCCGAGGAGATGGTCGACGAGTCGTACGAAGAGCACCATGTCGTCGACCTCGTGCTGGCGGAGCTGCCGAACGTCGATCCCGAAGACGAACGGTTCGCCGCGAAGATGACCGTGCTGTCCGAGCTGGTGGAGCATCACGCCGACGAGGAAGAGGACGAGATGTTCCCGATGGCCGAGAAAAAGCTCGGCAAGGAGCGGCTGCAACAGCTCGGCGAGCAGATGGAGCAGATGGCAGGCGGCCAGCGCCGGGCCGCGTGATGCGCCGCTCGGCCGGGTTGCTTCTGATCCTGGCCCTCGTCGCTTGCGCTCTGTGGGCGACGGGTGTGATCACGGTTCACGTCAACCCGCCGAAAACCGAGCATGTGAGCGCCTCGCCGTTCTGGCAGGAGAAGGGCGGCGAGGCGCAGCTTCCTCCACCACTGCGAATCTGGGTCGACCTGGCCAAGACGACGCGGCCCGCCGCGGTGAACGTCTCCACGACCCAGCGGGTGAAGGGTCGCGGTCCGCTGCCCGAGGATTTCTTCCGACGATTCTTCGGTGGTCCGCGCGACAGTGAGCCACCACGCGGCCGCCAGAGCCTCGGCTCCGGCGTCATCGCCTCTGCCGACGGTTACATCGTCACCAACGGGCACGTCGTCGCCAATGCCGACGAGATCGTCGTGAGGCTCAGCGATCACAGCGAGCACCGCGCAAAAGTCGTCGGCGTGGACGCGCGCACGGACCTCGCCCTCTTGAAGATCGACGCGTCCAACCTTCCCGCGCTGCCCTTCGGCGATTCCGACAAGCTCGAGGTCGGCGAGCCGGTCATGGCGATCGGCAACCCATTCGGGCTCGACCAGACCGTGACGACGGGCATCGTCAGCGCCAAGGAACGGTTCATCGGCAGTGGACCGTACGACGACTTCATTCAAACCGATGCGTCGATCAATCCAGGCAACTCCGGCGGTCCGCTCGTCGATACCCGGGGCACGCTGGTGGGCATCAACACGGCGATTTTTTCGCAGACCGGCGGCTCCGTCGGCATCGGCTTTGCCATTCCGGTGAACCTCGCCAAGGACGTACTGCGTCAACTGAGGGATCATGGTGAGGTCGTGCGGGGCTACCTCGGCGTGGCGGTGATACCGCTGACTCCAGAGGCTCGGCAGGCCGCGAAGCTCGAAAGCAGCCGCGGCGCGCTGGTCGCCGAGACGGTGTCGGGCTCTCCTGCCGCCTCGGCGGGGATCAAACCGGGCGATATCATCCTGGGGTTCCAGGGGGAGCCGGTTCAGAACCCCCACGACCTGACCCGCCGTGTCGCGGGGACGCCGCCCGGCGCCAAGGTCGAGTTGCGCGTCACGCGAGGTGGTCGCGAGACGCCCGTCGAAGTCACGCTCGGACGGCTCAAGGACGCGCCGCCGACGCCGTCGGGCGCAGAGCGTTGAGCAGGATTCGCCGGCTGCTCTGCTAGGATCTAGCCAACGATCATTCCCGAGGAGGTGGGCCCAATGACCAGACTCATCGCGATTCTCGTGGCGCTGATGTTCGCGCTCGGCGCCGTCAGCGTGCCGATGGCGAACGCCGCTGGCACGACGACGAAGCCCCCGGCCAAGAGCGACAGCTCGGAGACCAAGGGCGGCGCCGGCAAGCCGATGAAGAAGCAGCTCGACATCAACAGCGCAAGCGACGAGGAGCTCAAGCAACTGCCGGGCATCGGCGACGCGCTGTCCAAGAAGATCGTCGACAATCGGCCGTACAAGCGGAAGGACGAGCTCGTCTCCAAGAAGGTGTTGCCGCGCGCGACCTACGAGAAGATCAAGGACCAGATCATCGCCAAGCAGGACTCCGCCGCCAGCAGCGCGCCGAAAAAGTAGCTCGGCGAGCCGGGGCGGAGCCAGCGCTCCGCCCCGGGCGCCGCCCGCCCGAGCCTGCTCGTCGTTCGTTTCACACACGCCTGCATTCGGTGTTCTTGGCGCGAGAGACTGCTTGCTCACCGGAGGTGCGGCATGGACGCGAAGCAGGATATGATCCGCTCGGCCGAGCACGAGTACGCCCAGCTGCGCGCCGCGGTTCGCGGGCTCGATGAAGCGCGCATGAGCGAGGCCTGGCTGGGGACGTGGGGCGTGCGCCAGATCGTGGCTCACATCGCCGGCTGGCACCGCGAGATGCTGCCGGCGCTCGAGCGCGTGGCCCGTGGACAAACGCCTTACTCCGATGGTGCCTACGATGATTTCGACCGCTGGAACGCTCGGTTCGTCGACGAGCGAAAGGACGTTGCGACGCGCGAGTTGCTGCACGAGATGGACGCGTCGCATCGGGAGTTCCTCGAAGCCGTCGCACGGCTGTCCGAAGCCGACCTGGTCGAAGGAGCGACAGCGCGCGGACTCGTCGACGGCGTGGCCGCTGGCCACTACCGCGAGCACGCGGCGCAGATCACGGAGTGGCGCGCCCGGTCGATGCGCTGAAGGCGGGCTTCGCTGAGGACGATTCCCCGGCGCGCGGTGGTCGCGCTCTTTCTGGAGCGTCAGCACCTGGCGCGGCCACGGGCGCGCGCGCTCACCGCGAATCGGCTGCAGCGATTCGTCGAGGACGTCGGCGGCGTGCAGCTCGACTCCATCAATGTGCTCGAGCGCGCGCACTATCTGACGCTCTGGAGTCGCTTCGGGCCCTACGACCGGGCGCGGCTGGATCGGCTCGTGTATCGCCGGCGGCTGTTGTTCGAGTACTGGGCGCACGCCGCGTGTCTGGTGCCGACGTCGATGCTGCCATGGTGGCGTCGCGCGATGCTGGATTACCGTGTGCACCATACGGGATGGTCCGACTGGCTGCGCCGTAATACCCGCACGCTCCGGCGCGTGCGCGAGACGATCGCGCAGAACGGGCCGATGGCGAACGCGGACTTCGACGGACGCCGTCCGCGCGGCGCGTCGGGGTGGTGGAATTGGAAGCCCGTTCAGCACGCGCTGCACTATCTGTGGATGAGCGGCGCGCTGGCCATTCACTCGCGGCGACATTTCCACAAGCGGTTCGACCTGTTCGAGCGCGCGCTGCCGGCCGCGGCGGCGCTGAACACGGCCACGCCTGACGAATTCAGGCGCTGGCACCTCGAGCGCACGCTGCACGCGCTCGGCGCCGCCACGCTCGCGGACGTGACCGGGTATTTCACGTTTCCGCGCTTCGGCCCAGGGGGACGGCGCGCAGCGCTGGCCGAGTTGCGCACGCGTGGCGCCATCACCGACGTCGAGGTGGAGGGCTCGAGCGTGCCGTGGCTGGTGCTGACGCGTGACCTGCCCGCGCTGGCGCGCGCCGCGCGCCGCGGAGCCGCGTCGGTCGGCACGACCCTGTTGTCGCCATTCGACTCGCTGCTCTGGTATCGCGAGCGCGTGGCGCGTCTGTTCGGCTTCGATTACCGGATCCAGGTTTACACCCCGAGCGCCAAGCGGCTGCACGGCTATTACACGATGCCGATCCTGCACGATGGGCAGCTGATCGGACGCGTCGACGCGAAAACGCATCGGTCCGCGCGCCGACTCGAGGTCGTGAGCGTGCACTTCGAGCCGTGGTTCGCGTCCGGCCGCACGACACCGACGGGCGACGGTATGCTGGACCGCGATGCGGCGGCGGCGGGGTTGGCGGACGCGCTCCACTCGATGGCGACGTTCGTGGGCACCGACGAAGTCACCCTGGGCGCGGTCACGCCGTCTCGACTGCGCGCGCCGGTGCAGCGGGCGCTGCTGGCGGGGCAGGGCTCAGCCCGCGATTCGTCAGTCCGCGATTAGAACGAGGTCCGTCGTGATCGTCTGCTGACCATCGCGCGGGTAGAGCTGCGTGACGAGGGTACGATGACCCGGCGCGCTGATTTTCAGATGCAGGTGCGGCGGCCGGCCGGGATAGCGGCCGGGCGCGACGGTCTCATAGCGGAAGCTGCCATCGGGACCTGTCCGCTGGGTCGCGCGCAGCTCGTCCTGATATTCGCCGCGGCCATCTGCCGACCACCACTCCAGCCGCGCGGCCGGCAGCGGATGACAACCCTTCGACGAGCGTACGGTGCCGCTCACGACGAGGCCGTGCCCGGTGACCGCGCGCTCGGGGGCGTCCGGCTTGTAGAACGGCCCGAGCATGTCGGCCTTGGTCGGCGCGCAAGCTGGCGACTGCGCCGACGCGGTCACGCTCAGCGCCAGCACGAGGACGAGAGCGAGCACGACTCGAGCCACATACGCATGGTAGCATCGCGCGCTGAACGCGGAGGCGATGCATGGCGATGTGGCGGTCGATGGATTCGGGCTGGGGCGTGGCGGCGGTGCGCGTCGTGATGGGACTGATCTTCGTGCACGCGGGCTGGAACAAGATCGCCGCTGGCTTCGGCGTCGTCGCATCGAACTTCGCCAAGATGGGCATGCCGATGCCTGGGCTCACGGGCCCGTTCATCGCATTGCTCGAGCTGATCGGCGGCGCGCTCCTGGTGGTCGGCCTCGCGGGTCGCTGGGTCGGACTGCTCTTCGCGCTCGAATTCATCGTGGCGGCGTTCGTCGTGAAGTTACCCACCGTCGGTTTTGCGGGCGCACGGCTGGATCTCCTGCTGCTCGCGGGCAGCGTGCTGTTGTTCTTCGCGGGCTCGGGTCGCCTGTCGGTCGACGAGGTGTGGCTGGAGCGTCGGCGCGCTTGATGCGTGGTGTCTGGAGGGTCTTCGCGACGTACGTCGCCGCGGTCGCAGGCATCTTCGCCGCGTCGGGCGTCGCGATCGTTACGCTGAAGTCGATCTTTCCCGACACGCCCGATCAGGCGCTGCTCCAATCGCTCCCCGCGCTCATCGCCGGAAGTCTGGCCTCGTCGTTCGCGCTGGTCTTCACCCTCCTCGCGATCGTGCAGCCGACGACGCCGGCGGCGTTGAGACTGGCGCCCGGATGGGAGACGGGCCGCGCGCTCGCCGTGATGGTTCTCGGGATGCTCGCGCTCGGGCAGGCGCTGGACTCGCTCACGTCGCTCCTGGGATTCGGTCAGCACGGCGCGATGATGCTGGTGCGCCGCGTGCTGGAAGGCGCCGTCGGCCCAGACTTGTTCGGCGCCGTCGTGGTGTTCGGGCCGATCGCGGGCGTCGCGGAGGAGCTGTTCTTTCGGGGTTACATGCAAACGCGGCTCGGCGAGACGTGGGGCGCGACGCGCGCCGTCGTCGTCACCGCGGCGTGTTTCGGCGTGCTCCACGTCGACCTGTCCGGTGTGCACATGGCGCTCGCGTTCGCGATGGGCCTCTATCTCGGCTTCATCGTCGAGCGAACCGGCAGCGTGCTGCCCGCGGTCGTCTGTCACGTCGTCAACAACGTCGTCTACACATTGCAGACCGCGTTCGGCGCCACGGTGCAGGATCGCGCGACCAACGCGGTTCTGGCAGCCGCGTGCACGCTCGCGTTCGCCCTGTGTCTGGCGTGGCTGCGCCGCGCCGCGCCGTCCCCGGCGCGCTCGTGACTGTTGCGGCAGCGCGGGCGAGGGCGGTACGCTCCATCACCACCAGCTGAGAGTGGAGGTCACGCATGTCCGAGCTGACGCGGCGCTACGTCGTGATGGCGCTCGCCACGGCCGCGCCCTTCGATCCGACGGATCACGATGGCGCGTTCGTGTTGAAACCGTGGAAGGATCCCGCCGCGCTCCGCGCGCTCGCCACGTACCGCGATCACTGCTATCCGGAGCTGGCGCGTGATCTCGACGCCTGGATCCGCGCGATCCAGGCCGGGCCAACCGTTCGCGGCGACGTCGGGCGCCGCAATGAGCCGCATCTGAGAAAGGGCCACATCAGAGGCTCGCGACATCCGGTGCGCGGCAAGCGCCGTCGGCGCCGGCGCTGAGAGGCGCCGCATGAGCGACGATCTCGTCAAGGAATGCATCGCGGCACGCGACGATGCGCGACCGCATCGGCCGCCGAGCGAGACGCGGCGACTGAGCCTCACCGAGGCGTATGCGGTGCAGGATCGGCTGCGTGCGACGCTCGTCGAGCGTGGTGACCGCGTGGCCGGCTGGAAGGCCGGGTTCACCAACAAAGCGGGACAGGAGACGTGGCAGGTCTCCGAGCCGGTCTGCGCGTTTCTACTGGCGAGCAGCGTGCTGTCGACCGGCGCCGAGATCGCCGCCTCACGCTTCGTGAAGCCCGGGGTCGAGGCGGAGATTGCGTTCGTGATGAAGCACGATCTGGCTGGCCCGGGCATCACGGTGCCGCGGGCGCTGCAGGCCGTCGAGGGGGCCGTGCCCGCGCTGGAGCTCATCGACTTCCGTCACAGCGGCAAGCCGGTCGGCACGGACGTGATCGCCGACGGCGTGTATGCGAAAGCCATCGTCGTGGGCGGCGCACTGACGCCGGTGAGCGGCCTCGATCTGGCGCTGGAGGGCCTCGTTTACGAGCAGAGCGGCGTCGTCGTGGCCACGAGCACGGCGTTCGAGGTGATGGGCAATCCGCTCAACTCGCTCGCGTGGATTGCGAACCATCTCGGTACGCGAGGGCAGGGGCTGCGCGCCGGCGACGTCGTCATGAGCGGCTCGGTGTCGAAGATTCTCAGCGTGAAGGCCGGCGACAGCGTCCGCGCGACCTTCACCCGCCTTGGATCCGTCAGCGTGAAATTCGTATGAGCAAGATGGAGTCCATCCTCGTCACCGGAGGCGGTGGCGGCATCGGCGGCGCCGTCGTCCGCGCCTTCGCGGAGCGCGGCTGCAGCGTGGTCATCGCCGATCTCGGCGACAGCGCGAACACGATGGCTGCCGCGATTCGCGCCGATGGCGGCCGTGCTGTCGGCGTGCGCGCCGACGTCACGCGGAGCGAGGACATGCAGGCCCTGGTGGCGGTCGCCGAGCGCGAGCTCGGCGGACTAGACGTCCTGGTGACGTGCGCGGGTCTCGGGCTGAGCGGGCTGCTCGCGACGCAGGCCGAGGCGGACTGGCTGCGCGTGATCGACGTCAATCTGAACGGCACGTACCGCGCGATCCGCGCCGTGCTGCCGCGAATGATGGCGCAGGGGCACGGGCGCATCGTGACGATCGCGTCCGTCCTCGGCAAGATGGGTGGTTACGGCTACGTGAGCGCCTACACGGCGAGCAAGCACGGTGTCATCGGCATCACGCGCGCGCTCGCCGCCGAGCTGGGCTCGCAGGGCTACCCAGGCATCACTGTGAATGCGATCTGCCCGGGCTACACGCGTGCCGGCATGGGCATCGCCGTGCAGTCCACGAAAGCCGGCCCGCGCTCCGGCGAGGAGATCTTCGAGCGCTACTACAAGCGGCAGGTCCCTCAGCGGCGAATGATGGAGCCCGAGGAGATCGCTCACGTCGCCGTCTTCCTCGCGTCGCCCGAGTCGGCGGGCATCACGGGCCAGGCGCTCAACGTGGACGGCGGCTTCGTGATGTCCTAGTGACCACGGCCGAGCTCGTGGCGCTCACGCGCGCGCGCCTGGCCGCGCGCGAGCGTCGTGTCGTGATCGGCGGTCCGCTCGTGAAGGCGGCGGTGCTCGTCCCGATCCTGGATCGTGGCGAGCCGTGGCTCGTCTTCGCCAAGCGCACCGACACCGTGGGCCAGCACGCCGGGCAGATTTCGTTCCCCGGTGGCCGCGTAGACCCGAGCGATGCCGGCTTTCTCGAGGCGGCGCTCCGCGAGGCGCACGAGGAGGTGGGACTGCCGCCGGAGATCGTCGAGCCGCTCGGCGCGCTCGACGATCAGGAGACCGTCGCCACGCAGTTCATCATCACGCCGTGGGTGGGAGTGGTGCGCGGGACCGTCGCCTGGAAGCCGGACGGCGTCGAGATCGAGCGCGTGATCGAAGTACCGTTCGGCGCGCTGCTCGACGCGGCGAATGCTCGGACCGAGCGCTGGACGCGCGACGGCGTCACACGCGACGTCTATTTCTACGACTACGCGGGCGACACGATCTGGGGCGCGACGGCGCGCATCCTCCGCGACTATCTGGCCATTCTCGGGACGCCGCCGTCGCCGTGACGCGGGAGTCCGAAGTCGGTCTCTGTGTCACGTGCCGCCATGCGCGATGCGTCGAATCCGCCCGCGGCTCACGCTTCTGGCTTTGCGGGCGGAGCGCCGACGATTCCCGCTTCGCGAAGTATCCGCGGCTGCCCGTGCTGCAGTGCGCGGGCTTCGAGGTGACCGACGCGCCTCCGGGCGAGCCCCGCAGCGCCTAGCCCTTCACGCCGCCCGCGCCCCAGCCCTGGACGAGATAGCGCTGGACGGCGGCGAAGAACAGCACCGCGGGAACGGTGATCATGACGCCGGCGGCCATGATCATGCCCCAGTCGACGATCGTCGCATTGAAGAGGTCGTTGACTCCGACGGGCAGCGTCTTGAGCTCTTCGGACGTGATGAGCACGAGCGCGAAGAGGAAGTCGTTGTAGGCAAGAATGAACGTGAAGATCGCGGCCGCGATCAGGCCCGGCAGCGCGAGCGGCAGCACGACGTGCCACACGGCGCCCCCGCGGCCCGCGCCGTCGACCAGCGCCGCTTCCTCGAGCTCGAGCGGGATCGACTCGAAGAACGCGCGCAGCAGCCAGAGGCAGAACGGCAGGCAGAACGTCGTGTACGAGAGCACGAGCGCCAGCCGCGTGTTCACGATGCCGAGCTGCTTCACGAGGATGTAGAACGGGATGATGATCATCACCGGCGCGAACATGTACGTGACGAGAATGAGCCCGGCGACCTTGTCGCGCCCCGCGAACGAAAAGCGCGTGAGGCCGTAGGCACCGAGCGCCGATACGGTCAGCGTCAGCGCCACCGTCGCCAGCGACACGAGCGCGCTGTTGCGGAAGAACGTCGCAAACGCGGTGTCGGCGAAGAGCCGGTCGAAGTTCTCCAGCGTCGGGTGTGCTGGCACCAGCCGCGGCGGCGTGGCGAAGATCTCCGCCGACGGCTTGAGCGAGGTCGACAGCATCCAGAACAGCGGGAAGGCGCCGACCACGAGGAGCACGAGTCCGCCGACGTAGAGCAGGCCGGCCCGGCCCGGGCGCCTCACGACAGCGCCTCCTGCCGCTCGAAGACGCGAAAGTACACGGCCGTGGCGACGATGAGCATGACGAACATGATCACCGCGAGCGCCGCGCCCATGCCGGCCTGCAGATAGGTGAAGCTGCGCGCGTAGGCGTAGACGGGCAGGGTGCGGATGTAGCGGCTGACCCCGCCGTCGCCCGCCATGAGCCAGACCGTGTCGAACTTGGTGAACATCCAGATCGAGCGCAGCAGCACGATGACGAAGAGGACGCTGCGCGTCTGCGGCAGCGTCACGTGCCGAAACCGGCGCCAGGCGCCGGCGCCGTCCACCGTCGCCGCTTCATAGAGCTCCGGCGGGATCGTCTGCAGCCGGGCCAGGTAGGTCACGACGACGAACGGAAAGAATTGCCAGACGCTCGTGATGACGAGCGACGCCATGATCCAGTCCTTGCCGAGCCACGCGACGGGTGCGCGCGTGACGCCCGCCGCGACCAGCAGATGGTTGACGAGCCCGTAGGAATCGTTGAGCAGCCATTTCCACAAGATGACCGCGACGATCGTGGGGATCACGTAGGGAAACAGCACGACCCCGCGCAGGAGGTTGCGTCCCCGAAAGCCCTCGTTGAGCAGCAGCGCGGCGGGGATGCCGACGGCGAGCTGTAGCACCAGCGTGGCGCCGGCATAGACGAGCCCGTGGCCGAAGCTGTTCCAGAATTCTTCGTCGTGCGCGAAGTAGACGTAGTGGCCGAGGCCGACGAAGCGCTGCACGGGCAGGAACGCGTGCTTGTCGAAGAGGCTGAGCCAGGCGTTATACAGGACCGGGAAAACGACGAGCCCGCCGAGCAGAAGGAGCGACGGGGCGAGGAGGAGCCAGCCGGCGACGGCGTTCTTCCTCACTCGCCCCGCTCTCCGACGGCGATTACGACCAGCGCTTGTGACCGAGCTGGGTCAGCAGCTCCTCGGCGCGCTTCTGCGCGCGGTCGGCCTCGGCCTTGGGTGGCTTCTGCCCGTCCATGACGGCCACCACCATGTCGGCCACGATGCTCGAGCCGTCGAGCTCGGCGAGGAACGGCAAGAGATTGTCGTCCGGCCGCGTGAACCCGAGCGGGAGCAACCGCTTCTGCTGAAGCGCGGCGAGCATCACGTCGTGCCAGTACTTCCACTTCTTGATACGCGGATGCGCGAGGTACTCCGCGTCGTTGATCATCGACTTGAAGATCGGCGTCAGGTGGATTGGCACCGAATGGCAGTACGCCATATAGTGCTCTTTCTTGTAGAAGAGCTTCAGAAACTCGAACGCCTCGTTCGGATACTTCGACTGCGTGAACGCCGCCCAGTTCTCGCCGTCGAGCGTCGTCATGCCGATCTTGCCGGACGGTCCGCGTGGACGCAGCATCGGCGCGAAGTGCTCGGGGTCGCGCATGTTGTCCGGCGCGTACTTCTCGATGTAGCCGATCGCGCGCGCACCTGACAGGTGCGACATCGCGATCTTGCCGGTGGCGAGCGCGGCCTGCGTGTCGAGGTATTTCTGCCCTGCCCAGCCGGCGGGCTGAAACTTGTTCAGCTTCTGCAGATAGTCGAGGATCTCGAGCATCGACTTGCCGTTGAGCTGCGGCCGCCACGTCTTGGCGTCGACCCAGGTGCCGCCGTTGGAGGCCAGCCACTCCGCGGGGTGCACGAAGCCCATGTAGAGCTTTTCGCCCGGCACCTGGATCGCGTAACGCCCGTCCTCCGTCAGCGCCGCGCAGAGCTTCAGCATGTCGTCGAATGTCTCGGGTGGCTTGAGCCCCTTCTTCTCGCGCAGATCGCGCCGCTCGCAGAAGTACGTGGCACCCATCGCGTGCGTCACGCCCCAGTACTTGCCGTCGAAATACTGCAGCTTCAGCGTCGCCTCGTGGATGTCGTTCTCGCCGAGCGCGCGGATCAGCTCGTCCATCGGCCTCAACAGATGCTTGACGTAGAGCGACGCCGTCATGAACGGATTGAGATGCGTGAGATCCGGCGGGCTGCCGGCGGCCAGCGAGGCGAGCAGCTTCGTGTTTAGATCGCCCCAGCCCAGGGCCTGCTGCTTGACCTTGAATCCGGGGAACTTACGCTCGAACTCCGCGATGGAGGTGTCCTGAATCGTCTTGACCGTCTGGGCCTCCACCTCGGTGTGCCAGACGTTGAGCTCGCGCACCTGCTGGCCGATGGCGGCCGGCGCGCGTGAGAGCAGCGTGCCGCCCGCAGCGGCGGCGGCGGTGGTCCTGAGGAAAGCGCGGCGGGAAACGAGCGCGGATCGCGTCATTGGGTTCCGCTCCTTGGGTTGACGTCCACTCCTTACGGCGACCACAGATAAAGGAAGCGCGGACCGGCTCCGGCCAGGGCGGCCAGCCGCTCCACCGTGCTGTCCAGGGCGGCGCGCGCTTCCGTGCGCGTCTGCGCGTAGTAGGTCGCCTGATACTCGCGCGGTCGCTTGTACACGATCACCTTCGCCTCGTCTACTCCGATCGCGGTGCGCGCCGCCGCCAGCGCATCGGGCATGTAGCCGATGGCGTCCACGAGATGCTTGTCGAGCGCCTGCGGCGCGGTGTAGATGCGTCCGTCGGCGATCTGGCGCGCGGCCGGCTCTGGCATGTGCCGGCGCTCCACGACCTTGGCGACGAACTGCCGCTGCAGCTCGTCGATCACGGACTGGAAGATCGCTCGCTCCTCCGGCGTCAGGGTCCGGAACGGGCTGCCCATGTCCTTAAACTCGGCGGACTTGAACGTGTTGGTCGCGACGCCAATCTTGCCGAGCAGACCCTCGACGTTGGCGGTGACCATGATGGTGCCGATCGAGCCCGTCACGGTGGTCGGATGAGCGATGATGCGGTCGGCGGCGAGCGCGATGTAGTAGCCGCCCGAGGCCGCCACATCCATGAGCGCGGCCACGACCGGCACGTGTGTCTGCTCCCGGAAGAGCGTGATCTCGCGGAAGATGATGTCCGACGCGGTGACCGTGCCGCCCGGCGTGTTGATGCGAATCACGAGGCCCCGTACGTTACGGTCCTTCGCCGCCTTGGTGAGCTCTTCGCGGATGCGCACGAGCATCGGGACCTTCGCGGGCGAGGGGCCGAGCCCAAGGCCGCTCGATGGCGCTTCGTCGCTGATGAAGCCGGAGACGTCCATCAGCAAGATCTTCGCCTCGCCCTTGCCCTCGACGACTTCCTCTTCGAGCGGTCGCACGCGCGGTGTGAGATCCACGGAGAGGACCGAGCATCCGGTCAGCATCAGAACGACGATCAGCAGCGCGGTGACGTGGCGAAGCATGCCGGCCAGTATACTAGCGCCTCATGAGCCTCTCCATCGATGACGTCCACGCCGCGGCGCGACGCCTGCGCAATCGCATTCACCGCACGCCAGTCGTCTCGTGCCAGTCCCTGGACGACGCCACGGGGTTTGCCGTGTTCTTGAAGTGCGAGAACCTGCAGCGCGCGGGCGCGTTCAAAATCCGCGGCGCGCTGAACAAGCTGCTCACGCTCGGCGACGACGAGCGGCGGCGCGGTGTCGTCGCATTCTCGTCGGGTAACCACGCGCAGGGCGTCGCCCTGGCCGCGCAGATGACGGAGACGACGTCGATCATCTGCATGCCGTCCGACGCGCCGAAGCTCAAGCTGGAAGCGACGCGGCGGTACGGGGCCGACGTGGTGTTCTACGATCGTCAGCGCGACGATCGCGAAGCGGTGGCGCGGGCCCTGGCCGAGAAGACGAACCGCGTGCTCGTGCCGCCCTACGACGACTACGCGATCATGGCCGGGCAGGGCACGGCCGCCCTGGAGCTGTTCCAGGACGTCCCCTCGCTCGATGCGTTGCTCACGCCGGTCGGCGGCGGCGGTCTCATGGCGGGATGCTCGACGGTGGCGCGCTCGCTCTTTCCCGGTATCCAGATCTTCGGCGTCGAAACCGATACGGCGAACGACACGTACCTGTCGCTGCGCAAAGGAGAGCGAGTGACGATTCCGCCGCCGCCGACGATCGCCGACGGGATCCGTCTCACCACGCCGGGGGCGCTGACGTTTCCGATCGTCAAAGCCAACGTCAACGACATCGTGCTGGTGAGCGACGACGAGGTGCGCGAGGCCGTGCGCTTCCTGGCGCTGCGCGCCCACGTGGTGGCGGAGCCGACGGGCGCGGTGGCCGCCGCCGCGGTCCTCTCCGGCCGGCTGCCGCTTCCTCCCGGCGCGCGTGTCGGCGTCGTCCTCTCCGGAGGGAACGTCGATCCCGATGTGCTCGGCGCAATTCTGAACGGCTGAGCTCGAAATCCGTCGCGACGTCCGCCACGTCAGGCGGCGGCCAGTCGTAGGTCGTCGGTCAGCATCCGATAGAGTCGCTCTTGCGCCGCGCTGTCTTCCCCTCGCAGCACGGCCGAGGGATGCAGCGTCGCGAGCGTCCGAGGCGCCCAGCGGGTCGTGAACACGCGACCGCGATCGCGCATGAGCCGGAAGTCGTCGCCGAGCAATGCGCGCGCCGCCGTGGCGCCGAGACAGACGAGCGTCGCCGGCTTGATGAGCGCCAGCTCTGCTTCGACCCATGGCCGGCAGGCGACGATCTCCGACAACCGCGGCGTCTGGTGGATACGCCGCTTGCCCCGCATGACGAACTTGAAGTGCTTCACAGCATTGGTGACGTAGAGCGAGTCGCGATCCAGACCGGCTTCACGCAGCGCTTGATCGAGCACCTCGCCGGCCGGGCCGACGAACGGCGCGTCGCGCAGATCCTCCTGATCACCGGGCTGCTCGCCGACGAGGACGACACGCGCATCCGCCGGGCCACGTCCGAAGACAGTCTGCGTCGCGTCCCGGAATAACTCACAGCCCTGGCACCGCTTGGCCGCTGCCGTCAGCGCCGCGAGATCGGCACCCGCGGGAACGAACGCCGCGGCGCCGCCGCCCTCGGCCTCGAGGCGAAGGACTTCTTGCTGCTCGGCGCGCTCGGCCTCACGACGTCCGCGAGCGGCCAGTCCGTGGAGGCGCCGGACCATCGGGTCGGCGCTGTCCTCGAGCAGGTCCCGTCGCTCGTTCACGACGCGCCACAGGACCTGGTAGAGCGCGTCCCAGCGCGCGGCGTCCTGCGCGGCCGCGGCCTGGCGGGCGAGATCGAGGAACCGGGGCGGCACGCGGAAGAATCTGGCGGCGGCCGGCGGCGGCGGCGCGCCCGGTCGCTCGCGCCAGTCGACGTCTCCGGGACCCACGCCATCGCTCAGCAGCGCACGCGCCGCGGCCTGCCAGCTTTCGAACGTGGGCTCGATCTCGACGGTCACCATGACCCCACCACGCGCGCCGCGCGGCTTACCGCCGGTGAAACGCGGGAACGACCTCGTCGGCGAGCTGGCGGAGCTGGTCGAGCATCATCTCCGGCGGGCACATCGGTCGTGCGATGAACTTCGATCCGCCGCCGGCGACGTATTCCTCCAACCGTTCGCGCAGGAGCGCGGGTGGGCCAAACGCCGTACACCGCTCCAGCGTCGCGTCGTCGACGCGATTGCGAGGAACGAACGGGCCGGCGATCGCGCGCGCCGTGGCGCGATCGGCGGCGAAGCAAAAGTTCACGAGCGTCCCGAAATGATCGACCGGCACTTCGCGGCCAGCTTCTGCCGCGAATCGCTGCGTCTGCGCCACGCCGGCCGCAAAGCGGTCGGGCGGAATGAATGACGGGATCCAGCCGTCGCCGAGGCGGCCCGCGCGCTTCATCGCCGCTTCGCTGTTGCCGCCGATCCACGCGGGCATCGGCTGCTGGATGGGCCGAGGCAGCACGGTGATCTTGTCCAGGCGCCAGAAGTCGCCCTCGAAGCTGACCTGGTCCTCGCTCCAGCAGCGCCGCATGATCGTGAGCGCTTCGTCGGTGCGCCGGCCGCGCTCCTTGAACGGCACGCCGGCGGCGAGGAACTCGCGCTCCTGCTCGACGCCGATGCCGAACGCCGGCAGCATGCGGCCGCCTGAGAGGTAGTCGATCATCGCGATTTCGCGCGCGGCAGTGACGGGGTTGCGAAACGGCGTGATGAAGACGCTCGGTCCAAACTTCAGCCGGCGAGTGCGTGCCGCAACCGCGGCAAGCGTGGTCATGGGCTCGGGCACCGGCAGCGGCGACGACAGGCGTTCTGAGAACCAGAGGGAGTCGATCTCGGTGGTCTCGCACAGATCGACGAGGCGCCAGAGGAACGCCGCGCCGTCAGGTCCCGGCGGCCACGGTCCGGGCATCACACCGATCCGATACTTGATCTGCATTGCGCGCACTCTACCACCTTTGTAGAATGAACCGCGGTTCAGTCACGGCATGCGCGACCCCGACAAGCCCCAGCAGATCATCGACGCAGCCGTGCGCGTGTTCGCGCGCAACGGCTTCTACAACTCGCGCGTCTCCGACATCGCGCGCGAGGCGGGCATCGCCAGCGGCACGATCTATCTGTACTTCAAGACCAAGGACGAGATCCTCGTGACGCTGTTTCGCGAAAAGATGGCGGGCTTCGTGAGCGCGCTGCGCAAGGAGATCTCCGGGGAGGCGGACGCGCCCGCCAAGCTGCGTCGGCTGGTGCGCCTGCACTTCGAGACGCTGGAGGCCCGACCCGAGCTCGCGGAGGTAGTGCAGCTCGAATTGCGTCAGGGACAGAAGTTCTTCCGCGGCGCCTGTGCGCACGAGATCTCGACGTACTTCGATCTGATCGGCTCCGTCCTCGAGGAGGGCGTCGCGGCGGGGTTGTTCCGGCCCGGGTTGCCGGTGAAGGTCGCGACGAAGATGCTTTTCGGCGCCATGGACCAGCTCACGACTTCCTGGGTGCTCGGCAAGCGCGGCTATCGCCTCGCCGACGCCGCGGAGCCGGTGGCCAACATTTTTCTCAGAGGAGTGACTCGAGATGGGATTTGAAACACTCGTGCTGGCGCGCGAGGAGTCGTATGCGATCGTCACGCTGAATCGCCCGCCGGCCAATGCGATCAGCGAAGCGCTGATCCGAGAGCTGAATGACGCGCTGAACTCGGTACGGGACGACGACAGCGTGCGCTCGGTCATCATCACGGGCGCGGGGGACAAGATCTTCTGCGGCGGGGCCGATCTCGGCTCGGCCTTCTCGGGTGGGGACGTCGAGGCGTTCATTCGCTTCGGCAACAGCGTGATGCGCAAGATCGAGCGCTTTCCAAAGCCGGTCATCGCGGCGATCAATGGCCACGCCATGGGCGGCGGCATGGAGATCTCGATGGCCTGCCACTTCCGTCTGATGAAGGAATCGGCGCGAATGGGCCAGACCGAGTCCAATCTCGGCATCATTCCCGGCTACGGCGGGACCCAGAGGCTCCCGCGGCTCATCGGCCGCACCAAGGCGCTCGAGTTCCTCATCCTCGGCACGCAAATTCCCGCCGCGGAGTGCCTGCAGCTGCGGCTCGTCAATCGGCTGTGCAAGGACGGCGAGACGCTGAGCGACGCGAAGGCCCTCGCGAGGCAGCTCGGCAAGCGTGCGCCGCTCGCGACGGCCGCGATCATTCGGGCGGTGGACGAGGGGCTCGAAGCGCCGATGGCGAAATCGATCGACGTCGAGCTCGAGGCCTTCATGCCCACACTGCGCAGCGAGGACGCCGCCGAGGGGATCCAGGCGTTCTTCGGCAAGCGTGAGCCTCAGTTCAAGGGCAAGTAGTGGATCTCGGTATCCGCGGCAAGGTTGCCCTCGTCACCGGCGGCGCGCGGAGCCTGGGCAAGGCGGACTGTCTCGCTCTGGCCGCCGAGGGCTGCAAGCTCGCCGTCCTCGATCTCGACGCGGACGGCGCCGATCTCGTGGCCAAGCAGATCCTGGCCGACGGCGGCGCCGCGCGCGGCTACGGCTGCGACATCCGCGACACCGCGCAGGTGACGGAGGCGCTGACCGTAATCGAGCGCGACCTCGGACCCGTCGACATCTGCGTCAACAACGCCGGACTCATTTATACCGTCGGGCAGCTCAAGGACATGCGCGACGAGGACTGGGAGCTGAATCTGGCCGTGAACGTCACCGGCACGTTCAAGGTCACGCGCGCCGTATTCCCGGGGATGCGCGAACGACGCTGGGGGCGCATCGTGTGCATGGCGTCGATCGCGGGGCTGATGGGGGGCTTCGGCCAGACCGCGTACGCGACATCGAAGATCGGCGTGATCGGCTTCGCGAAATCCGTGGCGCTCGAGGGGGCGCGCTACAACGTCACGTGCAATGCAATCGCGCCCGGCATCATCGCGCCGAACGCGTCGCTGTCGCCGCTCTACGAGAGGATGGTCAAGCGGGTGGCGATGCAGAAGGAAGGCGAACCGGAGGACGTCGCCGCCGCGGTGACGTTTCTGTGCTCCGAGCGGGCACGCTACATCACGGGCGCTGTGCTCACCGTGACGGGAGGAATGGACCTCTTTACGTTCTAATTCGGCTCACGCAACATTTGCCCGACCGTCGGGCGGCGGAGCCCTGCGGTCACGTAACGTAAGGATTGCCCGACCGTCGGGCGGCGGAGCCCTGCGGTCACGTAACGTAAGGATTGCCCGACCGTCGGGCGGCGGAGCCCTGCGAAGCCGTCCCGACGGCGAATACAAAGGAGGAGACGCAATGCCGACAGTACAGGAGACGTTCGCCGCGATGGGTAGCCGATTCCGTCCTGACAAGGCGTCGGGGACGAACGCCACCATTCAGTACGACGTCACGGGCGACGGCGGAGGCACCTGGAGCGCCGCGATCAAGGACGGCACCTGCACGGTGACGCCGGGGCCCGCGGCGAATCCCAACCTCACGCTGTCGATCGGCGCGCAGGATTGGCTTGACATGCTGTCGGGCAAGCAGTCGGGACAGATGCTGTTCATGTCCGGCAAGCTCAAGGTCAAGGGAGACATGGGTCTCGCGATGAAGCTCGGCTCGATGTTCTCGATGTGAGCGCCGTCGTCGCGGACGTCGACCGACGTGCCGTCGCCGCGGCGTACGGCTCGCGCTACGACGCGCTGATCGCCGGCCTCTGCGTGCTGTTCCAGGGCGGCGCCTATCTCGACGTGTGGGCGCACGTCCACCGGCCCGAGCTCGAGACCTTCTTCACGCCGTGGCACGCGGTCCTCTATTCGGGCTTTTTCGCCGTGGCTGTTGCGACGGCAGCACCGCTCTTGCTTCGACGTCGCGGATCCGCCACGTCGTGGGCCTCGGCCCTGCCGGCCGGCTACGATTGGAGTCTCATCGGCGTTCTCGTGTTTCTGCTCGGCGG